>Ga0302278_10000433_pt1 | contig 54180 bp, 49 predicted proteins | sample III_Bog_N3_2_FD_194543 | JGI IMG/M metagenome (GOLD analysis project Ga0302278, IMG submission 194543) | Peat permafrost microbial communities from Stordalen Mire near Abisko, Sweden - III_Bog_N3_2 | ecosystem: Environmental > Terrestrial > Soil > Wetlands > Peat | place: Sweden: Abisko...
GGATGGATCGCTGTAACAGTGTAAAAACAAGCAAGATAAGGCAATATCGAGCACTGCTGAGCAAGGCAGGATTCTAGCTCTTAACCGACAGGTTGTAGGTTCGATTCCTACCGCGTCCACCAAAGCCATTTCCAAGGATATTCAAGATCTTCCAGAAAGCTAAAGTAAACAAAAGTAACTGCTTCTTTTCCAGCGGGTTATGTTCGACCTGCCTTTCCCAGGACGTCCACCGGCTTCCCGGGACAGCCTCCGCCGGGAGGGGCATCCAGGAGGGGCAACTCAGAAGTACGCATTTTGAGTTGCCCCTACTTCGACCCACGCAGGTTTGATTGCCCCAGATTCCTGCTCACGGAGGATTCGCTTACACCCATACTGGAGGCATAACGGACCATGTGGCTGCGGAGTGCACATGCCAAAATCATGGGGCGGGAGTATTCCTCCGGGGCTGTGATGAGAACATCTGCATCCTGCATTAGCTCCTGCTTGGTCGCTCAGTTTGGAGCGTCGACGCAAAGCAGATGCTGAACCCTCGTCAGTCTCCCGTTCCCTAATCCTCCAATAAAACCAATCCTAAGCAGCGGCCACGTGTGCCACATGTGTGCCGCATTTCAGCCTTAGGAGACAACAATGGTACGCAAGATCGGTCGTTCGCCGTGGACCCAGCACATGGCTGGTCCGCATCTACGTCGGCCGCGACCCGGAGACCCGGAGGCGCAAGTACGTGGGCAAATTCATTCATGGTGGGCTGCGGTTGGGCCAGGCCCACCTCAACCGCATGCTCGCGGAGCGGGATCTCGGTCGCAACATCCGTTCTTCCCGGCAAACGTTAGATCAGTGTCTGGATCACTGGCTCGACATCTGTGCCCGGCCACGTCTGAGAGCCAAGAGCTTCCGCAACTACTCGAGCCTGCTGACACGGTACGTGCGTCCGCATCTGGGTTCGCGATCGTTTGGGGAGCTTTCGCCAGCGGAAATTCAGAAGCTCTATAGCGAGTTGCTGAGCCGTAAGCTCTCGCCAGGCACCATTTGGTATACGCATTCGGTTCTCTTCTCGGCCCTGAGGCAGGCCGTCCGTTGGAGACTCCTCCTAACGAACCCAGCCGAGGATGTCCATCTGCCTCGGCAACCACGACGGCGTTTCACCGTGTTCGATGTCGGCCAACCACATCAATGGGGCGTTGATCGCATCAGTCAGGATTTCCTCCTCTTTTCTGTCAAGAACTCGGTCAAGTTTGAGCATGATTTCCCGTGGAGCGGCGGAATGTGTAAAGTTTTGGCATCCCCGCTTCAGCGTGGTTAAAACCGCGCCGCTGCGATAAATTCTTTCATCGCCAGTCCGAGTTCCTTGAATGCCTCCTAGCGCTTCTGCTGGATACGCATGGACTCCCCGCTCTACCGATGTAGACCTGGACGCAACATCAGCGGCCATCAGGCTTGTCAAGGAATTCCGCGCCTTGTTCCGGTTGACGGAAGGTCCAGAGAGAAATTCCGAACTGCTCTGCTTTCCGTCCACACCAGAATGTTCTACGGCAGAGAGGACGCGGCTGCATCCGCAGCGTTGACGGCCGCTGCAAAAAATAGAACATGCAAAGTTGTTCCATTCCGATGCCGTTTCGCAATCTCGGTCCTTTTCGGGACGCGGGGGGACAAAGAATGTCTCTGTGTTCGGCTCGTGAAAAGACATGAGTTCTAATCAATCTTGAATGACACATGGTTTCCAGGAGTCGACCCAATGAAAAAACTGTATTCACTTTTGAGTGGTTTCTTATTCGTCTCCCAAATAGTGGCAATGATGTGCGCGGTGGAAAGGCCTGCTTACGGATACGTGGACCCGGGCTCGGGCCTTTTGGCGGTCCAGATACTCAGTACAACCTTCGCAGGGATGATATTCATACTTCGTCGAAAGCTGCGTAGCATTTTCGGACACGTCATGGGCTACCACCGATCCGGTAGCGATAAGGTCAACAAGCGGTGACGACCGACATCACACTCTCTCCGAAAGGAAGCTTCCGGGATCCGGGTGGCAGGCTGTACCGGGACGGCGACCACATCCTGCGCGAGATTTATCCTCAGCAAACGAAAGCCGTGTCAGACTGGCTTGCTTCAGATCTTGCTTGCCGGTGGATGGCACAGCGGCGGATGGTGCCCACCTCAATTCTTCAGATGGGTTCCGGCGGCCCAGTCGTGCTGGAGCATGAACGCATATTCTTCCCGTCCTATCCCTGGGAGTGGAGCCCGAGCCAATGGATGGATGCCGCATCACTGACTCTTGATCTTTGCGAAGAAGCAGTTGACCACGGTTACATCCTCAAAGATGCCACACCTCTCAACGTGCTCTTTTCAGGCAGCAATGCGATTTTTGTGGACGTTTTGTCGTTCGAGAAGCGCGATCCTAATAGCCCGCTATGGATCGCTTTTGCACAATTTGCAAGAACATTTCTCCTGCCGCTGGCAGCGTTCAAGTATTTCGGATGGCCTCTAAGCTCCTCACAACAGCGCCGCGACGGCTATGAACCCGCAGACTTTGCTTCAATTCTGCCCCCGGTACGCCGATGGTTTCGCCCGCTGCTGTCTTTGGTTACGCTCCCGTTGCTCTTAGAGAAGGCCTCAGAAGCGAAGATCAATACTCCCAGTGTCTCAGAGGATTTATCGATATTCGCCGTGCGTCGTCTGCTCGGATCAACGCGTGCTCTGCTCCAGTCGTTGGAACCTTCGAGACGCACTTCGCGCTGGGGTAGCTATATCGCGAAGGCGCTCCACTATAACCCAGTCGATCATGTAAGCAAGCAAACATTCGTTCGCGAATCGCTCGCGGCAATCAGCCCTAAGCGGGTTTTAGACGTGGGTGCGAACACCGGCGTGTACTCAAGGATCGCCGCAGAGAGTGGCGCGGAAGTGGTAGCTTGGGACTCGGACGTCCAAGCGGCGGATCAAAATTGGCAGTTGGCCCACAAGGAGGGCATGTCCATTGTTCCGGTTGTCGCGGATTTCGCGCGGCCTACACCCGCGATTGGCTGGCAAAATGAGGAGAATGCGAGTCTCCTCGACCGGGCGAGGGGGCAGTTCGACTGCGTTCTCATGCTTGGAATCCTGCATCACATATTGGTTGCGGATCAAATTCCTCTTGCCGCGATCCTTGACCAGTTAGGTGAACTAACAACGCGGTGGGCGCTTATCGAGTGGATACCGCAAGAAGATGGCCAGTTCGAAGGACTTTGCCGTGGACGCCAGCAACTCTACGCACACTTGACCGAGGAACACTTCGTTCAAGTTCTCTCGATGAAATTTGCGATCCGTGATCGCATTGAGCTCCGTAATGGACGCTCGCTTTGGCTCGTGGAAAGAATCAGATGAAGATACAAAATGGATTGGAAGGGGTTGGAGCTGCTCTCCTGCTTTTTCCTTACTACCTGCCCTTCTTTCATCCCCAGAACCACGAGCTCTACCATCATGGCCTGCCCGTTGGAAACCTAGTCGGCGGACTTCTTGTTGATTTGTTCGGGTGCGCCATTTTGCTGACCGGATTTCTGATTGCCACCGAGCGCTTTCCCACGCGTATAAAGAGAATTGCCGGGGCGATGTTCTCTGGCCTGATGCTATGGAGCATCGTGCGCTTCGCGATTGAGATGTTGATTCTCCTACAGTATCCAATTGAGTCCTGGGGACGAATATGGGAATTGAGCGCTATCGCGATTCCCCTAATTTCAGGCGTCATGGCAGTCTTTCTTCCGCGGTTCGCCTCTATGGGCGTTCGCATGGTTCGGATTACGCTCACGGCGTTTTCCTTTTCCGCTCTGTGGATTGTCCCGCATTTGATTCATCTCGCACTGGCTCGCCAACCCGTCCGGACTGCCGCCTCAATTGTTTCGCCTGCCGCTGCAGGAAGCATCTCCAATCGGCGGATCATCTGGATTCTCTTCGATGAACTTTCCTACGACCAAGCATTCGATCACGTTGCTCCGGGCATCCAACTCCCCAATTTGAACCGACTTCGATCAAGCAGCGTCACGTTCAGCAACCTGCAGGCAGACGGATATAGGACGGACCGAATTATTCCTTCGTTGTTGCTGGGCCGCCATATCGAACAGTTTCGCAGCACAACTACTGGAGAGCTATCTTACTGGGACGAATCGGGACGCCGCTGGATCGATTACGATCCAAGCGCTACTCTCTTCGGCCTCGCAGAGCGCAACGGGTGGAACACCGGTATCGATGGGTGGTATAACCCGTACTGCGAGATCCTGGCACCCGTGCTCAATGTGTGCTTTACCGATCCCGGCATCGTGCTGGTTCCGATGGAAGATTATGGCGCGTCAGAAGACAAGGCTGTGCTGGCAAACGCGGCGATATTACCGGATGACTTTCTGGCCGCGCTGATACACCCAAAAAGGGTGACGCTGGAAGAGCATATGCAGGCATACCTTGCGATTATGATGCACGCACGTGGGCAGATCAGGGACAACCGGCTCAGCTTCGTCCTTCTCCACATCCCGATCCCGCATCCACCGGGGATTTATGATCGCCATCGCCACGTGCTGCGCGCAGGCGGAAACTATCTGGACAATCTGGTGCTGGCCGATGACACGCTCGGGATGCTCATCCGAGAAATTGACGCTTCTCCGTCTGCGAGCCAAACCACCCTGATAGTGACGTCGGATCATTCCTGGCGAACCCCGATGTGGAGGCAGGACCAAGGCTGGAGCGCCGAGGAGGAGCAGGTTTCAGGCGGCCAGTTCGATAGCAGGCCTGTGCTCTTAGCACATTTTCCGCAGCAAGCATCAGGTCAGGAGGTAACTGCCTTATTGCCGGAGATGTTGGAACACGACATGATTGCCGGTATGCTTCTCGGACAAATCAAGAACGCGAATGATTTGGATGTCTTTCTTTCGCATCTTGACCACTGATTCGATGTCCTCATGGATGGCTACCTAACGGTGATTGCCGGTGCGATCTGATAGTTGCTGGTTGAGGTCAAAGCCGGGGCCGTTCGTGGTGAAGTGCTCTCAGAGGAGAGTCTTTCATTTCTATAAAGGCGAAGGTCAGCCGACATTCCAAGGCGTGAAGCCTGAAGAATCGTGAATATGCGATTCGGATTCAGGATGATTTGCCGGAGAACGTACAATGCGCAATAGACTCTGAAGAATCTGCTGTATTCCCTCAGCAGCACAAGTTTATTGGCGATATCTCTTTTTATACGCCCAGAGTCTTGGTTGGACATCCGCCGGCTTGAACGGTTGCAGTCGTGCGTGAATGCAAAGTCATGACAATAGCGCATTTTCCCGAGAGTGGATGAGATCGAGAGAGTGTAAAAGATGTCATCGCTGTAGATAAAGAATTGCTTTGAAACATACCCGATCCGCTCTATCGTTTCTCGCCTCAAGAGAATACCCGCAAAGCTTGAGAAGTCAACCAGGCAGTCCCGGTCGAATTCCTGAATGTGATGATCGTGAAGCAGCGCCTTCAATGGGTTCGTGTTTAGAATATTCATCCCCGGCCTGTTCATCTTGCAGATCGCCCCGTCCGGGTAATTTACCCTGAAGGCAAAAGCCGGTACTCGGGGTTCCGTCTCGCAGCTGAGATAGTCGGTCAGCGCGTCCATGCTGAACGTGGGGAAGGCGTCATCGTCAAACAAAAGCAACCATCTGTGCTGCGTGTTATCGATCAAATGTCGCATCAGCCGATTGAATCCCCCCGAGCCTCCTTCATTTTCTTCCGGGAATATCGCATGCAACCCCGTTTGCCTGGCAAGGAATTCGCGTGTCCCATCGGTTGAACCGTTGTCGACGACAACAATCTCGTCGAAGCCCTGATTGGAACATTCCATCAATGTCCTCGTTAATTTGTCGAGTCGATTCATGGTCACGATGCCAACCAGGATTTTCTGCTTGTCTGTGTGGTTCAATTTGAGCTCTCTTTCCGGTACGCAGGCAGGGTACTTTGCTTCATGAAGTTATCGGCAGCAAGGAGTGCCTCTTCAATCGCAACGTCCATGTCGAGGTACCTGTATGTTGCAAGTCGTCCGACAAAGGTCACCGAATCTTGCTGACTAGCCAATCGCGCGTAGTTTTGCAGAATGCGCTGGTCGTCGAGCAGGCGAACCGGATAATATGGCACATCTCCTACTTCGCAATCTCTGCTGAACTCCTTGAAGATCACGGTCTCATCGTGGGTCTCCCAAGGTGCAAAATGCTTGTGTTCGCAGATTCGCGTCCACGGCACATCGGCATCGCAGAAGTTGATGACTGGATTTCCCTGGTAATCGCCGGGATGGCGCTCAGCGGAAAAGTCGAGGGAGCGATAGGAGAGCCTTCCTTCGCTAAAGTCGAACCATTCATCCAGCGGGCCCGTATAAAAGGTATGGCAATAGTGGTTGGTGTCGCGAAGCGCGATCTTTGAATCGGTCAATACTCTGATGTTTTTGTCTTCAAGAAGTGCGCTGACGATGTGCGTGTAACCCTCGACAGGGATGCCCTGGAAGCGGCTGTCGTAGTAATTATCGTCATATGTGAACCGGATGGGGAGCCGCTTGAGGATACTTGCCGGCAGCTCGGCGGGATCCACCCCCCATTGTTTCATCGTATAGTTTTTGAAGAATGCCTCATATAACTCCCTTCCCACGAAACGCAGGGCCTGCTCTTCAAAGCTGCGCGGATTGGAGATGGAGTGATCGCCAAGAGAACCAAGGAACAGCCGCGCCTGCTCCGGGGAAAGGGTCTTTGAGAAAAACTGATTGAGCGTTAGAAGGTTAATAGGCAGTGAGAAGACGCGGCCAGCGGTGATCGCCTTCACGCGGTTTGTAAAAGGCGCGAATTCTCCGAAGCAGCGGACATAGTTCCATACACGCTCATTATTCGTGTGGAAAATGTGCGGGCCATGCATGTGCAGCATGATACCGGTCTTCGGATCTCGTTCGGTGTGGCAGTTTCCGGCCACATGGGGACGGGATTCGTACACATCGCATGCGTATCCGGCAGTTGCCAACTGATGCGCGATCACCGCTCCGGAAAAGCCGGCACCGACGATGCACACTTTACGCATTGGGACTGCCTCCTGACTCACCGCCGGTCATCGATGGCGCGATGTCAACGGAGAGCGCATGAGCACTGTTCCAAGGAGCAGGGCGAACTACGGCGATGGGATTCATGGAGTTGAGGAGATCGGCTTGTAGCGGCTGTGCCTGCGTTAGACGCTTTCCCAGTAAAATCAGGGGATTCTCAATCGTGTGAAAGGAGATAAAGGAAAGCAGAGCCGTAAGGGCGAGAAATGCCAGGACCTTGAGCACAGCAGGCAGACCGACAAGATAGCGCAGAACGAACATCAATGCCGGGACATGGAGCAAGTAGATGCCATAGGAGTATTTAGCAATCTGCTGCGCGGGGCGAACTACCCATCCGGCTCGCAGTTCGGTAAAGGAAGCAATGGCGACGGACAATGCAATGCAAATACCATCGTTGATGGCGGCGCCTAGAGGAGATTCATAGGGAAGGGTGCCGCTGAGTGCGGCCTGGGCGACGAACAGGGAGAGAATGAAGGGGGGCCAGCCCCAGGAAGGGAGTGCGTGCCGACGCGGGGCGAGTGACTGTCGCTCCAACATCCGATAAGCCACCATGCCGCCGGCAAACATGGGAACAAAGACGGCCGCATGGAAGAGCCGAGGCACGAACGATTGGGTGCAGGCAATGGACAAGAGAACCGCGCCGAGCCAAATCCAAATTGCTAAAGGGGTGCGACGATATCGCCTGAGAGCAACGAAGAAGAGGGGAAGCACAAGATACATCTGAACCTCCCAGTCGAGGCTCCAAAGAGGACCGATCACTGAAGAGTAGCCGCGCACAAAGTTGTGCACGAGCAGCATATTGACGGCGATGCCGCGCAAACCGAGTGCATGAAAGCCTCCGCCGGCCTCGTCGGTGAGACCGGTCAGCAGAGAGAGAAGGATCACCGCCCAGCAGAGGGGATAGATTCGGAACGCTCGACGAATCAGGAAGCATCGTCCCAGATGGGCGGCCGGCGCGCGATGCATGGAGAGCATAAGCACGAGACACGTATGGACGAAGAAGAACATGACCCCTGCAAAGCTGAGGTTGCGCAAAAACTGGTCAGCCTCCCGGTTGAAGGCCCAAAGACGAAAAGATTCACCCTGCACGTATAGGTGAGCGGCGATCACGGATAACACTGCGAACGAGCGAAGCAAATCGAGATTGGCGTAGTTGCGCTTCATTATGCCTCCTAGCAGGAAAAAGGTGTGCCAGTTAGCGATTCGGGGAATTGCGCGGGTTTATGCCGGACCTCTGCAAGACCGGCGGCCTCATTCCCCTTGGATCGGTCGATGACCAGCAAGCGCCCTGCCCATACGATGAGCACGACGAGCCACGTGGTAAGCACGAGGGAAGGAATGCGTTCGTAAACGTAGCCAAGTTCACCGCGCGGCGCAAGCAGAGCCCGGGTCAGGCATTCGGCCCACATTCCCGCGAAGAGCGACGGTTGGCCGATCCAGCCAATGAATCGCCGGCAACTGAAGCCAAAGGCCGCTGAACCCGCGAAGACGGCAAGAATTCCTCCGCTCAGATATAGATCCAGAAGATAGTTCGAACCTGCTCCGCCCAGAGTTCCCTGAAACGTCTTGGGGTCATTGACGGTGACGATGCGGCCCGACGTAGCCGGCATGGACTGCGCGTTGTAATCCATTATGCACACGTTGAGCAGGACGTAAGGGACTGACTTCGCGGTGATGGATACGAGAAGAGGCGGGCAGTATCCGTTGAGATTGAGGTCGGTATTGTCCTGGTACAACTTCAGCGTGCTGCCCTGGGCGAACCATTGCACCATGTCGCCCTGCCCGAGGGAGAAATCCTCGCGCGTCATCGCGGGGACGAAGAGGATTACGAGCGCGACGACGACCACTTGGAAGATGCGGCGGGGAGAGAAGCTGATCCATCCGCGCGCAATGGCCATGAGGAGAGCAGGAACAACTGCCTGTGCAAGAAAAAAGCGTCCCCAGTGCAGCGAAATGATCAGGCGCGGAAGAGTAACGAGGGCGATGCTTATCAGGATGCGGCGCCATCCTTCCTTCCGTGGATCGGCCGATCCAAAGAACATGAAGCCAAAGAACAGGTGCGTGTACAGCACCACCTGATACCCAAACGGGATAGGATCTGCCCCGATATAGTCGTGGCCGGTATGGCTATGCCAGAAGAGGATTGAGAGAACCAACGCGGGCGACGCCAGCAGGAGAGTGACCTTGTAGGCAAAGCCTCCGCAGGCATCGAGCATTTGCGGGGAGGGCGGACGAGCGGGCCAGGCAAAGGCCGGGAACAGGTAACCGGCAATGAAAAGGGCCAATCCCACGATGCTTACGACGATGGACTCATTGTCGACCGCATCCGCCTGATGAACCACCAGCCGAAAGAGCACACTAGGAATCCACCAGAAGAGGAAACAGGAAAAGATAAAGGCAGCAAGGAAAAACCATTTTCCTCTGACGTGAAGTCTTGGATTCGGAGGATGATTGTCCATGGCGAATCTCTGCGCACACCACAGTTCTTGAGAGGTGGAATTCCTGTTGTTCATCGCGTTGCCTCGCCGGGACAGATCGCGGGCGAACTCGATGAGGAAGGGAGGGACAGATAGGCTGCAGCGATGGCGCGCGCCGAATATTTTTCCATAGAGATGGGCATGGATGGCGCAAGAAGAGCCTTGCGCAGCGCCGCAATGATCCCTTGCCGGGGCAGTGAGATGGGAAACAGTTGAATTCTGCCGCCAATCAATTCCGGGGCGATCTCCAGTCCACCGCCCGAGGCGGGCATGGCCACGGCACATCCCTGGCTGAGGGCCTCGATATAGGCAATGCCCAGGGCTTCATGGGGGCAACCAGATATGAATACGCGCGAGCGCCGCAATCGGTCCCTGACCTCAAGGGGCGGAAGTTCTCCAAAGAAGTGGATGCGTTCGTCGCCCGCCGCTGCGCGTTCCAGCCCTGCACGCATCGGCCCGTCCCCCACAAACCATGCATTAAGCCCGTGGTTTTCATCGAGCACATCTCGCATGGCATGCAGGAGTAGGTCAACATTTTTGGCTTGATGTAGGCGACCGACGTAGGTAATTGCTTGGCGTACGACGTGCTCTTCCGCGTTATCTTCAAGAAATAGCGAACACACGGGATTATGAATCACCGCATTTATGCGCAAGCCGAAGATTGAGCGCAGATGCATCGCCGCATAGTCGGAAACCTGCACCAGTTGTGCGCCCCGGCTTGCGGTGGTTAGGCGATAAGAGAGAAGCTTCCCAAGCATATTCGGCCATCCGCGGTCGATACATGGGAAGCCATGAGCGACGCAGATGGCGCGCCTTGTCAAGGGTGCGGCAAAGATTGCAGATGTGCTGAGAATCTTTAATACGAGCGGATCGCGCAACTCTTGCCAATGCAGCAGGATTTGTGATGGCGCGATGATCTCGGCCGGTACTCCGAGGTCGACAAAGCCCTCGCGCAATGCTGCTGCGAAGCTTGCCATGCCTCCAACTTCTCGACCACCCGTGATCAGGACCCTTAACGGATATGTATTTATCACTGGCAGTTCTCCTTGAGAACAGCCGCGGCAGCAAGATACGAGACAGCTGTGGATGGCTTTCCAATGGTCCGTGCGGTTCTTGCAGATTCGCGGCTCATCTAGCTTCGCTTCCCCATGATTCCAGTACGCCGACGCATGTATATCCGCAGCGAGCGCGTAGATAGATTGCCCATGCAATAGGCAGCCCAACGCCCGCGGTTGCGACAAAGTAACTCAGGACAGCGCCGGCATTGCCCCATCGTGGCGTCGTCAAAGCGGCCAGTAGCAAGGTGAGCGCGGCCACCGTCAGCGATTGAAGTAGGAAAGGCTCGCTCTTGAAGGAGCGGAGCAATGTGGCGAGACTCTGCACCACGCAGTTGGCTCCGGCAGCCAATGCCAGTGCGGCAAACAGCCGCGGCGAAACCATACGAACCGCGAGGCGGGGGGCCACCGCGGGCAACAGGGAGGCGACGCCGCAGGCTCCAAGTGCGATGAAGGCGAATGCCGCCAGAGATTGAATGAGCGTGCGTCGGAATAACCGGTCAAGACCGTGAAACTCGCGGCGTGCAATCATCGCGCCGAAGGGCGTGGACTTGGTCGAAGACCATGCCAGCGCCAAAACGGTCATGTAGCTGGTGATGCTGATCGACATGCCCATTTGCCCGGCCTCGACTGCTCCTCGCAAGGCAAAAATGATGGGGATAAAGACCTGGATTGTGAAATAGCCGCACATCGAACTGACGGCGATTCGCCATTGGAAGGGCCACACTTCGCCAATCCAGCGGATGGTGGTTTTCGGAGCCCGGTGGCGTAATAGTCCCAGCAAAAGTTTGCGCCTCGATGCCAGGAACAAAAGGCCGACAGCGGCTTGGCCCACCATCACTAGGGCAGGAGAAAAGAGCCCATGCTTGAGAAGCATCGCTCCCCAGGCAAGTGCACTGAGAACGACTGCCTGGCGCAAGCGCATTGCGGCGACGGCGCGCACTTGGCCGCAGCCTTCGAGGAACGAGTAAAATGGGGTGCACCATAGGCCGAGCATGGATGCGCCCACGGCTGCTAGCCACGGACCCAGCCAATCAACGTGCGCCGCTCCAACCGTATGACGAGCGAAGAAGACCGTCCCCACAGGCGCCAGAATCAGACCCATCGCCGCCGCGGCCAGGGTGTACCAGCGCAGGCTGAGCTGCAGCGTAGATGCCAACCGCGCACGGGCCACCTCTTCACCATTCACACTCCCGCCGTCTGTAATTTTCAGATGGACGCATTCGTGAGCGGCCAGTTGCTGGATTACAAATGAGAAGCCCATCTCGAAGACGACCTGCAAGGAGACTAGGCTGAGCAACGTGTAGTAATAGCCCTGCTCGGTTGGATTGAGAAAGCGAACGATGAGCAGGACCGTTCCGGTGCTTCCCAAGATGTTGATGAGCCGCGCCAGAAACGTGTAGGCGACTGCGCCATCGAGCCCCAGGGTCTTGCGCAATCTCATTGCCAGGCTCCTACGGCGACATCCTCAAGCGCGGCCGGCCAAGAATCGGAACGACGGCGAGAGCTACGCAGGATCGAGATGACCTCGGCTGCGGCAGCAGTCAAAAGCGACAACGGCAGGGCCAGCAGCAGCGAAGCGAGCAGGATCCATAGCTTGTACATGGAATTGGGACGGTCGGGAACGATCGCCGCATCGACGATCTGCACAAGCGCTCCCTGGCGTGCCTCGTCTACGCGCGCCCCTTCATACTGACGCGTGAGCAGATCCTGGATAGTTTCGCGATACTTAACCTCCCGCAACGCCCGCGCGTAATCCAGACCGGCAGCGGTGATGGTGCCTTTCGGCGCAATCAGATCACCGGCCGTGCGATCATGGTCCGCATCCATCGCGGAAAGCTGTCCCTCCATGCCCGCTGCTTCCTGCTGAGCTCTCTGCAGATCCGGATTTCCTTCCGAAGCAAACTCGCGCATACCCCGGATCTCGATCTGCTTTGCAGCAAGCTGCCCGCGCAGGATTGCCGCCGAAGCGATCAAACTCCGGTCCTGGCCCTCGACATCGATTACTCCGGTCCGCTGTTCGGTCTGCTTCATATCATCTTCCGCGCGCGCTAGGTCACTATGTGCCGCACTCAGCTGGCGTTCGTAGAAGAGTCGTCGTTGTGACGCTTCTGTAATCGCAAGCGTCGCAGTGAAGCGCTGATATTCCTCTACCCAGCCGTTGGCCAGTTCCGCAGCTCGATGGGGTTCGCGGTCCGTCACCGAGATATGAATCAATCCGTCCTTCAATCCGTTGTCGATCGTTGTCGCTCGCTCCCAGCGTTTGCGCGCCGTAGAAACATACTTGCGGTGATAGAGAGATTGCAGGTGAAAGCGCTCCACCATTGCGTCTTCCACGGTGCGGCTCTTAAGCAGGGCTACCTGCTGATCGTTGGGGTTCTTGATACCCAGACCTCCGGCGGCCGCGGCCATCCCGCCCATGCTGCTCAACTGCGCCATCATTGCGGCTCCGGCAGAGCCCCCTTGCGCGGGGGGCAGAATGACTACAGTGGCCGTATAGCGATTTGGCAGCAGCAATGTTACGGCGGCAGCAAGCAGGACGATTGTCGCCGCCGTGCTCCAGACCAGCTTGTGCCATTTGAACGCCACTCTCATCAATGTCAGTAAAGAGCCGCGGCGATGGCTGCCCGCGGTGTGTGCTGTTTCGATCTCTCCCATAGGATCCATGGAGTCTGGCCTCATGAATTAGTTTGAGGTGCGCATTCTGTCGCTGAAATCTGAATCCACCGCTCGTAGCGATGAGCCAACTGTCCTGGCTGCCTTTTCGAATTGCGTTTGAAGGTCGTGACCCACAACGACGGCTCGGCCTTGAACTGCTCGTAACGCTGGTCAAGCATTCAACTATTCCCGAGGTTACCTTGATAAAGAGGAGCGCGAGCAAGGAAGCTGATCGATGAATCTGGCATGGTGCAAATCTGGAACAGATCGATCGAGCAATTCCAATTCAGCACCGCCTCTTCGATTTCCAACTGTTCTGCGCACGGATGGTGCGTCAACGAGGAAAGAATTGAGACGTCATGAAAAACAACTCGTCACTTCGACGCCGCGCTTGCTGCGATTTGCTCTTGCCGTTTGCCCTTTTCACTTTCATTGCCACAATTCCTGAGCTACACGCACAATGCGCCGGTGGAGCGGAGCCTGATGCGCTGGGATGCGCTGTTCCACTCAGCTCACCCGCTGCGACGAATCAATCCTCTGCGTCGATCAATATCCAGGAGAGTCTCGCAGGACCTTCGCCGAAGGCAGACAATTCTACCGAGGCCTCTGCCATCGGGAGCCTGCCCGGTGGCACAGACCACACGGAAAGCGGTGTCGGGGAATCTCGCGTGGGGCGGCCCACCCAGCCGTCTCCAACAGAGCCGCTCAGCGAGTTTCAACGCTTTGTATCCGCTTCGACGGGACTAACACCCCCGGTGTATGGAGCGAAGTTATTCAGCTCGCAGCCTGCCTCCTTCGGACCCCTCGACCATGGTCCCGCACCGGGGGAGTTGATCATTGGCAATGACGATGAATTGCGAGTGCGGCTCTGGGGACAGGTCAACTTCAGCGCCAATTTGCGTGTGAGTCGAGAAGGCGAGATCTATTTCCCCAAGGTCGGCGCCATACATGTTGCAGGGTTGGCCTTTTCCGCTGTTCCGGCACACTTGCGAAGTGTCATCGAACGCGTCTATCACAACTTCGATATGAGCGTGGATCTCGGCGAAATCCATTCCATTCAGATCTATGTCACTGGCCTTGCGCACCGCCCGGGCGAATATACGATAAGCGCGCTCAGCACGCTAGTCGATGCCGTATTTGCCAGCGGTGGCCCATCAGTGTCCGGCTCTATGCGCCACGTCCTGTTGAAGCGATCAGGGAAGGTGATTGCCGATTTTGATCTGTATGCCTTGTTGATCGATGGTGACAAGGCCGGTGATTTACAACTGCAGCCAGGTGATGTGCTTCAATTTCCGCCAGTCGGCCCCCAAGTGGCATTGATCGGCAGCGTACGCGAGCCCAGCATTTACGAGCTGCGTGGTAAGGAGTCGATTCAAGATGTGATTGACGCCGCCGGCGGCACCACTACCATCGCCTCCGGTGCGCATGTATCGCTGGAGCGGATTGAGGAACATGCGAGACGTCGCGCATTTGAAGTTGCCACCGATATGGCAGGCTTGGCGACCCTGGTGGATGATGGCGACATCGTTCGCGTCGACCCCATCCCTTCGCTTTTTCACGAGGCAGTTACTTTGCGCGGAGCAGTGGCGAATCCAGGGCACTTTCGCTGGCATGAGGGCATGCGCTTGAGCGAATTGATGCCTGATCGCGACTCGCTCGTGAAGCGAGACTACTGGTGGCACCGAACTCAACTCGGCCTTCCGATTCCAGAACTGGTGCCCCCGGGTGGCGGTTCTGGCTTGGCGGAACTGGCGGCGATCGTAGAGAGTCCAGCGGATCAAACCAACTGGAACTACGCGGTGATTGAGCGACTGGCCCCCTCCACGATGACAACTTCGCTGATCCCATTCAACCTTGGCAAATTGGTCCTTGACCATGACACGTCTCAGGATCTAACCCTTCTGCCTGGCGACGTGATCAGCATCTTCTCGCAGTCCGACATAGAGATTCCGATCAACGAGCAAACCAGGTACGTGCGCTTAGAAGGGGAGCTCGTTCATCCAGGTGTTTACAGCATCGCTCCTGGTGATACCTTGCGCTCGGTGATTGAGCGTGCGGGAGGATTTACCCCACAGGCCTATCTTTATGGCGCGACGTTTACCCGCAAGAGTACGCGGGCCCTGGAACAATCGAGACTGGGCGAATTTGTCCGCCAGCTGGAGGTTCAGCTGGCACGCAGTTCGATGAATTTAGTGGGTATTTTGAACAGCCCTTCAAGCGGACAAGCGATATCAATCAACCGCGAACTGATCGAGCGCTTTCGCGGCATACAGGCGACGGGAAGAATCGCGCTCAATATGCGATCCGGCTCAGCGGGCAGTTACGAAATGCCGGACATGCATCTGGAAGACGGCGACCGGCTCGTTGTTCCCTTCACACCGGAAACTGTGCAGGTTCTGGGCGCCGTCTTCAATCCCCACGCATTTCTATTTCACGATAACGCTCAAGTGGGTGAGTACCTTCATCTCGCCGGAGGGCCCAATAGGGAGGCCGACCGCAAACGGATCTACGTATTGCGGGCGGACGGGACGGTAACCAGCCGTGATTCCGATAGTGGGTTGTTTTCGCGCGGATTCAACAGTCTCCGCCTTCGTCCCGGAGATAGCATCATCGTTCCGGAAAGAGATGTTCATCTCTCGGCGATGAGTAAAGCTTTGGCTTGGGCTCAGGCCGTCTCCCAATCCACCATGACGGCGCTTGAGGTCAATGCTCTTAAGTAGTGGCTGCGTCCTGAACCGCACCTTTACCAACATAACCCGTTGCCTGTTTCAGCGACAGATTTCTGCTGGTGTCTCTCGACGGCCGAACAAATTCAATCAAAGGACGACTCGATGAAACCTGCTAGTAACCACACCTTGGATGCGTCTTTCGGCGCAGGCGCAGGAATTGAACGCAGTACTGAACCGTTGCGAAACGCTTGCATTCCAGAGCGTGTGTGGCTTCCGCCAGACGGCATCAGGTCATGGCGCTATGTGGTTGTCAAGCGGGCCTTTGATATTTTGTCAGCATCAACGCTTTTGTTGGCGTGTTTTCTGCCCGCGCTCATCGTGGCAGCGGTGATTTGCTTGACTTCGAAGGGCCCGGCTTTCTATCGCGAAGAGCGGATTGGCCAGAATGGACGCGTATTTCGGATATGGAAGTTCCGCACGATGCGAGTCGATGCAAGTGAGCAGAGTCGACTTGTGGCAATCGAACCGGGCAGACCTGCTCTTCACCGCAGAATGGTGAAGCATCTCCAGGATCCGCGAATCACGCCGGTCGGCATTTTCCTGCGCCGCTGGAGCGTGGATGAAGTGCCTCAACTTATCAATGTGCTCCGCGGGGAGATGTCACTCATTGGTCCTCGCCCTATCGTGGAGGCTGAAACATGTTTTTATGCAAATCTTTTGGACCACTATCTTGATGCGAAGCCCGGTTTGACTGGATTGTGGCAAGTAACAGGTCGGGGTGACGTCGGCTACTCACAAAGGGTTGATTTGGACGTGACCTATGTGAGGACATGGACCTTTCGAGACGACTTGAGGATTCTATTGCGGACAATACCTACTGTGTTGAAAGGGATCGGCTCTCGTTGATAGATGTCGTGGCTCTTGGTCGAGCCGACTTTGAGTTCTGGCTAGTGAGACCAGTTAGCGGGATGTAGCAGTGAAAGTCCGTTCTTTGCACGAACCGGTGTCTCAGACCTCGTTGGCTGAGGTGTTTACGGTGGTGAATACGACGGTCTGGGTACCGCTACTGTACGCGGCACTCAAATATTGGGCGCATTGTGGCCCCACTCGGCGACAGAGTCTGTACGGCATACAGGTCCCGGCCCAGCGGCATGAACATCCATTCCAAGCTGCGCGGGGATGGGTGTATCGACACGGTTATCGGACTTCCGGCGAACCTATTCTTTTCGACCGGCATTCCTTTGTGCATCTTGGTGCTGAAGAGGTGCAAGAAGCCGGACGACCTGCCATTCATCAAAGGGGCCAAGCACTTCGAGAAGAGCAAGCGCCAGAATCACTTCCTTCCCGAGCACATCGACAAGATTGTCTCCACCTATCAATTCCGAACCGAAAAGCCGCATTACTCCTTCCGCGTACCAATGGACCGGATCGTGAAAGAGGGTTACGACCTGAGCATCTCTCGCTACGTCAGGGCAGCTGCGGACGAAGAAATAGATTTAGGGGTAGGTCGATGCCGTGCTCGTGACGCCGGAACAGAAGATCGTGGCTGCCTAGCCTGCTTTATTCACGAACACGTGCTGAACAGCTTTTCGGACGGCCAAGATTGCCGAACACGTCAACGGCGGTGTGATTTGTTGCTGTCGTTTTTGGCGACGAGCCATATTGGCATTTGGCGGCAGCGCAGCAGCGTTTTCAGGACAGGGCTTTCCCGTGCTGTAGCTTTTGTCTTGCCAATCGGGGGTGTCTTTCAGTTGAACGACACCATTCTACCCAGGCGATGCTCCTAGTTCGAGTGCAATGTGCCGGAAGGTCGCCAGAAACGGGAACGATTGCGGCAGGTGCACAACCATGCGCCGTACTGAGACCATCACCCGCGCTCCCAGTTTCAGAAAGCGTTCCCGCAGCGTCCAGACTTGTGCCCTTGCGCAGTTAGTACCCTAAACGTTAAGAAGTAACCCAACTTCCGCAGTTTTGACTAGGCAGCGTTGTAACTAATTTGATTCCCGGAACAGAGGTAGAGGGCCGCTGTGACGATCCGGCGGCTCTTTTCTTTTCAACGGCTATTGATCAGCCAGCTCCTGGAAGAGGCTTGTTGGCAGCGGAAAAGCCGATGTAGTAACGACCAAGGGTCCAGTTCCGGATTCGTAGCATGAAGGCATGTATCTGCGGCGGTGCTATCGCGAGAAGGACGGCAAGCGGCACGCCTATTGGGCTCTTGTGGAGAGCTATCGGACAGGGCGCGGCCCGCGTCAGAGGGTGGTGGCGTGGCTGGGCGCCATGGACGCGCAAGGGCGCATGGGAGTCAAGCGCTGTGCAGCGAACGCAGGCGCCGAGCAGGCTGAGTTATTCGCGGCGAGCGAAGAGACAGAGTGGGTGGAAGTCGATGCGCGAGGCGTGCGTGTGGAGCGGACGCGGCGGTTCGGCGGGCCCTGGCTAGGACGGACACTACTGCGGCAACTGGAACTGGACCGGTTCCTGGACGAGAGCTTGAGCCGCGGCCGGGAACAGGTTCCCTGGCCGTTGATGGCCATGGTGCTGGTTTTGGGGCGGCTGTGCTATCCGTCCAGCGAGCTGCACCTGGCGGAGAGCTTTTACGAACACAGTGCGTTGGCTGACCTGCTGGGCGTGCCCGCCGAGAAGGTCAACGACGACCGGCTGTATCGGGCTTTGGATGCCTTGCTGCCGCACAAGAAGAAGTTGGAGCAGCACCTGCAACACAAGCTGGGTGAGCTGTTCGATCTGGATTACGATCTGCTGCTCTACGACGTGACCAGCACCTGTTTCGAGGGCGAGGCGAAGGGCAACCCGCTCGCGCAACGCGGCTACTCGCGCGATCATCGCGGGGATTGCAAACAAGTCAACCTGGCCCTGGTTGTGAACCGCTGCGGCATGCCGGTCGGCTATGAAGTCTTTGCCGGCAACCGTCACGATTCGACCACGCTGGAAGAGATGATCCGCCACATCGAGCAGTTGCATGGGAGGGCGCAGCGGATCTGGGTGATGGACCGCGGCATGGTAAGCGAAGAGAACGTGGAGTTTCTCAAGCAAGGCGGGCGACGCTATATCGTGGGTACGCCGAAGAGCATGCTGAAACGCTATGGCTGCTCTTCCTGTCTCGCGGTTGTGTGCTGCAGACGCAGGCTCCGTTGCCAAAGCGAGCGATGACTACTTCAAGCCCCTGCTCGCATCGGGCCGCATCGCTGCGGCCGCATGCGTCATCATTGATGGTGAGAATCCTCCTGTCGTCAAGCTCTATGGCCCGGTCAACTCCCAACGCTCATTGTGGCGCGTGGCCTCGGTTTCCAAGGTATTCACGGCAATAGCCATCATGCAATTGGCTGAGCGGGGAAAGCTCCAACTGGACGACGACGTCAACAAATACCTGAAGCATATTAAGGTTCTGGACACTTTTTCGCAGCCGATTACGATCCGCGAGTTGCTCCTTCATCGTTCAGGACTTGATGACAGATTTGTTGGAGACGGATTCCACTCCGGCCCGCAGCCTGACATTGCGCAGATCATGTCCCAAGATTTGCTGAAGCGTGTCTATCCGCCAGACACGGTGGAACTCTATTCGAACTACGGGTATGGCTTCCTTGGCGTTGTAATCGAAGATGTGACCGGGCAACGGTTTGAGGACTACTTGAAGGCCAACGTACTTCAACCAATGGGGATGCAGGAGAGTACCTTTACTCAACCTCTTCCGGAACCTTCGCGCATGACCCCAGGAAGATGGTTCTATCAACGATCTGCTCCAGCGGCGGCGCTGACCAGCAACGTCGAGGACATGACTCGGTTCCTCGCTGCCACATTGCAGGAGGACAAGGCTGTACTGAACGCTCATTCATTTGGGGAGATGACAACCCGTCCTGACCCTTCGATCCGCATAATTCATGGGCTAGGATATTGGACCGGCAATGACCGCGGACACCATCTAGTCGGTGCGAGTGGAGACAGCGACGGATTTCACTCTGTGCTCATGGCATTTCCGGATGAGCACATTGGATATTTCACACTGGTGAGCGGTGGAGGCAATTCAGTTGCCTGGAACTTCTACAAGCAGTTCGCCACCGTCAGCTTCGGACCCAAAACCACTGCAGAGGCTCATCCAATCGCCGAAACCGGGATGAGCCGTGAAAACAGGTCCCGCTTCGCAGGGTTTTATCGAACAGTGAGGTACCCGCACAATGACCTGTCGAAGACCTTCATATTGACAGATCTGACGCATGTAACCGTTGACCACGACGGCGCACTTCGCGTTTATGGAGCGCGGTGGCTGCCAATTGGACCCCTTGAATTCAGAAAGGACGATGGCACCGAGAAGTTGAGCTTTCAAACGGACACATCCGGGCGAGTGCGATTCTTGAACAGCTCCGACGAGCGGATTTCCTGGTACGAGTCTGGGTACGCGAGTATCGCCTTCTATTTCATTTTCGCCGGCCTGTTCGTCACCGGAGTATGGAAGGCAAAGAAGATGATGAGATGGATTTCTGCGGTGGTTCTGCTCCATTGTGTTGGGTGGCTGGGCGTTTGCTTGCTTATTGGGCCAGAAAACCTGATCTTCGGATTGCCTTTTGGATTGAAGGCGATTTTGCTCATCGGTACAATGCTGCCTTTGTTGGCAGTAGCGTCGATTTATTCGGCCTGGCGGTATAGAAGAAAGCTCAACTACGTCTTGACGGCAACTGTGTTGGCCTATATCCCGTTTGTCAGTTATTGGAATCTGAAGTTGTAAAAGCTCCGACTGCGGTTATCGATCTTGTCGTCACCCATGGTCCCTCCTTTGGGATTCTCGACGTTGCCTGCGGCGACCGGCACCAAGGATGTGCGCACCTGCTCGTCGCGATCCGTCGCGTCCGGCTGGCGCTGCATGTGTTTGGGCATATTCACAAATCCTACGGAGTGGCATCTATGGGTGGGGCGGTCTTCGTGAATGCTGCCTTGGCAGGGCCGGGATACCGGCTTACTCGGCAGCCGATTGTCGTTGAATACAAACGCCTGACCCGCAGTATCCAGAGGATCGGGGATGCGCCATATTCCGACCCGGTAGGACCCACAAGCTAGTGACCCGGCGAAGACTTCGGCTCATAGATTGCGATGTTTTCCGGAAGCGGACGATGGCCTACCGAGCAGCTTGGATGAAGACTACCGCCTGTCTCTCTCCAACTGCTTGCGAGGGGTAAGCAGATGCGCCATGATGCGGCAATCGGAGCCCTTTCGTCGACTCCAGGCGTGCTCCGTCAGCTCCCAACAGGCCGTCTCGATTGCTCGCAAGGGTAGCCAACAGATTGAGGGGGCAACTTTTGGGCAACTCCAAGGATCGAAATCCCAGAAAACGACGAAATCTCCCATTTCCCGGTGTTTTTGAGGGTCTTTTAGATGACTTTTGGAGCCCGATTCAATGGCTACCGCGTCCACCATAAAATAAAGCACTTGGAAGCAAGCCCTTCCAATCAGTTACAACGCCTTATATGCCTAAAAAGTGAACGCCAGCCCGCCCTGAACTCCCCGCTGTTCCTGCGCGAACACCAGGACCGAACCGTCGCTCAGCAGGTAGGGCCGGTAGCCTTCGGCCAGCAGGTTGTGCAGGTCAAGCTGAGCATCAAACCCACCAGTTCCATCACGCCGCGAATGAATCGGCTGGCGGAAATGCAGGTTCAAATAGGGTGCAATTCCGTCCGCGGAATAGGTCGCAACGCGCGTCACGGTGTCCTCTTGCTGCCACCGATAGCTCGCCCGCCACCGCGTTCCGGTGCCTTCAAGAGTGCCCGAAAGCGACAGTGCATATGCCTGTGCGCGCCGCGGATGGGCAGCAGCCAGCACCTGCTCCAGCGAGGACGCCTGTGAACCGCCCGCCATAGCAAGGGAGTCGCCTGTGGAATAGGTCGCGCGGACCACGTCCCCGCCGGGCAGTTGACGCGTCAATACAGCTGTCATCCCGGCGGCACTCGAATAATTGGGCCCCGCAGCGCGCAGCAAGCCGCTGAAGGGGTCAAACAGCACGGCATTCCAAAGGGATGCAGACTCGGCGGAACCGTTCCTTGCCAAGTGTTCGCTCGCTTCAAGAACCGGGTTCTCCATCCTGTCGGCAAACATGAGCACGGTCATGCCGGTGCGATCCGTCTTGCGCTCCCAGCTGATTTCCTGGTGCATGCCCCGCTCCACCACCAGCTTGCCATCGCGTTCAGACACTCTTGGCATCCAGGTCTGCGCCTGGGTTTCTTCGGATTCAGAGCCTGGCGCAACAGTGGCCATGCGGTAGCGAACGGTGGATTTGCCGTTCCGCAAGCCCACCTCCGCAAACGGAAGCAGCGCTATCACGGAGCTGGGAGAGAGGCCTGCAAGATGCGCGACAAGCTGTGTGGACCCTACCTCAGCCTCCAACGTGTCGCCCAGGTTCAAATTTTCCCAACTGCGGAATGCACCTTCATCCAGTCCGCCCGCTCCATTGCCCGTGGATCCGCCGTTTTCAATTTCGGGGTGTATGGCAATCGATGCAACCGATTGAACGGAGCCCGCATATCCCAGGTCCTGGCGGAAACCCAGCATCGATTCCATTCCGGCGTCGCTGTCCGGCGCAAAATCCACATGCGCCAGAAGTTCGCGGCTATTGCTGGGCGTCTCCTCTACCGATGCTGAAATTCGCTCGCCACTCTCGCCGAATGTGCCCTCTTGCCCGGTGGCCATCAGCCGCGCCTTCAACCGCGGTGCTGCTCCGGAGCCGTCAGAAACCACTACCAACGGCCCATCCTCCAGCCACCGCAACAGCGGCCGGTTTTCGGCGGAGCGAAGCGTCCATTTCCAGTCATCCTGTTGGGCATTTACGGATCGGGGCTCAGAAGGAAGCCACTGCATTACTTCATAAAGCGTGCTTAGCGTCAGGTTCACTACCGTGCCCGCCCGCACCCGTATGTGCTCGCGCAGCGAAGGCAGAAACGATGTATTCATCGCCTTCAGCGCGTACTGGCCCGGAGCCAGTGACGAAATCAGGAAACGCCCTTCGCTGTTGGTGTAAACACTCGCGATGACTGAGAGATCGGGGCGCAGAAGTTGCACCACGGCGCCAATCTGCGGAACGCCTGCCGAATCGCGCACCATCCCCGAAACCGATCCGGGAGCGGCTCCGCGGGCCGGAGTGGTGCTCAGGGCAATCAGCACGACGAAGACAACGAGATGGAGCCTGCGCATTATCACGATTGGTGATGTAGTGCGGCGTCCCTGGCAATCAACCTGCGAAATGAGCCCGCGCAGTTTTTCCGATCTTCAGTCAGATAAACCATATGCGCGGTGTACTTCCTATTCCACGACAAAAGGTGCCGATTGCGCAATCTCTTGTTTCGAGATTGTGTCATTTATTTTGATCGTCACTTTGTATTTTCCTGGCTGCAGCCCGGCCATCGGCAGAGATTTCTCCACCGTTAACTGGTCGCTGTGCTGGCCCAGGTCCTTTGAGGCCAGTTCCTTTTCAAAAATCACTGCGTTCGTTGTCGTGTCGATGATCTGGTAGGTCACCGTGGCCGAGTTGCTCTTGGTGGCTTCGTCAATGCCAAGGTTGTATACCTGCATCCAGAAATTCAATTCCTGGCTGCGCTTGAAGTTCACCGGGGTCGCCGCGTTTGCTGTCACACGCGGGCAGATGTGGGTATTCCCGATCACGCAGCTCCCCGCGCCGATTTCGCGCGACGAAACGGTGTTCATCTCATCTCCCAGAATCAACGACGATGTGGCCAGCTTCTCGTCATGGAACGTGGGCACCTCGAAACCGCGCCCGTAGTAACCCAGGTGGTCTGGATTGTTCACGTCCTTGATGGCGATATCGAGACGGTACAGCCCGGGTAGCAGCGGAAGCGCCTTCCAGTAGACCGACTTGCGGTCCATCTGCTTCTCAAGCAATTCGGCCGGCTCTTCCACTGAAACCGTGTCTTCCTGGCTCTGCACTACCTTGTGGGTCAGCGTCGTTACCTTCACCAGGATGTTCACAAATCCCTTTGAAACGCCGTCTTTGGTCACGAATGTGATGTCGCGATTCCTCAACTGCACGGTGATAGGAACCAGCACCGTGCTGTCGGTCACCTTCACAAAGTCCGTCCGCACATCGAATGGGAAGTTCGGGCCGCTGAGAATCTTATGCTCGGAGATATACGCATCGAGATCGGTGAACTTGATTGGCGGAGGAGCGAACAGCTTGGCCGCCATATCGATGCGGTCGAACTGCTTCGACTGGTTCTGAGAGGTCATCGGGCCTGCACCAAGTGCTTCCATGCCTCCCTTGAAGCGGTCCGCTTTCTTGGTCTGGCCCATTTCTTCCGATTGCGTCAGGCCGGCGCCCGGCACCATCTTCAGCGCGTCCTTCTCGCTGCGGTCGATCGTGTAGTGGTAGTCGCCGCACTGGCAGGAGTCAACGAACTCAAGGTCGATGTTGTCCCCAATGCCCTCAAGATAACGGTAGTGCCAGGTTTCGAATGGAAACGTCGAGGTTTCGCCGCCGCCCTCTTCTATGGGCCGCTGATAAGCGCCGCCGGAGGGATGGGAATCGATCGAATCCGGCTTGCCGAAGGAAATATAGATATGTCCGCGATCTGTCTTCCAGCCCGGCTTGCCCGCGGCAAAATGCTCGTTCGAATAGGCAATACGCCGGTAATGCTCTTCGCGGAATTCATTTTCGGGCGAGTCTGGATTGGGATTGCGACGCAACCAGAAATTCTCAATGAACGCGTCCCGCTCCTCATCGTTGCTCAGACTCTTGAACGCCTTCGTCTCTTCGTCGGTAATGATCCAGATCACGTCCTGGTTCAGCCAGGTCTTGTATGCGCCCTTTAATTCCTGCCGAACCGCCTTCTGGGAATCGAACTTCTCCTTGTCAGAGCGTTCGCGCTTCAAGGGATCAACTTCCTGGCCCTGCTGCTGAGTTGAAGTGGCCGGGGTGGATGCCTGCTGGGCATTCACGCCGCGTCCGGGAACCATTGCCAGGCCGCAAACCATCGCGACGGCGAGAAAAATGCGTGTGTTGAACGTCATTGCCTTCAAAACTCCTGCGAACCTCTATTCTACGGGTCCCGATAAGGCTGGGCAAGATTCCAGATGGAGCCGGCTTACATTTCGACGCGCGATTGCCCCCAAGGTGAGCCTGAAAGGGCTTAACAGGCCGCGGAAAAACTCGTCCGGACGGCAGGCCGGGGATTTATCCGGTTGGGCCGGGGATTTATCCGGTAGGCCGGGGATTTATCCCCGGCATTAAGCCAATCAAATCAATGTGGGCTTTTAGCCCCTGCGGTATGTCTTTCAAGCGTTTCGCCAGAAACATGGCCTCTTTCCGCAGCCTTTGAAGCCCTCACGACTCTTGGGCGTGTTCAGGCGGGCACTTCTTGCGACCCCCGGCGAGTTTTTCCGCACCGTATCAACCAGCCAGAAATTCCAACCGAAACTCCGGAAAAATTCGCTTCCAGCCTCAGATTTTGAGTCCCTTATCGCTTGTTCAACGTCCAAAAAGCAAGCGCAATCCTTCTGCAGTTTCAAGTCACGCCAAACCCCCGGTCTCCCGTTTGTCCGGTTCCGGCGGCATCCGGGAGTCCCGGAACTGCCCAGCCGCCATTCAACCCCGGCTGCCGGCTGGCTTGGAAGAGTCGTAATTCGATTTTGCAGACAGCGGGAACCGTTGCCGCCGAAATTGCGTACACTGAATTCGGGGATATCTGGAGCACGCACCTAACATGAAAAAGATTCTTTTGATCGTTCTCGCCGTTCTGGTGGCCGCTGGCCTCGTTTCATTTTTCATCTATAGGCAGCAATCCGGCTATACCAAGGTGCTGACCGCCAAACTGGCCAAACAGGACCTTGCCACAGTCGTCAGCGGCACCGGCCAGATCAAGGCCAAGAATTACGTCAATCTCGGCGCCACCGCCATGGGCCGCGTCACCCACTTCTTTGTGAAGGAGGGAGACTTGGTCAAGAGGGGCGAGACGGTCGCCACCATCGAGCATGTGCAGCAGGAAGCGAATGTCACTGGCCAGCAAGCCACCATCGCCGCCGCCAAAACTGACATTGCCTCCTATGTTGCTGCGGAAAAAACGGCCGAAGCCAACGTCGATCATGCCAAGGCCGACCTCGAGCAGAAGAAGCTCGACTGGGATCGCGCCCAGGCTCTCTACAAAGACGGCATCCTGGCCAAGCAGGACTTTGACGCCAAGAAGGCGGCTTACGACCTCGACGTGGCCTCAGTCGCCCAGGCAGTGGCCCAGCTTAACCAGGCCAAGGCGCAGACTGACTCCGCCCGCGGACACCTCGGCACTGCCGTAGCCAGCCTCACCTTCAATCAGGATCTCCTTGACCGGACGGTCGCCATCGCCCCCTTCGATGGCATCGTCACCAACGAGCCCATCCGCGAAGGCGAAACCGTGGTCGAAGGAATTCAGAACGCCGAAGGCTCCACGCTGATGACCATTGCCGACATGAGCGTGGTCACCGCCGAAGTCAAGGTCGACGAAACCGACATTGTCAATATTTCTATAGGCCAACCCGCCGAGGTCACCGTGGACGCCATTCCCGGCAAGGTCTTCAAGGGACATGTGACCCTCGTTGGCGACCAGGCCCTGCTCCGTTCCACAGGCCAGGCCACCTCCACATCCACAACCGGAACAGAAGAGGCCAAGGACTTCAAAGTCGTGGTCACCCTGGACACGGTTTCGAACGAGCTCCGCCCCGGCCTTTCCACCACCGCCAAAATCACTACAGCGCACAAGCCCAACGTGCTTTCGCTCCCCATTCAGGCGCTCACCATGCACAACCCCGACGACGACAAGCCAAAGGCCGCGGAGAACGTGCAGGCCGCCTCCGCTTCCGCCCCCAAGAGCACTCCCATCCAGGGCGTCTACGTGCTGGAAACCGACAAGTCCGGCAAGCTCCGCGCCCGGTTCGTTCCCGTCACCACCGGCATCACCGGCGCCACCGACATTGAAGTCCTTTCCGGCCTCACCGAAGGCCAGGAGATCGTTACCGGCCCCTTCAAGACGTTGCGTGCCCTTAAGTCCGGCTCGCTCGTCAAGCGGGACACCGAAAAGCCTGTGGTTCCGGCTTCCGGCTCGTCCTCGTAATCGAGTTAAACCGGTTCCCGGCGAATTCGCCGCATCGGCGCTTCGTCTATAACTGAGGGTTCTTCCCTGGGCAGCCCGGACTAGAACCCTCAAACCCCAGGCAAAGGATAGAATTCGCATGGCTCTGGACACCAGCAGCGAAGCAGTCGTACAACCCACGGTCCGCCCCACCGGCGACGTCATCGTCGTCGAAGACCTCTGGCGCACCTACGATATGGGCTCCGAACAGCAGGTGCAGGCCCTCCGCGGCATCAGCATGCGCATCAGGCACAATGAGTATGTCGCCATCATGGGACCGTCCGGTTCCGGTAAATCGACCCTCATGAACCTCATCGGATGCCTCGACACCCCTTCCAAGGGAAAATACTGGCTCAATGGCCAGCTCGTCTCAGAGCTCGACGACGACCAGCTCGCCCGCATCCGCAACAAGGAAATCGGCTTCGTCTTCCAAACCTTCAACCTGCTCGCACGCGCCACCTCCCTCCACAACGTCGAGCTGCCGCTCATCTACAACGGCACCCCCACCGCGGCCAGAATCGCGCGCGCCAAAGAGTCGCTGACCAACGTCGGCCTCGGCGATCGCATGAACCACAAGCCCAACGAGCTCTCCGGCGGACAGCGCCAGCGCGTCGCCATCGCCCGTGCCCTCGTCAACAGGCCCTCCATCATCCTCGCCGATGAGCCAACCGGCAACCTCGACTCCAAAACCGGTGTCGAAATCATGGCTCTCTTTGATTCGCTCCACGCCAACGGCAACACCATCGTCCTCGTCACCCACGAGCCCGACATCGCCGAGTACGCTCATCGCGTTGTCCACATCCGCGACGGCCAGATCTTCTCCGACGAGCCTTCCAAGCGCTTCCGCTAGGGAATCTCTGAACTACTTAATGTTTTGAAAGGGCACGACTTCACAGGCTGCGGAAAAACTCCAGCTTGTCGTAGATGTGCGAAAGGGCACGACTTCAGTCGTGCCGTAAACGGCCCAAAATGAGTAGGGCTTTAGCCCCTGAGGGAGTTTCGGCCGCACAACCAACCTTGGTCAGAGATTCCTTCTGGCGAATGGGTGGGAAACCAAGACCCTGAACAAGCTCATTCATCTGGAGCAGGTAACCGCTTCTCCTTTGATCGCCGCTTCCCGGCCACGGCACACACTGCCATAAAACCCCCAAAACTCCCGAAGTTACCCCCTCCATCCCCGGAATCACTTCCCTGTCTCTGCGGTTTATGTTTTTCCGCGTTCTGCCGATAACGGAAATGTTGGCCTGCTACCAGTAATGGGCCGCTGCATGGGCCGCCGCATCGGCCAAGGAGGCAAGGCACCGTGAGATCCATTCAGAATGCCGCTCAATTCCCGGCCCCGCCACACCTATCCGCTCTCAATCTCCCAACCGGACTTACCCTGGTCGATCTGGACCCGCCCACGCTCCAGTTAGCCGGCGTCAGCGCAGCCTGGCGCAAGCTCCTCATGCAGGCCGAAATGGCTGCGCCGCATATCCAGGTGGCCGCACTGGAGGGGGAGCAGGGGGTGGGGAAGCAGTCCCTCGCGCGATATCTTTTTTCACGTTCGGCGCTGGCGAACTCGACATTTCAGCGGCGGGATGCCCGCGAGTGGCTGGTTTCGGACGCCGATCCTTCGACGCTTGGGGGGTGCACTTATCTTGATCGGGTGGATTTGCTTGCGCCGCCGGGCCAGGGGCTTTTGCTGCGGGTTTTGAAGGCGCTGCAGGACCGTCCGGCGGGCCGGGCGGTGTTGCTTGCGGGGTCGCAAACCTCGCTGCGGCAGATGGCGGGGCAGGGATTGCTGATGCCCGACCTGGCGTTCCGGCTGACGGCTGTGCGTTTTGCCATTCCGCCGTTGCGGCAGCGCCGGGAGGATATCGGGCCGCTGGCGCAGTGTCTTCTTGACCGCATCTGCGAGCGCTATCAGCAACGCCCTGTTGCACTTGGACCGGGAGCGCTGACGCGGCTGCTGCAGCATAACTGGCCGGGGAACGTGCGGGAAATGGCTTCGATTCTGGAAATGGCGTTGCTGGAGGCGGACAACGGCGTAATCCGCGCTGCGGATCTGGCGCTGCCTTCCGGGTTCGGCGGCGAGCAGGAAGCGCGGTCCGAGGCGCGGCTGGACCCGAGTCCGGAGAGCCTGAATCTGGACGCGGTGATACGGCACCATGTGCAGTCGGTGCTGGACCTGAACCGGGGAAATAAGCTGCGTGCCGCGCGGCAGTTAGGCATCAGCCGGTCCACGCTTTACCGCATCCTGGGGAACGAGGGCGTGCTGGCGAACTGAGCGAAATCGTCTCTGAAAGGTACGCTCGGAGGGGTGCTCTACATAGCCCAAAAGGTGGCTCACAAGGTTGCAAACAGGGGCAAAGGTACGCTCGGAGGGTTGCATTTCTTCGAGACAGTAACCTACCGGGCAATCCGCCAGCACGTTTTGATTGCTGAGAATTGAACGAATCGAGCAATTGGGTTGCAGAGAATTAGCCGCTTTTCTGCAAGAATGGATTCAGACACAATGAGTTGCGGCGTAACCCACTGATTTCAAGTGGGTTTTTCTGTTTTTCGTGACTGTGCAATGCGCCGCACATTGGGACGACTGAGAGGATCTGGATGATCAGAGTTTTGCGGGAGCGAGCAAGGCTGGAGTTGGAGCGGCAGGTACGGCCCTACCGGAGTGCGCGGAAGAGTCCGCGGCCGCCGGAGGGATGGCTGCGGGCGATGCGGCTGGCGACGGGGATTCCGGCGGACCAGATTGCAAAGACGATGGATTACTCGAAGAAGATGGTGTTCCAGACGGAGCGGTCGGAACAGAGGAAGACAATCAGCCTGCACCTGTTGGAGAGGATGGCGCGGGCGGTGGAGTGCGACGTGGTGTACGGGCTGGTGCCGTGGACGCGGTCGCTGGAAGACCGGGCGCTGGAGATGGTGGAGCAGGAGTTGTGGAGGAAGCGGTTTACGAGGAGATAGGGGTCAGGGGTCAGCCAGCCGCACTGCGGCCCTGAGCGCTGTGGGGAAAATGCCGCGAGTCCGCCGAGAGATGCCGTAAGCTTTAGGGAATATGAAGGATTCGGCTGTCCTGCTGATTGATTGCCCGGACCAAAAGGGGCTGGTGGCGCGAGTTTCCTCGCTGCTTTACGAGTGGGGCGCAAATATTCTGCACGCGGACCAGCACCAGGATCATGACCTGGGCCTGTTTTTTATGCGCGTGGAATGGGCGCTCGACGGTTCGGCCGAGGCTCCATCCGGCTCGGGGAGCGATGGTTCCAGCCCATCGCAAATCTTCGATGTTGCGGGATTTACTTCCGCATTTGCGCCATTGGCCGCGGAACTGGGGATGCGATGGAAGATGTGGGGGAAGGCGCACCGGCCCAGGGTGGCGCTGTTTTGTTCGCAATATTTGCATTGCATGGCGGATCTTCTGCACCGCTGGCGTGCGGGCGAATTGCGATGCGAGATTCCGTTAATCGTATCGAATCATCGAGATGTGGAGAAGCTGGCGGAGTTCTATGGTATCCCGTTCGAGTTTGTGCCGGTGAGCGACGGGCGGCGGCAGGACGCAGAAGCGCGCCAACTGGAAATGCTTGAATCAAAAGGAATTGAGCTGGTGGTCCTGGCGCGGTACATGCAGATTCTCTCGCGGGGTTTTGTGGCCCGGTACCCGGAGTCGATCATCAATGTACACCACTCGTTCCTGCCGGCGTTTACGGGAGGCAAGCCGTACCATGCGGCGCATGCGCGGGGCGTAAAACTGATTGGAGCCACCAGCCACTATGTCACCGAATTGCTGGATGACGGCCCGATTATCGAGCAGGATGTGACGCGGATTTCGCACCGCGACCAGGTGGAGGACCTGGTGGCGCGAGGGCGGGATCTGGAGCGGATTGTGCTGGCCCGGGCGGTGCGCTGGCACCTGGACCGGCGGATTCTGTGCTACGGGAACAAGACGGTGGTGTTCGATTGACCATCTGCGGTGGGGTGGACGCTCGCTTTTCGCTCGTGCGGCTTGGTTGGCAGGTGGCCCGGACATACGGATTGCTCTGAGCGATGAGCGGCTGTGCCCCGTTCATCGCGGCCCTATCGCGATGAGCGGGCGGCGTAGTCTCGCCGTCCAGTCAGATTCGATTTCAACCGCGCCTCGAACACCGGTCGCGTAGTGGTTGAAGCTACTCCATGGATAGTCGCCGGGCGATGCTACCAGTCCGCGCCTTACGGGGTTTCGATGAATGTAGCGGATCACCTCGGATCGAGCGGTCTCCCCGCGGACGTTGCTGTCATAATAGCGCTCCTGCCAGAACTTTTCGCGCTGGCCTCTCAGTTTGCGCGAGGTGGTTTGCTTGAGGACTTTGAGAAACTGGGCAACGAGGATCGATGGTGGCTCGTTCATGAGCAAATGGACGTGTTCGGGCATCAGAACGTATGCGTAGATCCTTGCCTGATGCCGGGCCCGCGTCCGGTCCAGCACGGGCTCGACCGCCTCCCGAGATCCGAGCGTTTCAAGCAGCGACAGACGGTGAAAGCAACTGAAGGTGATGAAGTGAAGAGCTTCCGCCTTCTGAAACCGTTTCAGGCCACTCGGCATGGTTCGATCCTATCCGGCCACCATGCTAACCCAACGCCCGCTCATCGCAAAGTACGCGATGAACGGGGCACAGCCGATCATAGCTCAGGGTTGTTTTCATGACCGGGCCACCTGCCCCAAAGGCGAGGCACCCGGGGCACCCAGCATTTTGGGGAACGGCGGAAGTCACTACCCGGCACCCGGGCCACCCGCCGCATTCCAGGTGAGTGTTGCAGGCGTCGCGGTCAACTGGTTCCCGTTTGCGTCATAGGTAGGCGTCGGTGTTATGCGCTCGAGAGTTGATTGGGGTTTAGGTATCATGTCCCCGTATATCCTCATTATTAGCCTGGTAACGAACGAGCTTTACCATGACACCAAGATTCCACACCCGATTCGGCGCTCGAAATGTGTGCGAAACCCACCCTTCGCAAAAAGCCGCGAAGGATGGGGCACCCCGCGGTTATGGGATGGTCAGGGCCTCAAAAGCTTAGGGTGCGCCACCCGCCAACTACGATGAAACCATATCAGCGAAAAATAAGGCCAGTTGCGATTCCCAGAATGAGGTATGTCATAAAGACCAAGAGGGCGCTTGAAACCGGGTTGCTGAATCTCTTGAAAAAGTGCATGCAAGGAATCGGATACATTGCAAAGAGCATGATTGCCACCCGCCGTTCCGAATGCGACAAAGCATCCCTGTGAATTTGCATCGCGTCCAGCAAGAACCACATTTGAAATGAACAAAAACATACGGTCACGATCTTCAAGACAAGATCGATCGTAAGTTTGCCGACCAGTCGCTCTTTAATAGAGGAAGTCAAGTTGTCTCCTATGAACAATGATGTCCCGTCCACGACTTTATCCAAGCACTACTGACGTTGAGTGGTGTCGCCCCCGCGGCCGCAATAGGCGCGATCACTTTCGACAATGCGCCCAAGGTAAGTGCGGACCCTCCCCCCGTTCCTACAAAACTTAGGTCGCTTGCCCAAGCGTTCAAATCGTGACAGGTCTGCTTGGATGCGGTCCATGGGGTGAAGACCGCTTTCCAGAAATTGCTGAAGGTGTATACGTTGTTATTATTATTTTGATTCCCGGGATTGTTTGTGGGCATGCAAGCGGCGTTTGAGGTTGGATCGCAGCCGCTCCCGCCCACACTGGGATTCGGATTGATGGGCGTCCCGCTTCCGCTCATATCGAACAATGGATTGAAACCAGCGGCACATGGATTGTCGCCAGCGTTATATCCATAAAAATAGCCGTCGGAAGAGACTGTATTTGATATGCACCATTGCAGCCCCTCAGGGTCTACCGCATTCATCGGCTGGTTCTCGACGTAAGCGTATCGGTTGAGCGACTGCGGATCGGCTGGATTGACCGCTCCCCATCCCAATGGGTCCGGGCTGAGCCACCGTCCCGCCGACGGATCGTACTTGCGGAAGAGGAAGTCGTAAACGCCTGTCGCCGGAGAACCGGTAACAACATCTTGGTCCTGGCCGGTGAAGGAGCGGTCAGGCGTGCCGGCCTCGTTGTAAGTTTCGCCAAAAGGCGCGTAGGCTTCCTTCGAGTAGACAGTATGATTCCAAGTCGTGGCTAGGCGGCTCGACCCGAGCCAATCGGTATGGCGAATGTAGCTCAATCCACTTGCATCATAAATCGCAGTGGAGCCTCCGGGAAGCGGAATTGTTCCCTTCACCAAGCCGGTGGTGCTATTCATTACGGCAAGCAGGGCAGGTGGCCCACCCATCCGAGCCGCAGGGACTGTGCTCCATTCATCACAGCCGTATCGGGGTGAGTGGGACCGCCGACCACGTGATGGCCAACGGCTTGGAACGGGGAGTTGCCTCTCCGGCCCCCGCCGCAAAATGGGTCTCAACGCGCGTCAAATACGCAAAATCAGCGCAAATTGCGTCGAAAATACGCCGAAATAAGCCGATTTGCGATCAAATGGACCCTTTCAAATAGGACATTCCTCATCCGATTGTCCCCGTGCAACCCGGCATTCTCCCTTCACCAGCCCCTCTTTCGCCGTTTGTCGCATCCCAGCCGGACAATCTTCCGGATTTCTGCCGTCCCGCAACCCTGCATTTTGCGCGATTTTCTACAAATTTGACTTCGCGATAAAGAATGCATTGTCAATAACTTAAGCAACAATCGCGTGCAGAACATTCTGCAAGAAAATGTCTTAATTTCTCGGCAACCCAAAAACGTCCTCGGCGAGTAGCCGCGGTCTCGACGCCCTGAAACTACCCCGAGGGTGGAGGGGCCGGGGTTCGCCACAGACCTCAACTGCCGCAAAAGGCCCCCTTTTCCCTATTCCCTGGTCCCTAGGTCCCTAGGTCCCTTAGTCCCTGCTTAATGCCGACGGCAAAGCTGCCTCAAGATTGATCTGTTCTCCGGTGATGGGGTGGTGGAATTTCAGAAACTGGGCGTGCAGCAAATATCCTCCATCGCCAGGGAGGCCGGGGAGATTTTCTAGAGGCTGACCGCCTGCGCCGTAGAGCGGATCGCCTACCAGCGGATGGCCGATGGATGCCAGATGGATTCTGATTTGATGAGGGCGGCCCGAATAGAGGCTTACCTCAAATGTTGTGGTGCCCGCTTTTGTTGTGTTGCTCGCCCTGCGTGAGATCACCCTTGCCAATGACTTTGACGGTTTGCCATCTGACTTCGCGGCCCACACTTGACCGAGGCGCGGGTGCGGTACCAGGCCGATGGGTGTGAGGATTTCGTAGGCGTCGTGCTCGGCAATGTTTTGAGCCAGCGCCCGGTAGATTTTTTGAATTTTGGGTGTGTTCCAGTTTGCGGTTAGATTGGCGGCCGCCTGCGGTGTTTTGGCGAAGAGGACGATGCCGCTGGTGGCTCGGCCCAAGCGGTGGACTGGGCTGGCGTTGGGGGTTTGCATTTGTACCAGACGCAGGAGGGTGTTTTCCATGAAGCCGCCGCCGGGCAGGGTGGGCAGCCCGCTGGGTTTGTTGACTGCCAACAGATGGGGGTCATCCAACAGGACTTCGAAGTGCTGAGGGGCGTCTGGTTCAACCCACGGCGGACGGTTCCAGACCAGTGTCTGTCCTGCGATCACCGATTCGCTTCCGGTCGAGGGGACGCCGTTGAGGGTGACTTCGCCGTTGTTCAGTTTTTGTTGCCATGCTTGTGGGGTTGAGTGGGGATAAAGGCTGGCCAGGTGGGAGAGCAGGGTTTGCCCATGGTGTTCGCTGCCGATGATTGTGGTGCAGGCATAGCCCCGGTTGAGCATCTGGTTTGAGTGTAAGCCAGGTCATCTGCTGCAGGAGTTGCCGGGGGTTCGAGCGACACGGGGTTCATGCAGCAAGCGCTCTCAATGCGTCCAGTGTGTGGGAGCCAGATTCCGCGCGGATCACGGACAATCCGGAAGTCACACCTTTGGCATCAGCACCGAGAAACGCTGAAGGGTTCGGACATTTTGAGGCCGCTTTACCCCTCCTCCGCCTCGCGCAGCTTCGCAATCACGGTGAAGTCCTCAAGCGTCGTGGTATCGCCCTTGATCTCGCCGTGCGTGGCCAGTTCCCTGAGCAGGCGGCGCATGATCTTGCCGCTGCGCGTCTTGGGCAGCGCCTCAGTGAAGCGAATATCGTCTGGCCGCGCCAGGGAACCAATCTCCTTCGAGACCCACTTGCGCAGCTCGTCCTTCAACTGCTCACTGGGATAGTTGCCGCTTTCAAGCGAGACGAAGGCGGAGATGGCCTGGCCCTTGAGCGCGTCAGGACGGCCCACGACAGCCGCCTCAGCCACCTTGGGGTGCGCCACCAGCGCCGACTCCACTTCCATGGTGCCCAGCCGGTGACCGCTCACGTTGATGACGTCGTCGACGCGGCCCATGAGCCAGAAGTAGCCGTCCGCGTCCTGCCGCGCGCCATCGCCGGTAAAGTAGCAGCCGGGGACATCGCTCCAGTAAGTCTGCTGGTAGCGCTCGGGATCGCCGTAGACGGTGCGGGCCATGGAGGGCCAGGGCTTGCGCACTACCAGTAGGCCTCCGCTGCCCGCAGGCACCGGCTCGCCTTCTTTGGTGACGACCTCCGGCTGAATTCCGAAAAACGGCCGCGTGGCCGAACCGGGCTTGGTGGGTACTGCGCCGGGGATGGGCGCGATAAGAATGGCGCCGGTCTCAGTCTGCCACCATGTATCCACAATGGGGCAGCGGTTGTGGCCGATCTTCTCGCGGTACCACATCCACGCCTCGGGGTTGATGGGCTCGCCAACGGTGCCCAGCAGGCGCAGCGAGTCGAGCTTGAATTTCTCCACGTGCTGGTCGCCCCACTTGATGAAGGCGCGAATCGCGGTGGGCGCGGTGTAGAAGATGCTGACCTGGTGGTCGTCGATGATCTTCCAGAAGCGCGAGAAATCGGGCCAGTTGGGCGCGCCCTCATACATCAGCACGGTTGCGCCGTTCTGCAGCGGCCCATACACAACATAGGAATGGCCGGTAACCCAGCCGATGTCAGCCGTGCACCAGTAGACGTCCTCGTCGCGGATGTCGAAGACGTACTTGGTGGTGAGGTAGGTCTGCACCGCATAGCCGCCCGTGGTGTGGACCAGGCCCTTGGGCTTTCCGGTAGTCCCGGAGGTGTAGAGAATGTAGAGCGGATCTTCGGAGTCAAGCTCGGCAGCGGGGCACTCCGTCGGTGCGCTCTCCGTCAACTCGTGCCACCACCAGTCGCGCCCGTTCACCATGTTCACAGGGCTGCCGCTCCGCTTGTAGACGATAACGTGTTCCACGGTCGGGCAAGCCTTCATCGCTTCGTCCACGGTCTGCTTGAGCTTGATTTCAGTGCCGCGGCGGAAGCTTGTGTCCTGGGTAAGAATGGCCACGCAGCCCGAATCGTTGACGCGGTCGGCAATGGCGTTGGCGGCGAATCCGCCGAAGATGACCGAGTGCACGGCGCCGATGCGCGCGCAGGCAAGCAGCGCGATGGCCAGCTCCAGCGTCATGCCCATGTAGACGGCCACGCGGTCGCCCTTCTTGATGCCCAGCGACTTGAGCGCGTTGGCAAACTTCTGCACCTCAACGTGCAGCTCGCCGTAGGTCAGCCGGCGCACTTCGCCCGGCTCGCCTTCCCAGATGAGCGCGGTCTTGTCGCGGCGCGCGCCCAGGGCATGACGGTCGACGCAGTTGTAGCTCAGGTTCATTTTGCCGCCGACAAACCACTTGGCGTGAGGCAGGTTCCAGTCCAGAACCTTGTCCCAGGGCTTGAACCAGTGCAGGTCTTTCGCCACCCCGGCCCAAAAGCCCTCCGGATCTTCAATTGAGCTTTTGTAGAGAGTCTCGTACTCTTCGAGACTCTTGATGTGGGCTTTGGCGCTGAACTCCGGCGGAGGCGGAAAAACACGGAACTCGCGCAGGGTCGATTCGAGATCCTGATTGGACAGGGAGGAAACCGGCGACGAAGACATGAAAACTTCCTTCTGGGGAAGAAGATAAAAACGGCTCGCGACAGGCCGCGCCGTGACGATGAATGCGAGATGCCGCGTGGGAGCCACTTTAACCAGACGGGGGCACACTCGGCAAGTGGACTGCAAAAGCAATGTGATTTGGAGGGGTTAGACCTCGAAAGTGGCCTGGGGTGCGAAACGGTGCATGGCGGCTATGAACTGCTCGCGGTCTTCCGGATTGGCCAGAACGTGGCCGCGATCCGACATGGGCGCGGGGCGCGCGTAATCCACTTCGAGGAACCCGGACGAGGGCTGTTTTGGGTTGAAGCTCCCCACGCGTGTCACTTCCTGCCAAGGGATTTCACGGGTGGACCAGAAGTTGCGCACACGGAAGCAATCGGAATCCAGCTCCCAATAGTAGAAAAGCTGGCTCGATACCCGCAACAGAGCCCACCATAACCAGACGGCGGCTGCGAACCCCCAGGTGGAGCGCTGCAAATAGTGTGGGCCAAAGAACGCAAAAAATGCGTAGAGAATGGCAAGAGAGACCAGGCACCAGCCTTGCGCTCCGAATTTTGTGCGGAACCGCATGGGGCAAGAATAGTCGCGGCGCTCGAGAAAATCCAATGGCACGCAGACGAGCGGGCGCGAATTGCCCTCGAAACCGAAAACGGGAATAAAATTGGGCAGGCATGGAGCGGGCAATGCTGCTTGAACTCGCCAGACCACTGTCGTTCTTCCTCAGCATGTTGTCGCTCTATCCCGTGCTGGTGAGCGCATTCTTTGTGCCGGGAAGTCGGTGGGAGGAGCGGCTGGTTGGTGCGCTGCTGCGCATTGCGCTGGCCGGGTGCATGTGCCTGATGAGCGGGTTGCTGTTTGCGCGACCGTCGCCCGAGAACCCGGAGGGCGAAAGGCTGATGTCGACCCTGCCTGTGCGGATCTTCATTTGGGCCATGGTGGGCATGGCCGTGCTGTTTGCGCTTTCCTGGTACCTGGAAGAGTACTTTGTTCCCTTGATGCAGCACGACTGCTGCCGGAGATGAATGCCCCCCGCGATCCGGACGTCCGATGCGAGTATTCCCTTCGCAATCAAAGCTTCTGCGGCGCCGTCTTCTTATTCGCGTTCACATACTCGCGCAACGCGGCGTTGATGCGGCTTTGATAGCGTCTTCCGGTAGCGCGAAAGAAATCGATTACGTCGGCATCCAGACGAAGAGTGATCTGCTGCTTGTTCTCTGCCGGAATCAGCTCCGAGACGCGCCGCCAGCTACCGCCGGTTTGTTCGGGAATATCGCTGAGGTCGATATCCTCATCGCGCAAATCGCGCAACGCCTGCATCTGCTCCTCCGTCATCTTCGGAGGGTTTGATGGGTCCAGACGAAAGTAAACGGTCTCACTCCCAGTAGATTTTGGTTTCATTGCGCTTGGCCCTTCGGGCGGAGATTAGCCGGATATTCGATCCACGATGCGTGTATACGACTACCAGAATCCATTCGTCGACTCTGCCAAGAAGCATCCAGCGCTCTTCGCCCTATTCCTCGCGGGTATCGAGCTGTTGTTGCCGAAATGGGTCCAGAAAAACCCTGGACGCGAATGAGAATGTAATCCGGTGATCGCGAAGATTCGAATCCGCCTTGGCAGAATCCCATTCGAACTCCGGGCCATCCTGCAACTGCCAACGCACGGTTTCCGATTTCATTCTTCGTCGCTTTCTCTCTCGGTCCGGGCATTGGGTCTCCTGATCGTCTGACAGTTCTCCGTCGGCAACAGAATACCACAAATATATCTACAAATGTAGCTACGAGATCGGGTTGCCGAAATCTCACCGCGCCTTCCCCGCCTCCTCCCAAATCAGCGTGCCGTGCGTCTCCTTGAGCAAAAACGATCCCACAACGAACGTGACGGCAGCCACGCCAATGGGGTAATAAAGCCCGGCGTAAATGTTGCCCGTTGCGGCGCATAATCCCAGGCCAATGAGTGGCAGCAGCCCCCCAAAGACGCCGTTCCCGATGTGATACGGCAGCGAGACCGAGGTATAGCGAACTTTGGCCGGGAACGCCTCAACCAGGTACGCCGCGATGGGACCGTAGATCATGCATACCAGGATGACTTGCAGGAAGACGTAAAGAACGAGCAAGGGATGGTTGGCGTTCTCCGCCGCCTTGGCCGGAACCAGCTTGCCGGTCGCTGCGTCGATGGTCTGGGGCGTAAGCGTGTTCGCGCCCGTGACCTTGTTCTTGACCGAGCTGACGCTGACCACATTGTTGCCCGCGGCCTGCTGCATGCCCTTGTAGATGGGAATGTAGAAAATGACCGAAAGCAGGAGCGCGGTCATCATGAGCCGCTTGCGGCCGATGCGGTCGGAGAGTGAGCCGAAGATGGTGAAGAAAGGCATGGCAAGCAGCAGCGCAATGGCCACGTCGATGTTGGCGGATTTGGCATTCAACTTGAGCACCGTCTGCAGGTAGAACAGCGCGTAAAACTGCCCGGTATACCAGACCACGCCCTGGCCCGCGGTGGCGCCGAAGAGCGAGATGAGCACCAGCTTCAGGTTGGGCCACTTGGTGAACGCGTCCGTGAGCGGCTTGGTGGAAGTCATGCCCGCCGACTTCATCTGCGCGTAGATGGGCGATTCCTTCATCCGCCAGCGGATGTAGAGGGAAACAAGCACCAGCACGATAGAGAGCAGGAAGGGCAGGCGCCAGCCCCAGTCCTGGAATGTGGCCGGGCTCATGCTCTGCTGGGTGGCCACGATTACGGCGAGCGAGACAAACAGTCCCAGCGTGGCCGTGATCTGGATGAAGCTGGTGTAGAAGCCGCGCTTGTTGTCGGGCACGTGTTCGGCAACAAAAACGGCCGCGCCGCCGTATTCCCCGCCCAGCGCCAGCCCCTGCAGCATGCGGATGAGAATGAGAATAATGGGGGAAAACCATCCTGCCGCGTGGAATGTGGGCAGCAATCCGATAGAGGCCGTGGAAAAGCCCATGATGGTGAGGGTGATGATGAAGGCAATGCGCCGCCCGACCAGGTCGCCCAGGCGGCCAAAGAAAAGCGCGCCGAACGGCCGCACCAGGAACCCGACAGCGAATGTGGCCAGGTAGGCAATCAGGGCGAAGGTATCATTGCCCGGCGGATAGAACTTGAGCGAGAGTACGGTGGCGAGCGAACCAAAAATGTAAAAGTCATACCACTCGATCATGGTCCCAAGAGCGGAACCAAGAATGACTTTCGGAATGCTGGCGGCTGCGACGCCTTTAAGAGCAGCGCCGGAAGCAGGAGATGCACTGGACGACATGGGCTCAACCTCGTACAGAGCCGTGCGCCCTTCCCCGGCAAACCCCGGGAACACGCCGGCAAAGGATGTGGATTTCTCCAAGCAACGGTGCTTGCTATGAGCCGACGCTGTCAAGTCAAATCTTGATTCTTCCCGCAGTTCTTAAATCTGATAGCGTTTCTGGTGCCAGATCCATGCGGTGCGCAGGATGTCGTCGAGCTGGGAGTAACGAGGTTGCCATCCCAGTTCCCTGATCGCCTTCTCCGAACTGGCTACCAGCACAGCGGGATCGCCGGCCCGGCGGGGATGGATTTCCGCGGGAATCGGGTGCCCGGTTACGCGGCGCGCCGACTCGATGACCTGGCGAACGCTGAAACCCTCTCCATTGCCGAGGTTGAAGATCAGGCGATCGTGCTTCTCCAGCGCGCCCAGGGCCAGCAGGTGCGCATCCGCCAGATCGGATACGTGTACGTAGTCGCGGATGCAGGTGCCGTCGGGGGTTGGGTAGTCTTCGCCATAGATGCGAATCGACTTGCGCCGCCCAAGGGCCACGTCGAGGACCAGCGGAATCAGGTGCGTTTCCGGTTCGTGCGCCTCGCCTCGGGTCACTCCGTCCAGACCCTCGGGAGCGCCGGCGACGTTGAAATAACGCAACGATGCGTAGCGCAGGCCATGAATCCGGTTCAGCCAGCTAAGCATGTGCTCCACCAGCAGCTTGGACTCGCCGTAAGCATTTGTGGGCAGGAGGCGCGCCGTCTCAGGAATCGGAACCGACTCCGGCTCCCCGTAAACCGCGGCAGTAGAGGAGAACACCAGCCGGCGAGGGCCGTGCGCGAGCATTGCCTCAAGCAGAGTCAGGGTGGAGGCGGTGTTGTTGCGGAAGAATTTCTCCGGGCTCACCATGGACTCGCCGGCCTCGATCAGGGCGGCAAAGTGCAGGACGCCATCGAAGGGCCGGCCTTGGCTTTTGGCGGAAATGAAAAGGTTTTCAAGCGCCGGACCGTCCGCAAGCTCTCCTTCCACAAATTCCACTCCAGCCGGCAACAGCTCCCGGCGTCCGTGGCTCAGATTGTCATAAATAACAGGCACATAGCCCTTATCCCGCAACAGCCCAGCGACGGTACCACCTATATACCCTGCCCCCCCGGTTACCAGTATCTTCATAAAAACTTTGCTCCTCCGCCACTCTTTCGGTTACCTTGTGTCTAACACTAAAGGTACTATAGGAGATGGGAAGGAATTCTTGACTTCCCGCAGACCGCCGCAAAGGCGGCATTCCACGGTACCTGCGATTTTCTTGTCGCGAGATCCGGCGCAACAGAGACATTTTTGAATTTATAGTTTGGCTCTGCCGCTAAAGAAGAAGAATGCTCTCCCTGAAACTGAACAGGGATTGAAGGTTTTTCGCCGAGGTTATCGATAATGAAGAGGAGTGCCTGGCGTGTTGGAAATCTGTTCTGGTTGGGCTCCGCTCTGCGTGGATCGGATCAGCTCGGAATTCTATTTTGCGCGCGCAGGCGCATCCTGGCCGGCTGAGGCACACACGGCCCCCTACATCTCCGTCCCCGGAAAATGCCTTTACTTTGTTGCGCATGGCCTTGGGACGATGCAATCATACAGTGCGCAAAACCAGATCACCCAGCAAGCGCCCAATGCCGTTATCCTGCGACGGAGGAGATTCGGCGACCACCAGAGGCGGCGTCAAAGTTGGCTCGATCTGGCAAAGATTCAAGAAGTATTTACAATCGGCCTGTTTCGGAACTGGCTGCCGCTCAAAAGAGTGGTTGCGTTGAACAACTGATCTTTTTTTGACCTGACGTTGATCCGCGAGGACTGAGAATATGGCAATGAGATATTACCCGGAAAGAACCACCTTCGGTTTGCTGCCCGAGCCGGAAGGGCGCGCAGGTTCATTTTTCACCGCTATGCTTGTCAACGGTCTCATCCTGGCGTTGCTTGTGTACATTGGAGCCACGGCCAAGAAAGTCATGGACGCGCACAAATACGAATATACGGAGCTGATCGTCCCAGTGACGCCTCCGCCGCCCCCTCCGCCGAAGGTGAAGGTGCAGCCTCCGCGTGAACTGCCGGAACCGGTCAAGCAGCCCGATGTTCACTTTGAAGCGCCCAAGATCAAGATTGCGAAACCAGAGCCGAAGCCGGACCTGAAGCCCCTCACCATGGAAGCCAAGGTTGCCCTGCCGGCAGTAAAGCCGTCCAAGGCGGCCGTGGTTTTGCAGCCGCAGCCTAAAGCTGCCCTCACAGCCGCCATGCCGGCGCAGACCCCACAGGCGAAGCCTTCCACCGCGCCCGTGCATCTGGGAGAGACTTTTGGCGTTACACCGAATCCCAATGCGACGCGCCCCGCAACCGTGGCGGCCATCGGCAATCCTTACGGAGGCATGCAGGGCCCGGCAGTTGCGCCTCACGGAGTGGTAGGCTCGACGGGCATCGGCGATGGAACGAAATCCGGATCCAATGCCGGCGTCGTGGGTAAAGTTGCCTCCGCCGGCATCCCGGGCGCCACCGGCGCCAGTTCAACCGGCAGCGCCTATGGCAACGCGAAGGTAGCCTCGGCAGGCATTCCGGCGGTCACCCAGGCTGCGGCGGCGCCGCGACCTGTCGTGGCGCCAGCCGCCACCAACCTCGAGGTTCTTTCCAAACCGCCGGTGCAGTACACCAGCGAGGCACGGCAGTTGAAGGTGCAGGGCGACGTTGTTTTGCGAGTAACATTCACAGCCGCGGGACAGGTGGTTGTGCAGGGCCTGGTGCATGGGCTTGGCCATGGTCTGGATGAAGAAGCAAGACGAGTCGCACAACAGATTCGCTACAGGCCGGCCACGCGCAACGGTCAGGCCGTGGACTTGACAACCAACATCACAATTTCATTCCAGTTGGCGTAACATTGCTGTACTCAGCCCCGCACCCTTTCGACCGGTACCAGCGGCCAAAGGGAACAACTGTAAGATTTCACCTAGGAGCTTGACATGATGTTTCGGAAGATATCCCTCACCTTCCTGATGATTACCTTGACGGTCGCCAGTGCGTACGCAAAGAAGGAGCCCAAGTACGAGCAGGCTCACCAACTCACGGCTGAGCAGGCTGCTCTGGTTGAAAAGGCTATTGCGCGCGAGAAGGTGATCATCAAGAACATTCAACAACGCACGCCACTGGTGGAAACCTACATCCAGGACACGCGGCCCGACGTGAAGTTGCTGGAGGTGCCGGTCGACGACACGTATACGCTCAGCCGCGTTGACTTCGGCAAGGGATTCGTCGACAAGTCCTATACGCCAAGAGCGACGGAGAAGCACGGATTCTTCAAGGGTTCGTCCGAGGCAATCACCGGCCTGACCAAGGCGCTGGGCCTGGAGAAATTTACCTATTCTCCCACCGGCTTCATGCAGATGATGTTCCTTGACCCCACTGGCTTCGACCAGCAGCACTACGTGTTCAGCTACGTACGCCGCGAGTTCCTCGGCTCGGTGCGCACCTGGGTTTTCGATGTGCATCCGAAGGTTGCCGGAATGGGCCGGTTCTATGGCCGCATCTGGATTGAGGATCAGGACGGCAACGTGGTCAGGTTCAACGGGACTTACACCGGAGCAACCTCTGAGGACGCCTCCAAGTTCTACTTCCACTTTGATAGCTGGCGCATGAATGTGCAGCCCGGAATCTGGCTGCCGGTGGCCGTGTATGTGGAAGAAACCACCCGTATTGACAGCGAGAAATCGGTGGGCCTGAAGGCGCAGACGCACTTCTGGGGCTACAGCCTGAAGCTGCCTACGCGCGACAGCGAGAATGTAAGTGTGAAGGTGGACGACGCCGAAGACAAGAGCGACGACTCGCAGGACGTGGGCCCTCTGCAAGCCACCCGGGCCTGGGTAACACAGGCTGAAAACAACGTGATCGATCGTCTGGTGGAAGCCGGACTGGTTGCGCCGCTGAACCAGGGCGGATATGAAAACAAGGTCATGGACCAGATCGTCATCAACCTTGTGGTTCCCAATAACCTGGCCTTTACCGACCAGATTCATACCCGCATCCTGCTTACCGACACCATTGAAGCCACCACCGTTGGCAACACCATCCTCATCAGCAAGGGCCTTCTCGATACGCTGCCCAACGAGCCCGCCATTGCCTCGGTCATCGCCATGGAACTGGCCCATGTCGCCATGGGACACCACATCGATACGCGCTACGCGTTCAACGACCGTCTGCTCTTCCCGGACGAGTCGACCTTCCAGCGCATCAACATGTACCACTCCGACCACGACAACGACGAAGCCGCGAAGAAGGCCATGGAGTACCTCCAGAATTCCATGTACAAAGATCAACTGCCGAGCGCCGGACTGTACTACGCGGCGCTGGTTGACCGCGAAAAGCCGCTGAAGGCCTTGAACACCCCCAAGCTCGGCGACTCGCTGCTGAAGGCGGACGGGACTCCCTGGATGATCGACCTCGAGAGAATGTCACCCAAGCTGAACTGGGACGACCTGAACCAGAGAGCGGCGAACCCCCTCGGTTCGTGGTTGAAGACAGATCCCTGGGACGACAAGGTGCATCAACTCAACGCCAAGGTTTATGCCTACATGAACCCGCGCGACAAGATGCCGTTTGAAGTAACGCCGATTGTCTATCGGCTTCAGCGGTATGATGAAGCCCCCGCGGACGCCGCGCCTGCAGCGGCGCCTACAGCCAGCCAGCCTGCGCCAACCCAGTAACTGAACGCGCTCTTCAGAAAGCCCCCGGCCGCCGTGAGCGGAAAGTCCTCACCCGGCCAGGGGCTTTCTCATCCGGCACGGACTCATGTGGCACGGAGATTGCAGGCATCCCAACTGGAAGCGCGCGCTTCCTGCAAATGCTGGACTTTGATCGCGGCTCCTGTCCGCCAACCGCCTTCACAATGACTGGATATACTGGGTGCACATGAAACGATCAGCTGCTTTTTTGCTCCTCTCAGGCGTGTTTGCCGCCGGGAGTATTTCAGCGCAAGCGCAAACCGTGCCGGAGGGTTATGGCCGCCAGTTTTCCATCACGGCAGGCGGCATGGCATCCGCATTTCAGCCCGATTATGGCGGTGGGGGATTTGCCGAGACCAGCCCGAACCGGCTATACGGCTTTGGAACCTACGTCGACCTGCATTTCACACATTGGTTTCAGGTTGAAGCCGAGGGACGCTGGCTGCGTTACAACCAACTGGCGAACATCAATGAGAGCAACTACCTCATCGGTCCCCGGCTGCCCATTCAGAAGCTGCACTTCTGGCGCGCAACCCCGTATGCCAAAGCGCTGATCGGCCTGGGCAAAATGAATTTCGAATACAACTACGCCACCGGCCAATTCACGGCGCTCGCCTACGGAGGCGGACTGGATTGGAAGCTGAACAAGCGGATCAGCGTGCGGGCGGTCGACTTCGAGTACCAGCAGTGGCCAAGGTGGGTCAACAACCAGCAACTGTTTCCGTATGGGATCAGCGCCGGTGTGGGCTACAAGATCTTCTAAGGACGGATCATTTCAGCGGGGCGGGAGGCTGTCAGGAGTCGTCGCGCTCCTGCTCCCATTGATCAACTGGAAAGCGATCGAGCCGGTCTTCACGGCTCTCGCGCTCTTCCTGCTCGCGGCGCTTCTCTCGTTCTTCGCGCTCTTCGCGGCCGTCGCTCATAACTGTCTCCTCTGCTCATTTTAAGAGAGCCAGTGCGCGAGAATCCAGTGCGACAGGTTATTGCGCGCCGTCTTTGCGCAGTAAAGCCTGCAGTTCAAGCACCTGCAACTGCACCTGCTTCACTTCTTTCAAAATGTCTACCTTGCTTCGGTTGATAAAATACTGCATGCCAGTAGACATGGCCCCAATAAACATCAGCCCCGCCAGATTATAAAAACCAACAGATACTTTAGGGTCAAGACTGTGAGCCCAGTTTGACCCACCCACAATCACCAGGGCAAGTGCACAGAACCAAAGTGTGTGGAAAGACCGGCTCTCCCAGAACAATGCCCTCTCGTGTTTCGCCAGCAAGGCCGCCGTCTCCACGCGATAGTTAGCCACATTTTCTGGCTGAGGCATACGCGCCAGCAACCGTTCGCGCAGATTTTCATTTTGCGTTTCCATAATCTCCTCCAATCAGAATCTCTTTCATAGCCCGCTTCGCATAATGCAGGCGGGATTTCACCGTGCCCTCGGAGCACCCAACAACTCCGGCGATCTCCGCGATCGACAAGTCTTCAAGGAAATGCAGCACGAGGACTTCGCGGTGCACGAGGCTAATTTCGCTGAGCGCCTGATGAATCGCTGCGGCATCTTCGGCGGCAAACGACAGGGCTTCAGACGGTTCCTGGGCTTCCTCAAAGTCCTCAAGCTCAACCTGCTCGGCGCGCTCTCTTGAAGCGTTGCGGCGAATGCGATCCACCGCAACGCCATGCGTAATGGTGTAGAGCCATGAGCGCAGCGACCCCGGATCCTTGAGTTTGCGAATGCCACGCAAAGCCTTGATCCACACTTCCTGAAGCACATCGAGCGCGCTGTCCGCATTGCCGGTCAGGCTGGTCGCGTAGTAGTGCAGCGGCCGCTCCATCACCGCAATCAGATCTTCGAAACCATCCGGCTCACCCGCCTGGCACCGCAGCGCGATCCACTCGTAGTGCGCCCGGGTTTCAGCGTCTGTGTGCATTCATCTCTTATGTCGAAAGAAATAAGCTGTGGGTTCAATTTACAGAATGAATATCTCTCGCTCAGCAGCACTGCGCACGCAAAAAAGGCCCCTCCGAATCGGAGCGGCCCTTTCTGAAAACTGACAACTGATCACTGACAACTGCTTTCAAGCCGGTGAAGGCGACCCCTCCGGAAAGCTTGGTCCACCGCGTGTTTCCGGCTTCAGCACCTGCTGAATGCCGTCGCCGCCCTTGTCGCTGGGCGAAGCCAGCACGGAGCGCATCGGAGGCAGTTCCCTGCCCTCGATCAGCATCTTCACTTCTTCCGCATCAATCGTTTCCCGCTCCAGCAGAGCAGCGGCGATACGATGCATGGCGTCGGCATGCGACTCCACAATCGAGTGGGCCGATTGATAAGCTTCGTCGATCAGCCGGCGCACTTCCAGGTCAATCTGACGCGCCGTCTCTTCGCTGAAGTCGCGATGCTGCGCAATCTCGCGGCCCAGGAAGATCTGCTCTTCCTTCTTGCCGAAAGTCAGGGGCCCGAGCCGGCTCATGCCGTATTCGCACACCATGCGGCGGGCCAGGTCGGTTGCGGTTTCAATGTCGCTTCCCGCGCCGGTCGACATCTGGTTGAGGAAGATCTCCTCAGCCACGCGGCCGCCATAGGCGATGGCCAGGTTGGCCTCAAGATACTCGCGCGTGTAGTTGTGACGGTCGCCCGGAAGGAAGATGGTCACGCCCAGAGCCATGCCGCGCGGAATGATGGTGACCTTGTGAATGGGATCGGAATGCTCGCGCCGGAAAGAGACCAGTGCATGCCCCGCTTCGTGATAGGCGGTCACGCGCTTTTCTTCCTCCGTCAGCAGCATCGACTTGCGCTCGGCGCCCATCAGAACCTTGTCCTTGGCCAGCTCAAAGTCGTACATCGTTACCTGCTTACGGTTCATGCGGGCAGCGCTCAGCGCGGCCTCGTTCACCATGTTGGCCAGGTCCGCGCCGCTGAATCCAGGTGTTCCACGAGCCAGTACATTCAGGTTGGTGTCGTCGGATACGGGAACCTTCTTCACATGCACGCGGAGAATCTCTTCGCGGCCACGCACATCGGGCAAGCCCACCACCACGCGGCGATCAAAGCGGCCGGGACGGAGAAGCGCGGGGTCCAGCACGTCGGGCCGGTTGGTCGCCGCCACCAGGATCACGCCGTCGTTCGACTCGAAGCCGTCCATCTCAACCAGCAACTGGTTCAAGGTCTGTTCGCGCTCGTCGTGTCCGCCGCCCAGGCCTGCGCCGCGATGACGGCCCACCGCATCGATTTCGTCAATGAAGATGATGCACGGAGCATTCTTCTTGCCTTGCTCAAACAGATCGCGCACGCGGCTTGCGCCCACGCCCACGAACATTTCCACAAAGTCGGAACCGGAGATGGAGAAGAACGGCACGTTCGCCTCGCCGGCCACAGCCCGCGCCAGCAACGTCTTGCCGGTTCCCGGAGGTCCCACCAGCAGCACGCCCTTGGGAATGCGGCCACCCAGTTTCTGGAACTTCTGCGGCTCGCGCAGATACTCGATGATCTCCTTCAGTTCTTCCTTGGCCTCATCCACGCCGGCCACATCTTTGAAAGTGATCTTCTTCTGCTGCATCGAGAGCAGCCGCGCACGGCTCTTGCCAAAGCTCAGCGCCTTGTTGCCGCCCGCCTGCATCTGCCGCAGCATAAAGAACCAGATTGCGCCCAGCAGGACAAACGGTCCCACATTGATAAGGATCGGAATCAGCAGGTTGCTCTGCGGTTCCTTGATGTTGAAGTTCACCTTGTACTGGCGCAGTTCCTTGCTCAGGCTGTCGACGTTGTTCGTCGAGATCGTGGTGTGGAACTCGTCCTTCGCGCCTTTCAGGTGGCCATGCACATCCGTGCCCTGAATAGTGGCATCCAGAACCTGCTGCCCCTCGATCTTGTCCAGCAGATCGGAGTAGCCAATGTCCACAGGTTTGTTCAATGTGGCGCTCTTCGACCATACGGTAAAAAGAAGCATAAGGCAGGCTAGGATAAAGATCCAGAACATGATCGTCTTTACGGTCGAATTCACCAGGACTCCTCTTTCCCGTCGGGGGGAAGTGCATCAAAACTTCTATTTCCAGCTACATCACTCGTTAGACGCGTGCAACTTCTCAGAAGTCACAGAAAGTTCACACGTTCTGAACGACAGACACGGGCACGTGTCCGCCCGAGTGAGCAGTACCCTAGATTGTACTCCGAAGCTCGGAAAACGTGTAGATTTCTCCGCCATGACGAGTTTTGAAAGGGCACGAGTTTACTCGTGCCAAATGAGGCCAATAAGACCGAGGGCTTTAGCCCCTGAGGGATGAGTTCTTGTGCGCCCAGGGGACTTGTGCAGAGGCTCCCTACAGCAGCGGCATGGCAACCACCACGATTCCCTGCTCCGGCTCCACTTCAACGCCGCGCATCCAGGCAATCCGCCCGTCGATTTCCAGCACCGGCCACAGCGAACGCCCGGTTCCGGTCACCCGCAGGCGCTCCAGCACCTCCTTCACCTTGCGCGGACCGCTGGAATACCGAAGCCGGACGCGATCGCCGGGTCTCCAGTTGCGTAATGCGGCGGTTCTGGCAGGCTGGGCACCATTTTCGGAGGCGGTCGACTCGCCTGGGCCGCCCAGCGTTTGGGCGTCGATACGCAGCCGCAGCCCGAAGCGCGGAGCGACAATCTCCCCTGGAATCAACGCACTGTAGGCCGCATCGGCACTTTCTTCGCTGCTTTCCGGCGCAATCGCCAGCCTTAACTCGCGCGGTGTGCGCTCTGCGCGCAAACCGCCTGCCAACTCTCTTTTTTGCCCTGCTCGTCCAGTGAGCGCCAGCGCCCGCAGGGCTTCCGTGGCAGCAAAATCCAAGGCCGCGCCCAGCGATTCGGCCACGTGGCGGAGCGTACGCCGCTGCAAGGCGGGATGCAGAGCAGCCAGCCGGATCACATCAATCGCAAGCCCCTCGCCCGCCGCACGCCCGCCGCCTCGAACCGGCCGCCCCGACAGCACCAACTGCGGCGACTTCGCCAGCTCCGCCTGCCACCACGCCTCCTCATCTCGCGCCAAAACGGCCATGTGGGCCAGGTGTTCACGCAGGCGCGGATTCCAGCCCTGCAGCAGCGGCAGCAGCTCGTGGCGAATGCGATTGCGCGTGTACGCGGCGTCCTGATTGGACGAGTCCTCCCGCCATTCCTGCCCAAGCGACTTGAGGTAAGCCTCCACCTCAACTCGCGTTGCCCCCAGCAGCGGGCGAAGAATGCGTCCCTCCGCGAAGGCCACCTCCGGATAAATGCCGGAAAGCCCCTCAGTCCACGCCCCGCGCAGGAATTTGCCCAGCACCGTTTCCGCCTGGTCGTCGAGCGTGTGGGCCGTGCCTACCGCGTCCACCTCATCGGAAGCCATCAATTGGCGAAACCAGCCGTATCGCAGCCGCCGCGCCGCCTCTTCAGTCGACTCGGCCCGTTTTCCGGTTTCCGCATGCGCCCTGGCCTCGGCGGCAGTGTCCACCTGCGCCTCATGGAATGGCAGCCCGAGCTCAACCGCCAGCGCGCGGCAAAACTCCAGATCGCCGTCGGCCTCGGGCCCGCGCAGGCCATGATGCAGGTGCGCGACATGCAGCACCAGGCCCAGATCGCCCCTGCGCTCCGCCAGCGCACGCAGCAGGGCCACGGAATCCGCCCCGCCGGAAACCCCAACCGCCAGCCGCAACCCCGCCTTCAGCAGCGAGGTATCAATCGGCAAGGTTGGTTGCAGCGGCGCACGCATTCCAAAATCATACGGGGTTTACCCACTCCAAATGCGGTTGCCCCGGGTCCCTCGCACTTGGGGACCAGGGAACATTGAACTCAGTGCGAGCCTCCCGCGAGCGTCCGCCCCACCGCAGGTGGTTATACTGAACCGCATGTTGCAGACACGCGCAGTCATCGCGGCTGATGCCGCACTCGTTACCGCCCACCGCCGGGCCATGTTCGCCGCCATGGGCCGGGCCCAGGACTCGATCCTTGACGCCATGAGCCGCAACTTTGAGCCCTGGGTCAACCGCATGATTGTCGAAGGCAAATACGCCGGCTGGATCACCGAAGACGACAGCCGCGCCATCGCCTCGGCCGGCCTGCTGGTGCTCGACTGGCCACCGCACCCGCTCGACCCCGCCTGCGAGCATCGCGGCTACATGCTGAATGTGTTTGTGGAACCGGAGTTCCGGAAACGCGGCCTGGCCCACGCCCTGGTTGATCTTTGCCTGACCGAAGCGCACCGCCGTGGCCTGCGGGTAATCGCCCTGCACAGCTCCGACGCAGCCCGGCCTGTGTACGAATCCTTCGGCTTCCGCACCACCAATGAGATGTTTTACGTGGAGCCGGTGGAAGGCTAGGGAAGGCAAGGTAGCTGGACAATCAATTCCCCGTCCGCGCACGTCCCAGATGGTAGCTGAAACCCGCGTTGACCATCATCTCGTCAAGGCCCGGATTGCTGGGCACCGCGAAGCCGTTGGACTGGTGAAACACTTGAAATCCGGTGCGTAAATCCGAGCGATCAGTCAGTTTCAATTGCACGCCAACCCCTTGCTTGAGGCTGAAGTTCTCATAAGCAGCGTCCTGCGAAAAAGCCTTCTTCGCGTAACCCGTCATGCCGCCCTGCACAACGTAATAAGGCTTCATGCGCTTCCCGTCGCGCCAAAGCAGGCGCATGCCGATCGGCGAAACCCCGACGCCCGGCACGGTTTCAAACGAGTAGCTTAGCGGGTTACCCCAATGGTCCGTTTTGCTTGGCTGCCTCAGGATCAGCACAGGCAGTATCCCGGCCGAGTAATCCATGCGCGCCCCCATAAAATGGCCCCAGGAGTGGCGGTCGTACTCAATACCGCCGCTGGAAAGAGAACTCCACCATGAGTTGGCGAAAATATGAAAGTGACCGACGGAAGTTAGCCCCTCGAAGATGAGTTCGCTCTCAACCGGGGTATGCGTCCTGGCTTCCGGGGCCGGCCGAAGCTCCGATCCCAGGCGCGGCAGCCAGACCATTCCCACCGAGAAGCGGCCAAAGTAGTTCGGTAGCCCCGCCAGATGAAGAGGCAGAGAATTGGGGAACACCTCGACGGGGACAAAATCGGCGTGCTGGACGCCGCCCTCCACGCGAATTGCGGCGTGAGCACCGATCGGCGTGTCAATGCCGCCGCCAAGGAACTCGGTCAGGGACGCAGTCGACCCGGTATTCCCGTTTCTGTAACCGGTGGCGTCGGCTTTGAACCAGGTGCCGTTCAGCCCCCCTTCGCCGGCAAGTGCCTCGGCGTAGAAGCGCTCGCGGTGAAATGTCGCCTCGTACTGCCCGCCGCCCAGGATGAAAAAACCGTGCTGCGGGGCGCCCGCATTCGTTCCCCGGTACATCGAGTAATCCATTTTGAAGCGCAGGTGATGCCATGGTTGGAACGCCACGCCGCTATTCCAACCGTTCAATGCTTTCTGCGAACCGGGCACTCCATTGAAGCTGTTCGAGAGCCACGAATACCCCCCATAGACCTGGATCGGGGGCGCGGCCTGCTGTGCAGCCGCACCTGCCGAAAAACAGCACAGCGGAATGACGACGAATCGTTGAACCGCGAGTCTGATCCTTGATCCTCGCTGAGAACACGCCAGCCCAGTTGGAATCATTCACTTCCTCTCCTGAGACGGAGCGTTCGGGGAAACTCTTTGAGAACTATCACAAAACTTCCAGCTTAGGGGAGGATTATCGCAAAACCATGAAGCATCCTCTCATAGTCTTTGCAAGCTGTTGAAGTGCAATGCCTCGTTGTATACTTCACGGTCATGCAGGTATTCACGATCATTCCCGCTGCGGGGCTCGGCACGCGCATGGCCGGGGCGCAGCCAAAACAGTTTCTCGCCCTCAACGGCATCCCCATCCTGATTCACTCGCTGCGTGCCTTCGCCTCCGTGGAACGGGTGACGGGCATCTACGTGGCCGTGCGCAAACCGGAGGTGGAGCGCGTGGAGGCTCAGATCGCCGAATACGGGCTTGCCGGCCGGGTCCGCGTGGTCGAAGGCGGCGACAATCGGCAGGAGTCCGTATCGCACGCACTGGCGGCATTGCCGGCGCGGTCCGAGGACATTGTGCTGGTCCACGACGCGGTCCGTCCGCTCATTGACGCAGCCACCATTGAACGCACCATCGAGGCCGTGGATCTGCACGGAGCGGCAATCGTGGGGATGCCCGCGGTGGACACCATCAAGCAGGTGGAACGCACGGCCCACGGCGCGCTGGTGGTCTCCACCATCCCCCGCGAATTCGTGGTGCTGGCGCAAACTCCTCAGGGCTTCCGCTTCGGCATACTGCAGCGCGCCTACGCCGAAGCCATGGCCGACGGCTTTATCGGCACCGATGAATCGTCCGTAGTGGAGCGTGCCGGCCAATCGGTAGCCGTAGTGCCGGGGTCTCAGGTTAATCTGAAGATTACCAAGCCGGGCGATCTGGAGCTGGCCGAGTTCTATCTTCGGCAAATGAGCCAGTAACTCCGGCTGGGCCGGGAAGCGGACCAAGAGAAAACCAGCGAAGGATCGAAGCTCAGAGCCGGTAAGCATTTTCAGGATAGGCACGGTCACCCATGAATACACGAATCGGTTTTGGCTGGGACTCGCACGCATTCAAGCCCGGCGTCCCGCTGCGCATCGGCGGACTCACGCTCAACCACCCCGAGGGCTTGGCTGGCCACTCCGACGGCGACGTGCTACTGCACGCAATTACTGACGCTCTGCTGGGCGCGGTGGCCGCCGGCGACATCGGCAGCTATTTTCCGCCCGGCGATCCGCGCTGGAAAGACGCCGACTCCGCCATTTTTCTCAACCTGGCGCTTGAAGAGCTGCACCACGCCGGCTACCGCATCGTGAACATCGACACCACGCTCGTGCTGGCCGCGCCCAAAATCTTTCCCATCGCCGGGGAAATGCGCGCCCGCGTTGCCGACCTGCTGGGCGTGGATATCGACCAGGTGAGCATCAAGGCAAAAACCCCCGAGGGCATGAACCTGGACCACGTGGCCCAGTGCCATGCCATTGCGCTGGTCGAGCGCGTTACAGAGCCGGAAGACCTCGCCACCATGTCCGCCGTCATCGAAACCCAGCGCCAGCTCGAAGACGTAGTCGAAGACCTGCTCAGTTCCGTCCACGGCGTCCCCAAAAAGCGCGTAGTCGTGCCCGTCTACGACACGGAAGACATTACGTAAGACAGTTGTCAGTTGTCAGTTCTCAGTGTTTTCCGGATC
>Ga0302278_10000435_pt1 | contig 54106 bp, 35 predicted proteins | sample III_Bog_N3_2_FD_194543 | JGI IMG/M metagenome (GOLD analysis project Ga0302278, IMG submission 194543) | Peat permafrost microbial communities from Stordalen Mire near Abisko, Sweden - III_Bog_N3_2 | ecosystem: Environmental > Terrestrial > Soil > Wetlands > Peat | place: Sweden: Abisko...
ATGACATCATTGGTGCTGGTATTTGATCCGCCATTGGCGACGCTATTGTCGGGTTCGTTATAAGCCAGAAGATACGTTGGCTGGGCGCTTGCCAGCCAGCCGCCAACTCGCGCTTGGGCATCACTCAATGGTTCATAATATTGGGCTGCGTAAATCATTGGTACGTAATTTACCGATGGCGGGAGTGTCGTCCCGGTATGGTCGTCATAATTGTAAGCCCAACTTAGTTCAAACGGCGCATAATCGGCTTCGTACCCGGCGCAGCCTTTTTTCGGAAAATGGGCCTGGTAGGCGAAAGTCCAGTTTTGAAACGGGTTGGCGGAGGCGTTCGCCAGCGTGACGTTGGCGGGGTTGCCATTGTCGGTCTGGAGTACGAGATCGTACTGCGCGTTTACGATCCGGAAAAAGCCGTTGCCTGCATCCACCAAATACCATTGCTGCGACGGGGTCGCCGTATAATTCACCGGGACCACCGCATTGCCCACCAGGTTCAAGGGTTTGGCCGCGCCCAGGCATTGCCAGGTCGTACGGTTGCGGATGCGGTAGGTGCCATTCTGATAGTTGTAGAGGAGTTGAAACTGCTGGTCAAAAGCCGTGTTGGTCGCCGTCGCCTGACTTGTGCCATTGGAGTTGACGACGAGTGTGTTCGAGTTGCCCTGGTTGATGATCGTCCAAAATCCGTCCCCAAAGTTGTCAAATATAAACCGGTTGGTTGGATACGTAACCGTCAGCCGTTGGGGGGCGCTGCTAATCCCGGAGTTGGCCGCGCTGATGATCACCGTCCCGGGCCCGATGGCCGTGATCAGGCCGGAAGTGGAAATTCGAACGATATTTGTGTTGTTTAGAGTAAAACTGGTTTGTCCATAATTTAATAAATTTACGTTCGTGGTGTTCGCAAAAGTGCCCGAAACAATGGCCTGTTGATTCGAATAAAGCGGCATGGAATTGCCGACCGTCAAGGCGACGCTCAGAAGCGCCCCGGGATCAACCACCGACACGATATTACTATCAGCCAACGATCCCAAAGACGAAGTGATGGTCGCCTGGCCGGCTCCGACCGCCTGTAAATAGCCGCTGGCCGTCACCGTCACCACCTGGGTATCGCTGGAAGTATAAACCAAGCCGGGCATCGTGGGTGTCAAAACCACATTGGATTGATTGAGGTAATCACCCGTAACCATCACTTGATCAAAGGCCCCGATGATCAGGTTGGAGTTGGATAATTGTTGATGAATGGCTTGGAGTCCCAACGGTAGCGGGGTGATGAGGCCGGCCACGGAATCAGCGCCAAAGCTCAACGGAATCGTGTTGTTCGCGAAGGTTAAATTCGTGCCGGTGACCGCCGGCAGAAAGGTTCCGGTGAGGTTTTGGTCAATCTCCACCAGCCAGCCCATGTTGGTCGTGCTGCCCGTTGCCGCCGGATATAGTTCAATCCTCGCCCGGTTGGTCAGCGCTCCCGAACTGGTCGGGTTTGAGCCCCCAACCCCGTTGATAAAGAGCTGCCCAACCCCCGTACCCAGCCGGACCAGTACGGACAGGGTCCCGCCCAGCGCCTGAAATTGATTTCCGCTGGCCGCCGCCAGATTGATGCTGCACCAGCCATTACCGGAGCCGGTCATCGGTCCGTTGGTGGTTACCGTTCCATCGAACACCACCGTGTCCCCGGCGAGCAGGCTCAATCCGCTGATGGTCACCGGCGGATTTAATGGGTTAATCTCGCTCGAATTTGGTATGGCAGTGGACGGAAAAATAAAAGGCACAATTCCCGGGGTGCTGCGGACGAATATCGTGGCGGCGGAACTGGTGACTACATTTCCCGGGGTCAGCAGGTTGGTGACGACGATGCTGTATTGAACACCGTTGAAAGCCGCCGAGGTGGCTGGCGTGGTGTAAGCCAAGCCGGTGGCTCCGGCAATGGGAACCCCATTGGACAACCATTGTTGAGCGGTACTGACTGGGTATCCCTGGGTGATGGTGATGACAAAGGTGGCCCTGACGCCGGCAGCCACGGTCGAGGCGGCCGTCGTGGGAGCGGACAAGGCAATGATCGGCTGGGTCTGGATGAACTGATGTGCCGCGTTATTGGCCCCAAAACTGAGCACTATGGTATTGTTGGCAAAATTGATTCCCGTGCCGGTGTTGGTCGCGTTAAAAGTGCCGGTTATGCCTTGATCGATTTTCAGAACGTAACTCATGTTGGTCGTGGAACCGGTCGTGGTGCAGGTGAGCTCGATCCGAATCCGGTTCGTCTTGGAATCTTGAGCGGCGTTTCCAAACAACGTTGAGGTGCCGGACCCGTTCACAAACAACTGGCAACGGTTACCGCTGGCCGTTCCGGTTTCCACCAGCACGCCGAAGGTCGCGTTGACCACGCCCAGATATCCCGCGCCGTTATTCACCTCGACTGCCCCCCAGGCATCACCCGTTGAGCCGGGAACATTGATGACAATGCCATCAAAAACCACGACGTCGCCGGCATTCAGATTGGTGCCGCTGATCGAGGTAATGCCGCTGGCGGGATTGATTGGTCCACTGGGAGCGCTGAGTGTGGTATTGGCAAAAGTCAAAGTGTTGGTGGTCGCCGCCTCGGTAATCAGTGCCGTAACGGCAAAAATCATCGGCGCTCCCAGCCGGACGGCTTGGTTGAACATTTTGAGCGCGAAAATCATGGTGGGCATGCGTCCAAGCCATCAAGGCCTTTGAACGCGATCGGGGCTGAAATCATCAATGACAATTTATTACAAGTTTTTGATACACGCGGGGATAATTTTAGTTTTGGAACCTTAGCACACGTCCGCGCCGCCGAACAGCTACCCATAATGGGGATGGATAAAGGAATTTGTCAGGGTGAACTTCAAGAACTGCCGGGCGGGCAGGGGTGGATAGTCTTACCGGCCGGATTATGCGCGTGGGAGGGGTGCTTTGCCAGTATCACCGGTTTTGGGGATGTCTGCGCTACAACTTTCGGGGTATGGCGTGGCCCGAATTTCTGCGGTATAACTAGCCTGAATCTTTGATAGCCAGCGGATTGGGTTTTTTGCCCTCAAACAAAAATTTGTGTTTGCAATTCCGTTCGGTTGATGTCAAGAGCAGGCCGGCAACTGGCCTAAACGAGGATTCAACATTTTTTTGAGAAAATATTTGGCGGACGGTTTATTTGACTTTTTATGAAGATGTTTTTATCCGTCAGCCGGATTTTATGTGCGGCGATGGTCTTGTTTGTTCCCGAACTTCGTGCCGGGGTCATCCCGCAAAGTTTGAATTGTGATTCCTGGCCAAACCCTCTGGGAATTGACGACTCCCATCCCCGATTAAGCTGGCAACTGGCGGATACGAGTCCCTCTGAAAGGGTCCAAGGTCAGACTGCCTACCAGATTCAGGTCGCTTCGGCAGCCAGCCTTCTGGCCGCCAACCAGCCCGATTTGTGGGACAGCGGCAAAGTGGTTTCCCCCCAGACATTCAATATTTCCTATGCCGGCAATGCCTTGGCCACGGCGGAACAAGTTTTCTGGCAGGTTCGGGTTTGGGACGCGAATGGTCAACCGTCGGCTTGGAGTCCGGTGTCCACTTGGACCATGGGCTTGCTTCATCAAAGTGACTGGCAAGGCGGCTGGCTGGCTGCCGCCACTAATGGTCCTGGTTTGAGCCTGACCGGATGCAACTGGATCTGGTATCCGGAAGGCAATCCCACCCAGTCGGCTCCGGTGGCCACGCGGTATTTTCGCAAAACCATTTCGGTGCGTTCTGACTCGGCGCTCACGAGCGCGACAATGTTGCTGGCCGCTGACAATTCCTACACTGCGTACCTTAATGGCACGCAGGTCGGCCAGGGACAGAATTACGCCATTGCCACTCCTTTTCCGGTTTTGACCCAGCTTCAAGCCGGGTCCAATATCATCGCCATTGCCGCCAGCAACAGCGGCACCGTCGGCAATCCCGCCGGACTGATTGGCGAACTGATTTTGGGCTACGCCGACGGCACGCAAACTAACCTCCCCATGGATGCCTCCTGGAAAGTTTCCAAAACGCTGCAAACGAATTGGCAAACGCCCGGATTTGACGATAGTTCTTGGACCAACGCGCTGGTGCTCGGTAGTTTCGGCATCAGTCCGTGGGGAACCGGGGTGGTGATCCAGAACAGCCTGCCGATTTTTCGCCGGCCGTTCAAGGTCAATCCCGGTTTACAGCGCGCCTTGGTTTACATCTGTGGTCTGGGACAATATGAATTGACCGCCAACGGTGCTAAAGTCGGCAATGCGGTGCTGTCGCCGGGTTGGAGCTTGTACAGTCAGACTTGTCTTTATGATACGCTTGACCTCACTTCCTATTTGACGAACGGGAACAATGCGGTCGGGGTGGTGCTCGGCAATGGCATGTATAACGTCCCGGCCACCGCGAACTATACCAAGTTCACCGGCTCCTTTGGTCCGCCCCGCGTGATTGCTCAAATTTATCTCTATTACACCAACGGCACCAGCCAGGTCATTCCGACCGACACCCAATGGCTGACGACTTCGGGCCCCATCACTTATTCGCACGTTTATGGCGGTGAAGTTTATGACGCCCGGCTGGCGCCGCCGGGTTGGGACCAAGCAGGTTTCAACGCCTCAGCCTGGTCCGTGCCGGCGGTCACCAACGGTCCCGGCGGCAGCCTGCGCGGACAATCCCATGCCGCTCCCGCCATCGTGGTGGCGCAAACCCTGCCACCCATCCAGACCAATGTCATTTCCAGCAGCACCATCGTTTACGATCTCGGCCAGAACGCGGCTTTGATTCCCATCCTGACCACGCATGGCCCGGCGGGGTCGATGGTGCAAATCACCCCGGCCGAACTGACCAACGCCGATGGCACCGTGAACCGTGCCTCGACTGGTGGCGGTACGGCCTACTGGCAATACACCCTGGCCGGCACGGGGTCCGAAAGCTGGCAGCCAAAGTTTTTCTACCATGGCTGCCGCTATCTGCAAGTGGCCCTGTCCGCCGCGCCCGGATCATCCCAGTTGCCGGTGGTGGATGCCGTGGCTGGGCTGGTCATCCAGAGCGCATCCACCAATCTGGGAAACTTTTCCTGCTCCAGCGATTTGTTCAACCGGACCCGGACGATTATCCAATGGGCGCAACGGAACAACCTGGTCAGCATCCTCACTGACTGCCCGCATCGCGAACGGCTGGGCTGGTTGGAACAGGATCATTTGAATGGTCCCTCGCTCCGATATGAATTTGATCTGGGACAATTGTTTGCCAAGGCCACGCAGGACATGGCTGACAGCCAGACCGCGGCGGGCTCCGGCTTGGTCCCGGACATCGCGCCGGAATTCACGGTCTTCGGCGGTGGATTTCGCGATTCGCCGGAATGGGGCAGTTCGGTCATCATCGTGCCCTGGCAACAATATCTTTTTACGGGCGATGACACCTTGCTGCACAATTATTATTCCACGATGACGAATTATTTTGCCTACCTCCAAAATCAAGCGGCCAATAATTTTCTCAGTTACCCCGGCGGACTGGGCGACTGGTATGATATCGGGCCAAATCCGCCGGGCTACTCACAGAACACGCCGATTTCGCTCACCGCCGATGCCTACTTCTGTCAGGATGCCCAGATTCTCGCCCAAGTGGCGACCGAGATTGGCAATGCCGGTGATGCGGCCCGGTTCAGTTTGCTGGCCACCAATATTGGTATCGCCTTTAACAACGCCTATTATTCGACAACCAACGGTTATTACGCCACCGGTTCACAGACTGCGCAGGCCCTGCCATTGTATCTGGGTCTGGTCAGTTCCAACAACCAAGCTTCCGTCATGGCGCAGTTGGTTGGCAACATCTCCTCAGCGGGCTTAACCGCCGGTGAAATCGGCCATCGCTATTTATTGCGCGCCCTGACGGACATGGGCCGTCCGGACGTGGTCTATAATCTGCACAGCGGAACCAGCAATCCAGGCTATGGTTACATTCTCAGCCAGGGTGCCACGGCCTTGACCGAGGCGTGGGATGCCGACCCGAGCAGTTCGCAGGATCACTTCATGCTGGGGCACATCACTGAGTGGTTTTATCACGATCTCGCCGGGATCCAGTACGACCCCGCCCAGCCGGGCTTTCAGCGCGTGATCATCAAACCGGCTTTTGTCGGCGGTATCACCTGGGTCAATGCCAGCTACAATTCCGTTCGCGGAATGATTGTAAGCGACTGGTCGCTTACCAATGGCTTGGCCACGTTGGCCGTCACGATTCCTGCTGGCTCTACGGGGTCGGTCTGCCTGCCTTTGCTCGGCAACCTCAACACCAATCTGGTCGTCAAGGAAAGTGGAACCACCATCTGGCAGCATGGCGCGGTCTCCGGCAGTTCGCCTGGCGTCGCGTTCAGCCAGTTGCAAAGCACCGGTTCGCAGACTTACCTCGTCTGGACGATCGGTTCGGGCAGCTACCAGTTTGTCTGGGGGATTTTCGCCGCGCCGACCGGGTTGACGGCCACCAACGGCAACGGCCGGGTGTCCTTGAACTGGAATCCGGTGCCGAATGCGACCGGCTACAATGTGAAGCGGTCCACCACCAGCGGCAGCGGTTATGTCACCGTTGCCGGCGGCGTTGCCGGCACCAGCTATACTGATCTGGCCGTATCAAATGGCACTCCTTACTATTACGTGGTTTCGGCCCTGAACGGCGGCAACGAAAGCGCCAATTCTTCGGAAGTCAACGCCACGCCGCAATGGCCGGCCATTGCGGGAATCATCGCCAACTTTGGTTTCGAGACCCCGGTCATCAGCTCCTATCTGTACAACCCGACCGGGGCGGTCTGGGCGTTCACCGCCTCGTCCGGCAGCAGCGGTTCCGGCATCAGCGGCAATGGCAGTGCCTTTACCAGCGGCAACCCGGTTGCGCCGTCGGGCACCCAGGTCGCTTTTCTTCAGGGTACTTCCAGCATCGCCCAGACGTTGCTGGGACTGATTGCCGGGGCGATTTATCAAATCAGCTTTTCTGCCGCCCAGCGGAACAATATCTATGGACAGCAACTCGGCCAGACGTGGCAATTGCGGCTGGATGGCACGCCCGTCGGCACGTATGCGCCGCCGGAGTCAGCCCAAAGCTATGCGAACTACTATGCCACGTTCACTGTTCCCACGGCCGGCAGTCACACCCTGGCGTTTGTCGGCACGGATGCGAATGGCGGCGACAACACGGTTTTCATCGATAATGTGCAACTGGCGCTGGCACCTTCGTTGATGCCAACCACCATGTCGTGGCAGGTCGCTGGCCCACAAATTCAGTTGCTCTGGCCGGCCGATCACGCCGGCTGGGAATTGCAGATGCAAACCAATCCGCCCGGTTTTGGATTGGGTACCAACTGGACAATCGTCACTGGATCGACGTTCACCAATCAGTTTTCGATCCCGGTCATTCCCGGCGGTGGCAACGCGTTTTTCCGCCTGGTTTACCCGTAAATTGATCGTTCGGCTCAACGTCAGCCGCTTCGCTTCTGGCTTTTACCAATTTTTCTTTTCTACTGACGTTTAAGGCCGTTTGGATTTGTAACGATTTACTTTAATAAACGACAGTTGCCATGGCCAGCCGGGGATGAACCGGTCAACCCGATCCCTGCATTTGCCTCCGCGGCGCCGCACATTTGTGGTCCGCCAAAAATTGACAGCGTCGCCCCGCGTCTTTAGCCTTGGCCGATGTCTCGACTGCCGTTTGAACTGTTCTTGGCGCTGCGTTATCTGCGGCCCAAACGAACGTTTGTCTCGGTAATCACTCTTATCTCCATCCTCGGTGTGGCGCTCGGTGTGGCGGTGCTCATCATCGTCATCAGCGTCATGAGCGGGTTTGACCACCAATTGCGGGACAAGATTCTCGGCTTCAATCCCCACCTCAAAGTCATGCAGGCGGGCACGACGATGAAGGATTACGACCACGTGGCCGACCTGGTGGCGAAGAACTCGAATGTCGCTGCCGTCTCGCCCTTCATTCTGGGGCCGGTGCTGGTGGAAACGGAAGGGGATACAAATCATCCCTCGTATCAGGACACGCCCTATCTGCGCGGCATGGATCCGGCCAGGGAAGGCCGGAACAGTCCGCTGACCAATGAAATGATCGCCGGCAGTTTTGACCTGAGCGGGCACGGCCTGTTGGTGGGCAGTGATTTCGCAGCCAATCTCCATTTACAGGTCGGCGACCAGCTCTCGATTTATTCCGCCAGTGAAATAAAAAAAATGAAGGCGGCCTATGACCGCAAGGAATACGAGGCCATTCTGCCGACTGATTACGAGGTGCGCGGGATTTTCCAGTCCGGCTATTATGATTACGACGCCCATGTGGTGATCGCCTCGCTCGACAGCGCGCAGGATTTATATGACCTCGACGACTCGGTCCACGGGCTGTTTGTGACAATCAACGATCCATACCAGGCGGCGGCGGTGAAGGTGCAGTTGCATAATTCACTGGGCGATGACTATGACATCAAGACGTGGATGGAAGAAAGTTCGGGCATCCTCAATGCGCTGATCGTGGAAAAGAATGTGATGTTTTATCTGCTGTTCTTCATCGTGCTGGTCGCCGCCCTTTGCATCCTGAGCGCGCAGATCACCTTCGTCATCCAGAAGACGCGCGAGATCGGGATGCTCAAGGCGCTGGGGGCGTCGCGGTTGCAAACCTCCGGCATCTTTCTGTTCCAGAGCGCCATCATCGGCTTCATCGGTGTGGCTTCCGGTTTCGGGTCGGGTATGCTGGCGCTGGCGTATCGGAACCAGTTTCTTCATTTCATGAACCGGCTGACGGGCTTTGAGCTGTTTCCGGCGTCGGTCTATGGTTTTAACGATTTGCCCGCGATCATCCTGCCGCGCGACGTGGCGATCATCTGCCTCAGCTCGTTTGTCATTTGCATCCTGGGCGGCGTGCTGCCCGCCATCCGCGCCGGGCGGTTGAAACCCGTGGAGGCGCTGCGTTATGAGTGAACCGCTTTTGATCGCGCACGGTCTCACCAAGACCTACGTCATGGGCAAGCGCTCGCTCGAAGTGCTCCGCGGCGTGGACTTGGCAATCGCGCGCGGCGACTTTCTGGCGCTGCGCGGCGCGTCGGGCGCGGGCAAAAGCACGCTGCTGCACCTCATCGGTGGCCTCGACACGCCGAACGCCGGTGAGATCAACTTTTGCGGGCAGAAGCTCTCCGGCTTTTCCGAAAGTCAACTCACCGGCTTCCGCAATCGCAGCGTGGGCTTCGTGTTCCAGTCCTATCATCTCCTGCCGGAACTGACCGCGCTGGAAAATGTCAGCCTGCCGGCGCGCATTGCCCGGCTGCCCGTCGCGGTGGCGAAGCGGCGGGCGCTGGAATTGCTTGCGCGGGTGGGTTTGCAAGACCGGCTGGACCACAAGCCGTCCGAGCTTTCCGGCGGCGAACAGCAGCGGGTCGCTATCGCCCGCGCGCTCATTAACGAACCGGTGCTGCTGCTGGCCGACGAGCCGACAGGTAATCTGGATTCCCGCACCGGCGGCGAGATCATGGAGTTGCTCCAGTCGCTGCGGACCGAGCAGCAGACCACGCTCGTCATCGCCACGCACGACTCGCGCGTTGCCGGCCTAGCGCCACGCGTGATCGAACTGGTTGACGGCCTCATTGCTTCCTGATTTTCGATATGCCATTTACGATTGACGAGCGAATGGTCGCCACGCGCGCAAATCGCATATCGTAAATTGTAAATCTCATGAGCCAAGCCTACTGGGAAGCCCGTTATCAATCCGCCGACATGCCTTGGGAAAAGGGCGAACCTTCCCCCGGCCTCGTGGATTTTCTGGGCGCGCATCCGGAATTAAAGCGGGGAACCGTTGCTGTTCCCGGCTGCGGCACCGGCTACGACGTGCGCGAGTTTGCCCGGGGCGGCTTTGACGCTTTTGGTTTTGACCTTGCGCCCAGCGCGATTTCATTGGCCGAGGCGAAGACAAAAGCCGCCGGGCTTACGGCAAGATTCGTTTTGGCCGATTTCCTGCGCGACGAGCCGCCGCAGAAATTCGACTGGCTGTTTGAACACACGCTCTTCTGCGCCATCCAACCCCGTGAACGTGATGATTATGTCCGGGCGGTTTTGAAGTGGCTCAAGCCGGGCGGTGCGTATTTGGCCGTGAACTATCTGGAGTGCGGCCCGGACGGCCCGCCGTTTCCGACGACGCGCGCGGAACAGTGGGAACGGTTCTCGCCGCACTTTGAATTGCGGGCCGACTGGACGCCGCGCTCGTATCCGAACCGCGAGGGCAAGGAACGGATGTTCTGGTGGTCTTTACGGACGGCCACCGGGCACGGCCACCGTTGATTAAATCCGTTTACCGATTACTATTTTGCCATGATCGAAGATCGCGACTACATGCGGCAGCCGGAATACCATGATTCCGGCTGGCGCCCGTCCTTTCATCCGCGCTGGTCGTGGACGGTAATCTTGCTGGTGGCTTACGCGGTGGTGTTTGTGGTGGAAATTCTGGTTTCGCCGATGCCCCGGCTGCTGATTCCCGGCAATGCTTTTTGCCACGAGTATTTCGCCCTGAGCGTGGAGGGCCTCCGACAAGGCTATGTCTGGCAATTGGTGACATATCAGTTCATGCACGCCGGCTTGTTTCATATCTTGGGTAATGCCTGGGCGATTTACATGTTCGGCCGGGAGGTGGAATCCTACCTCGGCGGCCGAAAATTTCTCGCGCTGATGTTTTCCAGCGGCATCCTTGGCGGGGTATTTCAAATCCTCGTGGCGCTGGAGTGGCCGGATTACTTCGGCGGCGCCGTGGTGGGCGCCTCGGCCTGTGCGTTCGGTTTGGTGGCCGCGTATGCGCTGATGTTTCCCGAGCGTGAGCTTACAATGCTCATCTTTTTCGTCATCCCGGTCCGCATGCGCGCCCGTACGCTGCTCATCGGCTCGGCGCTGCTGGCGCTCGCGGGATTTGCCTTTCCGAATGTCATCTTCCCCGGCGTGGCCCATGCCGCGCACCTTGGCGGCATGGTGATGGGCTGCTTCTTTGTCCGGTATATTTTGCAGGGCGACTGGTCGCGGCTGAAAGGGTTCCTGCATCCGGCGGAAAAACGCGCCAACCGTCAACTTCCGGCTAGGGCGCCGGAAGCCGCGCCGCCGGCCAGCGGTTTTGTGGAAAGCGAAGTTGATCCCATCCTCGACAAGATTTCCGCGCACGGCCTCGCCAGCCTGACGCCGCGCGAACGTGAAATCCTCGAGAACGCGCGCAAGCACATCCGCCGTTCTTGAATCAAGGCCCCGACAATTACGCCGGCCGGCGTTGTCACGCCATGCGGCTGCTGGTTTTTTGCACCACGCTGTGGGCTCTGAGTTTTCCCACCATGAAGGCGCTCGCGCTCACCCAGCAGGGCCTTTTGCCGCAGACCGGCAGTTGGTTTTTCACCGCCTTGAGCGTGACCTATCGGTTTGGCGGGGCGGGCCTGCTGCTGCTGTTGTTTAGTTTCCGGCAGTTGCGGACTTTGCGGTGGTTGGAAGTGGAGCAGGGGCTGTGGCTCACGGCATTTGGCGGTCTGGGAATTCTCTTCCAGATGGACGGGCTGGTTTACACCCCGGCCTCCACCTCCGCGTTTCTGACCCAGGGCTATTGCGTGTTCATTCCCGTCTGGCTGGCGTTGGTGCATCGGCAATGGCCCTCGCGGAAGACGTTCTTGTGCATCGCCCTCGTCGTGGCCGGCGTGGCCGAGCTGGCCGGGATCAGCCGGCAATCCCTCCACCTCGGCCGCGGCGAAATCGAGACCCTCATCGCCTCGCTCCTGTTCACCGGCCAGATTCTCGGGCTTAATCATCCGCGCTACGCGGCGAACCGGCCATTGTGCCTGACCACCGTGATGCTGCTGGGCACCGCCTTGCTGGGCGTCCCGTTGGTTTGCGCCACCGCGCCCGCGGCCTCCGCCTGGCTGCGCGCCTATGCCTCGCCGGCGGCGTGCGGATTTCTGGCCGTCATCACGCTGGCATGCACCCTGGCCGCGTTTGTCCTGATGAACCGCTGGCAACGGTACGTGACCGCTACCGAAGCCGGATTGATCTACTGTGCCGAACCGGTGTTTGCGAGCCTGTTGGCGCTGTTCCTGCCGGGCATCTTTTCCCGTTGGGCCGGCATCCATTATCTGAACGAGAAGATTACCGTGCCTTTGCTCATCGGCGGCGGCCTGATCACGGCGGCGAATGTCCTGCTGCAATCCCGCTGGCTGGAAGGTAAATTACCAGCCGCGTCCAGTTGAAGCCGGGATTGGTAAAACCGGGGAATCGGTCAGGCAAAAAATCTCTGACAGCCGAGACTTTGCCTCGGCTTCTAGCCGCCCGCGAAAATCGCCCAGCCGCCGGACGTAGCAGCCCGACGTCAGTCGGCTTAAATTAATTTCCCCGCCCCTGAACCAGCATGAGCGAATCCACGTCCGCAGCTGCGTTTTAAAATCAGGAGAGCGCAAACGCGCCGGTTGCCGTTTTCGGCGTCGCCCCGTCCCCAGCGCCGTTAGGCGCGGCATATCTTGACGATGTTGCTCCGGAACGAAGCTTGATTAATTTGAATCGCCAAACTACCAAGATTTCAGCCCTGGCGGTCTTGGTAAAATCCGTGTCCATCGGTGGTTTATATTTCAATCGCCCTTTCCGCACACTTTAGCCGCTGAAGGGAATCAGGGGATTGCCGGTTCAAACCTAAGCGGATTTTGGCTTGAGGCCGCGGGGTTGGACATCCGGCACGGCCGGGCCGCGGGGTTGTTTGAAATGTATCGGCGAGCGGCGCAGCAGTGTGCCGAGCAACAGATCCGCCAGCGGCAGGACGACGTTGAAATTCTTACCCATGTACCGGTGATGCAGCAGGTGATGGCCATTCAGGCGGAAGAAAATCCCGGAGCGCTCCACCGTGCGCTTTTTGGGGAGGTGCATGCACCAATGAATGTATTCGTAGGTGGCGTAATATCCGGCGATCGCCACGCCCGCGCCCGCCAGCAGACCCCATTGGCCCACCGCCCAGGCAATGCCGAGAAACGGCAACGAGCCCAAAGCCACCAGGGCCGGCCCGTTCCACCAGGCCATGGGAATGGTCATGGCGTCTTTCTTGTCCACCAGATGGTAGGTTTCGTCCGCGCGGAAAACGCGGTGGTGGACGAGGGCGTGGGATTCGAAAGGGTAGCGGAATTTGCCGAGCGGCCGGTGCATGACAAAGCGGTGCAAGGCCCATTCAAAGAATGAACCATACACGACGGCACCGACCAGCCCGATCACCGCCCAACTCATAAACATGGGGATTTCAAACATGAAGAACGGAGTATAGCACAACATCGTCTGCCGGGCAATAATTCGACCGGTTAAATTACCAGGGGAGCCGGTTCCGCATCCGGGCCTGATTATGCTTTTGGCCAATCTTCCCCTGCTTCTCAATGCCTCCGGCTCCGGACCGCCACATGTATCACCTAAAAATATCCCAATCACTTGACAAAATGTATATATATTTTATATATACAACTCGCTGGGGGTTGTCGGATCCGCGACGTGAACGGTCCCCTTGCCATCGGTCTTTGACATATCTGAATTTTTGGCTGCCGGCTGATGCCTCAGCCGCCTCTCCCTCTCCGGGCCGCGTTAGCGACCGGGAGAGGGAGGCCGCAGGCTAGGAGCAGTCGGGCCGACCCTTGGTGCACGGCACCCGTTATTGGGGAAAAATCCGATTTCGATCACGGCAAATAATCTCTGATAATGATAATGCGATTGGAGCATTCCAAGCCGCATCGCGTTGCCCGCCGTCATCGATCTGCGCGCAGCGTCTTGGCGTGCGGCGGCCCGCCGCCGCTTTGGCCACTGGCTGGATAAGGGTAAAATATTGATCCAACTCCGCGGCTATCAAATCGAGTAGCAGCGGGCGTAAGCCCGCTCCAGCTTGATAAATCAATCATCCACCCCTGGTTCCCTCTCCGGCCCTCGCTAGCGGGTAGAGAGAGTGGCTATAGACCGAGTGATCTAGTGTTTGGCCCCAATTAATTTGGTGGAAAATTCAATTTCGGTCAAATTCGGTCACGTTTGGTCACGTTTGGTCACGTTTGGTCACGTTTGGTCACGTTTGGTCACTTTCGCCGGGAGATGGCTCTGTCGTAGGAATCGGCTGATGAGGCCGATTCCCTTGAAACTTTACCACCCCAAAAAAACAAAAGTGGTAAAGAAACGGTAAAGTTCCGGATGCTCTATCAAGCACTTACAAAAGTTTGGGCCCGGGGTGGTAAAGAAAATGGGCTTGGCTGGTAAAGTTCGTGGGGCCGTGAAAAGTTTTATGTCCGTTCAACTTTTGGCACCTTTCGTCCATTTTCGGCATTTTTAAAACCGGGTGACAAAAAGGGACAAAAGGTGCCAAAAAGGGACAAAAATGGACATCACCGTTCAATTTATCCAGGTGCCCGTCCGGAAGGGTGGGTAAAGAAACTGGTACCGTCAGTTCCGTTATTCGCCAGCGTCAGGAGCCTCTGACGGTTTTCCAATCCGGCTTCTAACTCCTTGCCTCTGAGGTAAATACTTGGCCAAATGTTACCTTTTGTCAAATTTTTGCATTTTCAAAACAGGGTATCAAAACGGCACAAAAAGTATCAAATGGTATCAAAAAGTAACCTCACAGTTCAATTTATCAATGGTGCCCGTCTGGAAGGTTTGGTACAGATGGTAAAGTTCCGGATGCTCTATCAAGCACTTAAAAAGTTGGCCCGCTGCCTGGTTTAGTATTTTAAGACTCGCTCTGAGGCGCCGATTTGAAAAAACAGCTCCATTTGCCGGAGACTCGAAGCCGCCGCCTTTTTGTAAACTTGTCAAAGGCATATACCAGACCTTGGGCATTAAAGTGTAACCTGATTGCCAATTTTGGCGTATTATATCAGTGGTGACTGGAATGAGATACGTTCCTTTGAGCTTAATTTACATGAACCCGCGACGGGCATTCACATTGATCGAACTGTTGGTGGTCATCGCCATCATTGGCATTCTCGCGGCGATGCTGATGCCGGTGCTGTCCAAGGCCAAGCAGCGGGCGCAGGGGGCCATTTGCCAGAACAACGGCAAGCAGATGATGACGGCGATGATCCTGTACGTGGATGACAACCATGATTTCTTCCCGCCAAATCCGGATGACGGGAACACTTTGGCGGGTCACAACTGGTGCGGCGGTCAGGCGGGCATCGCGGACCCGAGCATTCCCGGGTCAGGGACGGAACAATTCAATCCGGACGTGCTGAAAGATCCCGCCCACAACCTGCTAATTAATTATTTGTCCGGCGTGTACACCATTTTTCGCTGTCCCGCCGACTTGCGCCAGGGATTATATCAAGGCACGAACGTTGCGCTCTTGGGCCAGATCGTTCCGGCGGCGCGCACCTTTTCCATGAACCAAGCCATCGGCACGATTTGTCCCGGTTACGATCAGGGGAAGGTTCACAGCGGGGCGCCAACTTTGGCCGTCAACGGCCCCTGGCTGGACGGTAACCACTCGAATCGTCGCAATGCCCCTTGGGCCACGTACGGCAAAATGACCGACATGAACACGCCGGGTCCCTCGGGTCTGTGGGTGTTGCTGGATGAAAATGCTCAGGGCCTCAACGACGCTGCCTTTGCTTTCAGTATGGCCATACCGGGCTGGGTGGATTTTCCGGGCTCCTATCATAACGGCGGCTGTGGCCTCGCATTTGCCGACGGGCATTCCGAGACGCACCATTGGGTGGATGCGAGCACGTTAGAATTTAATATTGATGGAACGGTGGGCAATGGTTCAGGGGATCCGGCGGACTGGACGGACTGGTCCTGGCTGGCCGCCCGCACTTCGGCCAAGGTGCAATAAATGCGGGCATCGCCATAAACGATGCCGGCAAAAGTTTTTCAATTCACTTTTCTCCGGCCGATTGGTTAGCTTGGGCGGGTGAGCAACGAATATTCCCAAACTGATGTCCGCCCCACGCCCTCCGCCGGCCGTGGCTTCTGGGCGCTCATCGTCACGCAGTTTCAGGGCGCGTTCAGCGACAACACGCTCCAGTGGCTGGCCATTTCGCTCATTATGGGCATGGGACTGTCGACCGAGGCGAGCGACCGGTTCGTCACGGTCATCGGTGCGCTCTTCGCGCTTCCCTTCATCGTGTTTTCCATGGCGGGCGGTTATCTGGCCGACCGCTACAGCAAGCGCAGCGTTATCATCGGGATCAAATTATTTGAAATTCTCGTGATGTTATTTGCGCTGGCCGGGTTGGCCACGCACCATATTTATATTACCATCGGCGGAGTTTTTTTGATGGGCGTTCATAGTGCCTTCTTTGGGCCGTCCAAATACGGGCTGCTGCCGGAGCTGCTGCCGGAGAAAAAGCTTTCCTGGGGCAATGGCTATCTGGAGTTCGGCACGTTCATTGCCATCATCAGCGGCACGGTGGCGGGCGGCTGGCTTTGCAAAACCTTTGCCGGTGAACCCGGCTGGTCCGGGGTCATCCTGATTGCGCTGGCCGTCGTCGGCTTGTTCACGGCTTTCGGCATCACCAAAGTGCCGGCGGCCGATCCTCGGAAACAATTTCGCGCCAACTTTGTGGCTGACTTGTGGGGGCAGGTCCGAATGATCCGGGGCGACCGCAAGCTTTGGCTGGCGCTCATCGGCAATACCTATTTCTTCGGGGTGGCCGCGCTGATCCGGTTCGTCATCGTCATCTACGCCAAGCAGTCGCTGCATCTCAACGACCCGGTGTCGACCGGCTATTTGCAGGCCGCCACGGCGATTGGCATCGGCCTGGGCTGCTTCGCGGCGGGCTTCCTTTCCGCCGGCAAGATTGAAACCGGACTCCTGCCGCTGGGCGCCGCCGGCCTGACGATCTGCGCCGCGTTGCTGGGAGAAACCGGATTGACTTTTTGGGCCGTGGCCGTGCGGCTGGCAGCGCTGGGTTTTTTTGGCGGTTTTTTCATCATCCCCATTTCGGCGCTGCTGCAACACCGGCCCGCCGCTGACCAGAAAGGTACGGTGCTGGCAGCCGCCAACCTGATTTCCTTCATCGGCATTTTTTTGGCCTCCGGAGTTTTCTACCTGCTGGCCTCCGTTATGAAACTGGCGCCCCCGGAGATTTTTCTCGTCGTGGCCGCCGCCGGTTTGTTTGCCACCATCTATGTGGTGGTGCTGCTGCCGGATTCATTGCTCCGGTTCGTGCTGTGGCTCGTGACGCATTCGATCTACCGGATCCGGGTGACGGGCCGCGACCACCTCCCGGAAAAGGGTGGCGCGCTGTTTGTCTGCAACCATGTTTCATTCGCCGACGCGTTGCTGCTGCTCGCTTCGACCGACCGCTCCGTGCGGTTTCTGATGTTCAAGGATATTTACGACCAACCCTGGGTGAAGCCGTTCGCGAAAATTCTCCGGGTCATTCCGGTCTCCTCCGAGCAGCGGCCGCGCGAGCTGCTGCAGGCCCTGCAGACCGCCACCGATGCCATCCGGGCCGGCGAGGTCGTCTGCATTTTTGCCGAGGGACAAATCACCCGCATCGGGCAACTGCTGCCGTTTCGGCGGGGTATGGAACGGATCATGAAAAACGTGGACGCGCCCATCGTGCCGGTGGCGTTGGACGGCGTGCTGGGCGGCCCGACGAGCTATCGGCGCGGCAAATTCGTGCATCTGATCACGGCCCGCTGCCCGCATCCGGTTACCGTGAGCTTCGGGCCGCCGCTGCCGCCGGCCACCACGCCGTTCGCGGTGCGCGAGGCGGTGCAGGAGTTGCAGGTGGCCGCCTGGCAGCTGCGCCGGGCCCAGATGCAGCCGCTCCACCGCAATCTAATCCGCATGGCGCGGGAGCATCCGCACCGCTTCGCCTTTGCCGATACCAGCGGGAAGATCAATTTTGGCACCGCGCTGGTCAAAACCATTTTCCTCGCGCGCCGGTTGAAAAAAGTTTGGGACAATCAGCGCCTGGTCGGCATTTATCTCCCGCCCAGCGTTCCGGGTGCGCTGGTGAACTATGCCGCATTCCTGTGCGGCCGGGTGCCGGTCAATTTGAACTACACGCTTTCCGAAACCACGCTGGCCGACTGCGTAAAGCAGTGCGACATCCGGACGGTAATTACCTCGCGGAAATTTCTGGCCAAGATCAAGCTGACGCCGCCGGGTCGGTTGATTTTTATGGAGGACATTGCCGGTGGAACGCCCAAAACCGAACCGGCGCCAACCGCCAGTGAACAGCAATCCACCCAGCCCGGCATCACCGCGCCCTCGTTGGTGGAAAAAATAATGGCGTATTTGCTCGCGAAACTCGCACCGGCCCGTTTGCTGGAGGGGATGCTGGCAGCCGAGGGTCAACCCGAAACCGGTGCCAAGCAGCCATTGGATCAACTGGCCACGGTCATCTTTTCCAGCGGCAGCACCGGCGAACCGAAGGGCGTCATGCTATCGCAATTTAATCTGCTGGCGAACATTGAGCAATGCGGCGAGGTCATTGCCCTGGATGAATCGCAGCGGCTGCTGGGCATCCTGCCATTTTTTCATTCGTTCGGTTTCACCGTGACGCTCTGCCTGCCGGTCGTGCTCGGCACCGGGGTTGTATATTACCCGAATCCGCTCGATGCCAAGGGGATTGGGACCATGGTGCGCGAATATGAAGTCACCGTCATGCTGGCCACCGCCACGTTCCTGCAAATCTATTTGCGCGGCGTCGCGCCCGAGGATTTTGGCAGTCTGAAACTCATCGTGACCGGTGCGGAAAAACTACCCGAGCGGCTCGCCGCCGCGTTTGAGGAGCGCTTTGGCATCCGGCCGTTTGAGGGCTACGGTTGCACCGAATGTTCCCCGGCCGTGGCCGTGAACACGTGGGATTATCGCGCCGCCGGATTCTACCAGGTCGGCGGCAAGCATGGCAAAATCGGCCAGCCCGTGCCTGGCATGTGTGTGCGCATTGTCGAGGCCGAAAATCCCTGGGGCGGAAAAATTCTGCCGACCGGTGAAACCGGCATGTTGCTGGTCCGCGGCCCCAACCTCATGCTGGGCTATCTCAACCAGCCGGAGAAAACGGCGGACGTGCTGCGCGACGGTTGGTATTGCACCGGCGATGTGGCCTTTCTGGACGAAGACGGCTTTCTACAGATCACCGGCCGCCTGAATCGTTTCAGCAAGATCGGCGGCGAGATGGTGCCGCACCTGAAGATCGAGGAAAAATTGCAGGAACTCGCCGGCGTCGCCGAATATGCGTTTGTGGTCGTGGGCTTGCCGGATGAAAAAAAGGGCGAACGTCTGGTCGTACTGCACCGGCTGCCGGCGGCGGTGCTGGCGGCGGTGCTGGACAAACTCGCCGCGTGTGATCTGCCGAATCTCTGGAAGCCCAAGGCCGATGCTTTTTTTTACGTGGAAAATTTTCCGATGCTTGGCACCGGCAAACTGGACTTGCGTGGGGTCAAGGATACGGTCACACAGCTGGCGGCGTAAACTTTACCTGGCGGGATTCAAAGCTTGATGAATTCCGGCCGGAGGGATTTTTCGTCCAGGTGCAAAATCGCGACGCTGCGATCCGCGCCGAACCGTGGTTTTCCCGCATAGCCGGGATTCAGGAACAGAATTCCATCCACCGTCTCCGCCAGCGGCTTGTGGGTGTGCCCAAAGACGACCACGTCCGGCAGCTCTTTCACGATGCTTTTGTCCACCGTTTCGGACCGCGCCCATGGATTAACAATGTGATGGACGAGAAATTTCTTATCCGCCAGTGCAATGACTTCCGTGAGCCGGAAGCCAGGGTCACTGTCCGTATTGCCCAGCACCGCGGTGACCGGGGCAATGAACTGGAGCTCCAGGATGATCGAGGCGTAGCCGATGTCGCCGGCATGGAGAATGTGGTTCACCCCGGCAAAAAGCTTTTCCACGCGCGGATCGAGATAGCCATGCGTGTCGGAAATGACGCCGATTTTCAAGTCTGTGATTCCTCCGGCTCGCCGGGTTCCTCGGCTTCGGTCGCCGGCGCTCTACTGCCGGCGGTCTTGTCGGCGGGTGATTCGGCGACGAGTTTTTCCGAGGCGACAAACAGGGCGGTGAAGAGGCCGCCGCTCAGGAGCGTGTTGCGGAACATTTCCCAGGTCGTTGGATGCCAGTCGGGCCGGCCCAGGGTCAACGCCTGAAACCAGCCGGTGATCGTTTTGGCATAAGCGGCATCCTGCAGCCAAGCCAGGGTGTTGGTGACGAGATAAAAAAGCACCGCGCCCGCCAGGCCGCCTAAAACTAGGGTTAAAAACGGCGCCTTCCGCCCAATACCTTTCCCCAGCCCGATGAGCAGGGCGTAAACCGCGTAATTCAATAGTAGATAAAATCCTACCGGGCGGGCGTGATAATAAAACACGTTCAGTAAGATGTCCGTCATCAGCATCACGCCGAGCGGCAGCGCCCAAGCCAGCGCGCCGGGAAAATAAACGCCAGCGCAAAAGGCAAACGCATAGGCGGCGCTGAAATTCGGCGGTAGCAGCCCGGGAATTCGCGACGTGGCGAATATCGCGACAAAGATGGCGGGAAGTAGAAACTTACTTTTCACTTGGCAGAATTTAACTGGACCCCGCTGGGTTTTAAAGCCCGAACCGAATAGATTTAATGCCATCGTCCAGACCGGCAGCTGACGTGCTGTTTAGGTCACTTTGCCGGCGGGTGCGTCGCCAAGAAGGGCATGGATGGCTTCCGCGCCGGTTTCCGCCAGCAGCACGGCATAACCCTTCGCGCTGAGCATGAACATCATGGCCCGCAATACAATCTGGTTGTCATCAATAACCAGAATTTTCTTTGCTCCGGGAGCGGCAGGTGTGGCTTCCATTTGATTGGTTTGGTTGGTGATAGTTTGTCGATCGCGGCCGAGAAGGCAACTCAGAGTTTATTGGCAAAGAATTGTCAATTTTTTGGGGCCGTGCGCGCCGAGGACGAGGATGCGCTCGATGTCGCCAGTGCGGCTGGGGCCGGTGATGAACGAAATCATGCTTGGATAATCCGGCGCATATTTTGACTGCAACCGCGCGAACGCCGCTGGCAGGTCGGCGACCAGTTGTTCGCGCCGGGCGATCACAACATGATGCGGCGGCAGCACGGACAAAGCGCGTCCGCCTGCGCTCCGGCTGGTTAAGGCCACGCCGCCGGTCTGGGCGATCAGCGCATCACATTCGGTGATGCCGGCGTCGCACTTTTCCATTTCCTGAACCTCGTAGCCGCGGTCGGTAAGCGTCACCGGCAGACCGAGCGTTTTACAGGCGAAGTCAGTCAGCTCGCCGCCGTGGCTGGCGACGCGTCGCCACTTTTCCGCGTCGCGTAATTTGAGGAGCGCGGCTTCCAATTCATCACGGCTGGCCAGCAGTTGAAAATCGGCCTTCAAATCGGCGGCGTTCTTGGCGAAGAGTTCGAATTGTTCCGCCACGCTGGTGCCCACCAGCGGTAGCCATTCGCGAGCTTGATTGGCGGGCGGTTCGGTGGCCGCGTGGACGGTCATGTCGCCATGCGAGCCGGGCAGGGGAGCTGCTACTTTCAACGCCTCGCGGATGCGGCCCAAAATGTTTTCGCGTTCGCTCATTTGCGGTTCCTCCACCAATCCTTGAAAGATTCGCGCGGCTGCGGCGGGAGATCGCGGGTTTTCGTCCATGCCTTTGCCGGGTCCAGCGCGCTTGCTTTCACGGCGCGCTGGAGCGGCTGGGTGAGCCAGCCGATTTTCTTGGCCACCGACCAGAACAATGGTTCGTTCGCCACGATGCCGAAGATTTGATACGCCAGCTTTTCAAAGAACGCCGGTTCCCTCGCGGAGGCGTTCCGCCGGTTTTGCAGCAGATGATGGTGCAAATCAATTTTCACCGGACACGCTTCGGTGCAGGCGCCGCACAGCGATGATGCGTTGGAAAGATGTTTCCAATCCTGCAATCCGCGCAAGTGCGGCGTGATGACCGAGCCGACCGGGCCGCTGTAAGTGGTGCCGTAGGTATGGCCCCCGACGTTGCGGAAAATCGGGCAGACGTTCAGGCACGCGCCACAGCGGATGCAGTGCAGCGCGTCACGCTGCTCGGCGTCGGCGAGGAGTTCGGTGCGGCGGTTGTCGAGCAGGACCACGTGCCATTCTTCGGGGCCATCGCACTCCCCGGGCTGGCGCGGGCCGGAATACATCGTGTTGTAGCAAGTCATTGGCTGGCCGGCACCGGCGGTCGCGAGCATCGGTAGAAAGAGCGCGAGGTCACTGAAGCGCGGCAATACCTTTTCGATGCCGAGCAAGGTAATCATTGTCTTCGGCAGCGCGGCGGTGAGGCGGGCGTTGCCCTCGTTTTCCGTTATGGAAATCATGCCGGTCTCGGCGATGGCAAAATTTGCTCCGGTGAAACCGACGTCGGCCGTGATGTATTTCTGCCGCATCACGCGCCTTGCCACCATCGTCAATTCTTCCGGCGAATCTGATGGCGCGTCGCCAAGTTCCTTCTGAAACAACTCTTTGATCTCGCCCCGCGTCAGGTGCATCGAGGGAAAAACAATGTGATAGGGTGGCTCGTGCCGGAGCTGCACGATGAATTCGCCGAGGTCGGACTCGACGACGGTGAAACCCTCTTTTTCGAGCGCGTGGTTCAGATGAATTTCTTCACTCGTCATCGCCTTGGACTTGATGATGCAGCGCGCTTTTTTGTCGCGGAGAATTTGGGCGATGATTTCCCGCGCCTGTTCGCCGTTGCTGGCCCAGTGAACTTTCGTGCCGCGCGCTTCGAGCTTGGCCGTCAGCGCTTCCAGATGCGTGTCGAGATGATTAATGGCTTCCCATTTGGTTTCCGCGGCGGCTTGGCGGGCGGATTCCCAGCTTTGAAACGCGGCCTTGCGCTTGTCCCGGACAATTTCATAGCTGCGCAAAGCCGTGCGGATGACCTGCCGGTGCCGCAGGTCGCCGGCTTTCTCAGTGGCGCGCGATTTGAAATCGGAAACGAAAGTGCTCATTGGTGGTTCAAGACCTCGGCGAGACTGATGGTTTTGGTCGGCTTGCCCTGGCGCGATAACAAGCCTTGAATGTGCATCAAACAGCTCGAATCGCTGGAGACAATGTATTCCGCGCCGGTCTCGGCGGCGCTGGCGCATTTCACCTCGCCCATCGCAGTGGAGATCATCGGAAATTTGGCCGCGAAAGTGCCGCCGAAACCGCAGCACGACAGCTCGGTCATTTCGACGAGTTCCAAATTGCGGACCTTCGCGAGCAGGGCGCGCGGCTGCTGGTGGATGCCGAGTTCGCGCAGGCCGTGGCAGCCGTCGTGGAACGTGACCTTGTGCGGAAACTTCGCGCCGAGATCCGTCACGCCCAGCTTGCTGACGAGAAAATCGGAAAATTCCCAGGTGCGGGCGGCGACTTGTTTGGCGAGCTCCGCGTGGCGCGTCGCTTTGAACAATTCAGGATAAAAGTTTTTCACCATCGCGCCGCAGGAACCGGAGCCGATGACGACCGCCTCGGCATCCGCCAGTTTTTCCAGCACCGGCGTGGCGATGGTGCGGGCCTCGGCGTGATAGCCGGAGTTGAACGGCGGCTGCCCGCAGCAGGCGATCGCATCCGGGCAGATCACCGTGTGGCCGAGGCGTTCAAGGATTTCCACCATGCTGATGCCGGCGCGTGGAAACAGGGCGTCCACAAAGCAGGGAATGAAGAGGGTGACGGTCATGCGGTTACAACCGTAATATCTTTCCCTAGAATCGCCTGCGCGTCATTAAAAAAATGGGTTGCGGTCGCGGTTCAATCTGCGGCGAGACCAAATAACTGGCTATTGTTTTTTTCCAATTCAAAAATAATGCTGGCCAGCGCCGGTTGGAACTTGTTTAATCGACGCAACTTCAAGTTTTGCTGAGCGAGCATTTGCTTGCCCGCATGACGGGATTCAAAGATGTACCATCCCGTTGCAGGCGCCGGCAGATCCGTTGGGACTTGACGAGATAAACCTTCAAAATCACATGAAAATGACACGGCAATTCCTTCTGGTAACGGGTGCTTTGATATTACTCAGCGTTTCCCTTCCGGCCCAGACGCTGGTGCGGACGGTGGGTCAAACCATGGCGCTTCCGGGCGGAGCGGCCGGAAAAACCGGCTGTACGGGCATCGTCACAGACTCCGCCGGCAGCCCGTTGGCCGGCGTTACGGTGGAATATTGGGCAATGGCAGGAATTCCATTTATGACGGGTGCTCCGGAATTAAAAAATCAAACCGTTACCACCACCAACGGCACTTTTGCATTTTCGGAACCGGCCGCCGGCGGTTTTCTCGTGGCGCACAAGCCCGGTCTGGCCACGATATGGAAGCAGATGAATCAGATGTTTGGGTTCGTCCAGGCGTCGGATGAAAAATTGCAGCTGGTGCTGGCCCCGCCGGCGGCACTGGCCGGCGTGGTGTTGGACGGAACGGGCAAACCGGTCCCGCACGCGGCGGTTTTCGTGAGCATGGCGGTTAGCGAAATGTCTGAGGAAACTCCGGGCCGCGCTTTCAATTTTATCACCGACCGCCCGGCGCGTGAAAGCTTCGCGGCCCGCACGGATGCCGCCGGCCATTTTCGGATTGAAAATTTTCCCACCAACGCCACGGCGAATTTGGGTGTGCAGTCTCCGGGAAAAGCTTTGGGCCAGACACAGTCCGCATTTTTTCGCGGTGGTTCGCTGCCTTGGCGCGGTGGGCAGGAAGACATCAAACTGGTGGTGGAACCGGCCGGCAACGTCGAAGGCAAGATCGTCGTCGAGGGCGCTAGCTCGCCGCCGCCGATCGCGCGGCTGACCTTGCAGCCCGCCGGTCCGGCTTTCTTTGGATCCGGCGCGAGCGAGCCGGTGCAATCGGCTGCCGATGGCACGTTTCGCATCAGCGATGTGGCCGCCGGGTCGTATCGGATTCGTGCCGACTTCGGCACTAATGCTGTTTCAGAATGGGTCGCCGACACGGCACCGGTGACGGTTGAGTCCGCGCAGACCACGCGGGATGTGCAGGTGACGGCAGCGCACGGCGGATTGCTGGAGGTGGCGGTGCTAAGCGATGCGGATCATCAACCGCTCCCGCAAATCCAGATCAGCGCTTATAAAATGGATCTCCAATCAGTCGCCCGTTCCGACAGCTACGGCATTGTCCGGTTGCGCCTGTCGCCGGGGGAATATCAGGTGGCCGCCTTCCGTCAAGGCATGCCGTCAGCCCAAACTTCCGCCAGCGTCGAGGCCGGCCAGACGAACCGCGTGGAGATCGACATTGTCGCGCCGAAGAAAATCACCGGGATTATCCGGCTGCCGGACGGCCAGCCGGCCGCGGGACTGTCGGTGAGCATGATCGGCGGGTTTGGCCCGAATATGAACGCGGTCAAAACCGATGCCGCCGGCAAGTTTGAATGGGAATGGAATTCGCCGCAATACGGGCCAAACAATATGAACCAGAGCCTGTGCGTGCTGGTCCGAGACCCGGCACATAATTTGGCTGTGGCGCAGGATGTCGATCAAGACTCCGGCACGCTGGATTTGAAACTCGCGCCGGGACTTACTTTGTTTGGAAAAGTTACGTCTGATGCCAAACCGGTCTCAAATGCGACGGCAACGCTGGTCTTCTGGACTGGCAACCAAGGTGCCTGGCTGCAAGGTTTGTCCCGGACAAATATTCCGGGGCAGTTTGAAATATCCGCGCTGCCGCCCGGTAGAAGATACGGCATCACGGTTTCAGCCCCGGGATACGGCCAACGGCAAATAAATGATTTCACTGTCGCCACCGGCCCCGGTCGGCAGGAACTTGATCCGATCGAACTCAAGCCGGCCAATCTTCAAATGGCCGGCCAGGTACTGGACGTAGACGACCAACCGGTTGCGGACACGTATGTTAATCTTTCCGGCGACGGTCAGCCCGCTTCGGGCGTAAGTACAGATCGTGAAGGCCGATTCCGGTTCGAGCATGTCTGCGAGGGTTCGGCGCAGATTTCGGCCAATAACAACTCGGGATCTTATGGCAACATTTCGGCTGAAGGCGGCGACACGAATATAGTGTTACGGCTCGGTCAAAATTTCAACAATGGTCCGGGAACTACCACACATAAAATAAAGGGAACGGTTTCGGATGCCGACGGCCAACCCGTTGCTGGCGCCCAAGTGGCGGTGTTTCCATCCAACGGCTGGATTCAGTGGAGAAAAACGGGGACTAATGGCGCGTTCAGCCTTGCTTGGGCACTTCAGCCGTGGCAGCTGCAGCAGTCAGGCGGCAATGCCATGCTGGTCGTCCGGGATTTAGCCCACGAATTGGCCGCGACCGAAGATTTGCCCGAGGACACGACGAATCTGGACGTCACCTTAAAACCCGCTTTAAAGATCCATGGATTGGTGAACAATGTTGACGGCTCGCCGCTGGCTGGGGCGCAGGTGGGTTTGTGGATCAAGACCGGTAACAATTACGGACAATTGGACCAGCAAACGTTCGTCACCGACGGACAGGGCCGCTATGAAATCAAGAGCCTGCCGTCGGATGCTGAATACATTATATTTGCTTCTGCCAATGGCCACGGCAAAGTCCAACAACCATTAAAAAACGATCCCGACACCAAACTTATGGAGCTGCCACCGTTCATCCTCAAGCCGGCTGACCGGTTCTTGGCCGGGCAAGTGGTGGACCAAGATGAAAAGCCGGTTTCCGGGGCGAACGTTTCGCTTAATGGCGACGGCCAGCCCAATGGCCAAATGACTACTGATAGCAAGGGCCGGTTTCACTTTCAGGTTTGCGAAGGCCAGGTGCAAGTCATGGCGAACGGACGGAATACTTTTGGTAATGTTTCTGCTGAGGGCGGGGATACGAATGTCGTCTTGCGCCTCGGACAAAATTACAACGGCGGCCCTGGTGTCAAACCCCACAAACTGACGGGCGTCGCAACTGGCCCCGACGGCCAGCCAGTTAGCGGTGTGCGGGTGACGGTGTTTCCAACCTATGGCCAAGACGAGTGGAGAAAAACGGAGGCCGATGGCGCGTTCCATCTGAGTTGGTCGCTCCCGCCGTGGCAGCGCCAATCAGGCGGCGGGGCGCTGCTGATCGCTCGGGATATTGCCCATAATTTGGCCGTCACCGCGCCGTTGACGGAAGAGACCACCCATCTCGACATCGTGCTTAAGCCCGCCTTGACCCTAGCCGGCCGCGTGGAGGATGTGCGCGGCAAATCCCTCGTCAACACGCCCATCACCGTGCTCCTCAAGGCGGGCAACGGCTATAGCCAGATCAATGAGCAAATGTCCTTCACTGATGCGCGCGGCCGTTACGAAATCAATAGTTTGCCGCTGGACGCGCAGTATTTGATCATTGTCAACGCTCCCGGCCACGGCAGCAAACAGCAGCCGGTTCAAAATAATTCCGCGACCAATCGGCTGGTGTTGCCGCCGTTTGTCCTGAAGCTGGCCGACCAAGTTCTGGCCGGGCGGGTGCTGGACCTGAACGACAAGCCGGTTTCCGGCATAATGGTGCAGTTGAACGGCGACGGCCAGCCCAATGGCAATACCACCACAGATAGCCATGGACAGTTTCACCTGCAGGTTTGCAGCGGACAAATTAACCTGTTCGCCTATTCGCAATACGGCGGTGGCAACGCCCAGACCACGGCCACGGCAGGCGATACCAATGTTGTCATCCGATTGCGTTCTCAATCGGGCTTTCCTCGTCCGGCACCTCGTCACACGCTGCTAAAAGGGAAACCGCTACCGGATTTGACGGCGGTGAACCTTGCCAGCGATGTTGTGCCCGCCGGTCGACCGGTGCTGCTGTGCTTGTTTGACGCTGGCCAGAGTCTTTCGCGTCACCTCATCCATCAATTGGATCGGCAGGCGGCCGCGCTGGCGCAGCAAAACATCACCGTGGTGGGTGTTCAGGCGGTGGTTGCCAGCGATGAGACCTTTGGCCAATGGAAAACCAACAGCCTGGTTGCTTTTCCCATCGGGCGCGTGTCGGAGAAATCCGAGCGGACAAAATGGGCCGCGACAGTTCAGTCATTGCCCTGGCTGATCTTGGCCGATGGCAGCCATCGCGTGGTCGCCGAAGGCTTCCCAATTGAGACATTGGAAGAGGAGATCGGCAAATTACCAAAATGATCCGCCAGGCTAACCTGATTGAGTGTTGGATGGGTTTGGCGCGCGTGGAAAAAGGTTGAGTTTAATCACCGTTTCTGGTCTTGTCTGGCCATATTCCAATGCAGCGGATTATGCATCCTGGTTGAGCGCTGGTATGGATTTGGCTTGGCTGTGAATACCGTGAGCCATACCTAGCAAAGCCAGCGATCTCGGGCGGATACTTTGTAATTTTTTGGCGTTGCTGGTGTCGTACCAGTAAGTTCGCCGTTTGGATTTTTTCGCCCTATTTCGGCGGACATTGAATGATGGAGATTGGCAAAACAAATCAGCAACCGGGAAAATATGAGCATTACAAACGCGGTTGACGCACCCGCCAACCCTCAAGCTACCGCCGCCGACGTGGAGTTGCTCCGCGAAGCCCCGGCGCGATACCAGCAGATCGCCACCGAATTGGGCAAACGCATCATTGGCCAGGAGGAGGTCATCCGCGACCTCTTTGTCGCGCTCGCCGTACAGGGCCATGTGCTGATGATCGGCGTGCCAGGTCTCGCCAAAACGCTGCTTGTTCATAGTCTCGCGGAAATCCTCGACCTGCCGTTCCAGCGAATCCAATTTACGCCTGATCTCATGCCTGGCGACATCACCGGCACGGAAATCATCGAGGAGGCGGATGATGGCCGGCGACAGTTTCGTTTTGTGCGCGGGCCGATTTTCGCCAGCCTCTTGCTGGCCGACGAAATTAATCGCACGCCGCCGAAAACGCAGGCCGCGTTGCTGGAGGCAATGCAGGAACGGCGCGTCACCGTGGCCGGTCGCAGCTACGATCTGCCGTCGCCATTTTTTGTGCTGGCCACGCAGAACCCGATTGAACAAGAGGGGACCTATCCGCTGCCGGAGGCGCAGTTGGACCGGTTCATGTTCAACCTCCGGGTCGACTATCCGTCGCAGGACGAGGAAGTCCGCATTTTGTTGGAAACCACCGGCGAGGCCGCCCGGCCATTGCAAAAAATTTGGACCGGGCCGGACATGCTCGCCTTTCAGCGCGTCGTCCGCCGGGTGCCGATCGCGCCTTCTGTCGCCGAGTTTGCCGTCGCACTGGTGCAAGCGACACGCCCGGCCAATCCGAAGGCCCCCGACTTCATCCGCCGTTATGTGCAATGGGGTGCCGGGCCGCGCGCGTCGCAGTTTCTGGCCCTGGCTGGAAAAGCATTCGCCGTGCTCGATGGCCGGTTCAATGTGGCGAAGGAAGACATCCGCGCCGCCGCGAAACTTGTCCTGCGTCACCGGCTCATCACCAATTACCGCGCGGAGGCCGACCAACAAACGGCGGACACGATCATTGACCGTTTGCTGCAAACTGTGAAGTAGGCGGGCAATAACATGAGCCCTCCGTCGCCCATCCTGAACGCGCCACCGGCGGTTGTCCAGCGGCTGCCGCCGCTGGATTTGAAGCTGCTGGCGGAACTGCCGGCGCTGTACCTTCAGGCGCGCTACCTTGTGGATGGCTTTCTGAACGGCTGCCATCGCAGTCCGCAAAAGGGTTCGTCAGTTGAATTTGCCGAATACCGGAGCTATCAGCTTGGGGATGATCCTCGCCGCGTGGACTGGCGGCTGTTCGGCCGCACTGAACGCCTGCATATCCGCCAATACGAAGAAGAGACGCAGCTTCGGATTTTTCTCGTTCTCGACGCGAGCGCGTCCATGGATTACTCGTCGCGGCCGCAGGCGATGACCAAGCTCGGGTTCGCGCGGATCATGGTCGCCGGCCTCGGTGCGCTCGCCCGGCGCCAGGGCGACGCCTTTGGCCTGGGTCTGGCTGGCCCGGACCTGACGGATTTTCTTCGCGCCCGCTCGTCGTTGACGCATTGGAAAGCCTTCATCGGCCGTCTGGCAGCGGTAATCCCGGCCGGCCCCACGGACCTGGCGAAAGTTTTGGAATCACTCGCCGAAGTCATACCGAAACGCGCGATGATTTTTATCGCCAGCGATTTTTACGAGGAACCGGTACGGCTACGGGTGGCGCTGCAACGGCTGCGTCATGATCACCATGAAATCATCGGCCTGCAGGTGCTGGATCCGTTGGAATTGGATTTCGACCACGCCCACGCCGGAATTTTCACGGACGCCGAAACCGGCCGTCGGCTGGAACTTGATTCGCCGGCCGTGCGCGCAGGCTATCTGAAAAGGTTCCGGCGCTTTTGCGCGGAACTGGACGAAATGTTTCACGAGGCGGGTGGCGATCTGGTGACATTGCGGACGGATGAACCGCCGGTGGCGGCGCTGGCGCACTATCTGGCCGTCCGGTCGCAACGACGGAAATGATCCCATGAACTGGCTGTTTCCAGGATTTTTGGCGGGCGCAAGTTTGATCGCATTGCCGATCATTCTCCATTTTCTACGTCGGCGGGGGAACCTCGTTGTGCTGTTTCCATCGCTACGGTTTCTCAGCGAGACCGCCTTGCGCGACACCCGCCGGCATCACTTGTTCCGGTGGCTCACGTTGCTGCTGCGCTGCCTCGCCATCGCGCTCATCGCCGCCGCATTTGCGCGGCCGTTCTGGATGAGCTCGGCGGTTTCGCGGCGCCAGGTAATGGTGGTGGCGATGGATAATTCCATGAGCATGCAAGCCTCCGGCCGCTGGGAAAAGTTGCAAGGCTGGGCGCTCAAACAACTGGAAGAACTCTTCCCCGGCGACCAGGCCGGGTTGCTGGTGATGAATCCCGCGCCCGTATGGCTGGTTCCGTTGACAGATGATTTGGAACGGGTGCGTTCGGCTCTGAAAAGCGCGCGGCCCGGTTTCGAGACCACGCGTTATTCCGGCGCGTTACGGGTTGCGGGCGAAAAACTGGCGCTGCAACCGGGCGCTGCCAAAACCCTGGTCTGGCTGGCCGATGAACAGCGCGTCGGTTGGCGGGGCGTGGACTTCGCGCAACCGCTGCCGCCCGGTGTAAAAATTCGTTTCGCCGATTCCGTTCCCGAACCCAATCGCCAGGCCGCGATCACTTCATTGAATTGGTTGGTGAACCAGCCCGGTCTGGAAGCTGACGTCCATTTGTACGCGCCGTGGCAGGATCAGCGGCGGATTACCGTGAGCGCCGACGGACGGGTTTTGGCGGAACAAACCGTCATGTTGCATGTCGGCGATAACAAAATCACCCTACCTTTTTCCCGGCCGGAAAATGTTGATGGCTGTCGCGTGGCGATGGATGCCGATGATTTGCCGGCTGACGACACCGCGTGGATCGCACCAGCCACACCTGCGTCGGCTGCGGTATGGCTGGACAAGGTTCCCAGTCCGGATTTTCTGGCCCATGCGTTGCTCTCCACGAAAAAGCTGGGGGTTGCCGCGTTACAACCAGAACCGTTGCCGGAAGCAAACTGGCCGGTGGCGGGGGTGGTCGTATTACGCAGTGACGATGTCTATCGTTCGCCGCAAGTGTCGCAACTCAACCGCTACTTTGCGGCGGGCGGCGCGTTGTGGATCTTCGTGGATGGTTCGGCCGATCAGCTCGAATGGTTGAAGCAGCACGGTATTTCGGCGACGCCTCGGGAAGCGGCCGAAGATGCCTGGCGTTTGCAGGACTGGAATTCGGATCATCCGGCGCTAGCGGCGTTCGCTGATCAAAGTTTGTTGCCATTGATGAAAGTGGAATTTCATCAAGGCTTTGATCTCGCCAGTGAAACGCTCTCGCCGGTGGCGGACTGGCCGGATGGAAAAATGGCGCTGGCGGAATGGAACAACGGCGCCCACCGACTTTTGCTGGCGGGGTTCCCTCTCAATCGTGCGGCGACGGATTGGCCGGTCCGGCCGTCGTTCGTGCCCTTTGTGCATCAAGCGGTGCGCTGGCTAGGTTCGTTTTCCGGCCGGCAAACTGACTGGTGCGTGGGCGATACCGTTCCTTTGCCCGACCAGCCGGGAACTTGGCGCGTACTGGATGGGCCGGCGACGCAACGTGAGAGCAAAGTGGTGGGTGGCAGCATTTGTCCGGAAGCGCCTGGACTTTATGAATTCACCGGCGGCGGCAGGCGGCAGATTTTTGCCGTTAATCCGCCGGCGGAGGAATCCGACCTGACACCGTGGCCGAAACCGGAACAGCTGGCCGCGCTGGAATCCAACCTCCGGTCCGTGAGAGAAGATAACAGCGCGGCGGCGCCGCTCATGAGCAACGAGGCCGCAGAAAACCGCCAGCGTCTGTGGTGGTGGATGCTGGCCGCCGCCGGCTTGGTGATTCTTGCCGAACTGGCGCTGGCCAACCGGACCACTACCTAGCATGAAGCCGAACGTGTATACCGCAGAACAATTGCTACACCGGCAGCACTGCCGCAATCGATGCGCGTGGCCGCTGATCGCCGCGGCTGTCGGGCTGTCGATTACGCTGGCAATTATCTGGCATTTACATCCGTCGCTGAAGCGCGTGGAACGATGGGGACGCCTCCCGTGGTGGTGGATCGGCGGTCTGGTCGTCACGACCGTTGTCGCCGGCGGCTTATATTTAATCCGGCGAAAAAGCCGGATGCAGTCGGCCCGGGCGATGGACGCGCGGTGGATGGCCAAAAACCGCTTCGAAACCGTTGCCCAACTGATTACGGTGCCCGATGCCATCGCGGGGGCGCAGCGTGAAGAGACGAATGACTATACCCGGCAAAAACGGCTCCGTCCGTTTGGGATTCCCGTTTCTTACCCCGGCTGGTCAACGGCGCTGCTCTTGCTGGTTCAGCTGGTCCTACTTGTCATTTGGCTGTGGCCTTTGTCGGGCTTTGGTTTTGGTTTCCATCGCGGTCATCGCGGTTTAAACCATCGTGGCCATGCCGATTCGGGCGAGGCTGCAGCGCGCCACGTGACGCCGACGGAACAGCCTGAAGTTCGATTCACCAAACCGACGCAGCCATCCGAAGTGAATGCTACCACCAATCTGTTAACCGGGATTCCGGCGGAGCCGGATCACCGGCGGTTGTATCAATTAACCGACGAGCAACTGGCGCAGGCCCCGGCAGTTTATCGTTCGGCGGTGGCGGATTATTTTGAGGAATTGTCGCGGGATTATCCGGCGGTTACCAATGCGTCCGGCAAATGAACCCGCAATTTGATTGGCAATTCGGCGGCTGCCTCCGCGGTTTTCCGCCGCACCAGGCATGGGCCATCGTCGCGGTGTGTGCCGTGGTCGGGCTGGCGGCGGTCGTCTGGCTTTATCGCCGCACCTTGCGGCCATTATCCCCGGGGGCCCGCATCACGCTGGTCGGATTCCGCGCGGCCATCGTGCTGCTGCTTTTGCTTTGCCTGGCCAATCCGGCGCGCTTGGAAAACGATAGACCGCCGGTTCCCGGCCGAAAAACTCTAGCCGTGATCGTGGATCGTTCCGCCAGCATGAGTCTTCCGGATGCCCGCCGGAGTACGCGTCTGGCCGCAGCCCTGCGTGTATGGAACCAGCATGAAAGTGAGGCGGCCAAGGCTTTTTCCCAAATCAAATTTTACCGTTTTGCGACGGGTTTAATTACGGCCGGTAACCTGAATGAAGCGGTTGACGCGGCCGAACCCGGACCGGAAACCCGTTTGTATTCAGCATTACGGCAGGCGTTGGACGCCAATCCCGATACGATCGTTTGTCTGACCGACGGATTGGACACCACGGGTAATTCCCGCGATGAACTGACCGGCGAGGCGCTGCGTCGGAACGTGCCGCTATATTTTGTTGCCGGCATTAACCAGCTGCAGCCGGCGCGGGCTGGCGAAGTTATGGATATCCACGAAATCAAGGTGCCTGCCAAAGTTTGGCGTCAGACGCAATTTGCCGCGAGCGCATTGTTCAAGGTCACTTCGCCGCAGAATTCGGAGTTGCCGGTGGAATTGTGGAGCGGCGAGACCCGACTGGCTTCGGCCAGCCTGTCCGTCCGTCCGGGACAAAATATATTGCCGTGGACCGTGACCGTGACAGCCGGCGAAGCGGGCACGATGCCGCTGGAATTCCGCGCCGGCAAAGATTTTCCGCTGGCGGCCGGATGCACCGTCGCCGTTGCCGACCACAAAACGGTGGACGTGCTTTATTATCAGGGCGCGTTGCAATGGGGCTACCGTTTTCTGCGCCTGGCGCTGGCTGGCGACGCGGATTTCCGGTTGACAAGCATTTTGAACCCGGCGTTGAACGTGCAGGTTTCTTCGGGAACGACCGGCGCGCCGACCTGGCCGGACTTGCCGGAAACCGCGGATCAATTAAAACGGTTTCAGGTCGTCATCCTTGCCCATGTGTTCGTGAACCAACTCACCGCCCGCCAACAGGCGGCGCTGGTGGAATATGTAAATGGCGGCGGCGCGGTGGTGTTCATCGCGCCAGACTCTCAGGCGGCCGGGGGTTTTGCCGGCTCGGCCCTGGAACAAATGTTGCCCGTCGTCTTCGCCTCGGCCCCGGCGGACGACCAAAATCCGGACGCGGGTGTTTTGTCGGTCCAAATTGCCGGGCCGCAAGCCGCGCAGATCCAGTCGCTCCCGGATTTGAAGCCGTTTGCCCTGCCGGCGGGCACCTCCCATTCCGCCGTCAGCGCCGTATTCGACCAATCTGGTGACGGCCTGCCGCAATACGTTCAAAATGTGGCTGTGCGCGCCGTCAAACCCGGTGCGGAAATCCTCGCCGTAAGCCGTCCGACCGACGGGAGCGAACCGCAGGTGTTGCTGGCGCGGCAACAGTTCGGCAACGGGTTTGCCGTGGCCATGATGACGGATTTGTTATGGCGCTGGAAATTGTCCCTGCCCCGCGACAGCCGCGCCCTGGAAAGATTTTGGCAACAGTTGCTGCTTTCCCTCGCGCCCGTGTCCGGCGAGGGATTGCGCCTGACGAAACTCACCGAATCGCCGACTACCAACGCGCCGGTGGCGTTGCAGGTCACCGGCAGCCTTGCCGGGGCGCCCCCGAAAGTGGTGCTGGTTTCGCCCGGTAAAGAAACCCGGCCGCTGACCCTGCAACCGGCGCCGGGTGAGGAGAACGGTTGGACCGCCTCCTTCATCCCAACCGTCGGCGGCACCTGGCAAGTGGCGGCCACCGGTACCGGGAACACCTCCGCCCGTCTCGTCTTCCCCGTTGCAGAAAATCCCGCTTCCGCCGAAATGCGGAACCAACCGCCGGATGTGGACGGGTTGCGCCAGTTGGCCGAGGCCACCGGCGGGGAACTGATTGAGGCCGCTCCGGTGTTTCAACCGCTGGATGCAGCCGTGGTTTCCGGCCTTGTACACGTCCGGCCGCTCTGGAATTCCTCCGCGTTGCTCGGGATGTTGCTTGGTCTTTATGGGTTGGAATTGATCGTCCGTCGTCGGTTCAAGCTCTTATGAAAATATAGCCCGTGATCCCAAATGTCATCCGCCGGAGGCGGTTCATGAAACTCCTGCCGGCCGGCTGATTATTTCAATTCATGAAAACCATTACTCGTTTACATTTTTTAAAACTCCTATTGGCGGGGTGTGCTTTTGCGCCCGGTCTGGCGACGTTGGGCCGTGGTCTGGATCAACTGCGCGGCGAACGCGTCGGATGGGCGCGGTTGAAGACCCCCAGCGCCTTCTGGAAACGGCATTCCGGAAGCGATCCCGTTTTGATGCAGTTTTTCCGCCGGGAAACCACGCTCAACATCGACCCGACCTGGTATGTGGCGGATGTGGAAAACCTAACGGAGCTGTGCCGGTTTCCGTTGTTGTTTTCGCAGGGCGTGGACCTGGTGCAGAGCGACTCCGGACACACGAATGTTGCGGAACACATCCGGCGCGGAGGGTTTCTACTGATCGACGCCTGTTGTAATCCGCAGATTACCGGCGATTACGATGATTTTCTCCGACGGCAGATCGCTTTTTTGCGAGTAGCGGTGCCGGAGGCGCAGGTGGTGGTCCTTTCGCCGGCCCATGAGATCTACCGGTGCTATTTTGAAATCCCCGAAGGTCGGCCGCCTCACACTTTTTATCAAAATGTTTACGACCCGCAAAAGGCTGCGCACGGACTGTACGGCCTCATGGTCGGCCGCCGCCTGGCGGGGGTCATCAGCCTGAGTGGACTGCAATGCGGCTGGGATAAGATGAGCGCGCCGCCCGGGCATGACGTCGCCTGCATGAGGATGCTGGTAAACATCTACATCTACGCGATGATGCAGGCCTCGTGAGGTTGCCCCGGAAGGCTCAGTTTTTATCCAGGCAGTCCCGGACGGTTTGTGCGAGCTTTTGCGCCTCGAACGGTTTGGCGAGAAAATTGACGCCTTCTTCCAGCGGAAAATCCTTGCTGGCAACTTCCGCGCTGTAGCCGCTGGCATAGATCACCTTTAGCTCGGGCGCTTCCGACCGTAATTGCGTTGCCAGTTCCTTGCCGGTCAAGCCGCCGGGCATCACCAGATCCGTGAGCAACAAATGGATGTCGGCGCGGTGTTGTTGCCAGAGGGTCAAGGCGGTGGCCCCGTCGGCCGCCACCAGCACTTGATAGCCCAGGCGTGACAGCGACGTCTTCACGACGGTCCGCAGGGCTTCGTCATCCTCGACCAGCAGAATCGTTTCCTTGCCGCCGAGCACGGCAACCAGCGCTGACCAGCCGACGGTTTTCTCGCCGACCTGGGTCAGGCGCGGCAGATAAATTCGGAAGGTCGTTCCCTGGCCGACTTCGCTATACACGTTGATCCAGCCGTGGTGCTGTTGGACAATGCCAAAAACCGTGGCCAGCCCGAGGCCCGTGCCTTTGCCGATCTCTTTGGTGGTGAAAAATGGTTCAAAGATGCGCGAAAGAATTTCCGGCGGCATCCCGCTTCCAGTGTCGGTCACGCTCACGCAGGCGAACCGTCCGGGCCGGACCTGGGTCATTAGCGCGGCCGTGGTTTCATCAAACTCCACTTCGGAGGTTTGGATGATGAGCTGGCCCCCCTTGGGCATGGCGTCGCGGGCGTTCACGGTCAGGTTCATCAGCACCTGGTCCATCATGCCGCCGTCGGCGTGGATGTGGAGGGGATGGGTCGCCAATTTGAACTGCATTTGAATGTTCTCGCCCAGCACACGTTGCAGCATCTTGCTGATGCCGGTGACCGCCTCGTTCAGGTCCAGGTCCCGGAGCTGAAGGGACTGCTTGCGGCTAAAGAGCAGCAATTGGCGGGTAAGGTTGGCCGCCCGCTGCGCCGCCTGTTCAATTTCCTGCGCGCATTCCTTCTGCAGGTCGGGCAGGCCCGGCTCGGAGGTCAGCAGGCCGGCCTGCAACTGGATCACAGCCAGAATGTTGTTGAAGTCATGCGCCACGCCGCCGGCCAGCTGGCCGATGGCATCCATCTTTTGGGAATGGCGTAGCTGGGCTTCCAACTGCACTTCCCGTGTGACATCCCGCTTCACGGCGACATAATTGATGACCTTGCCGGCGGCGTCCCGCACGGGGGTGATGTTGGCCTCCTCTTCGTAAAGCGTGCCATCCTTGCGCCGGTTGATGAAATGCCCGCTCCAGGTTTCCCCGGCCTTGAGCACCGCCCACAAACGGCGGTAAAAATCGTGGTCGTGCTGACCGCTTTTGAGGATGCGCGGATTCTGGCCCAGCACTTCGACGGCGCTGTACCCGGAAGTTTTCTCAAACGCCGGGTTGACGTAAAGGATCGTGCCGTGGATGTCCGTGATTTCAATGCTTTCGGCGGACTGTTCGACGGCGGTGGCCAGCCGCTCATTCGTCTCCTCCAAACGTTTGCGTTGTGTGATGTCACGTGCGACGCCCGCCAGGCCGATGATTTGCCCTGTGGCGTCGCGCAGCGGAACTTTCGACGTCTGATTCCAAATGATGGTGCCGTCGGCGAGGGCGATTTTTTCCTCGCGATCGAGCAACGGCTCGCCGGATTGCAATACCTGCTGGTCGTCCGCATAAAAATTCGCCGCCTGTTCCGGGGGGAAAAAGGCGAAATCCGTCTGGCCCAGCACTTCCGCCTCCGTGGCGCGGCCGAGGTTGCGAAGGTCCACCGGATTCGACAGCGTTTTGCGCCCGGCGGCATCCTTCAGGTAGACCGCCACCGGCAGGTGATCCACCAGCGTTCGCAGCAGCAGCCGCTCGTTGACCAGGGACTCCGCCGCCCTTTTTTGTTCCGTGATATCCTGAATCGTGCCGGCCATTCGCACCACCCCGCCCTCCGGGTCGAAAAACAGCTTGCCCAGGCCGTGCACCCAGCGTTCTTGTTGATCAGCCAGCCGGACAATCCGGTAGCTGCGGTCGAAATTCGCGCAGCTTTTCAACACGTCCTCCTTTAGGTAACGCTGCATTTCCGCGCGGTCCGACGGGTGGACGATTTCCAGCCAGCCCGCTTGGTTCTTGGTGAAACCTTCGTTTGTGATGCCGAAAAGCTGGTCTAACACCACGGAACTGCTCCACCGGTCCTTTTGCAGGTCGAAATCATACGAGCCGAGTTGTGCAAGCTGTTGCGCCGCCAGCAACTGTTGCGTGGATTCCTGTAACATTGACATCACCTGCTGGCGCTGGGTGATGTCCCGGGCGATGCCCTGGACAGCGAATGGTTGGCCCTCATGCCGGATCAACGAGCAATAAATCTCCACGAACACCTGCCGGCCGTTCCGGGCCTGCAGCCGCAATACCACGGTCTGTTTTTGGATGCCGGTGGCGATGAGTTCTGCCAGCGCCTGCCGGGCCAGCGGTAATTGATCCGCCGGCAGCAGCGAAGCGAACGTCATCCCCTCGACTTCCTCCCGCCGAAAACCCAGCAGGTTCAGCGCGGTCTGGTTGGCATCCAGAAAATTCCCGTCAAAATCGCAAAGGAACACGCAGTCCAGCGAACTCTCGAACAAAGCCTGGTAGCGCTCCTCGCTCAGCTGTCGCTGCCGGTCGGCCAATTTGATTTCCGTGATGTCCCGGCCCACCACCACCGCACCGGTGATCACCCCCTGTTCGTCGCGGAGCGGGCTGAAACTGTAGCTGCCCACCCACGTCTCGCCCGTGTCCTTCCGGCGTAGGGAGTATTCGGCGTTCGTGACCGTTTCTCCCCGCAGGGCCCGAGGCACCGCCCACTGCTCCAGCGGGGCCAACTCCCCATTGGCCAGGTATACCTCCAGAATGTCGGGATACTCAGCAAAGGTTTTGGCACATTCGGATTTGTTCTTGAACCGATGGAATGTCGCGAACGACTCGTTGACCTCGATAAAGCGGCCAGCCGTGTCCGAGATGAACACCGCGTCCGTCATGCTCGCCAGGGCCGCCGCCAGCTTCGCGCGGCTCGCCACCAGCGCCGACTCCGTCGCCTGCCGCTCCGTGATGTCCCGCACCACCGCCACATGGATCTGGCTACGTTGAAAAATAATTTCGCTGCACGAGATTTCTGCCAGAAATACCGTGCCATCCTTGCGTCGGTGCCGCCGCAGCGGAATAAATTTGGTCTGCGTATGAATGGCTTCGCGCGTCGCCTTCGGCTCGTCCGAAAGGTCCGTGGTCTTTAACTGGGTAAACTCATCCGGATGGTAGCCGTAAAGCTTTTCCGCCGCCGGATTCGCTTCTAGGATCTGGAGCGTATCGATGTCCACCAACAGGATGGCGTCCGTCGCCACATCGAATAGCCGGCGGTACCGTTCCTCGCTCTCCCGTTGCGCTGCTTCCGCCAGTTGTCGCCCGCGCACTTCGTTTTCCCAGCGCCGCAGCCGCCGGCTCAAAAGATGAAACATGATTCCGCCCGACAAAACCACGAAACCCAGTCCTTTTAGGACCGAAATCGCCAATATTTTTTTTGGGTCATGGATGAGCAGGGCCAGCAACCGGTCGGAGAGCAGAATCCACGCTGCGGACGCGATGACATAAATCAACGCGACCTTGAAGGCCAGCCGGCGGGCTTTTAGTTGCATATCAGAACCGGTTCTGAGTACCGGGTATCAACGGATAAACACAACTGACGCTAACCCTATGACACTTAAACTCATGTCACATTTATCGGGTGTCTGGCCGAAGGCTAAAGCCGTTTGTTGAACTTTGGCAACAGTAAAAGGGAATTTTTTGTTTAGCCATGGCCGCCAAAAATCCAGGACTGGGCAGTGGGCGGATGAATAACCCGCAAAGTAAAAGGTGGGTACGTTTGACGCCCCGCATATTTCCCGCGGGTAAGCAGTCAATCCGAATGACTAATTTCCCGGCTGCCATACGCCACCGAGAGACTTGATCAGATTGACGGCCGCCGTCAGGCGTTCGCCTGTCAACTCGACGGCGGAACGCTCATGGACCAGCGCATCGGTTTGTGCCGTGACTACGTCGAGATAGGTCACCAAGCCGGACTTGTAGCGATTATTACCGATTTCCAGGGCGCGTTCAGCCGAGCGTTCCGCTTCGTGTTCGGCCTGCCATTCCGCGGCCAGCAGGCGTTGCGCCGCCAGTTGGTCTTCCACTTCGGCAAAGGCGGCGAGCACGGTCTGGCGGTAGTCGGCGACATTTTCATCGTAAGCGGCATGGGTCGCGGCGAGCTTCGCCCGGTTCGCCCCGCCGGTGAAGAGCGGCAGTTGCAGCGACGGCCCGACGGACCAAAACCGGCTGGGCCAGTCAAACCAGGTGCTGGAATTAATGGATTGAAAGCCGGCCAGACCGTCAATCCGCACGGTCGGGAAAAAGGCGGCCTTGGCCAAACCGACGTCCGAATTGGCGGCGGCCATGCGCCGTTCCGCCGCCGCGATGTCCGGGCGGTGCTCCAATAATTCACTCGGCACACTCGGCGGGATGTTCGGGACGGCGGTGACGGTGGCGAGGTTGGTGATCAAAAAATCCATCGGTGATTCGCCGCAAAGAACAGCCAGCGCATGCCCGGTCTGGGCGCGGCGCAGTTGGATGTCCGGCAGTTGCGCCTCGGCGCTGTGTAATTGTGTCGCCGCTTGCGCGACGTCTAGGTCGGAGGCGATGCCGCCGCGCCGCCGGTTTTGCGTCAGCTCCAGCGACCGTTGGTAGGCGTTGATCGTGCCGGCAATCAGGGTGTATTCGTCATCCAAGGAGCGGAGGTTGAAATAATCATCAGCCACTTCGGCGGTCACGTCGAGCTGGGCGGATTCGAAATCATCGGCGCTGGCGACCGCCCGTGCGTGCGCGGCCTGCGACTGCCGCCGCACGCGCCCCCACAAGTCCAGTTCCCAGCCCAGATAAAGCGGTGCGGTGAAACTGTTGTAAGAGTAGGATCGGCCGGAGGGCTGGCCTTGGAGGGGCTGGTTCACGCTGGTGCGCTGGCGGGTCACGTCGCCGTTCGGGGTGCCGCCGGCGGTGAGCTGCGGATAAAAATCAGCCGTGGCCGCGGTGGCCAGGGCGCGCGCCTCGGCGTAGCGATCCGCCATGGCCGCGAGGTTTTGGTTGTTGGTCCGGGCCAGGGCTTCCAACCGGTTCAATTCCGCATCGCCAAAGATCTGCCACCATTCGCCGCGCGGCACCTGCGCGGACGGTTCGGCAATTTTCCAGCTGCCCGCAAGGATGTTGGTCACTTGGACTTCGCTAAATTGCTTCGGCAGCGGCCGGCCGGTCAGCGCGGCGGGACGCTGATAATCCGGCCCGACCGCGCAACCGGCCAGTCCGGCGAGCCCGGCCGCGATGGCGAAGGCCCCGATGAAAAGACGGGGGTTCATTTGGCGGCCCCGGAGTTGGTGTCCACCGGCGGCGCGATTTGAACCGTCAGGCCGTCGGCGATGGCATCCGGGGGATTGTTGATGACGCGGTCGCTGACGGTTAGGCCGCTGAGCACCTCGACGGTGTTGCCAAAATCGCGGCCCAGCTTCACGGAGCGCAGTTCCACCACATTATTGCTGTTGACCAGGGCCACCTGCATGCCCTGAGCCCGGAAGATCAGGGCATTGTCGGACAGGTTAAGCCCGTTAACGGCGGCGGCATCATGGAAGCGCACCTGCGCATAGCTGCCCGCGAAGATTTCGCCGTGCGGATTGGCCACCTGCAATTCCACCTGCAAGGTGCGGGAGACCGGGTCCACGGCTCCGGCGGTGCGGGTCACGGTGGCGGTGAAATTGCGGCCGGGTAATTCCTGGAACGTCAGGCTAGCCGTCTGCCCAACGGCGACGGCGTAGACCAGGGATTGCGGCACGCGGACATACACGCGCAGCGGATCGGTCTGCGCCAGACTGAACAGCTCGGCACCGCTGGTGGCGCTGATCAACTGGCCGATGTCGGTATTGCGCGCGGTGATGGTGCCGTCGAAGGGCGCGACCACGCGGTCAAACTTCTTCAATTCCTCGAGGTGGCGGACATTGGCCTGGGCCGCCGCGACGTCCGCCTGTTTCAAGGCGTAGTCGGCCTGCTTCTCGGCGTTTTCCTGATCGCTGACGCTGGCGCTTTTGAGCAGTTCCGTCCACCGGTCGGCGCTGATTTTGGCCAGCCCCAGGCTGGCCTGCGCCTGGTCGAGTTCGGCCTTGGCCTGCGCCAACTGCTGGTCCACTTCCGGCGTGTCGATCTCCGCGAGCAGCTGGCTGTTCGTGACGTGATCGCCGATGTCCACCAGCCAGTCTTTCAAGTAACCGCTGGCGCGGGCATGGATCGAAGCCTGGATGAAGGCCTGCACTTCCGCCGGCAACGGCGTGCCCAAATCCGGCTTGGCCGCGGTCGGGGAAACGACGTCCACCGTGATGACGGAGTCGGCGTGGCTTTCCACCAGCAGCCGGTGATGGGCGATCCAGCGCGGGATGAAGCCGACGAGCAGCCCGATTACGATGAGCACGATGATAATTTGCGCGATCCAGCCCAGTTTCATGGGCCGGTCCGCCGGCGGGGGTGCGAGTTCAGGGGGAGTATGGTTCATGGTGATGAAACAGGTTGGGTGGCCCGGTGATGCCGGTGCATGAAACTGAAAACGACGGGCACGAAAAACAGGGTTGAGACGGTGGCCAGCAGCAGACCACCGATCACCGCGCGGCCCAGCGGCGCGTTTTGTTCGCCACCTTCGCCGAGGCCAAGGCTCATGGGCAGCATGCCAATGATCATCGCCAGCGCCGTCATCAGCACCGGGCGGATGCGCCCGAAACCGGCTTCCAGCGCGGCAGCGACGGGTTCGAGGCCGCGCTGCAGATTTTCCCGGGCGAAGGTCACCACCAGCACGGAATTGGCCGTGGCCACGCCCATGCTCATGATCGCCCCCATCAGGGCCGGCACGCTCAGGGTGGTTTGCGTCAGGAACAGGCCCCAAACCACGCCCGCCAGCGCGGCCGGCAGCGCCGTGATGATGATGAAGGGATCCAGCCAGTTCTGGAAATTCACCACGAGCAGGAAATAAATCAGCCCGATGGCGCCGACCAACCCGAGGGCGAGGCCAAAAAAGCTGGAGCGCATCGTTTCGGCCTGGCCGCGGATGATCAGGCTGCTGCCGCGCGGCAGGTTCAGTTTGCTTTTGGCGGCGAGCGGCTGGATGTCCGCCAGCACTCCGCCAAGGTCGCGGCCGTCCACGCTCCCGTAAACATCGATGACCGGCAGCACGTCATAGTGCGAAACCACCGGCGGCACATGGACGCGGGTCAGGGTGGCCAGATTGGCAAGGATTTGCGGGCCGCCCATGCCGGCCTGCCCCGCGCTGATTGGCAGCGCATTGAGCTGCGCGACGGAATCCATGGCATATTCCGGCGCGCGGACGTTGATCAGATATTGCACACCAACGGCGGGGTTGAGCCAGTAGGCCGGCTGCACCTGGCTGCTCCCGCTCAAGCCAAGCAAGACCGAGTTGGCCACGTTTTGCTCCGTCAATCCCAAATCGGCCGCTTTGGAGCGGTCCACCGTGATGTTGTACTGCGGCAGGTTGTCCGGCTGCTGCACGCGCACATCCACGGCTCCAGGAACTTGCTTGATCTGTTCCGCCAGCTGCACGGCCACGGCGCGGTTGGCGGCCTGGTTGCGCCCGACGAGCTGCACGTCAAACGGCGCGGGCAGGCCGAAATTCAGGGTCTGGCTGACGATGTCCGCCGGCAGGAAATAAATCATTGTGCCCGGAAATTCCCGGTTCAACCGTTCGCGCAGCCGGCGCACGTGGGTTTCGGTCGGCGCGTGGCCGGGCTTGAGTGACACCAGAATGTCCGCATCGCCCGGTCCGATCACGCCGCTGGTGTTGTAGCTCAGGTTGATGGAGGAGTTGGGGATGCCGATGTTGTCCAGGATGCCGCCCAGTTCGCGCGCCGGAATTTCCTGGCGGATGACGGCGTTGACCTGTTCCGCCAGCCGCTGAGTCTCCTCAATGCGCGTGCCCGTGCGGGCGCGGATGTGCAACAGGAACTGCCCCGCGTCCACGGTCGGGAAGAAATCGCGTCCCAGCACCTGGGTCAGCAGCCACGAGGCGGCGCAAAAGATCAGGAAGCTCGCGGCAAAGGGCCGGCGATGCGCAAAGCAGCTCGCGAGCAGGGCGCGATAACCCTGCCGCAGGCGCTCGAACCCCGTCTCAAAGCCGCGTTGAAACCGGACGACCGGCCGGAGCCAGGCCGGGGACGCGGCGGCGTCCGCCGGCGCCCCGTGGTCTTTCACATTGTGATAAAACCACATGACCAGCGTCGGCACCAGCGTCCGGGAAAGCACATAGCTGGCGAGCATCGCGAACACGACGGACTCCGCCAGCGGCACAAACAGGAAGCGCGCCACGCCGGCGAGGAAAAACATCGGCACGAAAACGATGCAGATGCACAGCGTCGAGACGAACGCCGGCAGGGCGATTTCCTGCGAGCCGGTGAGGATGGCTTCCTCGAGCGGCTGCCCCAGCGCCAGATGGCGGTGGATATTTTCAATCGCCACCGTCGCGTCGTCCACGAGGATGCCGACGGCCAGCGCCAGGCCGCCGAGCGTCATCAGGTTGATCGTCTCGCCGAGCGCGCTCAACGCGGCGATGGAGCACAGCACCGAGAGCGGGATTGAGAGGGCGATGATGAGCGTGCTGCGCCACGAACCCAGGAATAGCAGAATCATCAAAGCGGTTAGCGCGGCGGCGATGGCGCCTTCCCGCAGCACGCCGCTGACGGCGGCCCGCACGAACAGCGATTGATCCGCGAATTCCTTGACGTGCAAATCCGGCGACACCGTGGCCATCACGCCGGGCAGGGCGGCTTTGACGTTGCGTACGACGTCCAGTGTCGAGGCGGCTCCGGCCTTCATGATCGTCAACAGCGCGCCACGCACGCCATCCTGGCGCACGGAATTCTGCTGCGGCGTATAGCCGTCATGCGCCTGCGCCACGTCGCCCAGGTAAATGGTCGCGCCGTTAACCACCTTGATCGGCAGCCGGTTGAGGTCGTCGATGAGCCGCGGGTTCGAGTCCACCGCCACGCTGTATTCGGTCGCGCCGATCTTGGTGGTGCCGCTCGGCAGGATCAGGTTCTGCGCGTTGATGGCGTTCACCACGTCCTGGGCCAGCAAGTTCTTGGCCTTGATCGCCGGCAGGTTCAAATCCACGGACACCACCCGCGTCTTGCCGCCATAGGGCCAGGGAATCATGGCGCCCCGCACGCTGGACAGGCCGATCCGCACCTGGTTGGCCGTCACGTCAAACAACTCCGGTTCCGACAACTTGGAGCTGCTGAAACTGTATTGCAGGATCGGCACCGAAGCGGCGTTATATTGAATGATCAACGGCGGCTGCATTCCCGGCGGCATCAGCCGCAGGACGGTCTGGGCCGAGGCCGTAATCTGCGCCACGGCCGCATCCACGGACGCGCCCGGCTGGAGGAACACTTTCACCACCCCGATGCCGTTGTAGGACGTGGATTCGATGTGCTGGATATTGTTGACCGTGACGGTGAGGATGCGTTCGTGCGTGTAAGTGACGCGCTGTTCAAACTGCTTGGCGTCCAGCCCGGTGTACTGCCAGATGACGCTGACCACCGGGATGTTGATGGCCGGGAAAATATCCGTCGGGGTCCGCAGCAGGATCAGCGGCGTGAGCAGGACCAGCAGCAAGGCGGCGACCACAAACGTGTACGGCCGGCGCAAAGCGAGAAGGACAATCCACATAAAACGGTTTTAAAATTGACTGGTCAGTATGGAAATAAGCCCAGCTTTGGCCGGGTCCGGTTCAAGGATCAGGCGGCCAGCTCCCGGGCACCCATCAGCTCCAGCACGGCGGACTCCAGGTCCTCGAGAACTTTCAGGTCATTGTGAATTTTGGCATGCAGCAACATGCCCAGCACCTGCGAGTGCACGCGCCGGGCGGCGGACCGCGAGTCTTCAAAAACGGCCAACCCCTGCTGCCGGGCATCCATCATAGCGCTTTCAATGTACCGCAGGTTACGGTCCACCAGCTCCTGGGTCTTGGCCCGGATTTTTTCATCCTGCGTGGCCAGTTCGGCGCCCAGGCTCGCGTAGGGACAACCGCAGACATGCCCATATTGGCTGGCCTTTTGCAACTGCCGGTCGCGGATGTATTCACACCAGATCATCAGCCGCTCCACCGGGGGAATTAACGGGGAAAAGATCCGGTCCAGTTCCGGCTGCTTCTCCCGCCAATGTTCCTCGTAAGCCTCCACGGCCAAGTCGGACTTGGACGGAAAGAAATGGTAGAAACTGCCCTTGTTTACTCCGGCGCGCTCGCAGATGTGATCCACGCTCACGGAGCCGTAACTTTGATCCCAAATCAGATCAAACGCCACTTGCAGCAGTTTTTCTTTGGTGTCGTGCGGTTTGGCCATGATAAAAATTAGGTTCACGCGTCGGTCGGTGTCGACCTTCCGCGGCCCAACGGGTGTCCGCGAACGCGGCTTCACCATAACGGATTTGACCGGATAGTCAAGTTAATTTATTCATGTCCGTCAGGTCCGCAACCGGGTAGGGATGCCGCGCGCCGGCCGCGCGGGGCAAAATAGGTTGAACCTTTGCCCCAGACCGAGCGTCAAATGAAGAATATGCCCAAACCGGCCCAGCCCGGGCAGCGCGCGGCGGCCTTCACGCTGATTGAACTTTTGGTGGTCATCGCCATCATCGCAATCCTGGCGGCTTTGTTGCTGCCCGCGCTCAGTACGGCCAAGCAGCGGGCGTGGACCATCAGCTGCAACTCCAATCTCCATCAGATCGGTCTCGGGATGCGGATGTTCGCCGACGATAACAGCGAATTTTATCCCGAATCCGGGGCGGACATCTACTGGAACGCCACGGACGCAACGACCAAAAAATCCAGTTGGATGCAGCAGATCTTTCCCTTCGTGGGCAGCACGAACGTTTATCGCTGCCCGGGCAATGTGCAGCTGCCGCCGGCCGAGCAGGGCCCCTTTAACTACTTCAACGGCTGCAATGCCGCCTATATCCAGAAGGGCGGCTTCGCGGCCGTCAAGAGCACGGAAATTGTGCTCACGTCGGACTTTGTCCTGGGGGGTGACACGGCCGGGATTGAAACGGCGCCCGACGCCGTGAATCCCTTCGACCCCTTGGATGCGGACAAGGATGATTACACCCAGAATTGCGTGGGCGGACCGGACAACGGTTCACCGTTTGAAATCTGGCAGATCCACCATGGCGGCCAGAACGTGTTGTTCGCGGACGGCCACTCGAAATGGTACAACGGTTTTGTCCCCACCGAGATGACATTCGGTTACACGACGATGACCAACTGGATCAACTATTTTGAGTGAAGGCCGCGGCGCTTTACCGGTCGGGCGGCAGGGGCACCCCCGGCGGGGGCGGCACCTCGCCCGGCAGGGGAATTTTCAGGGGCGCGAGGGCATCGACCCCGGCGAGTTCATCCGAAAGAATGGTGATGGCGATGCGGCGGTTTTTGGCGCGGCCCTCCGCGGTGGCGTTGTCGGCGATCGGCCGGTATTCGCCATAGCCGACGGCCCCGACGCGCCGGGGATCCACCCCGGCCTGTTCGGTGAGAAAATGCACGGCGGCCAGCGCCCGGGCGGCAGACAGCTCCCAATTGCTAGCAAACCGCGCGCGCACGGGCACATTGTCCGTGTGGCCGATCACATGAATCTTGAGCCCGGGATGAGCGGCGAGCAGGGCGGCGACCTTGCGCAGCACCGCCTGCCCGCCCGGTTTGAGGAGCGCCTCGCCGGAATCAAACATCACCCGGTCCAGGATGTTCACCGTGAGCCGGCCCTGCAAATTGGAGATGGTCACATCCTTGGATTCCAGGTCGGACCGCATTTCGTCCTCCAAGCCTTTGGCCATCTGCGCGGCGTCCGCTTTTTCCTTTTCCAAATCGGCCACCTGAGCCGACAGCGCGGTGATCTGGTCCTGGTTCGTCTGGTTGGCTTCCAAGGCGGCGGCCAGACGGGCATTGGCCTCGTCCAACTGCGGGCGGAGCGCGATCAGGCCCCGTTCCCGGCCCACGGCCGTGGCCCAGCAGAGCAGGGCCGCCACCAGCAGCAGGCCCAATACCCCGGCCACCCACCAGCCAAGCCGGGCCAGGTTCAGCCCGCGGTTGGGCCGAGGCACCGGCCGGGCAAATGGATTCGTTTCGCTCATGTCACGGCCGGCAATTTAACCAGAGCCAACCGGCCCGACCAAGTGCAGAATCGCCCGTGGGATTTTCCTTGATATGAAACCACGGCAAAACCGAAGCGCCAGTGGGGCGGATGAGTTGGGAGGATTTAAAAATTCTGGCCAAACCCCGTGCCGGACCACACATTAATCAACGACGAAAATGCCCACCATTTTAGAACCAGTCACGCGGCCAATCATCCGGAAAAAGCCCAAGTCGGATGATGACCTAGCGCCCACCTTTTACGTCATCTGCTGGAATGACCCGGTTAATCTGATGGTATATGTCACGCACGTTTTTATGAAAATTTTTGGGTGGGACCAGCCAAAGGCGGAAAAGCACATGCGGGAGGTTCACGAACAGGGCAAAAGCGTGCTGGTCCGGGAAGGCGCGGAGAAAGCTGAATTTTACGTGCACCAGCTCCAGCACTATAAACTTCAGGCGACGATGGAGCCGGCGGAATGAAACTGGCGGGAAGCAAGGATGGGCTATGGCAATATCTGCTCCCCCCAAATGAAGCCGAGGTTTTGGCCGGCCTGTTGAAAAAGTTTCCCTTCACCAACCTTGATCCGGTCAAAATCACCCGGAATGACCCGGATCCGAAATCCCGGGAAAGGGAAAAAGTGCTGAATGAAGCTTTGGCCGAGCACCGTAAAGAACTGCAACGACTAGCCCAAAACCTGGTTGGGCCGGATAAGTTCAAGCGGCAGGCAGATGGCGTGAGGCTGACCCTGAGTTCCGAGGAGCGGGAGACGCTGTTGCAAATTCTCAACGACATCCGGGTTGGTTGCTGGCGCGCTTTAGGCGAACCGGAGGAGCTGCAGGCTGACCTATCCCAGACCAGCGGCCATGACCACGCCTATCGGAACTTAATGGATATTGCCGGTTATTTTGAAGGCAGCTTGATCGTCACCGAATCCTGAGGTTAAAGCAAACGCCTGGCAAAATTAAACCGACGCGGGAGGGTGGTAAAATCGTTCGATTCATCCGTAACCCGCCGGACTCCGCCGCCGTCCAATTCCGTGGCTGTTAGAGCCGGTAACATGAATTCAATTGCCTCAACGTACCCAGATTTCCAAGCGCTGCCGCGCGGGATTAAACGGCTGTTGATGACTTCCGAAACCGAGTTTTTTAATGATGCGAAACCCGCCGCGCCCAACCCCGCATCCGGCAAAGCCCGGGTGGTGACGTTTCCCCGCGCGCATCTGGTCAGCTTGAATTGGGAGCGGTCGCGGGCGTTGGATTTTCGGTCAAGCCAAACCGCCGCCAGCGCTTGAAGGAAGCGGGCTGTCACTCCGGTGCGGTGCGGCGCATAAAATGCCAATCTTCTTGAAGACCGCAAATCACGGCGAAAGCATCGCGCGATAGAACTGCCGGCTGAAATTATTGGGCACGGTATTCGTGTAGATCCAAAGGCTGGTTGTCAAAGTATTCGTGGCCAGAGGCTGCCAGTTTTGCAAATCAGTTGATGTTTGTAGCAGGATGTTCTGGCTGGCAACCCCGTTTACGCGGATGCGAAATTGCGTGCTGCTCAATGTCGAAATATCCAGAACCGGCGGCTGGTTGGTGGAAACGATGGTCAGCAATTCAGGGGTGTAAAGGTAACGCGTGTGAAGGCCGTCGCTGATGCTGGCGTAAATCGAGTAAGTGCCCGGCGCCACATTCGTGGTCGACAGGCCAAGGTTAGAATAATAATAAACCGAACCAGGACCGGTGTTGGCGACCGAGCCTTGAAGCACCAGCGTGCGGTTGGGGTTGTAGGGATTGAAATCCCGGTCATAATAGATTTGAACCGTAACATTGGTTTGGCCGCCATATTGATAATAAAATTTAATCCCGGCCAAATTGCCCTGGGTAACGGGGTTTGTTCCGGTAATGTCGAATTTGATGAGGTTCGGCCAAGTGCCATTATTTGCGGCCAGCGCGGTGCGATTGGCGTTCGTTCCTCCGCCTAAATCCCAATTTTGATTGTAGCCGTCGCGTACGGCTGGATCACTGGGCAGACCGAGCGGGTAATCCAGGCTCGTGCGGTCGCCGCCCCCGATCAGGCTATAGAGGAAGCCGGCGTTGGTGCCGTAGGATTCGTAGGGCGCCAACCAGTTTTCCCGCGTGGTTGAATCAATGGTTACGACTTCTCCGTCATCATTGTTGGTGTTGGGCGTGGCGAGATTGATAGTGCCATAATACCAAAGATGCACGTTCGAATGATACGGCGAGATGCTGGAGGTGGCGTTATAGCCTCCGGTTATGACTGCGGAATTTAAATTTCGGACATAGGCGCCGGCGACCGGCTCACCATTAGGATCAATCAGAAACCCCTGATTCTGCCAATAATTATCATGGAACAGAACATTGCTGTACGTATGGACGGGCGCGTCCACTGTAGTAAAGGGAAAATCATTATTGCCGTCATTGTTGAGCGGATGCGGATCCAGGGTGGTCAGTTGATCCGTCCAAATTCCGTTGGTGCCCAGCAAATAGCTGATTTGCGACATCAGCGAGCCGCCCCGACTGTGCCCCACGAGATGAATGGGATATTCAGCCAGGGCGTGTCCGTTGAGATCGGCGATGGCGTTGGTTTGCATGATGACGTAGCTAGCAATCGAGGCAACCTTGTAGGTGCTGGTATCGTAGGCTGAACCCAATTGAGCCATCTGGCTCCAGTCAAGTTTGACGATGATTTCGCCGGTGTCGGTGTTTGTGGGGGAGCCGCCGCGGTCGCGCGACCATTGGTAAAAATAGTTGCCCTTGCCGTCGGTGGTAAGGACAAGGGTATAAACCGTAAAGTTGGTGCTAAAGCCAGGATAACGATTTTGAAAGTAGGCCGGAATGCTGTCGGCCATGGCCGACACCCAGCCGGTGACATCTCCGTCGGCACCATGCGTGATAATGGTCACGCCGGCAGCTTTGGCGGCTGGAGGAACCCATACGCTTAAGAACAGAAGCGCACCCCAAAGCAGTTTTTTTCCGGCTGCGTAAATGGACGTTTTGTTCATAAACCGACTGGGAAATAGCAAACAAACTATTTTTGCACAATTGAAAATGGCAGGTTGCGTGGCTTGATACTGAGAGCATTTCCATCAAATCTTTAGGAGCGCTGTAGTTTGGGGGGCGGACAACGTGTGCTATGCTTCGGCCACGGCCAAGCGCCGGTTGACCCGATGCATCAACAGCTCGAACAAAAAGGATTCGTCCTGATTCCCAACGTGCTTTCGGCGGACGAGGTGGAGGGATTGATCGTCGCGCTGGGCCGGGTGACGGGGGCGGGACGACGGGGTTTGCTCACCGTGCCGGCGGTTTACAATCTTGCCCGTTTGCCCAAGATGCTCGAACTCGTCCGACCGAATCTGGCCGCCGAACCCCGGCCCGTGCGGGCGATTTATTTTAACAAAACCGCCGAGGCGAACTGGTTCGTGGCCTGGCATCAAGACCTGACCATCGCGGTGCAAGCGCAAGGGGCGGTTCCCGAATTCACCGGCTGGAGCGTGAAGGACGGGGTGCCGCATGTCCAGCCGCCCGTGGAATTGCTGGAAAACATGCTTACGCTGCGGATTCATCTCGACGACTGCGATGAAACCAACGGCGCGCTGCTCGTGTCGGCCGGCACCCACCGGCTCGGCCGTTTGTCGGCGGATCAAATTCAAGAATTGATCGCCAAACATCAGGAACACCGGTGCTCCGCCAAGGCTGGCGACGTGATGCTCATGCGTCCGCTGCTGCTGCATTCCTCCGGCCGGTCCCAGGGGCTCCGGCAGCGCCGCGTCCTACACCTGGAATATGCCGGTTTCACGCTGCCCGAACCGTTGAAATGGAGCGAAAAGGCCTGAACCCTGCAAAGCCGGGGCGCCGGTTTCCGACCAGATCGGTTATTAGTTCCGCCCGCCGCGATTCAAGTGCCGCCGGTTTGGTCAGACTTTGCAGTGGACGCTCATGGCTGGTTACGTCACCCTCATTCCGCTGCCAATGGCAGCCGGTGCGACCCAATCCCAATTTCCCCGGGCGGCCGGGCCCGACCAGCCAATTTTTATCACCACCAATTTAAATAATTCGGCCACCTTTACGGTTGATGCGGCGGATGGGCCGAACCTGCGCAAGGTGATGCTGCACCTCACCAGCATCGGCTACGGTGAGACCACGGTTTGCCATCGGCTGGGCCTGGCCGACCTGGCGGATCTGCTCTGGCGAGCCATCCCGATTTACCGCGCGGAACAACTGGCCGTCCGCGACGGGCTGGCTTCGGCCATTGATTTGTTTCTGCTGCAAGGCGCGGTTCCGCCCGACGAACTCAATCGTCTGTTGGACCCGGCAGATCGGGCGGTTCTCGTCCGGGCGGGAGTGCTGCTGGTGGATGAGGCGGGCGGGGCCCGAGCGCGTTGTTCGCTCTACCCGGTCGGGGACAACCTGATTTTTTCCGATCATGCCTGGCCTTCGCTGCCGCATCCCGGCTGCGCCGTGGTTCCGTCCGATCAGGTGATGTATGTCGGCACGGACAGCCGCTGGCTGGCGCGAGCCACGGTGCGGCGACCGGTGGATAACGCGCTGGATCTCTGCACCGGATCAGGCGTCCATGCCCTGCTGGCCGCCGCCCACGCGCGGCGGGTGCTGGCGGTGGACATTAATCCGCGGGCCGCCCAATGCACGCGTTTCAACGCCCACGCCGCCGGGGCCGGCAACCTGCAGGTAGCGGTCGGCGATCTTTACGAACCGGCCGGGGACGAACGTTTTGATCTGATCACCGCCAATCCGCCATTCGTGCCCTCGCCCCGGGACTCGCTCCAGTACCGCGATGGGGGACGCTCCGGGGAAGAGGTACAACGCCGGATCATTGCCGGTTTACCCCGGCATCTGGCCCCGGGAGGCCGGGCGCAAATCGTCACGGAATTTGGCGAGCGCGGGGACGAACCGCTGGCTGACCGCCTGCGGGGATGGCTGGGCGGTGCCCCGATGGACATCTACATTATCCGGCTGCGGGATCATCCGGCGGCCAGTTACGCCATCGGCCACGCGGACGGGGCGGATTCCTACGCGGCTTTCCTCGATTCGGTGGCGGACTGGGCCGGCAATTTGCGAACGCAAGGGTATACGCGGATTGTTTCGGTGCTTCTGGCCTTCCAATGGAGTGATCCGCAGGCGGGTTTGCCGTGGACGCGCAGCGACCGGGCGCAATCTCTCCATGGCCGCGCCGGCCCCGAGGTGGCGGCCGCGCTGGCGGCCGAGGGCTTGGTGCGCCAAACAAATTTCCGCGAACGGCTGGAGCAGGGGCGGGTGCGCCGGGCCGGACCGATCGCCTTGCTGGATGCACGCGTGCTGGGCAGTGAAGTGCGGAGCAATGCCCAGGCGGAATTATTGGGGAAAGGCCTGCCCATCCTGCAAACACTCGATCCGCTTGAACGCGAACTGCTCGTAGGGCTGGAGCAGCCGGTGGCGGTTGTGGAACTGCTGGCGCAGGCACCGGGCCGGAACCTGGATCGGGAAGCCGTCTGCCTGGCGCTCGGCTCACTCATCCGCCGGGGACTGGTGGTAATAATTTAAGGCGGATGACGCGCTAGGGAGGGCAGGGGACTGGTCTGCTTTGGCTTGGGTGAATTTGCCTAGCCCTTGCAGCCTGTCCTTACATTAGGTGTCATGGTTTGGCGGAATCCTGTAATCGAATCTGGTAAATGTATGCGTCCGGCAAAGGAATTTGCTTGCCATTTAG
>Ga0302278_10000436_pt1 | contig 54054 bp, 51 predicted proteins | sample III_Bog_N3_2_FD_194543 | JGI IMG/M metagenome (GOLD analysis project Ga0302278, IMG submission 194543) | Peat permafrost microbial communities from Stordalen Mire near Abisko, Sweden - III_Bog_N3_2 | ecosystem: Environmental > Terrestrial > Soil > Wetlands > Peat | place: Sweden: Abisko...
CCCCTCCCAAAGCGAATTGCTCCTTTGACCCGTAGGTGTTATGCGGTATTAGCTAAGGTTTCCCTCAGTTATCCCCCACTCCAGGGTAGGTTAGTCACGTGTTACTCACCCGTGCGCCACTTTACTAATGGTATTGCTACCACTTTCTCGTTCGACTTGCATGTGTTAGGCACGCCGCCAGCGTTGATTCTGAGCCAGGATCAAACTCTCGTTTGAAACCTGATTGCTTCCCCTCGACCGACGGAGGTCGGCGAGGTTCAGCGGCATCGCGCGCTCGAAAACGCACGATGCAATTTAGTGAGAATGATCAAGCCAAACCTGATCTTTTCTCACGACTGGCATGTTCAACCTTATTGTCAAAGATCCATTTGAGCTTTCCGCCTGAGCGGCGCCCTTTTGGATCGAGGCCCGGCTGTTACACCAGGATGTCCTCGAACTTGTTGCGCTTGCCGGTTTGCGTTTAATCTCGCTTACCGGTGTTTTTGCGGCAACCTTTCAAACATATCGAACTTTGCTCTCCTTGTCAATAGCTGATTTCTTTTTGTTCGCCCGAGGCCACTCAAACTCATTGTTGAGGGCGTATCCTCAGTTGCGATTCAAGATCAGCTTAACCGGAACAAATTCCGTTCAAAAGCGTCGCACTGCGCAAAATATCTAAGATCTACCAGCGCACCGCGCCTGAGCCGATAAGGCTCACAGGAGAATATCTCCTGGGTCCTGCAATGGCTTGTTCTCTGAGGGTTTCCCAACAGGGGTTCAGGGGCTACTGCCGCGCCTGACCCAACGAACCAGCTTCCCAATTCCCTCTACGGGGCAGGCCTTACGGCCACCGGGAGGCTCCACTGCTAACTATTTGCAACTTCCCGAGAGTAACAGAATCCGCTCTCGTTTGCAAGCGGTGGGTGTCTAATGCCTCACTCACCTCTTTGCAACTTTCCGAGAGTAACAGAAGCTGCTCTCGTTTGCAAGCGATGTGTGTTCAGAACCACACTCATTCCCTTGCGACTTTTTGAGAATAGCAACCCCTCAGGTTAATTGCAAGTTAACAGCCTGTGGGAAACCGCCGTTTCTGTGGGAAACACGATTTTACTGGCGGGGGATGAGGTGTAAGTCTGTCAATCCATTGACGAAGAACTGCATGGCGAGCGCCACCAATAAAAGTCCCATGACGCGGATAAGGACGCGAATGCCGGTTTCGCCCAGGACGCGGCGCACTCTTTCGGCCCCGGCGAGTATCCAATAGCTGACCAGGCTGGTAGCCGTGATCGAGCCGAGAATGGCCCCCATCTGCCAATGCCAGAGACTCGGCACCTGGCCCACCAACACCATGACAGTGGAGATTGAACCGGGTCCGGCCAGCATGGGAATCCCCAGGGGCACAATGCCGGCATCCTCCTTATGGGAAGCCTCCTCGGTATCGCCCGAGGCCTCCTGGGTGGCGGAGCGCTTGGCCTGAAGCATTTCCAGGCCGATCAGCAGCAGAATCATGCCTCCGGCTATCTCGAATGCTGGCAGTGTGATACCGAAGAGCTTGAAGATCATCTGGCCGCCGACGGCGAAGCTCGTGAGCACGATGAAGCAGGTCAGAGCGGCCTTGCGCGCCATGCGCTTGCGGCGCGGGGCTTCGGCGCTGGCGGTGATGGCCATAAATGATGGAATCGCGCCAAAGGGATCGACCAGAAAGAAGATCGAAGAGAAGGCCAGCAAGGAGAAGCGCACCAGGGGCGTCTGGCTCAGTTCGTTCAACGCCGTCTCGGCTGGATTGATCCACATCATGCCTTTGAGGCTAGCTTATCTCCCCCCTGAGCCGCCAGATAAAGGGAGCGGAAGTGGGCTTCTGAACCGACTTTTCCGGCAAATGGAAGCACACAAGGGGCGAATTGTGTGTGCCGGAAGCCACTTATTTTGGAGGATTTTGGACAAAACGCGTTTTTTGAGGTGAGTGGATTTTAGCGGATAATCTGAGCCAAGTATCTTGAAATAAGAAAGATATAGAGAATTCTTAGGTCATTGCAGAAAACAGGTTTTGGCCTTATTTGTGGCTTTTTGCGCGCTTTTCGCGGGTCAGCAAGTCAGCAAGTCAGCAGGCGGCGGAGTAAAGGTGCGTGGTCTCCCACCCTTGCGACAAAAATACGTCGCAAGGATGGGGCACCGGCAAAAACGCGGCTATGATGGAGCACCCGGTAGCAACGCTGAGCATGGTCAACCGCCCGGAGCATCTTGATCGAGATTGAGGATTCTTCCTATTTTGGAGACGGCGCGGCCGGTTTGGCGCTGCGCAGCGCAATCGCACCAAGGAGCGCGATCACAATGGCCAATGCCGCCCATAACAAGGCAGGATGCCTCTCCGTGAAGGGGCGCGCATCGGGACGGGGCTGATAGGCGGGATTCGGCGCTTCCGGTCCAGCCGCAAGCTGGGAGGCATCAGCCTCAGGCACAAAGAGCGCGGCATAGTCGTAGCGCGGAGCGGCCAACGCAGGATCGCCATAATAGAGCGCATAGACGCCATTGGCCTCCGCCTCAAAGCAGAGATCGCGCTCGAGCATCTGAAGCCGGACTGATTCCAGCCGCAACGGCGCGTCGTCCCCATTCTCGATGGCGATGGTCCACTGCGAGGGCGTGCTGAAATCCACCCACGGAGCATCGATGGCCAAGCGCTCTTCGTCGATCCGGTGGCCGTTCTGCTGGCTGTGAATGCGCAAAAGGTTCCCGGAAGACGCAGCCGTCTGCGGAGGCTGGACCGCATCGGACGATGCAGGCGGGAGAGGCGCAACCTTGACACTGACATCCCTGCTGAAGAGTGCGGGCGACGCGCCCGGCAGGAAGGCAATCCGGTCAACCGGAAGATGGGCGGGCACTGTGAATTCGAGGACCGAAGAGCGGCCCTTCTGAGTGAGGCGCGCAGACTCGGCAACCGTTACATAGCGAGGCTGGCTTGCCGAGAGGCGCTCAACCGAGAGTCCGGCGATGCTCTCGGGCAAGAGCGGACCATTGATGCGGAAATGCAGGTAGCGGAAGTCTGATTCCGGCAGATGAAGCACGGTGCTGCGGCCCAGCCTCTGGCCTGTCAGATCAAAGATGGTGTAGGAGCCGATGCTGGTTTCGGCGCTTCCGGTTTCGGCCTGGCTGCCGGTAACCGTCACCGTGGCGATGAAGTTCCGCCCCGTGACGGCAAGCTGCAGATCGCTGTAATGCCCATCGGGCAGGGCGGCGTCGAAGACGGTTTGACCGCCGCGCAGGCCCACATTCAGCGGAGTGATGGGCTTCTCTTCCGCCTGTGCGGGAGCGGCCGCGCGGATGACAAAAGGAGTCTCCGCGCCGTCGCGATAAAGGCGAAGATCGACAAGCCCGGGCGCGGCGTGGGCAAAGACGCCAGGATCGAGGACCAGGCAGCTCTGCCCAGCGCGCGGCGGCATATTCTGGACGGGCCGCTCATAGCGGAAATACCTGATCTCCGGGGATGCGGCAGCTACGGCCAGCAGAAGAAGAGCGGCGCTAAGCTTCATCTTTTTGATCCTTGCCCGCGCGCAGGTTGAGCCAATCGCGCTGATAGACAAAGCTGACGGCCAGCAGCAGCACGCCCAGGCCGAGGAAGCTCAAAACCCGGTATCCCTGGCTCAGTTGGTTCATGTCCCACAGAAAGACCTTCCCGATGGTGATGGCCAGCAGCACCAGCGCCTGCCAGCGAAGGAAGGCCGAGCGCCGCCAGAAGCCCACAGCCAGCAGCAACGCACCGAAGGCCATGAACCATGCCGAGTAGGTAAACTGCGCGTACATCGAGTAGTTCTCCCACTGATTTCCGTCCCCGGCCCAGCGCAGCGTCCACCAGTAGCTGTGAATCTCCCAGCCGACTGCGAGCAGAATCAGGAAATTCACGATAAGCACAGCCAAAGCGGCCACCGCCGGCCAAATGCCCGATTCATCCGACTCATCTTCCGCCTTCGCCTTGATAGCAATCCACGCGGCAAAGGCAAAAACCGCAATTGCAACACAGCAGGTTCCAAAACGCTCGTTGATAAACGGCGTGGTCGACGCCGCGGGATTCACCACCAGCAACGCAAAGAATCCGAGCACAAGGCAGAGGAGCGCCAACACGCGCAGCAGCCGCAGCCGCATACGGCTCGCCACCCACAACAGCGCCGCGCCCTCTGCCAGCCAGCCGATTGTCAGCCAGCGGCCTTGCGTCTTGAGCGGAATGGCAATGATGAGAAAGACGACGGCCAGGGTAAGATGCAGCGCCGACAGCAACGCCGGGCTTGCCTGCAACCTTCCCTGCGCTGGCAGACGGAGCAGGATCAAATAGAAGGCGGCAAAGCCAACCGCCAGCCAGGTTCCGGCCCATTCATTCCTGAAGGACTGGAACAGCGCATAATACGCGAGGAATCCCAGGGCCGCATTGGCGATTGGCAGGAAAACCACCGCAAGATTGTCCCAGGCGGAGTGAGGCGCGCCGTCTTCCAAATCCACACGGACCAGGCGCGGCGCGAAAGCGAAGATCGCGAAGAAGAGCGTCAGAAAAAAAGTTGTCCAACCAAACTGGGCGTCTGTATAGAATTCGGACCACCAGCCGGCGAAGAACAGTACGGTGCCTGCAAAAGCTCCGAACAAGAGCCGCGACCAGGGACGCAGCGCAACCAAAACGAGCGTTGCAGTGTTCAGCAGCAGCAGATAGCTGAACAGGACAACTTCGTGGTTTTCTCCCGTTGAGACAAGAATGGGAGTGCTGAGCGCGCCAACGATGGCGTAGAGGCCCAGCAGTTCCGCATCCTGCACCCAGGACATATACCCGATGAACGCGGTTACCAGAATCATCGCCGCAAAAGCCACGCCTGACGGGATGAGCTGATAAAGCGAAAACGCCGCCCAGAGCGAAAGGTACAGCGTGCCGCTGCCCACCGCCTTCAGCGAATAGGAGAAAACCGCAAATCCGCGGTTGCGGAAGCGCTCCGACCAGACGATGAGTCCCGCGCCTGCAAGCAGCCCGATCAACACCCGCCCCAGCGGGCCAATCCACTCATTGTCCATGGCCAGCTTCAGGAACCAGGCCGCGCCGATCAGCATTGCCAGAATGCCGACGCGGTTGAACCATTGCGAGCCGACCCTGCTCTCCAGAGAGCGGTCATCTTCAGGCGCGGGGGAGCCGTAGGAGCCGAAGTTAGGGGGCGCAACCGGCGTCTCTGGAGAGGCCTGCCGCGGCGCAACACCCTGCACGGGAAGCGCGCCCTCTGCGGCCGTCCTTGCTCTTTGTTCAACCGCCGCCGTCCATGGAACAGGCTGCGCGACGGCGCCCCCGGGCTCCGCTGGAGACTGACGCCGAAACTCTGGTGAGAGGATACCTTGGCGACTGAGCGCCTCTTCCAGCCGGCGCACCCGTGAACGCAGCTCGCCGACCTGCTCTTCAAGACTTCCAGAAAGGTCTGTTTCCATTGCCGTCCACTTTATCGCAAAAATGTGAGAGTTTCCAAGATACTTTTTTGACCTCGCTGCCGCCGCACTACAATCATTCTTTGCTGACTGAAGGCCAATGCGACGCAGTGGAGGTGGTGCTGGTTTCGCCGCGGAATCCGCTGAATATAGGAGCGGCGGCGAGGGCGATGGCAAACTTCGGCTTCCGGCACCTCGCGGTCGTCGCACCCTATGCTCCCATGTGGCGGGAGGCTCGCTCGGCCGTCGGGGCGCCGGAGATCCTGCTAAATGCCGCGGAAACAACGAGCCTGGGCGAGGCTGTGGCCGCCTCGACGCTGGTGGTGGGTACGGGAACGCTGACTTATCGCAAGCCGGAGCAGAGGGTGGTGACGCTGCCGGAGCTGGCTCCGCTGGTCGGGCGGGAGCTCGGGCGGAGCGGACGGGTGGCTATGGTCTTCGGCACGGAGAAGCATGGGCTGACGAGAGACGACCTGTCCTATTGCCACATATTGGTGGAGATTCCGACGGACGCGCGGCAGCCCTCGATGAACCTGGGGCAGGCGGTGGCGGTGTGCCTGTATGAGCTGGCGACGCGGGGTGATTCCGGCGCGGCGCCGGATAGAGGAGACGTGGAGCTGACGGCAGCGCCGTCGGGACGGCTGGAGCTGCTGGCGGGGGTGGTGGAAGAGACGATGCGGGCGGCGGGCTACTCTCCGCGGACGATGCAGGCGGCGAACCGGCACGACCTGCGGCTGCTGCTGCGGCGGCTGGGGCTGCCGGAGCGGGATTTGCGGCGGATTCTGGGGCTTTTCCGGCAGATTCTCTGGCGGCTGCGGCACGCGGCGGAGGGCGGAGGGAAGGCCGATTGAGGGCGGCGCGAGATTTCCCTTCGACCAGGGGAAGAAAGCCTGCTAGAGTGTCGCTCATAGGTTTCTTCTAATGCTCGTGGGTTATGTTCGCTCTCATCCGAGTTTTCCGGCGGTTCGGGGACGTCTGTGCGCCTGGGCTTGCTGCGTGGCGCTGGCGCTGGCGGTCCCTGCTCTGGCGCAGGAAGGCGCGCAGGGCAACACGGCTCAGCAGCCGGCCCAACCCGCTGCTTCTAATGCGGCTCAGCAGCCTGCGGCCGCGCCTGCGACAGAAACCGGCGGGGCGCTCAAGACAGGCGGCATCACGCAGGATGAGCTGAAGCAATTGCTGGTGGGCAAGCAGCTTTACCTGCGCGGCGGCTACCAGGACAACAGCCTCAGCTTCGACGAGTACGGCCGCATCTTGGGACACTCGGCGCAGGGCTCGTATACGCTGAGCGCCATACAGATCAACAAGGTAAGCCTGAGCAAGCACAAGGTGGAGCTGGAAGGCATCCGCTATGGATTGCACTTTGTGGGACAGCTTGCCTATGAAGACCCGGCGAAGACTCTGGACCGGGTCAGAATCACTGCCAAGAAAAAGGTGGTCAAGATCACCATCGACCGGGAGATCGTGGTGAAACCAAAAAAGGAGAAGAAGGGCAAGCACGGAGCGCAGGCGGCGGTGGGAGTTCAGACGCCGCAGGCGCAGATGGCCGACGCCGGGAGCGTGACTACGACCTTCTCCGCGGCGCACGCTGCCAACGTGCTGAAGAACGCTCTGGACCAGATCTTCGCGCAGGATCTGGATGAGCGGATGATGGCCGGGATGCCCGACTTCTGGAAGCTCTACTACGAGGCCGTGGCGAAGAAGGCCGACTACCGGCCCACTGATCCGGCGGTTCTGCGGCAGGACACGGTGGACGAGAAGGCGCGGCTGCTGACGAAATTCGAGCCGGACTCGAATGAATTCGCGCAGGCGAACGGCGTGGCCGGAATGGCGCTCTATCACACGGTTGTCGGCCCCGACGGCAAGGCGCGGGAGATTGCCGTGGGACGGCCGATCGGCTTCGGGCTGGACGAGAACGCCGTGGCGGCGATTCGCAAGGCCAGCTTTCAGCCAGCGATCAAGGACGGCAAGCCGGTTCCGGTGTTGCTGGACCTGGTGGTGCAGTTCCGCATCTTCTCGAAGCGCACCGCCGTGGTGAGCGCGACGGAGCCGGGCGGCAAAACGGCCGAACCAGCGCTGCCCGGGCCTTACAGCCTGCCGCGACCGTAAAGCGATTCTTCGGCGGCGCAATTCCCCGCTGCTACAATCGAAGTGGCTGAAATCAGGGTGATTTCAACCACTTTCTGAGCGAGAAGCTGCAACCGATGACTCTGCGCCTCTTCAATACGCTGACGGGACAAATGGACGAGCTAGTCCCTTCCGACGGCGAGACTTTCCGCATGTACGCCTGCGGACCGACGATCTATGACTACGGCCACATCGGCAACTTCCGCACGTTTCTGCAAGTGGATGTGCTGCGGCGCTTCCTGAAGTTGACCGGGACCAAGGTGCGCCACGTCATGAACATCACCGACGTGGACGACAAGATCATCCGCAACGCGGCAGCGGCGGGCGTTCCCATCGGCGAATACACGGCGCGATACGAGAAGGCGTTTTTTGAGGACCTGGAAGCGCTGCGCGTGGAGCGGCCGGAGATTATCTCGCGGGCCACGGAACATATTCCGCAGATGGTGGAGTTGATTCAGCGGCTGGCCAAGGCTGGGGCGGCTTACAAGGCTGAGGACGGGAGCTGGTATTTCCGGCTCGCGTCTTTTCCGGAGTACGGCAAGCTGAGCAAAAAAGATTTGTCCGGGATGGAAGACGGCGCGCGGGTGGATGTGGACGAGTACGAAAAGGACTCGGCGCGCGACTTTGCGCTGTGGAAGGCGGCCAAGCCCGGCGAAACCTCGTGGGATACGCCCATCGGCCGCGGACGGCCGGGCTGGCACATCGAGTGCTCGACGATGGCGATGAAGTATCTGGGCGAGAGCCTCGATCTGCACGCCGGCGGCGAAGACCTGATCTTTCCGCACCACGAAAACGAGATTGCGCAGAGCGAGAGCGTGACGCACAAGACTTTTGCGCGCCACTGGATGCATGTGCGCTTCCTGCTGGTGGACGGCAGGAAGATGTCGAAGAGCGAGGGCAACTTCTATACCCTGCGCGACCTGCTGCTGAAGGGCTTCAAGGCATCGGCGATCCGCCTCGCGCTGATTTCCGTTCCCTACCGGCATCAGCTGAACTTCACCTTCGACGGATTGATCGAGGCCACCAGCGCCATCGAGCGGCTGCGGACCTTCAAGCAGCGGCTAGTGGAAGGCAGCTTCGCGGCCGGCGAAAACCCCGAACTGCAAGAGGCAGCGAAGAAGGCGCAGGCGGATTATCTGGCCGCGCTCGGCAATGACCTGAACACGGCCGAGGCGCGCGCGCCGATTTTTGATCTGCTTCGCGCTGCAAACTCGGCCATCGACCAGGGAGAACTCAAGGCTGGCGACCGGGAGGCGATTCTGGCCGTGCTGGCGAGTTTTGACGCGGTCTTTGATGTGATCGAGGACCGCGATGCCGAGTTCACGCGCCATGCGCTTGAATACGCAGAGGAGTCGGGCAGGCTGGGCGATGTGGCTCCCGAGCTGCTGGCCGCGCAAGGGATGACCGATGAGGCAATTGACGCTCTTGTGGCCGAGCGCACACAGGCCAAGAAGCAGCGCAACTTTGACCGCGCCGACCAGATTCGCACGGAACTGGCGGAAAAGGGCGTCGTGATCGAAGACTCCAAAGACGGGGTGCGGTGGAAGCGGAAGTAGCGAAGCGAGCGTAAACTTGTCCCAGCGGAGTAATTGGTTCCTGCGGAGGTGTTTCCCATGGATTTCGAGATTGTCTTTGATCGCGAAGATGACGGACGCTGGATAGCAGAGATTGAAAGTTTGCCCGGTGTGCTTGCATACGGAGCCACCAAAGAAGAAGCCCAGTCCAAAGTAAAAGCGCTCGCGCTTCGCGTTGTCGCCGACCGCATTGAGGCCGATCAGAGCGCCTTGGATCAGGTTCGCTTCGCTGCCGCGTAATAGAAAAACTACTCCAGTTGGCTATCGGGATTGCGATAAAGGGTTAGTAATACTCACGCCATGATGCTTCCTCCAGCTTAGTGTTGTGGCAACCCCCTTGTATTGCTATGAGATGTTAGGGAATACTCGCTACATGAGTAAATTTTCGGCTTCGAGTGCTAAGAAAGTCTTCCGCGCGTTGCAACGAATCGGCTGGCGCGAAAAGCCTCGCATCAGCAAGAGCGGTTCGCACAAGCAGCTTGAACATCCGAATTATCCCTATGAATTCACTTGGGCCTTCCACGATGGAGAAGAGATTGGCCCCACGATGCTTTCACGCATAGCGAAATGAACAGGCTTGAAGCCGGAGGACATTTAGCCCTATGGAAGCCAACGAAGCCCAGGAGTTGCAGGAACACGCCGAGCACGCCGCGAACGAGCGGACGATGCGGCCGGTCGCCTTCACCATGAGCGTGGTGGCTGTGCTGGTGGCCATCGTGACTGTGCTCGGCCATAGCACCCACACGACGGCGGTGCTTGACCAGAACAAGGCCACAGACCAGTGGAACTATTACCAGGCCCACAAGATCCGCGCCTACGAAACGTCGCTGGTTTCCGATCTGCTCAGCGTAGTCGCCATCGCGGACAAAAACGGCGCGCAAAAACTATCGAAGGGTTACACCGACCACCAGCAGAAGTGGGCCGGGAGCCTGAAAGAAGAACAGGATAAAGCCGAGGCGCTGGAGACCAAGGTCGAGAAGGACGAGGCGCGCGCCAAGTACTTTGATCTGGGCGAGGTGCTGCTGGAGATCGGCCTGGTCGTCACTTCGATCACGCTGCTGACGCGCACCCGCGCGTACTGGTTCGTTGGGCTGGGCTTCTCCGTGGCTGGGATTGTGGCGGCGGTTCTGGGGCTGCTGGTGAAGTAGAGGCTTGAGTGCCGGATTCCGCGTCTGCCGCAAACGTTGGGTTTCCCACATCTGGCGCAGTTTTATCGCGCCAGATGTGGGAAACCGCCTGTTCTGCCGCGTGATCGATTGTGATAAACTCGCAGCCAAATGAAATCCAGCCTTTTTACTGCACTGCTCATCCTCTGCGCCGCTCGGCTCATGGGGCAAACGCCTGCCTCTACCCCAGCCCCGGCGGTCCAGACACCTGTCCAGGCTCGCGTCGCCCAGACGCACACGAGCGAGATCGGCTTCAGCTATAGCCTTCCGCTGGACTGGCAAGTGATGGACGCAAAACCTATGCTTCCGGTCGTGAAACAGCGGGAGACGGAGACCGCAACCAGCGAGGCGGAAAAGAAGGGCATTGCGTGCGTCCAGATTGCGCTGATGGCGCGAAATGGCAATCCTCCCTCCATCATTGAGGCGATGGCTCTTCCCTATTCCTGCTTTGGACAACAGTTCACTGACGCAGACCTTCCGGCATTTGCGGGGGGCGTCGCGGAGAGTCTCAAGAAACAATTTAAGATTTCTGATGCCGTTTACGGCTCTTACAAGCTGGGCACGCACAGGCTTTGGATCGAACGCGCCCACGGCATCGCCATTGCCAACCCGGAGTTCAAACGCACAGTGGAGATAACGTGCAGCCTGCTGCAAAAGGGCGCCGTCTGCTGGTTGGCCCTGGCCGCCGACCAGGAAAGCGTGGAGACCTTCGAGCGCGGCGCGGTCACGCTGGACGGCGTGGCCGAAGCGGCGCTGGTTCCGGCCGACGCCTTTCAAGAGAAGAAACCCATCAAGATGGTCCCCGAAAAAGACAAGGAACTGGAAACTCGCTAGAAAGTGTGATTTGCACTGTATCCCGGTCTTCTCTCGGAGGCTTGCTCTCCCACCCTTGCGACAGAAAGAAGTCGCGAGGGTGGGGCAGCCATTTTTTGTGGGGAGATTAAGCCTTGGAAGAGACAATGATAGAAACGTAATAAATCAATCGCGCCGGGCTTCTTTACAAGTGCCTAAATAATCTGCTAGTATCTCGCGATACTTCGAAACGACACACGTTTGGTCCTCAAGTGCGCGAGTCATCGTGTTTCGATCTTTGCGAACAAATCGTCGCGCCCGTTTCGGAAAAGCAATATCCATTCGAGGAGGAAGCGTGAGTTCGAGATTGCGTTCTGCAGCGAATTATCTGGTGATCAGCGCGGTATTTATTGCCTTGGCGCTAACAGGAGTGTCGGGCTGTGGCAGCGGCAGCAGTTCTGGCAGCGGCAGCGGTGGTCAAACCGCAGCGCCCTCGATTGCCAGCTTCACAGCGGCTTCATCAACAATCACGGCGGGCGGATCGGCAACGCTCAGTTGGTCGGCGTCGAACGCCACCAGCATGAGCATCGACAACGGCGTGGGGACGGTGACCGGAACCAGCGTTACGGTCAAGCCCTCGGCGACGACAACCTATACGCTCACCGCCACGAACTCGGCGGGAGCGACGGCGACGGCGCAAGTGACGGTAACCATAGTGGCAGCGCCTTCGATTGCGAGCTTCACGGCGACGCCGTCGATTCTGAATCCCGTTACGCTTGGAACCACTACGTCCACGCTTTCGTGGAGCGTGGCGGATGCGACGACCGTCAGCATTGACAACAACATTGGTGCGCAGACGGGAACGAGCATTAGCGTAACCCCACCTGCAACCACGACTTACACGCTGACGGCCACGAATTCCTTGGGAGCCAGTGTGACTGCTACGACGACCGTTGGCGTGCGCAACAAGCTGGCGGTTCTGGCCGGCGTTCCGTATCCCGGAGCTGACGTGGACGGCACAGGCTCCTCCGCAACATTCGGTCAGCCGGCAGCAATCGCGGCCGACGCCAGCGGCAATCTTTATGTCGCCGACACCAACAACAACGAAATTCGCAAAGTGACTCCCGAAGGCGTTGTAACGACGGTTGCCAGCGGAGCGGCTCTGACAAGCATCAGCGCTGTTCGGGCATCCCGCGCCCTGGATGGAGATGCAGCCAGCAGCCGTTTGGCCAAGCAGGCTCGTATGCGCGGGCTGCGGGCTGGCGCACGGGCTACTCCGGAGAGCAGCAACAGCCTGATCAAGCATGCAGGGCTGAATAATCCGCAGGGAATCGCTGTTTCCAGCGACGGCGGGACCATCTACGTTTCTGACACATATAACGAGGTCATTCGCAAGATCGTTTTTGCGTCGGACGGTTCGGCCACCATGTCAACCTTTGCCGGGACGGTTGGAATCTGGGGCACGGCCGACGGCACAGGGCCGGCGGCCAACTTTGCAGACCCAATGGGAATCGCGCTGGACGCCAGCGGCAACCTCTATGTTGTCGATTCGGAAAGTTATAGAATCCGCAAGATCACCGCGGCGGGCGTCGTCACGACGCTGGCCGGTGGTTATGGTTATGCCAATGGCACAGGCTCCGCAGCCGGCTTCTATGGACCAACGGGAATCACCGTGGACGCCAGCGGCAACCTCTACGTCACCGATAGCTACAAGATTCGCAGGATTACTCCGGCTGGCGTGGTTTCGACCCTGGCCCGTGACGGAACATGGAATTCGGATTACTACACTGCCTCGGCAGCCAACTTTGATTCCCTCAAAGGAATCACGGTGGACGCCAGCGGCAACCTCTACGTCACCGAATGGTTCGCCTACCTGATCATCAAGATAACTCCGGCAGGCGTGATCTCAACCCTGGCGGGTGGCGGATCATGGACATCGCCCGACGGTGACGGCACAGGCACGGCAGCCAGCTTCGAACTGCCCGATGGAATCACAGCCGATGCCAACGGCAATCTCTATGTCGCCGATGTGCGCACGATCCGCAAGATCATCCCATCGACAGCCGTCGTCACAACCTTGGCAGGAACGTATGGAACAACAGGCTCGACCGACGGCACAGGCTCTGCGGCCCTCTTCGGACGGTCAGGCGGAATCGCGGTGGACACCGACGGCAATGCTTATCTGGTCGATGCGGGTAACAACACGATTCGCAAGACCACTCCGGAAGGCTTGGTCACGACCCTGGCCGGAACAGCCGGAAAACCGGGTTCAGCCGACGGCACAGGCACGGCAGCCAGCTTCGATGGGCCCGAGGGAATCGCGGTGGACGCCAGCGGCAACATTTACGTCGCCGATACGTACAATGACACGATCCGTAAAGTCACATCGGATGGCGTCGTCTCAACCCTGGCGGGGACTGCCGGAACATCCGGTTCAGCCGATGGCACCGGTGCCACGGCCAGCTTCGATGAGCCACAGGGAATCGCGGTGGACGCCAGCGGAAATGTTTATGTCACGACCTACAACAACACGATCAGGAAGGTCACTCCAGAAGGCGTAGCCACGACCTTGGCGGGCACGGTTGGAAAATCCGGTCATGCCGACGGCACAGGCACGGCTGCCAGTTTCAATTGGCCACAGGGAATCGCGATAGACGCTAGCGGCAACCTCTATGTCGCCGATTCTGACAACTGCACGATCCGCAAGGTCACTTCAGAGGGCGCGGTCACAACCTTGGCGGGAACGGCCGGAACTTACGGATATGCCGACGGCACGGGCACGGCTGCCCTCTTCGATTGGCCCGAGGGAATCGCTGTGGATGCCAGCGGCAATATTTATGTCGCTGATAATGGCAACTCTCTCATTCGCAAGATCACCCCGGCAGGCGTCGTCACGACGATCATCGGCGCCCCTGGCAACGCAACGGCCTCGACAGGCCTTCTGCCCGCCTCCATCTATGCACCGCAGTATGTGGCGGTTGATTCGACCGGAAACCTGTATATCACGGTTCCTTATGCTGTTCTGACGCTGGAGCCGTAATTTAGCGCGCAAAAACGGCGGCGGAGCAGTGTATGCTCCGCCGCCGTTTTTTTGTCTCCAGAGAAACCTGACTTAGCCGCGAATGTGAAATTTATAAGGCTACAGGCACTCTGGTTCCGCCTACACCTTGATCGTTTCTTCGCCCTTGTGCCAGCCGCAGGGGGTGAGGCCGCCGTTCTGGAGGGCGTCGAGGACGCGCAGAACCTCTTTGGGGTCGCGGCCCACCGAGGGATCGGTAACATAGACGAAGCGAATGGTGTTCTCCGGGTCCACGATGAAAGTGGCCCTCTGCGCCGCGCCGCTGTCAGTGTTCACAATGCCCAGGGCCGTGGTCAGTTCGCGCTTGATGTCGCTGAGCATGGGAAAGGGCAGGTTCCGCAGTGAGGGCTGCTCATTGCGCCACGCCAGGTGAACGAACTCCGAGTCGATGCTGCCGCCCAGCACCTGCGCGCCGCGCTTGGCGAACTCAGGATTCAGCTCGCCGAAGCCGGCAATCTCAGTGGGACAGACAAAAGTGAAATCCTTGGGCCAGAAGAAGTAGACCTTCCACTTGCCGGCAAAGCTCTGATCCGTGATGGTTTCAAAGGCCTTCTTGAGGTCGAGATCGACCAGGGCGGTTACTTCGAAGGCGGGAAACTTGTCTCCAATCGTCAGCATGAACGCTCCTTATAGGTTGGTGGGTTTCGACTGCGCGCGCTGATAAAGACCGGTCGCATTTGCGCACAGGACTGTCCCAATTGAAAGATGATCGCGCGAGCCGAAAGGATTCCTTGCGGGACGGGTTATTCCAAAAAAACAAGAATGCGCGGCGAAAGATGAAAATTCGGCAAGGCAGATGGGGGCGCTCAGTTAGGGCGGCTGCCGGGGGCGGAGCGGCGGCGGAAACGCTCATCGACCGGCTGGCGGTCCTTGAAGCCGGAGTCGGCCGTGTGCCAGTGCTCGATGGCCGGCTCGCCCATGCGCCAGCAGAGCAGCACCACTTGGTCGTCGAGGCGGCAGGGAAAATCCAGCAGGCCGGTTTCGATATCCTTCACCTGCACGCCGATGGAGTCGATCTCGGCGATGCTTTCCCTGGCCAACTGCACCTGCGCTTCCATCTCCGCGCGCAGTTTGGAGACTCTGTTCACGTCCACTCTCATGCCGCCGGAAATACAGATGCGACGGGCCATGTCGGAGAGGCGGGACTCAGTCTCCTCAGCCGACCGCTTGCCCTCGATGGCGCGCTTCAGCAGCGACTCCAGCACCGGGAGCAGAGACTGCGCTTCGTCGAGAGTGAAGGTCTTCATAGGGAAACACCTTGGGAAATAGCATACGACGAAATAGCGAAAAAGACATGGATTTTGGCGGCGTGCCGGGGCATTAAGAGCCTGATCCGGCAGAATGCGGGACACAAAACGCAACCGGCGCCGGTACTGCCGCGTCCAATCTTATGTATCCTTGAGGTTAGAGGATGATTTCGCTGACAGGGTTGCAGGCAGATTTTCGCGGGAGCGGCCGCCGGAAGCCACGCGCTTTCGGGGTAGCCGCTCTGGTGTGCCTGGCCCTGCTGGCGCTGCTGACCGTGGCCCAGGTGGCGCACACGCATCCGGCCGACGGAGATGCCGACCGCTGCCCGCTGTGCATCGCGATGCAGCCAGCCGCGCCGGCGGCGGCCATTGCGGCCGTGGTTGTGCTGGTCCGGATTCAGGCCGCCCCACAGGTTTTTGAGGCCCGCGCGGTCATACGGCATTGGCATCCCAAGCTCTTTACACGCCCCCCTCCCACGGGCTGCTAGGGCCTTTTTCGGTCTTCCATTTCAGCTGGCCCCGGTTGCACGCTGCGCGTCATGTGAGCGCGGCTCAGGCGCTTCCACCCAGTCTGGCTCTGGAATCGAAACGACGGCCCCTTTGCGCAGAAGATGCCGCGGAGATTCGCGCCACGGCTTGCTTTCCGCTCTTGCAGACCTTTCCAGGAGGCTTCCCTATGCCGTTCAGATACGGCCCGATTCTTCGCATTCTTTCCGTTCTTATCCTGAGTCTTGCGGCGCTGCACGCATCGGCGGCAGAGGGCAGCAATTCCGGCTCGGTGCGCGGCACGGTTACCGACCCCTCCGGTGCCATGATTCCGGGCGCGACGGTTCATTTGATTAATGAAGTCAGCGGGCTGGACCGGACGGCATCGACCGACGCGGCCGGCCAGTTTGTCTTCGCGAACGTGCCCTTCAACCCATACCAGATCAACGTTTCGGCCGAAGGGTTTGCGCCCGCGAGCCAGAGTTTCGAGATTCGCTCGGTGGTGGGAATCAACCTCAACGTGGTGCTGGAAGTGGCCGGCAACTCGCAGACCGTGACGGTGGAGGCCAGCGGCGATCTGGTCGAGAATGACCCCACCTTCCACACCGACGTGGACCGCGAACAGTTCAGCAAAGTGCCGCTGGAGAGCGAGTCCTCGTCTCTCAGCTCTCTGGTTACGCTCTCAACGCCGGGCGTCTCGGCCGACTCGAACGGCCTCTTCCACGGCCTCGGCGACCACGCATCCAACTCGTTTTCCGTGGACGGCCAGTCGATTACCGACCAGCAAAGCAAGGTTTTCTCGAACCAGATTCCGGCTAATTCGATTCAATCCATCGAGGTGATCAGCGGCGCACCGCCGGCTGAGTATGGCGGCAAGACCAGCCTGGTGATTGTGGCCACCACGCGCTCCGGCCAGGGCGTGACCAAGCCCACCGGCAGCATCAGCTCTTCCTATGGCGCTTTCGGGTCGGCCTCGGGCAGCTTCGACCTGGCCTGGGGCGGCAAGCAGTGGGGCAATTTCATCGAGGCTGACGGACTCAACTCGGGGCGCTTTCTGGATCCGCCGGAGTTCGCCGTCTTCCACGACAAGGGCAATGAACAGAATGTTTTTGACCGCGTGGACTATAACTTCACGGCGGCCGATTCGATGCATTTGGACTTGAATTACTCGCGCTCGTGGTTCCAGACGCCTAACTCCTACGACAATCTGAATGTGCAGAATGTGGAGACTACCGGCGTAAACAGCGGCGCCAGCGCCAGTCCCAACTTCGTCAGCGTGGGCAACGCAGATCAGCACTCGAAGATCGAGACGATCAACATTTCGCCCACTTATACACGAGTTATCAGCAATAGCGCGGTCTTCAACCTGGGCGCGTTTGTTCGGCGGGATGAATATAACTACTATCCCAGCGGCAATCCGCTGGCAGACCGGGGGCCAGCCAATCTGCAAACTTCGTCAATCGCGCAGAAACGCACGCTGACGAATGCTGCGATTCACTCCGATGTTTCTTACGCCAAGGGAATTCATACTTTCAAAGCCGGAGCGCAGTATGGGCAGACCTTCCTGCGCGAAAACGACAGCCTGGGCGTGGTCGATCCGAGTTATATCTATAGCGCTCCCTGCCTGGGCGCGGACGGCAACCCTGTGGCTGGTTACTCTGATACGTCGCAGTGCCCCAGCGGCGTGAACCCAAGTTATCTTCCGGTGATTGCGCCCTACGATCTGACGCGCGGCGGCAGCCTATACAGTTTCTTAGGCCACACCGACGTGAAGGAACTGGGCCTCTTTATTGAAGACCAGATCAAGGCCCGCAACTGGCTTTTCAACCTTGGACTGCGCGGCGACGTTTACAACGGCCTGAACGCGGCCACACAGGCGCAGCCGCGCATCGGCGTTGCGTATAACATCAAGCCGACGACGACCGTGCTGCGCGTCTCCTATGCGCGCACGCTGGAGACGCCCTTCAACGAGAACCTGGTGCTCTCAAACAACGGCTGCTCGAATGCTGTGCTTTCGCCGCTGCTGAACTGCACCACAGGCGATTCGGGAACGCTTCAGCCGGGCTTCAAGAACGAGTTTCATGCGGGACTGCAGCAGGCCTTCGGCAAGAATCTGGTCTTCAGCGGCGAGTACATCTGGAAGTACACGCACAACGCCTTCGACTTCAGCGTGCTGGGCAATACGCCGATCACCTTCCCCATCGACTGGCATAGCTCGAAGATCCCCGGCTATGCCCTGCGCGCGGACATTCCACACTTTCATAACATCAGCGCCTATCTCGTCGCTTCTTCGGTTTCCGCGCGCTTCTATCCGCCGCAGGTGGCCGGAGCCGGAGCGACGGTGGGCCAGACGGGCCTTCCCTTCCGCATCGACCACGACGAAAAGTTCAACCAGACCACGCACATGCAGTACACCTACCCGCGCGGCAAGTTGATGAAGGGCATGTGGGGCGGATTCAACTGGCGCGACGACTCGGGAATGGTGGCCGGAGCAGCGCCCTGCTACAACCCGCTCGCGAACGATCCGAACAGCGCCTGCGCCGCTACTTCCACCACGCTCAACGGACTGCCCGCGGTGAATCTGAGCAGCCTGACGGCGGACGAGGAGTTTCAGGCGGGACTTAGCTGCAACGGCATCAGAGCAACTCCCGGCCATCCTTTGCCGGCAGCCTGTTTGGCTTCGGAGTATGGCTCGACGCTGATCGATATTCCAGCCGCAGGCAAGGGCGACAACGACAAGAACCCGGCACGCATTGCGCCGCGCAACTTGTTCGACGCCTCCGTGGGAAAGGACAATCTCTTTCACGCCGACCGCTACAAGCTTGACCTTGACTTGACGGCCATCAATGTTACTGACAAGTATGCGCTGTATAACTTTCTTTCGACCTTTAGCGGCACGCATTATGTAACTCCGCGGGCGATCACGGCGAAGGTGACGCTGAACTTCTAGGGAATCTCAGAATGAGCTTCAGCGGGACTTATTCAGAGCTTTTTTAGAACCGTATCCCGTGAGAAGGCGTAGACTCAACTCGAGGCGGCATAAATCTTGAATCGCACTTCCAAAGCGAACTCGCTGGACCTTAATGCATTTTCTTGTGCGGCTCGGGTCTATGCGGTGATGGCTCGCTTTCTGCTGCTGCTGACCACATTTTCCTTGATTACGATGCCCTTGACGCAGCACATTTGGACCTGGGATCATTTTCTGCGAGGCGGTCAAGACTTCGAGTTTGGCACACTGGCGATCATGACAGCCCTATGCCTGGTGCTCCTGCTTGTTCGGTATTTCAAGCAAAGTGTTGACTTTCTGCTCGCTGTCTGTCACCTCTTCTCATTCATCTCCGCCTACCGCTTATTGGGCCGATCCGCACAAAGTGATACGTTCCCCGTTTTTTGTGGCGGCCGAGAGCCCAGTCCCGTCTTGGGCCTATATAACCTGCCTCTTCAGATCTGATTTGTAAGCTTTCCGGGCAACTATCATGAACGGCTCTTCCAGAGCCGTTCATGCGTTGTTGATGGCCACTCAGTCTTATGGCGTCTGATGCGGAGAGATTATGAAAACATTTGAAGTTATTCACGCCTGGGCCAGGATTCTGGCTGGGCGCGCACCTTCGCTTTCAATCGAGATCACAAAGGAATGCCCTTTGCGCTGCCCCGGATGCTATGCCTTCGATGCGGCACATCTGGGAGGAGCTGCCGAACTGCGCGAACTCTGCGACTTCGAGGGCGATGAACTCGTTTATGGAGTGCTTGCGCTGATCGATGAGCACAAGCCCATTCACGTGTCGCTGGTGGGTGGCGATCCGCTGGTTCGTTGCCGTGAGCTCGAATTGCTGTTGCCGCAGATCGAGAGCCGCGGCGTGCATACACAGATTGTCACGAGCGCTTTCAGAGAGATTCCCGGCAATTGGAGGAATTTCAAGAAATTGAATGTAGTCGTATCCGTTGATGGCCTGCAGCCGGAGCACGACGCGCGGCGCAAGCCGGCTACCTACGAGCGCATCCTCAAGAACATTAAAGGGGCCAGAGTGACCGTTCACTGCACGATCACGTCGCAAATGGCGGAGCGTCCCGGCTACTTCGACGAATTCCTCCGCTTTTGGACCAGCCAGCCGGAAGTTGCAAAGGTGTGGTTCAGCATTTTTACTCCTCAGCGCGGCGCCACCGATCCAGAGATACTCACGGCTTCGCAAAGAGCCTCCGTGATCGCCGATCTGCGGCAGCTGCGGCTGAAGTATCCCACTCTGGAAATGCCGGAAGGACTTATCCGGGAGATGGAACATCCGCCCAAGAACTCTGACGAATGTATCTTTGCGAGAACCACGGAAACCATCTCCGCCGATCTCAGGACGATGATTACTCCCTGCCAGTTTGGAGGAAATCCTGATTGCGAACAGTGTGGCTGCATGGCTTCGATGGGATTAGCCGCTGTCGGTCACTACCGTGTGCTGGGACGGCTTACCGCCGGGCAAATCTTCATGGCTTCGGACCGGTCAGGAAGAGGCTGGAGAAGCTTTCGCAGAATCTTCTTACGCAAAGCCAGGGTTCAGGCAAAGGAGCTATTTCATTCAATGTTCTGAAGCTTGAGGCCAGGCTGGCTTCCGGCTACATTCCGTCCCTGCGGCGTTACCGCGTGGGCCACTCTTCGACGACAATGCCGAGGTCGTTGAGCTCCTGCATGGCGGATTCGACGTTGCGGCGGACCTTGACGCGGTCCTTGCGATTGGCCTCTGGCGACTCGGCGACGGCGATGACGCGGCCATAGCGCCATGCGGCGGGTGGCAGCGCTACGACGGCCTGGGCAAGGTCGGCGGGACGCACCTGAATCTCCTGGCGGCGGGCGGCGGCGGGACGCAGCATGGTTTTCCGGCCCACGGGGCTGGGGTTGGCATCGGCGAGGGTGATGCGCAGGCTCAGGGTGTCAGCGCCGACGGAGAGGAAGGGATTGGCCCACGCGTTTGGCTCGCGCACATCCACATACATGCTCTTGGTGGGCAGCGGGATGAGGGCAATGGCGTCGCGCTGCTGATCGCGCTCAGTGGCCGTAGCCTGAGCCGCGGCCTGGGCATTATGCTCGGCTTTGACGGCGTTCTGCGCGACCCCGACAACCGCCTTTTCTTCCTTGTGGCAGGCGACGATGGTCACTGCCAGCAGCAGGCCCATCACCGCAAATCTTCTGAATTGCGAGCGCTGAATCACTTTAAAAGGATAACAGGAGCGAAGCTCTGCGCCGCGGGAAGAGCGGCGAAAAATGCGGAAGGAGGATTTAAGGAACCTCTGATTAAGTTCTATTCTGCATTGAGCATTCGCTCAGGGGCTAAAGCCCACGTTGGTTTTGCGTTACATACGGCAGTCAGGGCTGAAGCCCTGACCTACCAGTCGTGCCCTTTCAAAACATCAACTTGTTCAGAGGTTCCTTAATTCCGGCCTACGGGGGGAACCGATGCCAAGGTTCTCCCACTTTGACGGTTTCCTGCGCTTCCGGCCGCCGTTCTAGAGATACAGGGAGGACAACTCTCTGGTTATGGAATCGCACTGCACCGAATCAACGGAATCAACTTTCATGGCTGACTGCATGTCCAAGGACGAAGATTCGGCGCCAACCAGAGTGAGGGCCGCCAGCCCCTTGCAGCGCGGAATGAACCGCTCCGAGCGCCAGGCGATGGAGAGCTTCTCGCGGTCGAGCAGCTTGCGAATCTGCACGCGGGCGTGCTCGGCCCATGGTCCGTCCTTGTCGAGGCGCGCATAAGCCTGCCAGTGGCGCAGCGCGGGACGCAGCTCAGACCTGCGCTCATAAGCGAGCGCGAGATTGTAGTGGGCATCGGCGTAACGGGGAGAGAGCACAACCGCCTGCCGGTAAGCGGCTATCGACTCATCGAGCCGTTGCATCTCATCCAGCACGTTGCCCAGATCGAAAAACGCCAGCACGTAGCTGGAATCGATTTCCGTGGCATGGCGGTAAAACGCCTCTGCCTGGTCAAACTGGCGCAGGTGGAAGTGAATCGTGCCCAGGTTGATCCATGCGGGCGCGAAGGCCGGATCGAGATCCATGATCTTCTGGTAAAGCTCGATGGCGGGCTGTTTCTGGCCCGACTCCTCGGCCTGGACCGCTGCCAGAAACAGATCTTGCACGCCCTGCGAGCGGCTCGCCGCAGGCCCGCGCAGCAGCGCCGGCTCAGAGCTGGCCGACGGCCCGTCCATCTGTTCCAGGCGCTCGAAATCGAAGAGCAACTGGCGGCTGATGGGGTCCACCATCGCGCCGTTGTGCCGGAAGGCGAGGCGTGTCCCTGTCCTGACCACGCTCGCCTCGAGCAACGGGTTCGCCATGCCCGCCACGGCCCTCATGGCCACAATCGAGTGCCGGATCAACGCCACGGACACGTCTTCCTCGCGCAGGACGCGCAAGGTTCTCAGTTGCCCAAGGTCCTGAAAGGAATAGCTGTTTTGTTGGGGAATGATTCCCGCGCGCTCCCAGCCCTGCAACTGGCGGGAGCCGATCTGGAGGATGCGCAGCACGTCCTGGCGGCTATAACTGGTCACTTTTCCGTGCCCCCGTGGGTGGTCAGGCGAGGCATTGGGTAGCGAACTCACGTTCTGAATCCTGTGTTTCGCCCCAGTCCTCCCTCGACCCGGCTCTTGGAACAGCTACTGAGAAACCGCGCTTAAATGGATTATGCCAAGAGATTGCGTGAATAAGATGACAGGAACCACCTCCACAACAAAAAACAAGTGGATAATTGGTGCATTATTTGGTTCATTTTCTTCCAGAGGTCTCCGGCCTGTGGAAAACCGAGGAGAAATGCATTGATTCGGTCAAATTCCCGGCCAAACCCGCTAATTCACGGAAGAGGCGCGGAAAGGCGTCAGAACCGTCGCGTCGCGGAAGAGGGCGCGTCGTGTTTGGCAGGTTTTGGCATTGACCACGTCAATGGAGACCCCTGCGACATAGACCCGTCGCTGTGGACCCTGGAGACCACCGGACGCGTTTACAGGCTCCTGTTTTGGTTGGTGGTACTTCTCGCTGAAAAAGCCGGGCGGCAGGAGAGTTTGTGGTTCTCACGGGCGATAATCTGTGGTCCAATGTGATTGATTCCATACAATGAGGCTAGCGACGGCCAGAGAGGGGGGAGTCTGATGACGGACAGAGACAAGAATGGCCCAAAGAACGAGCAGACAGAAGGGAAACCTCTCCCTGAAAGCCACTACAAAGTGGTAGAACCGGACGCGGACAGCCCCTACAACAAGTTTGCAGAGGCTAACGAGCTTTTTCTCTCCGAAGTAAAAGCGGCCGCGGAAGAACCAAAGCCCAGAGTTGAACCCACGGCTTCCAAGCCACCCCGGGAGACGAGGGCTGATCGAATCCGGAAATACACGGACAATCCAGTCATCGTGTATGGCGCGGCCGGGCTGGGCCTCGGCGTTCTGCTGGTAGTCCTGTTCGCGATCGCTTCCTCGTTGCTGGGCCCACCGGATGGGCGGTACGACCTGGGCGCCGTGAGCTCCGCGGCAGCCGGATTGAACGGCCATTTGTATCTCCAATGGGATAAGAAGCTGCAATACCGCTTGACGCTGGAACCCAGCTATGCGGATCAGCAGGCGGAGTTTGCGATGGCGGCCGCCAATTCGCAACAACCGCTTTCTGTCCAGATCAACCTTCTGGATTTAAAGGGCTTTGTGTTGTGCAGCAAAGACATCCTGTTGAAATACAATGCGCAGAACGGAGAGTTGACGCAAGAAGTGCGGGACGCTCAGGAAGCCGTGCGGGAGCGGGGCAAGGATGTCTTCGAGAATAAGACCGGGCCGGACGGACGGATTGTCGCGATCAACGCTCATGGCGACCTGTCCTGCTCGGCGAAGGCCTATGAAAAGGCGCTGAGCTGGAGTTTCACGACGAACTTTCCATCCCTTGCCGAGCAGGATGAATTGCTGAAACACCAGAAGGCGGTGGAGGCTGGAAAGGGAGGCCCATCAACGGAGGAAATTGCCGAGCGCAAGACGACGGCGGCAAAGGTTCCGGCAAAACTCGTGCCTTTCTCCACCGAAGGAGACGACGCAATCGTCGACCTTGACGCCTTTCATGGAACCCTGGTGACGCGCGGAAGAAAGACATTCTTTGTCGACAAGAGCAGCCCGGCGCTCACCAACGCCAGATGGCAGGAATATCCAGTGGCCATTCATTACCGATGCGACAGGAACTTGGACTGCATCCTGATGAATGGAGGGGCGGGCGTGCTGCGCGCGCGACTGGCCCGGTAGTTCAGGCGGCCTCGCTCTGGAATGCCTCGCGGGCAGCGGCGATGGTGGCGGCAACTTCCGCGCCGCCGTGGGCCGCGCTCAGGAAGCAAGCCTCAAACTGCGAGGGCGGAAGCCAGACGCCCCGGTCCATCATGGCGCGGTGGAAGCGGCCGAAGGCGGCTGTGTCGCTCTGGGCAGCCTGGGCGTAGTTGGCGACGGGGCCGGGCGAGAAGAACCAGGTCCACATGGAGCCGACGCGGTTGAGTGTGAGCGAAAGGCCGGCACGGGCTGCTTCGGCGGCCACACCTTCGGTCATGGCTTTCGTGGTAGCTTCCAACTGCGGGTAAACTTCGGCGGCGTGCTCCTGCAAATAGCTGACCGTGGCAAGGCCTGCGGCCATGGCCAGCGGATTTCCGCTGAGGGTTCCGGCCTGATAGACCGGGCCGAGAGGCGCCAGAATATCCATTAAACGGCGCTTTCCGCCGAAGACGCCGACGGGCAAGCCTCCGCCAACGATCTTGCCGAGAGTGACCAGATCGGCGTCAATGCCATAAAGCTCCAGCGCTCCGCCGAGTGCCACGCGGAAGCCGGTCATGACTTCGTCGACAATAAGCAGAGCGCCTTCACGCTGGGTGAGCGCGCGCAGTCCTGCCAGGTAACCGGGGGCGGGCGGGATGCAACCGGAGTTGCCGACAACCGGCTCCAGAATTACAGCGGCGATAGCGCCGGGATGCGCGGCAAAAGCGGCTTCGACCGCTGCCAGGTCGTTGTAGGGCAGGGCGAGCGTGAGGCGGGCAATCTCTTCGGGCACACCAGCCGAGCCGGGAATGCCTAAGGTTGCCACGCCGGAACCGGCTTTGACCAGAAGGCCGTCGGCGTGGCCGTGGTAGCAGCCTTCGAATTTGACGATGATCTGGCGGCTGGTGGCGGCGCGCGCCAGACGGATGGCCGACATCGTGGCCTCAGTGCCGGAGCTGACGAAGCGCATTTTCTCGATGGCCGGGAAACAGGCGACGACGCGCTCGGCCAGATCGCCTTCGGTAGCCGTGGAAGCGCCGAAGCTGGACGAGCGGCGGGCGGCGCGCTCGATGGCCTCGAGCACCGGCGGAAAGGCATGGCCCAGAATCATCGGCCCCCAGGAGCCGAAGTAGTCGATGTAGCGGTTGCCGTCGGCGTCGGTGAGGTAGGCGCCCTGGGCGCTCTCGACAAACGGCGGCTCTCCGCCCACGGCGCGGAAGGCCCGCACGGGCGAGTTGACGCCGCCGGGGAAGAGGCGCTCGGCGCGGGCTTGCAGGGCTTGGGAACGGGTGTGGCTGGGAGCTGGGGAGCGAGGATTCATGGTGGGTTCAGTATAGAGGGCCAATCAAAATGCCTGCTAGAAGTCGAGTCAAGAGACGTTGCGTCGCATCTCAACAGACATGAAGGAAATGGACGGAATCGGCAATCGTTTGCTCGTGGTCTACGATGGCCACTGCTGCCTGTGCAACGGCTGGGTCCGTTGGCTGCTCCGCCACGACCGGCGGGATCGGCTGCGCTTTGCCGCTTCCGTCTCGCCAGCGGTAGCGCAGTTGATAGAGCGCCACGCCGATCTGCTTGAGCCAAGCGGCATTCCGGACACGGTTCTGGTCTTTCGCAATCCGCTGCAAATCAATGAGCAGCTGTGGCTTCGATTCGCCGGTGAAGTGGTCTCGCTGCGCGAGCTGCCGCCGCCCTGGCCGGCTGTTGCCATGGTGCTGGGCTGGATTCCGAATCTGCTCAGCGACCCGGCATACAAGCTCCTCGCCCGCTGGCGCTACCGTATCTGGGGGCGAATGGAGATCTGTCCGCTGCCTGCGCCGGAGGATCGCGCCCGGTTTCTATAGCCTGCCTGAGCCAACCGCTCGATTCCGGGGGCCACACCTGCGGCTGAAGAGGATGATTGCAATGTACAGGCCAAATAGAAAACCGGTGATTGCGTGGAGCCAATCCAGTTGAATCCGGCTGAAGCCATGAACCCAATTCCAGCGCTCGGAGTTCCACAGCAGCATGGCGAGAATGAACGAGATGTTGGCGATGACCATGCGGCTCCGGGTTTTGGGATCGAGTTGGCGATTGCAGATGCACATGGGTCACTTTTCCTTTCAGATTCTGAGTAAGTAACAAGGAATTAGAACTTTTCGGAAATTGTGTAGACCGGAATTTTGTCGGTATCCCACCCATTCCGCGAATGGAAAACGCAGATCCTTCGACTGCGCTCAGGAGCGGAATGGATGGGGCACGGAGGTCTATAGCAAAAGCCAAAATACTATAGGCCTGAAAATCCCGCAGTTTTGTTCTTTTTTATCGGGCTGAAACCCTATCTTCCGTGACGGATTCTCGACGTGCAGGCGGAGTTTTTCCGGGTTTGCGGGTGGAATCAGTTTTTGAAGCGGTACCAGAGCATCAAGGAAGATTTGACCACTGCAAAAGCTAGGATGAGAACAAAAAGGTCCCCGCTCCAGATATGGTCGTGGAAGAACCTGTATTCAAAGAGGATGCCGGTCAGCAGCAGGCAGATCAATCCGGCCAGGCTGGTCGAGTGGCGGCGGTGCTCCAGGAAGCGCTCATCGACGAATTTGCTGAGGATGGGAATCCGGCTGAGGACGGGATGGTTCATTTTTCATTCTCCAATTGAAAGATTTCATCGGTGGGACAGGCGAAAAGGCGGGCAAAGACCAGCGCCAGCTCCAGGCTGGGCACATAGCGATTGCGCTCGATGGAATTGATACTCTGGCGCGAGACTCCGGTCAACTGTGCCAGTTGCTCCTGCGTCCAGCCGCGGGCGGCGCGCAGCTCTTTGACCCGGCTTGTGATGGTGTGGCCCATGTAAAGGTAACTTTCCAATACAGCGTAGCGCGAAGTTTGGGTTTTGTCAAGCTGACTTTCCATTCTTTCTGTTTTATCTTTTGGGGGCAGAAACTGTCAAACGCCCGAAAGTGCTGCCATTCCATCGAAATCCTGCTAAAATCGACCTTTCGGCCATCCAAGCCAGGGAATCCGTCCGCAGAAAGCCAGACCATGCCAGAAGAACCCAAGCAAAAACCGGTAACCTACGCCGACGCTGGCGTAGACATCAGCAGCGGCGACCGCGCCAAGGAACGCATTAAATACATGGCGCAGAAGACCTTCAACCGCAATGTGCTAGGCGGAATCGGCGGCTTCGGCGCGCTTTACCGGCTGGACATGCAGCGCTGGAAGAACCCCATTCTGGTCAGTTCGGCTGACGGAGTGGGCACCAAGCTGAAGGTGGCCTTCGAGCTGGGACTGCACCAAACGGTGGGCATTGACCTGGTGAACCACTGCGTAAACGACATCGCCGTGCAGGGCGCCACGCCCTTGTTTTTTCTGGATTACTTCGCCTGCGGCAAGCTGAACCCGGAGGTGACCGAAAACGTGGTGAGCGGGCTGGCCGATGGGTGCAAGGCGAACGCGTGCGTTCTGATCGGCGGCGAGACGGCGCAGATGCCGGGCTTCTATAACGACGAGGAATACGATCTGGCGGGCTTCATTGTGGGCGCGGTGGACCGCGACAAGATGGTGACCGGCGTGGGCATCAAGGCGGGCGACGTGCTGATCGGGCTGCCCTCGACCGGGCTGCACACGAACGGCTACTCGCTGGCCCGCAAGCTGTTTTTCGAGGTGGCCGGCTACAAGCCGACGCAATATGTGACCGCCATCCGGGAGAAGGCCGGCGCGGCGCTGATGAAGACCCACCGCAGCTATCTGCATGTGATTCAAAAGCTGGTGACGGCGGGCGTGACAACAGGCATGGCGCACATCACCGGCGGCGGCATGACGGAAAACCTGCCCCGCATCCTGCCCAAGAACCTGACGGCGCAGATCGAGATCGGCTCGTGGCCGGTGCTGCCCATCTTCGAGCACCTGCGCGAGTTGGGCCAGGTTTCTCAGGAAGAGATGATGCGCACCTTCAACATGGGCATCGGTCTGATTGCGGCGATACCGGCGGCCAAGTTCACGCGCGCCAAGAACCTGCTGGACCGGGCCGAGGAGAAGTTCTATGTGATCGGCCGCGTAGTGAAGGGCGAGCGGCGGGTGCAGTACACGTAGGCAGTGGACAGTGGTTAGTGAACAGTGGTCAGTAGAATGAAGCCCCCGGAGGGAATGCTTGGAATCCGCTTCGACAAATCAGCCGCTTAGGCTGGGCATTCTGCTCTCGGGACGAGGGTCGAACTTTGCGGCGATTGCGGAATCCATCCGCGCCGGGCGGCTCAGGGGCGTGGAGATTGCGGTCGTGATCTCGAATGTGGCCGAGGCTGGCGGACTGGCCAAGGCGCGGGAACTGGGACTGCCGACAGCGGTCTTCGTCTCCAAGGGCCGCAAGCGCGCCGAGCACGACGCCGACGTGATTGCCTGTATGCGCAAACACCAGGTGGATCTGGTCTGCCTGGCCGGGTATATGCGTCTGCTTTCGCAGAAGTTTGTGGCGGCGTTTCCGCAGCGGATTCTGAACATTCATCCGGCGCTGCTGCCGGCCTTTACGGGCCTGGAAGCGCAGACGCAGGCCTTCGACTACGGCGTGAAGGTGGCCGGCTGCACGGTGCACTTTGTGGATGAGCACCTGGACCATGGAGTCATCGTGGCGCAGCGGGCGATTCCCGTGCTGGAGACAGACGACGCGCACTCGCTGGCGGAGCGGATTCTGGCGGAGGAGCATATTGCCTATTCCGAGGCGATTGGCTTGGTGGCGAGCGGTGAGTATGAGATTCGCGGGCGGCGATTCGTGAAGCGGAAGGCATAGCGTGTTCGCTGCGCCGACATTCACTTTCTATAGGGGCTAGCCGGGTCCATACCGGATTTCAACGGCCATTTGCCTTGTCAAGCGGCTCAATCCCTATCTGGTCTTGTAAGCCCGAGTTGAATCGCCGAGTGAATTCTTTTTCGGTTTTTGCCGATTAATTAGTCAGGAATGCATAGGCTAAGAAATAGTCAGACAAGAAACGGAAGCGCCGCGCCGGGCGAATGAGTACGCCCTCCCCCTCCAGTTGCGGATGGCGCCGGGGCGCGGGACCATTTTGAATCTGAACGAGAAGCGGCTTTCCGCCGCGAGCCAGAACCGCAACCACGGTGGCGCTCGAATGCGGAGAGATGCGAAGAATCGAGACCAGCGGCTGGGCGGGAAGAACGCCTGCCGCTGGTCTCGATTTTTTTCTGGCGCGAAAACAGGTTGAGTCTCTTCGCGCCTGCCAAATTTCATAAAAACCAAGGCGGCCGCGGTCGCCTTTTTCTTTGCTAGGAGCTTTCCGCATGAATTTCATTGCCAATATCTGGAAAAATCCGAAGACGTCGGTCACCGGGCTGCTGCTGGCGGCCGTCACGATTGCCGGCGCGCTTTCGCAGCAGGGCATTACGCTGGGCACGGCCGGAACGGGAACCGTGGTCACGTTGATTAGCGGGCTGGCCACGGCGCTGCTGGGATTGCTGGCCAAGGACCCTGGGGAGCAGTCCAACTCGACCGGTTCGACCGCAAAATTGGGCGTATGGGCGCTGATTTCCCTGCTGCTGCCGTTGCCGTTCATGAGCGGCTGCTCGGCCAGGAACGTGGCGCAGGACATTGTGAACTGGACACCGACGCTGGAAAGCGCCGTGGCGACCGTGGACACGGCGGCGGCGCTGCTGGCGCCGGCGGATGCGCCTATCTTCGCGGCGGCAACGATTGGCTTTGACGCCGCCTGCAACGTGCTGGTGGCACAGGCCAAGGCGTACCTTGCCAACCCTAACGCCACCGTCCTGGCTCAGTTGCAGGCTGCTGTTGTGGTTTTTCAGCAGCAGGTAAACGCCTCGCTTCTGGAGGCCGCGAAGATTATTAACCCGAATAGCCAGGCGCACGCGCTGAACGCCATCAACGCGGTGGGAACGGCAGTGACGGCGATTCTGGCGCTGGTGCAGACGGTCTCAAGCAAGGCGCAGGTGGCGCAGATGGCCGCACAATCAACCATCAAGCTGGCCGCGGTCCGGTCCAGTCTGGACGAAAACAAGGCTGCCGCGATGATTGCCAGCCACTATGGCGAGCCGGTTGAGCTGGCGCGGGCGCAGGTGGAGCAGGCGGAGCTGAACGCGGCACAGGCCGGGTTCTAGGTCTTTAACTGAATGATCTTGTTCCTGAAAGTTCGTGGTCTCCCACCCTTTCGCCAAGAAAAGGGCGAAAGGATGGGGCACGGAGAATCCTTCAACTTCAAGCGGCCAGAGACCTGTGCGTTTTCACAGGCAGAGACTTGTGCGTTTTCGCAGATCGTGCGATGGGAGTCAGAGCAGAGGTTTTTTGCTGCATGGCGGCGTCTCACAATCAGGAATGGCCCTCCCGCGGTGTGATCTGGGTCACGGAGCGAGCATGCCCTGACTGGATAGCCTTGAGTAGATGGCGCAGGCGCCCGGAGCGCCGAAGCAATCAAGGAGTTTCACTCATGGCTTATGTAATTACCGATGCTTGTCTCAAGGATTTTGCCTGCGCGCCGGAGTGCGCCACTGCCGCCATTGCGCCCGCCTCGGCCGACGATGCCGCCGCCGCTGGAGTTTCGCAACTGTACATCAACCCGGACGAGTGCATCGACTGCGGCAACTGCGCGTCTCTTTGCCCACAGGGCGCGATTTTCCCGATTGACGAACTGCCGGCGGACAAGGCGGAGTTTGCCGAGAAGAACGCCGCCTACTTCAAGTAGAAAGATGCTGTACTGACCGCACCGGCACGATGCGAATCAAGGTATATCCCCAATAGCCCCGGCAGGCGAGCAGCTTGCCGGGGCAGGGGTGTTTGATGATAGATACAGATTTACTCTTCTACACTTCCCTGTTTGGAAACACCACGGCTATAGCAAAACCAGAGTGGCTGTACCCAGAAGCCATGTCCTCATGTGGCTTTTTCCTCTCCGGGGTCCCCGGCGAGCGATTTTTGCTCGTTGGGGTGGAAATAAAGCCACCTTCTCGGCTCTCAACAATGGCACGTTTACTCTGGTTTTGCTCTAAGGCTGAGCGGGCTGGGCCGAGGGATTTGACGGCGTGACCGGCAGAGCGAGGGTCTGCACCTTCTGCGGGTCGTCGCGCAGCTTCAGGTAGAGGATGCCGTTGGCCGGATGGGGAACGCTCAACTGGGTTCCCGTAAACTCCGGCGGGACGTTGAGGGCATTGCCGAAGTCCGGTGTAGCGGAGATGGACGCGGCCAGGAAGAGACTGGTCCCGGTCAGCGTGCAGGGCTTGGACGTGGCGCGCGGGCAGCGCAGCTCCTTGAAACCGGGGAGGCGCACCAGGGTTCCCAGCGCCAGCCAGTCGCCGGCGGCTCCGTCGGGGGCGACCACGCGCGCCCGCAGCGGTCCAAAGGCCGAAGAGCCGAAGCGGGCCAGCGGTTCCACAACTCCCAGGGCGGTCTTTGCATCCTCAAGCACCAGGCTGCCATCAGCCATGACCAGCACGGAGCGGAAACTGCCGTCGACGGCGGCGACTTCGACCTTTTCATCGCGGGGAAAGTTTTCCGGCACCTCCGATTTGAGAAAGAAGACCAAACGGCGCTCGACGGGCAGATCGTCAGGGCTGCCCAGGCGCACGGGCGAAAGCACGGCGGAAACATCGACCTGAGTGCCTTTGCTGAGCAGCGTGACCTGCGGACGGGGCGGCTCGACGCTGACCGGCACGCGCAACAGGCGCCCATCCTGCAACTGCACACTGGCGGAGTATGGTTTACCGGGTTCAAGGGTGGCCGTTGAGCTGCCGGCCTTCAGAACCAATTGGTCAGAATCCTGCAGGCGGCTGAGCGCGGCAGGGGTCCAGGCGATGCTGTCAAGGCTAACCTTGGCCACCTCGTCGAGGCGCTTGCCCTTCAACAAAGCCTCAGTCTCACCCGTGCTCAACGTAAGGCGCTCCAGCACCGCGGCTTCCGCGTAGACTCTCACAGGCAATGAGTCGGGCTTTTCCAGGCCAAACTGGTAGATTTCCAGATTGCCCGTTCCAGGAGTTGCGTCTTTCAAGGGGACGGTCACTTCCAACTGAGCCGGCTTCGGCGATTTCCAGGTCAGCTTGAGCGGAGTGGCGCTTCCTGACTGCTCTTCGATCCGGTCAACACATACGGAGTTTTCGCCTTCGATGTGCAGCGTGTCGTCGCGGCCTACGACCAGCGCCTGATCATCGGCAGCAGCCACGGTCCACTTGGCGGTGAGAGCGGCGCGCAGGTGGAAGCGTGGACCCTCCCAGTTGTCAAAGCCCCACTTACCGCGCAGGACGCCGGTCAGATCGCCCTCTGGCAAGGGAGGAGCGGGATGCGCCAACACCAGCCCGCCCTCTGAGAGGTCGGCCTTCACCGGCAGATCGACCGGGCCCTTTTTGGTGTCGATGTGCAGCGTCAAGCCGGAGGCTAGCTGGGTGGCAAAGACCAGCGGCGCTCCCTCGGCCAGCAGCACGAGACCGGGTTTCTGCGCGCAATAAACATCCTCCAGATTTACCGGATGCAGCGGCGGCGGCTTGATTGCGCCCACGGGCGGCAGCGCCACGACCACGACCGACTTGGGATCGCGGAAGGAGGGCGGAACGTTGAGCCGGAGATTGAGCGTATCCCCTGCCGGCAGGGCAAGCGCTGGAATGTACTGGAAATGCGCCGTGTGCAAGGAGGCGAAGATTCTGGCGGTGTCGACAATGGCGCCGACATACGCGCTATATGCGCCTGCCCCGGCGACGTTGGAGTAACTGATCTGGTTCATCAAGTCCACGGTAGAGCCGGCGGTCAGTTGCGCGACGCGCGACTGCGCGCTGGTATCGTCCAGCACCAGGGCGTCGGTGTGCTGCACCAGGCAGGGGGCCTGCTGATCGCTGGGCTTGTCGAAGCACTGCTGGTCCAGGCGAATGCCCAGGCTGCGGGCGGCCTTTTCGGCGTGTTCCTTGAGCTGCTTGGGGTCAGTTTGGGAAGTTTCCCTGACCTCGGCCAGATAGGCATCCAGGCGCATGCGGTCCCAACTGGCGGCTTCGAGATCCTGCACGGAGCGGACAAAAGCGCCGGGGCGGCCGCGCACGGCGGAGCGCAGGGTGCTGAAGCCGCCGCCCGTTTCCGGCGCCAGGAAGATGAGCGCCTGCTGGGCCTCCTGCGGCACAACGACAAAAACGCCCTCCTCGCGCGCTTCACGGGTCCATGTCTCCACGCGGGTGAACCACTCCGGGGGCGGCGGGTTGGTGGCCCCGCGCAGGAAAGCGACGATCAGGACATAATGGGCGGACTGGCTCTCAGGAAGGTCGGGATGAATCCAGAGACGGTCTCCCGGCATCAGGTTGGGGACCTGACCGATGGGCAGGGTAACTTCCGCGCGCTTGACGCGCACATCCACCTTGGGTCCAGCCAGATCGAAGGCCGGGCCGTCGGCGCGCAGGCAGGCTGAAACCAGGCAAAAGAACAATACCAGTTGCAAACAGCGACGCATATCTTCTATTGTACGGAGCGAGCTGTCAAAAAGAGTTTTTCGGAAGCGCAACTTTTTGCAGGTTGCGGGGTTGCCGGAAGAGCAGGAGGTGGACGCAGTTTTTTGCGACACAGCCCACAGGGCAGCTTTATCGGTTACACTGAGGGATGTATATCTTCAAACAGAGGATTAGCTAGAGTATTTCTCGAATTCATCTGCGGCGAAAGAAACAAGGGGACGATGGCCTTGAGGCCGGTAAAGATCCCCACAAGCGCCATGAACCCTTAACTTCATCGGGAAATGCATCCAGTTATCGAGCAAAAGGAAACCCAGAGCATTGCCGGGGTGTGCCGAAGGCAGCCCACAAGTCAAGGTAAAGGCCAAGCCGATCCTTCGGCACGATGAGTGAAGTCTAGAACTAACGCTGCTTTCTTTTTGTATCCGCGCAGCCGATCTCCCGCAGAAGGCTATGAAGCCATTCGGAAGCGATCCGGCGCAGACAGAAGAAACGGCATACGGAGAAGAAAGAATGAAATCAACAAAAGCAAGCCAAAGTAGCGTAGATGTAAACAGCCTGAGAGTTCCCGATGCGGAAGAGATTATCGAAGATGCCCTGAACGAATTGGCGTTCAGCACAGACCCCGGCTTGGCGCGCGCCCTGCATTTTCTGGCGCCGGATGGCTACCAGGCGATTGTGGAACTGTGCGGCGAAAACGGCCGCAGCAAGCGGCGAAACGCGTCGGCTGGGACGTGGTCGCCGGAAGAGGACGAACTGCGCATCTACTTTGAGCGCACCGACGGCTCCGAGGCGGCTCCGCGTCCCGTGCGGACGCCGCGCGCGGTTGCCGACCAGGCTTTTGATGAGGATGAGGACGGGCAGGAGGCGGTGATTCCCGCCGATCTGGACACGCGCGTCAAGGAGCTGTGCGCCGCGCTGGCCGAGGCCGAGCGGGGCGGACACGCGTTTATTGCGCTGAAGTGGTTCCGCGACTCGTTTTTACCGCGCAAGGCCTTCCGCTGGAATCAGCATCCTGAATCGCGCCAGGCTGTTCTGGCCGAAGCCATCCAGCGCAGCCTGGTGCTGACCAGCAAGATCGCCAATCCGAAGACACCGGCATATCCGACAACCACGATCCGCCTGAACCGGGACGAGGCCGGCATTCCCGAAGAGGCGCAGCGCTTTCACCCGGTGGAGGCGCATGGCGACTCCATTGCCGAGGCCATTGAAGAGGAACGGGGGAATCTGTGAGCTGCTACTTTCTAGAAGCCACGGCTTTTGCCAAGCTGTTTGTGCAGGATGAGGGCACCAACGCCCTGATCAGCCTGATGGAGGCGGTCGAGGACAACCGCAAGCTGATCTCGGCTTCGACGCCGCTGGAAGTTTACGCGGCCGTGCGGCGGCGCGAGCGCCGCGGAGACATCAGCGCGGAAGACGCAACCGCCGCGCTCGAAAGCCTGCGCCTGGAAGCGGCGCGCATGGTGCAGGAGCCGCTGAATCCGGCGGTGTTGGAAGCCGCGCGCCAACTACTCGACCACACCAGCCTGCGCTGGCCCGACACTCTGCAACTGGCTGCGGCGCTGGTCTCCCGAGACATGTTCCAGGGCATGGAGATCATCTTCGTCTCCGCTTCGACGCAGTTGCTGGAAGCCGCCAAGGCCGAGGGCTTCCATACCATCGACCCAACCAAGGAAGCGGTCAGGCCGGCGGTCGAAGCCGCGAAGGAAGCAGACCCGGACGACGAGGATCAGTAGAGCAAATCCAGAGTTACCGCGCAGTAGGAAAAATCGTGCAATGTGCCGTTTTCTTGAGGAAAACGGGACTCTACCTCATCAACTCCCTCTATACCAACTCTGAATTTGCTATAGCAGACCGGCCGCGCGGTTCAACCAATTGCTGGCTGGACTGCGGCTTTGCAAACTTCTGCCAGGCGCCGGATGCCTTCGCGAATCTGCTCCGCGGAAGCGTTGGAAAAATTCAGGCGCATGTAGCGCTGGCCGGGTTCATTCGAGAAGAAATCCTGCCCGGGCACAAAAAGAACCTTGCGCTCCATCGCTGCGAGCATCAGTTCGTTGGTGTTCACTCCCTCGGGGCACGTGACCCACAAGAACATTCCCCCCTCAGGATTGGTCCACGAGAATCCAGTAGGCATGTTTTCGGCGAGCGCAGCGTCCATGATCGCGTGGCGTTCCCCGTACGACTTCCGGATGCGCCCGACGTGGGTTTCGTTGTCAAAGTCTGTCAGATAGCGGTAAACGATGCGCTGGTCCAGGCTCGATGTGTGCAGATCGGCGGCCTGCTTGGCGATGGTCAGCTTGCGCCGGATCTGCTCCGTCGCAACCAGCCATCCGACCCTGAGGCCGGGCGCAATCGTCTTGGAGATGGTGCTCAGATAGACGACAAGGCCCTCGGTGTCCAGCGATTTGATTGGATTGACGCTCTTTCCCGCATAGCGCAGAGCGCCGTAGGGATCGTCCTCCAGAATCATCAGGCCATAGCGCAGCGCGATCGAATAGAGCGTCTTGCGGCGCTCGGCGGTAAGCGTAACTCCGGTGGGATTCTGAAAGCTGGGAATCGTATAGAGGAACCGGGGCTTTTCGCGATCGATCAACTCCGGCAGAGCTTCCGGGATCAGGCCATCGGCATCGGTAGGCACGGCGGCAAAGCGAGCCTCGTGGATCTGGAATGTCTGGATGGCGGCCATGTAGGTCGGGTTCTCGGTGAGAACGCAGTCCCCTGGATTCAGAAGGATTTCTCCGATCAGATTCAGCGACTGCTGGGAGCCGGTCGTGATGAGAATGTCTTCCGCGGTGCAATCGATTCCCCGCTGGCGGGAGTCGGCCGCGAATCTTTCGCGCAGCTTGCAGAAGCCTTCGGTGGGACCATACTGCAGCGCGGCTGCGCCATCCTCGCTGAGGACGCGCTCCGTGGCGCGGAGAACGTCGTCTACGGGGAAAAGCTCGGCCGCGGGAAGGCCGCCGGCAAAGGAAATAATCTCCGGCTGCTCGGTAACCTTGAGAATCTCGCGTATGGTCGAAGGGCGCACGCCGTCCATTCGGCGCGCAAACTTGATGTTCATGCCCCTGCCTCTTTCGTCTCAAATGTTTTTCCAGTATAAGGCGTTCGTGCCGGTCCCATAAGTTTCCGGAATGGCCGGGAGGCAGCGGCCTCCAGGAGAGGCGCGAATCAAGCGGACGAAGACGCTTTTTCGGGAGTATTCTGTAGCTGTCGCTGGAGCTAGAGGAGGAGTACGGCTCATCATGAATGCTTTGAAGATTCGTCCCGCCCTTGAGCCTTTTCCCAACTGCCCCGCCCTCGACGGGTGCCACTGCGTCACCAATTCCCTGGCAAAGATTTTTCACCACGCCGGCCACCCTCTCACGGAGGAGATGCTGCTCGGTTTGGGCGCTGGAATGGGATTCATCTATTGGCAGATGAAGATGGGCGCAGGCACCTATATCTTTGTTGGCGGCAGGGGAAACGGGAAGAACTTTTACCAGGATCTGAGCGCCCGAACCGGCGTCGGAATTCGAGAGATCCACACCAGCAGCAACAAGAAGGCCGAAGCCGAGCTGTTGCGCGAACTGGCGCAGAAAAAGCCCGTGATGCTCGGCGGCGATATGGGCTTTCTGCCCTGGTTCCATCTGCCAAAGGATTACCACTTCGGCGGTCACTCCTTTGTGGCCTGCGGCTATGACGGCGACCGGACGATTCTGGCCTCCGACATGGACCCGCAGATGGCTGGAGTGAAGAAAGGCCTTTATGCGCCGGTCACTCTGGAACAGCTGGCCAAGGCCAGAAGCTCGACCTTCAAGCCCTTTCCGCCGAAGAATCTACGCCTGGAGTTCGACTTTGCGAGGTTTCGCGAGCCGGGAAGCCGGGAGATTGCCGCGTCCGTTGCGCAGACCGTCGACGCCCACCTGCACCCTCCGATCAAGAACTTCGGCGTCGCAGGTCTGCGCCATACGGCCAGCGAGTTGTTGCGATGGCCGGCGATCTTCAAAGACAAAGAGCTGCGGATGAACCTGTTCAATCTCTATGTCTTCATCGAAATCGGCGGCACGGGAGGCGGCTGTTTCCGGCCCATGTATGCCCGATTTCTGGAAGAGGGCGCGAGGATTACGGGCTTGCCAGCGCTGGCGAGCGGCGCTGAAATCTTTCATCAGTCCGGCGCGAAGTTTACCGAGATCGCGCTGCTGTTCAAGGATGCCGTGAAGATGAAAGGGAGCGAAGAGAAGGTGCGCTCCGCCTCCCGGCTCTTTGCAGAAATCGCTGAGCTGGAAGAGAAGGCCTGCCTGCTTCTGAAGCAGGGCGTGGATGGCAAATCCGTCGCCTAAGTCTCTGACAGAATAATTTGCTACCTCTGGTTCGTGCTTTCCCGGGTCCCAAAATCGGGACCTGGGGCACCCATCGTTGCTATATCTTCAAGCTGTCAACGACCTAGCGGCGATTCTTGCGCTTGGCGTCGATCTTTGGCCAGTACTGAAACGCGTCGGCGTAGAGCTCGCCATCAAGATCGGCCGCGCGCTGCTGCATGCGTCCCTGCGCGTCGTGAATGGCCTGGTTGTAAATGGCGGGGCCAATCTCTTCCATGAAGAAATTAAGCAGCAGGCCCGACGGCAAGTCGCCAAGCGGCTCGGGCATGTTCTCTTCAAAGTAGCGCTTGATGGAAGCAATCGCATCCGCGCGAGCCTGTTTTGAGATTTCGATTGTAGTCATCTGGCTCCTTAGTACTACAGCACTTGCTCCAGATTGCCCCGTTCCGGGCCTAAAGGCCGTGATACTTGGCCCATTTTTCAGGGGGCTAAAGCCTCCTGCTCCCTCCGAATCGTCGATCTATAACTGCAGTAATAGCCGCGCTTCTACTCGCTGCGGAAGCGGTTGGCCTGCTCGAACTCGGCACGCAGCTCCGGAGTGCGCAGATTTTCGCGCAGGTGGGCGAGGCGTTCTTCGAGAGCGAGAAGCGCGGCCTGGATGTCTTCAGTGTTGGTGAGGGCGATGTCGCGCCACATGGAATAGGGACTGGAGCCCAGACGAGTCATCTCGCGCAGGGCGCGGCCGCCCACGTCCTGCAACTCCGGCGCGCCGCCGACTTCTTCCTGCAGCAGAGCGCTCAGGGCCGTCGCGACAAACTGCGGCAGATGACTGACCCAGCCGACCAACTCGTCGTGACGCGCGGGATCGAGATCAAGAATCTTTGCGCCCATAGCGGCAACCCACTCCCGCCAGCCTTTTACAAGCTCCGCGGAATGGGGCGAGCGCTGCCAGTCGGCGTCGTCGGTAAAGAGCCAAGCCGCGCCGCGAAAAAGCTCTGCATCGCCCAGCGCCGCGCCGCCACGTTCCTTGCCTGCCATGGGATGGCCGGGAAGAAAAGCCGCGCGCTCCGGCGTGTTGAAGAGGCGGCCCGCCGCGTCAGTGATTTGAGATTTTGTGCTGCCCACATCGGTGACCAGATGCTCGGAGCCGAGCACGCCGCTGAGCTTTTCCATGAAATCGAGGATTGAGTAGATGGGCGTGGCCAGCACGACGACCTGGCTCTCGCGCGCCGCCTGCAAGGGCTCTGCAGCAATGGAGTCGATGGCGCCGGCAGCCAGCGCCGTTTGCGCTCCCGCCGCGCCCCGGTTCCAGCCGAGGATCGAACCGCGAAAGCCCGCCGCGCGCAGCGCCAGACCGACCGATGTGCCCAACAGCCCCGTGCCCAGAATGGCGATGCGCTCGATCATGGAATTCCTGCCCTCATGATAGCGGAGTTAGCGTCGTTAGCGGTGTTAGCCGCGCTTCGCGCGTGTTAGCGGAGCTAGCAAAGGCTAACCCCGCTAACTCCGCTTTCTGCCATGCTACAACGTACGGCCGACGGCCTTGGCGACAAAGCGCAGTTCGCAGATGAGCTTCTCGAACTGGTCGAGGTAGAGGGTCTGCGATGCGTCGGAAACGGCCTTGTCGGCGTTGGGGTGAATTTCGACCATGATGGCATCTGCGCCCGCGGCCACGGCGGCCCTGGACATGGGAGCCACCATCTCGCGGCGGCCCGTGCCATGGGAGGGATCGGCGACGATGGGCAAGTGCGAGAGCTTGTGCACCATGGGAATGGCCGAAATGTCCATAGTGTTGCGCGTGGCGGTCTCATAGGTGCGGATGCCGCGCTCGCAGAGGATGACGTCGTAGTTGCCGCCGGCCAGGATGTACTCGGCGGAGAGCAGCAGCTCCTCGATGGTGGCGGAGATGCCGCGCTTGACCAGGACCGGCTTGCGAATCTCGCCGAGAGCGCGCAGCAGGTTGAAGTTCTGCATGTTGCGCGCGCCCACCTGGAAGAGGTCCGTGTATGGCAGCATGGGCTCAATCTGTGCGATCTCCATTACTTCAGTGACCGTGAGCAGGCCGTTTTCCTCGGCAGCCTCGCGCAGGAATTCGAGTCCGGGAAGGCCCAGCCCCTGAAAGGCGTAGGGCGAACTGCGCGGCTTGTATGCGCCTCCGCGCAGGAATTGGCCGCCCGCGGCCTTGACGCATTTGGCAATGGCAAAGATCTGCTCGCGATTCTCAATCGAGCACGGACCGGCCATCACGGCCACCTGACGGCCGCCCACCTTTACGCCGTTGGGAAACTCGACGGCCGTGCCTTCCGGGCGAAAGCCGCGGCCGGCCAGCTTGTAAGGCGAACTGATGCGGTGCACATAAAGCACGCCCGGCAATGCCTCGAACTTCTCCATATCCAGATTGACGGTGGGTCCAACGCCGGCCAGAATGGTTTGGGTCACGCCTGTGGTTCGATGAACACAGACTCCGGATTCCACCATTGCATCGGTAACTGCATCAATCTGCTCTTCGGTAGCCTTTTCCTGCATGGCAACAATCATTGTCTTTTCCCTGTCTCGGACGTCTGAGCGTCCGTGCCTGGGCCAGGCGCAACATCACCCCCACGACGAAGACCTGTCGCGGGGGACCCCGATGTAACCGCCTGGGCGTTCCTCTCCGAAGCCAACTCGTTCTGCTGCAAGGTCCGCATCACGTCGATGATGCGCTCGTAGATATGCGTCAGCTCGATGTCCGGCAGAGGCCCCTGGTTGGCGGCGCGCACGTTGGCATAGATCACCTTTTCGCGCGCCGGCTCGTAAATCGGCAGCGCGGTGACAGCCTTCAGATGGCCGATCATCTGCGCGGCGCGGGCGCGCTCGCTCAGCAGTGCAACAAGCTGGCGGTCCAGGACATCAATTCTGTCTCGCATTTCTTCCAGCGTCATTTTCATCCTCGTGTTGCGTCCAGCGTCCCGTTTGCGAAAAAAGCCGGGGCGGCCAGAGCCGTAGGAACAGGAGTTGGATCCATCAAGACGGCTTGAAGCGCCGTCAGCGGGGGGCATTACCGGGCCAGCGCCGCCTGCGGCAGGCGAAGGCCCTTGATAAATCGAGCCACTGCGCCGGGCGCTGTTTCTGGAGTTGACCTTTCGATCAAATCCACAATCGCGCTGCCGATCACCGCGGCATCCGCGAACTGGCCCACCTGGGCAACGTGTTCCGCGTTACTGATGCCGAACCCCACGGCTACCGGCAGCCGGGTCCATCGCCGGATGCGGGCCACCAAGGGCGCTGCATCAGAGGCCAGGCTCTTCTGCTTGCCGGTCACTCCGGCGCGGGAGATGGCGTAAACAAAGCCTTTGGAGTGGGTGGCGATGGCCTGAAGCCGCTCGTCGGGACTGGTGGGCGCGGCCAGAAAAACCGGCGCAAGTCCCACCCGTTTCATCTCGGCCAGATACTCGCCCGCCTCTTCGACAATCAGGTCGGTCACGAGCGCGCCATCCGCGCCAGCCGCTTTGGCATCGTCGGCAAACTTGCGCAGGCCGTAGTGGAGAATCGGATTGAGGTAGCTGAAAATGATCAGGCCCGCTGCGGGACGCGCAGCGCGAATCTCGCCGGCCAGCGCCAGCACATTCTTGAGGCTTGTGCCATGCGCCAGGGCGCGCTCGCTGGCGCGCTGAATCACCGGGCCGTCGGCCATGGGATCGCTGAAGGGCACGCCCAGTTCGATCACGTCTGCGCCCGCGTCGATGGCCGCAAGTGCAATCTCGCGCGTCGCGTCAAGGGTCGGGTCGCCAGCCGTCAGGTAAATCACCAATCCGGGTTTGTGATCGAAACGTATCGCCATCGTTCTCACGCTCCCTGAATGTGCAGCTCGCGGGCCAGGATGCCCATATCCTTGTCGCCGCGTCCAGAGAGATTCACAACCAGTATGTCATGAGGAGCCATCGTGGGAGCTATGCGCAGAGCCTCCGCAACCGCATGCGCGCTTTCCAGCGCCGGCAGAATACCCTCCGTGCGCGACAGCTTCACCACCGCGTCCAGAGCCGCCTTGTCATCGCACACAACGTACTCCGCCCGCCCCAGATCGTGCAGTTCCGCGTGCTCAGGGCCGACGGAAGCGTAGTCGAGACCCGCTGAAACGGAATGCGTCAGCGATATCTGGCCGTTCTCATCCTGCAGGATGTAGGAATACGTGCCCTGCAAAACGCCCGGCGAACCGCCGCTGAAACGCGCCGCGTGATCGCCCAGCTTGGGTCCGCGCCCGCCGGCCTCCACGCCGATCAGGCGAACTTGCTTGTCGGGAAGGAACTCGTAGAAGGCGCCAATGGCGTTCGATCCGCCGCCCACGCAGGCAATAATGGCAGTGGGCAGCCGGCCTTCTTTCGCTAGGATCTGCTGCTTCATCTCAATGCTGATGACGCGCTGGAAGTCGCGCACCATGGTCGGATACGGATGCGGGCCAAGAGCGCTGCCAAGCAGGTAGTAAGTGGTGCGGACGTTGGTGACCCAGTCCCTCATCGCCTCGCTGATGGCGTCTTTCAGCGTCTTCGAGCCGGAGCTTACGCCGCGAACTTCCGCGCCCAGCAGACGCATCCGCAGGACATTCAGCTCTTGCCGCGCCATGTCCACATCGCCCATGTAGACGACGCATTCGAGACCCAGCAGCGCGCAGACCGTAGCGGTGGCCACGCCGTGCTGGCCCGCGCCGGTCTCGGCGATGATGCGCTTCTTGCCCATGCGCCTGGCCAGCAGGCCCTGGCCGAGGGCGTTGTTGATTTTGTGCGCTCCGGTGTGCAGCAGGTCTTCGCGCTTCAGGTAAATCCTGGCCCCGCCCAACTCTTCGGTGAGCCGCTTGCAGAAGGTGAGCGGCGTCGGCCGGCCGGCGTAATCCTTCAGCAGCGCGTCCAGTTCAGTGTGAAAGACAGGATCGGCCTTGGCCAGGTTGTACTCGCGCTCCAGCTCGTCCAGCGCCGCCACCAGCGTCTCCGGCACATACCGCCCGCCATAAACGCCAAAGCGGCCGGGCTTCGACTGGGATGGAAGTGCGGGATTTTTGATCGATGCCATGAGGGGCCTCCTGCGTGTCTGGGCAAAAAGATGATACTTTTCAGTGTACAAGGCGCGTCAGTGTAGCGCGGTCTTGAAAACCGTTTGTAACGTCAACCAACGAAAGACGGCGATTTAGCTATGATGAGGACGAGATGACGAGTGAGGAATATAAAAGAGCTTTCGGCCTCTCTGAGTTGAATAGGAAAAACCCAGAGAAGGCATTGGAGTTCGCCCTTGATATTCGCAAGTTTGAGATCGAACTCTACTGGAAGCGCGCGACCTATTTCTGGGCGTTCATCGCTATCTCGCTAGCAGGTTTCGGCAGCCTTTTGGCAGCGAAAGAAATCCGATGCGACGAGAAAGGGGAGGCGCTTCTTACGGCTTCCTGCCTTGGCTTGGTCTTCTCAGTAGCTTGGTACTTCGTTAACAGGGCAAGCAAATTATGGCAGGAGAACTGGGAGAAGCACGTTGATCTTTTGGAAGACGAAGTAATCGGGCCGCTATACAAAACCGTCCTGAACGACGAAGATATCTGCTTTTGGCGGCTGTGGGGACCCTTTCCCTTTTCTGTTTCCAAGATCAACCAGATCCTGAGCATGTTTGTTGGGCTGCTCTTTCTCCTACTTGTAGCGTCTGCTCTTTGGAAATGCATTTGTACTGGATGGTCCACCGGCCCATTCGCGATTTCGATGGTTGTTCTGACCGTCGCTGCAATCGTGACCCTCTCGTGTAAAGGCCAAACCAAATCACCAAAAAAAGCGGGTCGTGTACGTGCAACTAAGCGTAAAACGAAGATCGTTTGATACCAGCCTGAGTCCCACATCTCGCTTTTGAGATGTGGGATCGAACCGGTCACGCCGCTTTCCTCACCCGCAAACTCACGCGCAGCCCGGCGGCGGAGAGCATATTGACCAGCATATCCAGGCCGAAGAGTTCGATTTTGCCGTGCATCAGGTTGGAGATGCGCGGCTGAGTCACGCCGAAAACCTTGGCTGCCCCGGCCTGGCTCAGTCCTTCGCGTTCAATATGCTTTTTCAGCGCCAGCATCAGCGAGGAACGCAGCTTCAGGTTTTCGGCCTTCGCCGGAGTCTTTTCAATGGCGTCCCACACACTGGCAAAGCAATTCCTGGTCATTGGTTCAACTCCGGAATCAGGCCCTTTTCGCACCACGCGCAGGCTTCTCCGCAAACTGCGAGGCAACCAGCACCACCGGCTCCTGGTCCGGGAAGGTCGCGATCATCGTCAGGTGGCCACCCATGGCCGCCACTGTGCGCGCCATCGTGGACAGGCGCGGGTCCTTGCGCTTCTCCAGGCGCGAAATCTGCATTTGTCCGATTCCGAGAGCGTCGGCAACCGTTGCCTGGCTGATCTTGCGCCCTTTGCGCAGTTCGGCCAGCGTCATGCGCCGCTTCACTTTGGCGATCAGCTCCGCTCCTCTCGCTTCGATAGCTTTTTGCCGCTCTATTGGCAAAGTGGCAATCCAGTCATCAACCGAAATCATTCCGCGCATAGCAGCCGCTCCTATTGATTAAAGGTCGTCGAGGTGTTCCTTGTACCGCGAATCGGCCCTTTCGATCAACCGTTTATAAAACTTTGCTTCGCTCACGCCCGACTTGTCTCCGGCGACGAGCAGAATTGCATTTCGTTGCGGATTAAAGGCGAATGCAACCCGCCATATGCCTCCGTCCGCCGTGAAGCGAAGTTCCTTCATGTTCGCGTACTTCGATCCATTCAGCGTATCTACTTCGGGCCGTCCCAAGGATGGTCCGAACTCCCGAAGTGGCGCGAGAGCGGCAGCCAGTCCGTCCTGCACCGCCTCTGACATCTCTTCGACTTCGGCCTTGAACTTCGGATGGAAGTAGGCGGACCAACTCATGAGGTTATTATGCCACAAAGGGCATTATGCGCAATAGGGCATTATCTGAATCACATTACTTCCAGCGGAAGATCCGTAGCGAGACGGCGAAGGGCACAACCAGCCACGCCAGCAGGATGGAAACGGGAGCAATCAGTTGGCCGAGATTCATTCCCTGGAGCATGTTGCCGCGCAGGGAGTCGATGGCCGCGGTGAGCGGAAGCGCGCGCACCAGCGGCTGAAGGGCAACGGGAAAGCGGGAGGCGGAAAAGAAGACGCCGGAGAGAATCCACATGGGCAGCATGACAAGGTTCATCAGCCCCGATGCGGCTTCCATCGTCCTGGCGCGCGCGCTGACCAGCAGGCCCAGCGCGGAAAAGGCCAGCGAGGTGAGCACGCAGAGGAATCCCAACTGCCAGAGCGAGCCGCGGAAGGGCACGCCGAAGGCCAGCCAGGCAAAGCCCAGGAAGACTGCGACCTCGACGACCAAGAGAGCCAGCCGCGAAAGCAGAAACGAGGTGAGATATTGCCAGCGCGGCATGGGCGAAGCCACCATGCGCTTGAGCAGCTTCTTCTGGCGCGCCTCGACAATGGCAAAACCCAGGCCCCACATCGCCGAGCCCATCAGGTTCATGCCCAAGAGGCCCGGCACCACGAAGTCGATATAGCGCGCGCCAGTTTCGTGCACCAACTGGTTTTCAGAGCGCGTCGCCTGCCGCCGGCCGGCCGCCGTCTGAACTGCGCGATCCGCCAAAAGGCGCGCCGTGCGGGCGTCGGGGTTGGTGTCGTCGAATTTGTAGACCACGCCATCCGGCCTCTGGATGGCCAGCAGCAGAATGTCTCCCGTGGCCAGCGCGTGCGTGCCGGCGGCCTCATCCATCGCCGCCGCCGTCAAGCCCTTGTCGGCGGCCAGAGCCTGGGTGAGTTGCGTCGTCGTCGCGCCCACCTGCAAGACATCCGCAGGCCGGTTGCGAAAGGCGATGCCCAGGCCAACCGCCAGCAGAATCGGAAAAAGGAAGGTCCAGAAGATGGCTTCCGGTTCGCGCAGGAAGAGGCGGAAACGCAGGATGGTGAGTTGAAAGAGCGAACTGGTTTCGAAGTTACTCATCGCGCAGCGTCCTTCCCGTCAGGGCCAGAAACACATCGTCGAGCGTGGCGGAGTGGGTGCGGAACTCGCTGAGGTGCAGCCCCTGGGCTTCAAGCGCGTCAAAGATGCGCGGCACGGCAACATGCAGCTCGCTGACCGAAAGCTGATGCAGCCCGGCATCGACGCGGTGCGACTGAATGCCCGGAATCGCCGTCAGCAGCGCCACATTCACCTGCGGCGCGGCAGTGTGATGGCCGGTTACGGCGAACTCGACAATGTGGTCGGCGCCGACCAGAGCGACCAGCTCCGGCGTGGTTCCCTGCGCGATGACGCGCCCATGGTCCATGATGGCGACGCGGTCGCAGAGCCGGTCGGCCTCTTCCATGTAGTGCGTGGTCAGAATGATGGTGCGGCCCGCCTGCTTCAACTGCTCCACCAGGTCCCACAGGTGGCGGCGCGCCTGCGGATCGAGGCCGGTGGTCGGCTCGTCCAGGAAGAGCAGTTCCGGATCGCCCACCAGGGCGCAGGCCATGGCGAGCCGCTGCTTCTGCCCGCCACTGAGCGTACCCACGCGGGCCTTCCGCTTCTCTTCAAGCTGCGCCATGCCGATCAATTCATCGACGGGAATACCGTGATGATAGAAGCTGCGAAAGAGGCGCAGTATCTCCTCCACCGTCGCTTTCTCCGGGAACTGCGTTTCCTGCAACTGAATGCCGATGCGCTGGCGCAGCGCGGCGGCTCCTGTGGGCCAGTCGAGGCCCAGCAGCTCGACCGTGCCTGAGTCGGCGGACGTCAGCCCTTCGCAGATCTCGATGGTGGTCGTTTTGCCCGCGCCATTCGGCCCCAGAAGGCCGAAGCACTCGCCGCGCGCCACTTCCAGGTCGAGGCCATCGACCGCAACCACGTCGGCAAAGGCTTTGCGCAGCCCGCGCAGCAGCATCGCCGGGGCGTTTTCCTGAATCGCGCGCGTTGGCGTTCGAGCAATTTGCGAATCTTTCAATGGCATGACCCTTGCCCAAGACTAAGACGAAACCATGATCCGCAGCAACTCACAGAGAGCGGCTGCCCCAAGCCTGAATTTGCAGATTTGGAAAGCCATCGCGGCTCAACGCCAGAGTGTCTTGCAATCTCATGGAATTTATCGAGTCGCGATTATCTGGAAATTTGCAGCGGATAAAGTTCAAACCATATACCCCCTGGGGGTTAGGGGGGGGAGGGGTCTGCCGGTGGGGTTCGGACCGGGCGCACTCCCTTCCCATGTTCATGATGCGCTGCTGAGTGGAAATAATCTGCAATTATGTGGGGCCGGTGACGCAGATTGGGATGAGAATCGCTCTTCTATTGATCCGGCCCAAAAGATTTGCATCGCGCTACCCCCACCCTGTTGATTCGGCAAGAAAACAGTGAGATCGCTTTCCCACCCATTTCCGCAAAAGACGCGGAAATGGATGGGGCACGGAAGTCGATAGCAAAGCTAAAATGCTCTAGTTGCCGAATCAATAGCGACAAAAACAAAGGCGTCGCGAGGGTGGGGCACCCAAACAGTTTCGTTCACACTTGAATCGAAAATGATCTATTCCTAATCTTTATCTTTCCAGATCACTGACCAGATGATTTCGTACCATTGGATTCGAGGTATCCCAGGTCTCAAAAGCGAGATCCGGGGCACGCGGCATTGGTACAACTTTATGCTGTCAGGGACCTTTTTGCTTTCTCAATGGAAGTTTGCATGAGGCACAATAGCTCGCGGTATTGAATCGCAGCGATGGCTCAAAAACAAAGACGCGGCGAAAACAGCCGTTGGCCGGAGCTATCATCAGTCTGTGCAAAGTCCTTACAAACTGGGCGACATCCTGGCCAATGCGATCTCGCACGGCATCGGCGCGGTGTTGGCGATTGTGGGCTCGGTATACCTGATTGCCGCCTCGACGCGCGGGACGGCCTGGCATGTGGTCAGTTGTTCGGTCTTTGCCGTGACGATGGTGCTGGTCTATGTGTGTTCGACGCTCTATCACTCGCTGGTGCGCACCAGGGCGCGGCACGTCTTTCACATTCTCGACCACTCGTCCATCTACCTGATGATCGCCGGAACTTACACGCCCTTCTGCCTGATTTCGCTGCATGGGCCAGTGGGCTGGACGATTCTTTCCATCGAATGGGGACTGGCCGCGGCCGGGGTCATCTTCAAGAGCTATGCCGTGGGACGGTTTCCGGTGGCGTCGGCGCTGGTGTACCTGGGGCAGGGCTGGTTCGTAGTGGTCGCGGCTGTGCCACTGATTCACTCTCTTGGCTGGCACGGGATCATGTGGCTGGGCGCAGGAGGGCTGGCTTACACGCTGGGCATCATCTTCTTCGCGCTGGACCGGCTGCGCTACTTTCACGCCACGTGGCATCTGTTTGTGCTGGCCGGAAGCATAGCGCATTACTTCGCCATTCTGTTTTATGTGGTTCCGGCGCGGCCGTGAGCGAGCGGGTCTGCTGATTACGCCGAAAGCTCTGAAGCAAACGCCATTCCGCGCACTGCTATGATGGAGGCGAAACGAGGAGATACCTCAGCGATTGACGCCGCGCAGGCGGCGAATCTGCCTTGCTTCGATTGGATTTCATGAGCCAGATTTCAGCGCACCTGACAAGAGACAACGAGCCAGAAGACCCTTCCGCCGGGCACGGCGCAACCGCTGGAGCATGGGGGCCGTGGCGGATCTTCTGGCTGGCACTGGCGGTGCGGCTGGCGGTCATCGCCCTCTGCCACTACTACCGGGTTCGGCTCAGCGAAGACCACTTTCACTTTGGCGCGGAGATGGGCCGCGTGGCCCGCGCGCTGGCGACGGGACGGGGCTACGCCGACCCCTTCTTTGGCCACACCGGGCCGACGGCCTGGGTGACGCCGCTGTTTCCGCTGCTTCTGAGCGGCATTTTCAAGGTTTTCGGAGTCTATTCCACGCTTTCGGCGTGGGTTGTTTTGTCCTTCGACAGCCTGCTGAACGCGCTGATGATCCCCCTGATCTGGGAGACGGGCAAGCGCTGCTTCGATTCGCGCACGGCGCGCTGGTCGGCATGGATATGGGCGCTCTATCCGGCGGCGATGCAATATGCGGTGAAGTGGATCTGGGAGACGACGCTGACCGTCTTCCTGTTTCAGTTGGCGCTGGTGATTGCGCTGCGGGTTGGTTGCGCGGGCGAGAACGGCAGCGGCAAGGATGGCCCCACATGGCTTCGCTGGCTGGAATTCGGGCTGGTCTGGGGGCTGATCGCGCTGGCCAACCCGGCGCTGCTGCTGTTTTTGCCGGTTTGCGGCGTCTGGATGCTGGCACGGAGCGGGAACGAGTGGCGGAAGCATCTGCTGAAGGCTTTCGCTTCCGGCCTTGTCTTTTTCGCCGTGATTGCGCCGTGGAGCTGGAGAAATCAGCAGGTTTTTCATCAATTTGTTCCCTTCCGCACGAATTTCGGGGCGGAGCTTTACCTGGCCAACGGTCCGGGGGCGAACGGCGCCATGATGGCCTTCGACCACCCCATCGTGAATGAAAGGCAGCTTCAGCTTTACGGCCAGATGGGCGAACTGCGCTACTCGGTCTGGCGCGGCGAGCTGGCCCGGCAGGCGATTCATGCCGATTGGCCACGCTTTCTGCGGCTTTGCCTGACGCGCATTTACTTTTTCTGGTTTGGCGTGCCCAACGCGGAGATCAGCCTGCTGGCAAATTTCGGCCGGGGACTGAATTACGGTTTCACCTCGCTGGCGGGACTGCTGGGCCTCGGGCTGGCGCTGCGGCGGCGCATTCCGTGCGCAAAGCTGTTTGCCGCGGCCTTCGTTCTTTTGCCGGCCGTCTATTACATTGTGACTGCGCACGCGCGCTTCCGGCATCCGCTGGAGCCGCTGATTACGCTGCTGGGCGTCTTTCTTTTCCAGCATGCGGAAGTGCGCTGGGGCTTCACTTTGCCCGTTCTGCGGAGGCTCTGGCCGGCGCGCCAGAAGTGCACCATAACTCGTGCAAATTGACCTTTGCCCTAGAGAACCGGTAAACTACTCTAGTTTGGCGATTCCTGCCTGTAGTCGTGGAGCCAGACGCTCGTCCGTAGATTTAGGGGCTTGAGCGTTCCGCGGCACGGAAGTTTCCGCCTGAGCTATTTTGGATTGCGTGGAGCGCCCCGGCCGAGCCGGAGCCGCGCTGGAGGGTTTATGTACGCGGTTATTCGTACCGGTGGTAAGCAGTATCGGGTCGCACCAGGCGACGTCGTGAAGATTGAGAGCATAGCGGCCGAGGAGCAGAAAGACCAGACCGTCGAGTTCAATGACGTGCTGGCCGTTTCTGGCGAGCCGGGAACCGTGGCCAAGCCGGCCACCGCAAAGGTGACCGCCGAGGTTTTGGGCGACGGCCGGGCAAGCAAGATCCTGGTCTTCCACCTGAAGCGGAAAAAGCAGTACAAGAAGCTGCAGGGGCATCGGCAGAACTTTACCGAGGTGCGCATCAAGTCCATCGAGGCTGACGGCGTGACCTATAACGCCGCCGTCTAGTCAGTCAGCAACCGGACAGCGCGAGACAACGAAGGAGATTGAGTAATGGCACATAAAAAGGGTGGGGGCAGTTCCACAAACGGACGCGATTCCAATGCGCAGCGGCTGGGCGTAAAGGCCTTTGGCGGCCAACTGATTACCGGCGGATCGATCATCATGCGCCAGCGCGGCACACGCATCAAGCCAGGCTTGAACGTGGGCATCGGCTCCGACGACACGCTCTTCGCGAAGGTAACGGGACGAGTGAGTTTCAGCGACCACGGCAACCGCGGACGTTTTGCGTCGGTCGAGCCCGTAGAAGTCAAGTAAGAAAACTCCAGTTCCACAATGAGGCCGCGGCGTTTGCGCGGCCTCATTTTTGTGCGATTCACGCCGGGAGCTGGACCGTCACGCTGGAGTCTGGACCGGAAGAGAAGCGCACACAAGGAAGGGCCGCATCCTGTCGGGATGCGGCCCTTTTGCATCTTAGAGCGATGCTGCCCGCTCGACCTGTCTATTCACGGCTCTGCGGGGTCTGGGCAAGCAGCTCTTCCACCGTTCTCTCCGCATCGGTCAGGAAGAAGCCGCCGGCGGACTGCTGCACGGCCACCTGGGTTCCGGTGTGGCCCAGAGCGGAGGCAATCTCGTTCCAGCGCAAGAGGGTGGAGTTTAGCGGCAGCAGAACGGGCTGGCGAACAGGCTCGGGCAGTGCGCAGTAGGTAACCCACATCCCCAGCGAAACCAGAACCAGCGACTCGGTAACGAGTTGAAAGGCATCCGACAGCGAAGCGTTGTGGGACCAAAATGCAGCGAGAACAAAGTCACTCGAAGACATCAGCCCAAAGCCCAGGGCAATCCCGAAAGTCATGCTGCGCGCCGAGAGGCGCAATGCATTCATGCTCAGGCAGAGAAACGCCAGAAGGCAGAGCTCAAGAATGCTTACTGAGCGCATCAGCCGAAAAGCAACATCAGCAATGATGAGAGCGCGAGAATGCTCCAAAGAGAATGTTGACAAGCTCAAAATCACTGAGACCAGAGCTGCCCATCGAAATGCCAAGGTACCAAGCCTCTGGAGACCGAAAAAAGCCGATAGCGCAGAGCGGAAGACCTCCACGCAGATAAAAAACAACAGTACCGCGCTGGCAATGTACGCCGACCAGTAAACCAAGAAGTAAATCAGGCTGCAGTAGTCATTGAACCAATGCCGCGTCTGGCCAAAGTAAAAGAAAAGTAGCACGGGCATCGAAGCCAGGCGCAATGCCAAATAGATCCCCAGGGCCGGGAACCGGCGGTGGAGTTTCTTCGTCCAAAACAGGAAGCCGAAGACCGCCCAAAGCGCAAATTCCATCATGCACATCAGGGTCATCGCCGTCTGTGAAGACATATTGGCTCCCCCACCATTCTAAGAGCACTCTCAGAATAGCGCGGAAAGCCCATCTGCTCAACCGCAAAACATCTCTTCGCGCTCGTTTAGTAACCTTGATAGGTTACTAACGGGGAGGATGTAGCGCAATACCTCTAGTTACTGTTGATTATTGCTACTCAGGTTCGACGGCGCATACCCAAGGGTTGCATGTCGGCCCCGGCATGCTCGCGGTGGCCGACTGGTGGCTCAGAAGAACAACGGGAGCGGTCTTGGAGGTGGTGGCAGCAGCGGCGGCGCCGGCGACAACGACGGAAAGAACGAAGATGCGAATAGCAAGTCTCATTACTGGTATCCTCTCGTGAAAATCGATTGGCAGAAGTCTCGACCTCTACCTGCGCAAATCATAGGTCATCAATCAAGACAATTTACGTTACCTTGTAGAGATATACAAAAGGTAACAGATTATGGTTACCTTTGTACCGCATTTCGCGAAAAATACGCCTCGGTTTTTCCGCCTCTTTCCTCCGCTGTATTGCGTCATTCCGAGGCCTTCCGCATGTTAAAATGAGACTGGAAAGATTCGATTGGAAGCCCCTGTCTTTCAATCGGTTAGCTCCCCGAATACAGGCCTGAATAGCCCCCGGGCACCATGCCCGCTACGCGCTCAAAGCGAAGGTCTTACGAATGGAATCCCATGGCAACTGAAAATCCTGACGGCACCCCGATCCACGGCGATAACGACAACTACACCGGCGAAAACATCAAGGTCCTCGAGGGCCTGGAGGCAGTTCGGCTGCGTCCGGCCATGTACATCGGCTCGACCGGCGAGATGGGTCTGCACCACCTGGTCTACGAGGTGGTGGACAACTCGGTGGACGAAGCGCTGGCTGGTTATTGCACGAAGATCGACGTCATCGTCCACGTGGACAACTCGGTCACAGTGGTCGATGACGGCCGCGGCATTCCAGTGGACATGATGACGCTGTCGAACGGCAAGCAGATGCCTGCCGTACAGGTGGTTCTGACGGTGCTGCATGCCGGCGGCAAGTTTGACGCCTCGACCTACAAGGTTTCCGGCGGCCTGCATGGGGTGGGCGTCAGTTGCGTGAACGCGCTCTCGCAGGAGTTCAGCGTGGAGATCTGGCGCGACGGCTACACCTGGGAGATGGACTTCAGTTGCGGCGAACCGACCAGCGAACTGCAACGGACAGGCACCAACAAGAGGCGGGGCACGAAGATTCACTTCCTGCCCGACAAGAGCATTTTCTCTGTCACCGAATACAATTACGACACTCTGGCCGAGCGGCTGCGCGAGATGGCCTTCCTGAACAAGGGGCTGACAATCACGCTCACCGATGAGCGCACGGCCGATCCCAAGACCGGCGACGCGCGGCGCGCCGAATTCCACTACGCCGGCGGCATCGCCGAGTTCGTCAAGCTGCTGAACCGCGGCAAGGCCGTGCTGCACGACAAGCCAATCGTGATGGAGGCGGAGCGCGACAAGGTCGAGATCGAGATCGCGCTGCAGTATAACGACAGCTACTCCGAGAATGTGTACAGCTTCGCCAACAACATCAACACAGTGGACGGCGGCTCGCACCTCTCCGGTTTCCGCACGGCGCTCACCCGCACGATCAACGCCATCGGCCAGCAGATGGGCCTGTTCAAGGATCTGAAAGACAACCTGAGCGGCGACGATGTGCGCGAGGGCCTGGTGGCTGTAGTCAGCGTCAAGCTGTCGCAGCCGCAATTCGAAGGGCAGACCAAGGGCAAGCTCAACTCCGACATCGCCGGCACCGTGCAGTCGTTTGTAAACGAGCGGCTGGGCGCATTCCTGGAGCAGAATCCGCCTATTGCCAAGCGCATCATCGGCAAGGCCATTGAGGCTTCCCATGCGCGCGAAGCCGCGCGCAAGGCCCGCGACCTGACGCGCCGCAAGGGCGTGCTGGACAGCGTTGGCCTGCCCGGCAAGCTGGCAGACTGCAGTGAGCGCGACCCGAGCCGCTGCGAGCTTTATCTGGTCGAGGGCGACAGCGCCGGCGGCACGGCCAAACAGGGACGCGACCGCAGGTTCCAGGCCATTCTGCCGCTGAAGGGCAAGATTCTCAACGTCGAAAAGGCGCGCTACGACAAAATGCTGGGGCACGAGGAAATCCGCGCCATGATCACGGCGCTCGGCTGCGGCATTGGCAAGGACGACTTCGACGCCAACAAGCTCCGTTACCACAAGGTCATCTTCATGACCGATGCCGACGTGGACGGCGCGCACATCCGCACCCTGCTGCTCACCTTCTTCTTCCGCCACATGACGGAGTTGATCAAGCGGGGCAACGTCTACATCGCGCAGCCGCCGCTTTTCAAAATCAAGAAGGGCCGCTTCG
>Ga0302278_10000450_pt1 | contig 53297 bp, 37 predicted proteins | sample III_Bog_N3_2_FD_194543 | JGI IMG/M metagenome (GOLD analysis project Ga0302278, IMG submission 194543) | Peat permafrost microbial communities from Stordalen Mire near Abisko, Sweden - III_Bog_N3_2 | ecosystem: Environmental > Terrestrial > Soil > Wetlands > Peat | place: Sweden: Abisko...
CTAACTTTACCCAAACAAATGAGTCCAAACTCGTTCCGCCACGAAACCCCAAACGCGGTGCGAACATGGGGTTGATCGATGTGAACAACAAAGCAAAACCGTAAGCGTTCGAAGGTTCCATCTTGACCGGTTGGAGTGTCCAATCGCGAAGTGTCCACTTATTTTTAAGTGGACACTTGTTGAGTGTGTCTAAGCGGCTTGGGAAGTGTCGGTTTTGAGAGAGGCGGAGATGTTCCAGGGCAGGAGTTCTTCGATGCGGTTGATTGGATGCTCGGCGATGCTTGTCAGGACCGTGCGCAGGTAGAACGCCGGATCGAGTCCATTCAGCTTGGCTGTTCCGATGAGCGAGTAAAGCGACGCAGCCCGCTGACCGCCGGAATCAGCCCCCATAAACAGGTAATTCTTCCGGCCGATTGCAACGGCACGCAGCGCTCTCTCGGCCGAGTTGTTGTCGATTTCCAGCAAGCCCTCGACGACATAGCGTGTCAGGGCACGCCAGTGTGAGAGCGCATAACGGATCGCACCTGCTGTCTCGCTCTTGGTTGAGAGCGAGCGAAGCGTCTTCTCCATCCACTGGCGCAACTCGTTGAGCAGCGGTCTGGCACGGGTCTGCCGGATCGAGCAGCGAAGTTCTGCCGACTTGCCGCGGATCTGCTCCTCGATGCCGTACAGGGCTCCGATACGGGCAAGGGCTTCGGTAGTGGTTGGCGATGGATGGGCCACGTGGATGTCATGGAACTTGCGTCGGGTGTGAGCCCAGCATGCGACTTCGTAGATGAAGCCATCGCCGTAGAGATGATGAAATCCGGAGTAGGCGTCGGCCTGCAGCGCACCCTTGAAATCCTTCAGGTGTCTTCGTGGGTGTTCTCCCTTGCGGTCTTCCGAATAGGCGAACCATACGGCTGGAGCGGTTGAAAAACCTGCAGGCCGATCATCGCGCACATAGGTCCAAAGCCTTCCCGTCCTGGTCTTGCCGTTGCCGGGAGCAAGTACTGGAACCGGCGTATCGTCTGCGTGGATCTTCGCTGCTGCCAGAACATGCTTCCTGATCTGATCGACCAGGGGAGTTAATAACTCACTGGCTGCGCCCACCCAGCCGGCCAGTGTCGAACGATCAAGGTCAACACCTTCGCGGGCATAGATCTGAGACTGGCGATAAAGCGGCTGGTGGTCGGCGTTATGTGGTGCACCACATAATGCCGATTATGTTGGCTTCGCAGTTATGTGACGTTCAGTCCCGGGAGGGTCATAAACAGAGGGTTTTCCTGGAACTTGACGTCACATAAGTGCAGACTAGATTTGGGCAAGGAAGGCCATCAGATCATGGTTGTCGCGCCAGTGTTGTGCTGATCGCTTGCTCTTCACGGCGCACAAGCCAAGAGCCTTGGCTTTCATCTCAAGATCAGTTTCAGCGTAGATGTTGGTGGTGTTGATTGAGACGTGGCCGAGCCACGCGCGGATGGTATTGATGTCGACACCGGCACGAAGAAGATGTGTGGCTGTTGTGTGACGGATGGTATGAGGCCCGATTCTCTTCTTGCGCATTTCCGGCATGCGATTCATGGCGGCACGCGCATATCGCGTCACGATCTCGTGGATGCCGAAGCGCGTTAACGGCTCCGAGCGACGATTGAGGAACACTCTTTCCTCGGCGTTACGCCCAGCGACGAGGTTTCTCAGCGTAAGGGTTGTGGAGGTCCAGAGCGGACAGATGCGAACCTTGCCGCCCTTGCCGTGAAGGCATACCGATGATAACGTTCCGTCTGCGCCGCTGTGCAGGCTGAGATCTTCGATGCATAGTTTTGCAGCTTCATCCGCCCGTGCTCCCGAGTTGTACAAAAAGAGCAGTAGGGCGCGATCACGAGAGCCGAGTTTTGTGGCTCGACTGGGAGCGTCCAGCAGGGCGTCGATTTCCGGCTTTTCGAGATAGCAGACTGGCGCAGGAGCTGAACGCTTGGACTTCACTGCGCGGAGTTGAGCGCACCAGTCCAGATATTCAGGGCAACGTTCTGCGATGAAGCCGGCTAGCGCATGGATGGCGGCCAGACGCTGGTTGCGGCTTGAGACGCTGCATTTTCGTTTTTCTTCGATATGCCTCAGGAAGGCGCGCAGCAGGTCCGCGTCGATGTCGGGGATGAGCAGCTCATCATCTTTCTTATTAGCCTCAGCAGCAGTAAACACCACCAGGAGGCGGACCGCATCGCGATAGCTCTGTTGAGTATTGCGGGCCAGATTCCTCTCCCCGACGAGGTATTCCATCAGGAAGCGCCTGATCCACGAACCAAGGGCCGCACTATTGTTCATGGAGCCCTCCATACACGTAGCCCTGGAAACGGCGGTTGGCTTCTGACAGCAGCTCCGGTGTCATGGTCAGGTAACACTGGGTCGAGTGCAGATCGACGTGTCCAAGATAAGTGGAGAGCGCGGGCAGAAGGACTTGCACGTTCGCACCAGTCCTATACCATTCCGTCAGCCTCTGGACGGCGAACGTGTGTCTCAAGTCATGAAGCCGCGGCTGACGAGAACTCGCGTCGCTGCGGCGAACTCCCGCAAGGGTGCACAACTTGCGGAAGTTGGCGTCTACCGTGGAGTGACCGAGACGCTTATGTTGCCGCGACTGGAAAAGTGGCAGGTAGGGCTGATTCCATCTTCCCGGCGCGGCCATATAGCTCCGAAGGATCTGGGCCACATCGCTGCCCAGAGGAACAAGTCTGGACTTGTAGAACTTTGTCCCGCGGATGGTGATCACGCCGTAGTCGAGATCAACGTCAGCCAGGCGTAGCCGCAGCGCTTCACCCGCCCGCATACCCGTTCCGTACAGGAACAACAGCAGGGTGCGAAGCGTAATTGCGGATGTTCGGCACGCCGCAGGTCGCTGACAACGAGGCACTGCATCCAACAGCAGACGAAGCTCCCGGCGGGAGTAAATATATGGAACGAAGGTCTGAGTGGACTTGGGAGTTGCGAGCGGCATCGGAACAGCATTGAGCTTTTCACGGCACCGCCAGTACTCGAAGAAGTCTCGCAAAACCCCGTATTTTCGTCGCCAGGCAGCCGGTCCCGTTTGCGGCACATCCAGGAACTGCTTCACTTCAGTCGACGTGATCGTTTGGAGCCACATCTTGCCGTATCGACGGCTGAACGCGCGAAGCGCAACAGCTGGGCTGTCGAACTTCTGCCCCATTGTTCGCCGGTGTAGTACATACATTTCTACCGCCGCCACGAGTTTCATAGCAGACCTCCCAGATCGAAGTCCGCTACTTGGCGCAACTGTTGCAGGTGAACTTTTGCATAGATCCTGGTGGAGTTGGAGTCACGATGCCCCAATAGATCCCCGATCTCCTTCAGGGATGCTCCTTGTTCAAGCAAATGTGTGGCGCAAGCATGTCGCAGGCAGTGCGGTCCGCGCCGCCGGCATTGGATGCCAGACGCGTCGATTCTTAAACTCGTGATTCGCCAGAGGCTACTGTGTCCGATGCTGCGATACGGAGGATTCAGCGTGAGGAACAGATTCCGGCAGGAGGTCTGTGGACGCGCCTTTCGGATGTATTCCAAGATGGCGTCGCCCACCTCACGTTGCAGTGGATATTTCTGTACGCCCCCGCGCTTGGAGTGGTTCACCGTGAACGTCTCCAACCGCCAGTCGAAGTCGCTCAAGAGCAGGCGCGAGATCTCACCGCTGCGCAATCCATAAACCGTCAGGAGCAACAAGACGGCTTTGGCGCGCAGAGCAGCAGTGCTGTTGCCCTTTACACTTTTGAGCAGCTGCTGTACTTGCTTCCATTGCGGTCCCTCAGGTAACCCCTCATGCGCATACAACCTGGGCGAAATGATACCTTCCGCGATGCCCGGCTTGCACCAGCCGCGTTGCTCGGCGTAATAGAAGAAGGCACGTAGCGAGTTGGCGTAACCACATGCTGACTTGCGGCTCCAACCGTTCGCTCCCTTGAAGGTCAGGAAGTCGTCCGCATCCCTGAGCCGCACGGCAGTGAACGAGCGATGTCGTTCGGAGAACCACTTGAGAAACAGAGATATCTTGCGCCGGTGCGACCGCACTGTTAACGTTGACAGCCCTCTCTCTTCGGTCATCCATTTCGCAAAGTCGTCGATCTCATTTGCGAACCGCATGCGCGGAATCTCCGGCTGTTTCAGCACGCCCGCGAAGCGCAGCCACTTCTTCGCCACATATACGAAGTAGGACGCCGAGGCTTTGTAGGAATGCGCGAGAGGATTCGCGCGCTGTTGCCGTGCCCAACATTGTGCGGCATTTTCGATTTCATCGATCCGCACCTCACGCAACGAAGTAAGCCTCAGCAACCTTATGACATTCACCAATTGCCACGACACACTGCGTGCCGCCGCAAGGCTCGTGCCTTGCCGAAGCAAGTGTCCAAGAAACAATTCTCGCTCCCGAAGCAGAGGAGCTTGCTCCTGACGGGCGATATAAAGCGGCTCTTTCATCCGTAACAGAGTTCTCAGCATTCACCGGGATCTCCTTTTCATCCCGGATCATGCTAAGGCCGTCAAAGGTCTCCGCAACACCTTCGTTATGTTATCTTCAGATTTGCGGTACGCACTATTCATGCACCCATTTGGCTTGATCACAACATAACTGCGAAGCCAACATAATCAGCGTACTTCGAAACCAGCACATGAGCCAGCAGTCCCGGACCAGGCAGCCCGCGGTCGATGGGCCGTGCTGGAGCGGGCGCCTCGACGACACTCTCGCAACCTGCGCAGGCGAACTTCGGCCGCACATGACGAATCACCTTGAAGCTTGCGGGTATGCGCTCCAGTTGTTCCGAAACGTCTTCGCCGAACTGGCGCAGCGCACCGCCGCAATCGGGGCAGCTGCAGTGCGGAGGAAGATGAGTGATCACTTCACGGGGAAGATCCTCGGGCAGAGGCTTGCGGGCAGGGCGTGATCGACGCTTGGAATCGGGCTGAGTAGAAGAGGCTTGCGTCGCTTCGGTCGCAGCCTCATCGGCAGCCTGAGCGGTCTCCAGTTCTTCGAGCCGAAACTCAAGCTGTTCGAGTTCTCCGCTCAGCTTCTCACTCTTCCTGCCGAAGATCATGCGCCGGTACTTCTCGATGACCAGCTTCAGATGTTCGATCTCATGTGTGTTCGAAGTAAGCTGCTTATGTTGCTCCATCGACTCCGAATGCTTGGTAAGAACCAGCGCTTTCAGCGCTTCAGGATCGAGCCCGTCGAGATCAGGCAAGGAAGCAGGAATCATGACCGCAGTATGCCATGAAACAGGATGTAAATCATCCACAAAACCCTCATGAATAAAGGGGAATCACAATAATCAATCAGACCGCGATCTGCGGCGTGAATGTCCTCTCAGGCCTTCTCCAGTCGATCCCTTCCAGAAGCATCGACAGCTGCGCTCGACTCAGAGAAACGGTTCCACTCTCCGCCTTCGGCCAGATGAATCGGCCTCGCTCCAAACGCTTGGAAAACAAACAAAGGCCATCTCCGTCCCACCACAGCAGTTTTACGATGTCACCTCTGCGTCCTCTAAATACGAAGACATGCCCGGAGAACGGTTGCTGCTCCAGAACGGTCTGCACCTTCGCACTCAGACCATCGAAGCCACGCCGCATGTCGGTCACGCCGGCCGCAAGCCAGATCCTCGTCCCGGAGCGAAGTTCGATCACTTGCGTAAGATCTCAAGGATCGAACGCAACAGCGCCGGATCGGCGCCGCCCTCCACACTGATCAACGCCCGGCCTGGAAACTCAATGTGAATGCAACCTGAAGTCGACGGAGGTTCCGGTTGGTATGACTCTTCGACCGCCGCCTCATCCGGAACAGACACCGTGACCGGAAGCAATGCCGTTGTCAAAGCGGCTGACTCCACCAACTTCCCGCGCTCGAAGGCCCGCCGCCAAACGAATACCTGGTTCGCGTTCACACCGTGAGCCCGAGCCACTCGCGCAACACTCGCGCCAGGCGCCAACGTCAACTCAACGATCCGCCGCTTCTCTGCCACCGGCCAACTCCGGCGAATGCGGCGTCCCGCTCCCTCAGCCTCATCCATGACAACATCGTCAAACGCAACCCCGCTCGGATGCCAGAGGGGAACACCACACGCTTACGCAAAACCCGCCGGGCGCAAGTTTGCGGAATTGGCCGCGGAGTTCCGGACGAAGCCGCGGACGATCCCAACTCGGAGGACCGCGCTTGTCATTCCCGATCACGGGCTGTCCACGAAGGCCTGGCCGCCGGACTGGAGATATGCGACGCCTTACATGCATTTGATTGAACGCGGTCTGCAGCCCGCCATCGTTCTTGAAAGCCGCGCACACGACGCCGACTACCTGCGCGCGAGAGGCATTGTCGAACTCATCCCATCAACATCCTAGGATGCGATTCCCGGACTTGTTTGATACGCAGAGCTTCTCGTGGCCTCATGTCATGAGAAGAAACAGTTGGGAATTGCAAGGAATTGGTAGCATCGGGCTCGTATGGGGCTTTGTGGAGATGAGTTCTGTCGCGCATGAACGGCATGATAATTGATATTTCAGAAAAGAACAGAAGGTAAGACTCGAACGAACAACCGTTCGAAAACGTCCGAAGAGCGGTAGCGATTTGAAGTTTCAAGAGTCATTGGCGGGCCTGCTCGATTCGTGCGGTGAACACGTAGGTTTCCGAGTGAATGCAATTCATTTCGTTTTAGACACGAGTCTTGGATACGAGCCTTGGATACGAGCCTTGCGCTACGCAAACACTTGAATGGCGAAGATACAGCAAGCAAGAACATATCTGAATTTCAACATCTCGGCCGCCTTTTTCGTTACACACTGCTTTGGATCACGAATTGTCGACTATGACCTTTCCAAGGCGCGCAACTTCCCTGAGCCGTTGCTGCCCCATACTTATTGGCGCGTTTGCAGTTTCCCGGCCTCACCAAGAGCAAACAATGCTGGCAAGGCCTCTCCGTTTCTATCGAACAGTGCTCGAACTTCCCAATCTCCCGACCATTCCGGCGCATCCCAGTTTTTGTTTTGTACCCACATTCCTGCCCAATAAAGCACGCCCACACCAAGCCCATCGGGGGTCGACCGGACGATTCTGGTTAGCTTTCTCAGATAGTCGGCTTGTCCCTCTGTTGTTGGCGGAAAGTGAAGTACATTCTCCTCCGCGGCAACGCCTGTATAGGTGTGGCCGCCAACTTCGAAGCTCTGAGGCGACCATGGAAATCCCGTCTCCACAACAATGATTGGCTTGTGATATGCAGTTGCCAGCGCGGCCAAGTTACTTGACAATTGCTCCAGGGTGCCCTGCCACCACGGATAGTCAGAAAGACCGATCACGTCAAAATGAACACCGCGAGCAAGAATGTGATCGAAGAACGACTTGCACTTTGGCGTGTTGCCACCTGTGTCAAGGTGAATCAAGATCAGAGGTTTCCTCTTGGATCCAGAGCCTTGAACGACGCCATCCTCGGTTGCCTTCAAAAGATCTGAAAGCCGCTGCCATCCTTCGTCATCTTGACCTTTCCAGGTTAGTTGGCCGTCAGGCCAGAGAAAGCCGTTTGAGATCTCGTTGCCAATCTCCACCATATCTGGCGTTACGTTGGCGTCTGCGAAAGTTTGGAATGTGTCGGTGGTATAGCTTTTTTACCTGCTGTACGAGATCCGCAAAACTGAGGTTTGCCCAGGCTGCCGGCTTGCGCTGGTGGCCCGGGTCTGCCCATGAATCCGAGAAGTGCATGTCCAGCAGAACTCGAAGATGGTTTCGTTTGGCTGCTTCAGCCTCGGCCAGAGCGTAGGGCAGGTCGTTCGTGCCTGGCCCCTTCCCGTCTGGATGAACAAAGAGACGGATCCGAACCCAATTTATGCCGGAATGATGGAGAATCCGGAGCGGATCTTGTGCATTTCCATTCACCCGATAGACCGTGCCCTGCTCTTGGAGCGTCTTGACTTCAGATATATCTACCCCTGCTGCAAACCGGGACAGAGCCTTCGGCATCGCAGGCGTCTGAGCGGTAACGCACAAACTGGCTGATAACATACTTCCAGCGAAGAAAACGCCGAATCTTTTGTGAATCATGGATTGCCTCTCTCTCGACGTTCAACCTGCTACTCGGTCAGAGCACGAACAGATACATTGTCCACAAATACCCCGGTATTCGGATCATTCCCAGATATCGAGACCTGAGCGGATGTACATGTGGAACGTCGAGTGAATTGAATGGTTTGGTAGCCTGCCAGCTGATTCCAACTGCTTGTGGTGATGGCCTTTGAAAATGAGGTTGCGCCATCATTCGACATTGCAAGTGATGACTGGCCGCCATCGCTGGTCCAGATATAAGCATCGGCGTTCATCGTGTAGGTGGTGTTCGGCGACATACCAGCGAGAGCCTGAGAAATCTGAGCTTGTCCTCCACCCAAAGATGCCCCATTGTAGCCGCTCTAAGCATCCGATGAACTGACACCCACCTGTCCGCCTTTTGCTGGTCTTGACGTGCCAGACGAGCAATCCGATCAAACCCGAGTCTGCACCCTATGGAAAGCTGTTTCTGCGCAGAGAGTCTGTTTTGACAATGATGCTGGATGGACTGATCAATCGATACCGATTACGTGTTTCGTCCGATTCGGCGACCGCTGCACGTTCACTGGGCTAGCGATCCAGAGAGGCATTCCCAGGTGGAGTCCCATTCTGCGAGCCTCCAGAGTACAGACCTGGTCCGTACCCACAATCTTAGCTGACGATAACCATCCCTTGATCACGGCGTCTGGCGTTCTTGTCTTGAAGAAATCTGGTTGGTGATCAGAGGTTTCGCCCAAATCGAGACCGCAGACACCCAGCCAAATGAAAGGTAGAGAACGCACATTCCGGTGCGCAGGCCGAGGGAATCGGCGATGCGTCCCTCAATGAGCGGGAGGATCGCACCACCAACGATTCCCGAACACAGAATTCCGGCAAATGCGCCTTGAAACTCAGAGACAGAGTTCAGTGCGAGAGAGACCACAATGGGCCACATGACCGAAGCGAAGAGCCCTACACATGGGAACGCATACCTGGACACCTCCGCGGGGCCGAAAAGAGCGAGAGTCAGGCATCCGATTGCACCGATTCCAAATGCCCCAAGCACGCGGCGGCTGTCATAGAGCTTGAGCAGGATCATGCCCACAAAGCAGCCCACTGTGAGCGAACCCCAGAACCACGCCACAGCCGATGCGCCAGCCGTGTGCGGATCGTAACCGTGATACCTCCACAGGAACTCAGACATCCAGTTCGCGGTTCCCTGCTCAGAGCCGACGTAGAAGAAGATGCTGAAGAAGTAAAGCCACACGATGGGGAGCTTGATCAGCGAGCCATACATGCCGACAGTACCCGCCGCTTCATCTTCCTTGCGCTCCACTGCTGGAAATTGTGTAACCGCAAGCACCACAAGGATCGCGGCGATAACAAGAACAAACAGCCAGTACATTGAAATCCATCGCATGGTCGAGGGCACAATCGCGACCAGAAAGGCAAGCAGCGGATTGCGGCCGGGTGGTCGGCCGAGACGGACTATCATGTACGCGTAGACCTGGGGACTGAGGAACGAGCCGACGCCAAATATCAGTTGAGCGAAAGCTGAGTTGAAGGCGAAGTGTTCCTCTCCGCCAGCCACGCGCAGCAGTGGATTGATGGCCACCTGGAGCGCAGCCATGCTGCTACCGATGAGAAACAGCGAGACCATGGCAACGGTGTAGGTGTGCATCCATGCAAACAGAATGGACCCTGCAAATGCAACTGCGAACATGGAAACAATGACGCGCTTTTCGCCCCATCGCTCAACGAGGAATCCCGCCGGTATGGAAAATGCACCATAAGCGGCGAAGAAGAAGAACGGAAGCAGCGCAGCCGCGAACAGGCTAACGTGATAGCTATCGATGATGTCCGGAATGATGGGGCCAAGAATGTTCGTGACAAACGAAATGACGAAGAATACCGCGAACACAATCGCTACCAGATAGTTGTTGCGCTTCATCGGATCGGTGTCCTCGCTTCGTTCTTACTCTTCGGTGGTGACTTTTGTTGCATGCAGGAAACGGCCTGGCTCGAATCCAGCATTCAAGGCGAGAGCCAGCGTCAGCATTTGGATGGGCAGAATCTCCGCAATTGGCAAAAGGCGGTTGAGACCACCGAGAACGCGCAAGGCGCCAATCTCCGCGGATGGACCGATCAATTCTGCCCGGCCGCCGCGGTCATGGATGTCACGGACCAGTTTGGTATTGAGCGCGCGCGCATTGGCATCGCCCTCCATCACCAGAACCATGGTCTCAGGGCCAGCCAATTCGAGCGGTCCGTGACGGAAGGCGGCGCTGCTCATGGCTTCGGCAGGCGAACGCGTTGATTCCTTGGTGATGAGCGCGCCCGTCTCGCAGGCGGCCATGGAGCGTCCGCGACCCACGATGAAGGTTTGACTGATATCCCTCATCGCGCCGGCCAGCGACTCCACGTGCGATTGCCATCCAGAAAGATAATCGGCCACCAGCGAAGGGCCTGGCTGCAACTCCGCATACAGAGCCTCTCGATCCTCGCCGCACCATGCTGCTCCGAAGATCTCGAGTGCGGCAAGTGTTCCCAGGTAAGTCTTCGCCGATACGGAGAACTCCGATCCGCAATGCGTCAGCAACACGATGTCCGCCTGACTTCCCAGTGGGCTGTCCGCGGTATTGGTAACACCAACAACGGTCCATCTTTGCGCTCTCATCTCGAGCAGGCGAACAACCTCTGCGCTGCGGCCCGACTGCGATACCGCCACGATGAGCGCTCCGCTTTCAAGCAGAGTGGGCATGGAGTAAATCAACTCCGACATATCGGCGCGCATCGCGATCTCACCTTGCGCGATCAGCTTCAATTCCAAAGGATAAAGCGCATGAAGGGACGACCCCATCCCGGTCAGCACGATCCGTGAATGGCCCTTCCGACGCATCTCTCCGATCTGGCTGAAGAGCGCGTCGTTTCTGCGGAAACCCTCCAGAGTATCTTTGAGAGCCGCGGGCTGATCCAGGATGTCACGCAGATAAGGACCATCGATGACTTGTTGCGATGCGGAATTCACGGGATCTCCTCACTTCAGCGTTCAAAGCGGCTGCGCCACACCTGCGCTGCGCCGATCAAGCCAGCGTCGGAGCCCAGGGACGAAACCACAATCTCACACCTTGCAGCCGGAACAAGGCGGGAGTTCTTGAGAACAACAGCGCGGATGCGGTCGAGAAACAGATCCGAGTTCTGCATCACTCCCCCGCTCAGTGCTATCACCTCCGGCATGAACATGGATACGACATTGGATATTCCCAGGCCCAGGTATTTCGCCATGCGGTTCACTGCGCTTTGTGCACCGGCATTCCCGGATCGAGCCAGATCGCAGATGTCCTTGCCGCTCCGCACTTCGTCCAGGTTATGCTCGGTGTACCACTGTTCCAGGGCGGGACCCGACGCGAGGCTTTCCCAACAGCCATAAGCTCCGCACGTACACAGCGGCCCTGAGGGCTCGACGATATGGTGACCGATTTCGGGATGGGAACCGTCAGCGCCACGATACACTTCTCCGTTCAGAATGATTCCCGCTCCAATACCCGTGCCAACTGTAATCCCGATGAGGCTGCTTTTTCCCCTGCCCACTCCCCATCGCGCTTCGCCCAGCGCAGCAGCGTCTGCATCGTTTTCGAGAGCAGCGGACACTCCAAACACATTGGAAAGATCGGCGACGGGATTCCACCCTACCCAGCCAGGAAGCGTATTCACATCTCCAAGTTCGCCGGTAATCGGGTCGGCTGGTCCCGTACACCCGATGCCTATTCCGGCGAGCACAATTCCCGTCTGTTGCACTTGCCGATTGAGAATCTCAACGATGTCTGCCAAGGCGCGCTTGGGACCATCTTCTACGCTGATCGAAGCATCTGCCCGAACCAGGATCGCGCCGGCCTCGTTCACAATGCCAACCGTGATCTTTGTGCCCCCGATGTCGATTCCGGCTACGGAGCCTTCTCCAGCGTGCCTCACCGCGTTGGCTATTGCCACTTGAGCACCTCTGCGTCGTAGGCCTGCACATCGAGGCTCCATCTGGAATCTGCAGGTTTCACTGCACTCGCTTTTTCACCCCGTACGGAAATCAATTGGCGGATGGGCAACGTGGAACCGAGTGTGACGTGTTTGGCCTCCGCGGAATGATTCACGACAACAAGATAGCCATGATCCTTCGCATTGAGAGCGGACGCTTCAACGGAGCGCTGATCTGTCCAAACCGTGCGTTTCAGTCCCGCACACTCCTCAAGTGCCCGATAGATGCGGAAGGTCTGATCGTTTCCTTCAAATGCCGAAGGAAGATTGGCGAGGTATACCTCAAGCGGGTAAGCGCACAGGAGTGTCTTTCCGTTGCCCAGCTTATTGGCGACAAGCGCAGGTCTGCCATCTTGATCGACGGCAATGACCTGGCCGCCGGACACCTCGAGCGTGGCAGCCCACTGGCCGGGCGCATCGGCAGAGGCCGAATATGTGAATGTGTCTCCTGGCTTCAGATTGCCAAAGGGCGCAACGATCTTCAAAGTCACATCCCGAACCGGCAGATGATCTACGAGCCGGGCGCCGAAGATGCTCTCCATTTCCGGTATGGCCGCATCCCCACTCACAGACGCATACAGAACCCCACCCTTCTCAACATAGCTTCTGGCTTTGCTCCAGAAATCGGAGTGGACGTGGACGAGCATCGAATCGGTGCTCGTGATCGGCGAACTCAGCAGCAGCATTGGGTACTTTTGCCAGTCTCCGTATTCGCGCGGAAGATCTGCCTTGACCCCGGCTCTGCGCGACAAAATGAATGTCGAGAGCAAAGCGCCCATCAGCCGCGTATTCTGATCGGCTTGATTGGGCAGCGCCTGTCCAGCGACGCTCCCACCCTCGTTCTGCGACGTGTAGGGAGCAATTTCAGGTCCGGTCAATCCAAAATGCGATTCATCTCCATAAGACTTTGCCCACTCGTCGGGGACCACGATGGCTGCCTCGGCAGGCGCCGGCTCGATGCCCTCAAGATCGAGCCTGCCGGTGACCTTTGAGAATTCAGTGAGCATGGCTGCTGCCGGCCTTTCGACGCGGTCAGCAGTGACAATACCAAATTGTGTCTCATGCGGTGATCGCAGGTAAGGCACCTTGGAGTATTGCGATTGCGCAGCATCCGTGTAACACCAGATCAGAAATCCATTTGCGCCTTCTGCCAGGCTGGAGTAGAGCGCAGTCCGCTCATACTCGGCGATCGTCCTGGGCTCGTATTGAGCCGAAGAAGCGCCCAGTTCCTGGACCATGACGGGCCCACCCGCGCCGCCTGTAAGCGCAGTTTCAAACGCTGCCCCGTATGTCTGCCGTTCAGAGAGCATCGCATCCGGAAACAACCGGGGGGCGTAGATCGTGTAGGGGTGGACACTGAAGAAGTCCACATCGTTGCGCAGCATGTCGGGCCGGAATGGGCCGTGGTCGACGTCCTGCATGGCCGTGCCCACCACCAGCAGGTGCGCCGGGTCATAACGGCGCAGTGCGCCTGATATCAACCGCGTCCAGTTGATTGCCGCCGCATCGTTCGTATTTGAGGTAATCCAGAACGGAGGCTCATCGGTAAGATCCCAGGCAAGAATGGCGTTGTTGTTTGCAAAGTGCCTGGCAAGCTGGGCTGCAAAGTCGGTTTCAAGTTGAAGCATGTAGGGGTCTGACTGCGGATCGCGGCCATGACGATACGGAACGTCCCAATATGCCTCTCCCACTTCACCGCCGATCAACAGCATGGGATTCAAATAAATGCCGTTGCGCCCGGCGAGCGCGGTGATGAAGTCGAGCTGGCGAAATGCCTCCTGGTTGAAATCTCCCGGTCGCGGCTCGAACCAGGACCAGACCAGATCCAGCCTTACAGCGTTCACGCCAAGCTGATGCATCTGCGCAAAGTCCGCTTCAATGGAAGCCGGATCCCATTGATACGGCCACTCCATCCCCGCTTTGGCAGGCACCCAATTCACTCCAACGGGAATAAAACGCTTGCCATTCTTCTCAAAGTAGTTTCCCGAAAGTTTGACCGGTGGCAGTTTTGACTCTGAATTTGGGCTCGAGGCTGGCTGCGCGAACGGCACGGATGGACAGAGCGCAGCCATGCAGGCAGCGCAACATACCAGTTCAGCGAAACGAAGCAATCTACGATTCATTGACCAATTCCCTTTCATTCGCCAAAAGCTGTTGCGTTGCGAGAAGCCCACGTGGACCTGGATAAATCCCTGAGTCTGAAGGGCATTGTCCTGGGCGCTCTCCAATGAACCTACTCATTCTCTCACTCGCTCGCGGGCCTATCCGTTCACCCGCGGCCCGCATCTGCAAAAAAATGCTCGCAGTACAAAGGGCGAAAACAGGCCGCCCTTGCATTCCATTGCATGAGCGGCGATTGTCAACTGTTGCCCGGGAGCCATCCCTGCCACGCTCGCCGGATCATCTAGAACGTGAGTTTCATTGCCACCTGAATCTGACGTGAGCTGTGTACCGTGCTGGTGATCGAACCTGCCTGCGGCGTGTCCACGTACTGGTTTGGCAAGCCGAACTCCGCAGTATTGAACACATTGAATACTTCGCCGCGGAGCTCCAGGTTGATCCCATCGCGCAAGTCAAAGCTCTTGAACAGGGATGAATCCAGGTTGTATTGAGCCGGCCCCCTGAGCGTGCCGACACCCGCGTTGCCAAACTCCGTTGCGAAGGTTTGCCCCGGAGCCAAGGGTGGAATTGCATACGCGGCTGGGTTGAACCAGCATGTGATGCTCTGGCGATTAGCCGGGCATCCCCAGTTGGCTGCGCCGCTGAAGTTATACGGGTTGCTCAACACACCCGGCCGTGGAGCTCCCGATCCCGTATTCGTCCGGTCGTAGGACAATTCCGGTGTAGTTGCCTCTCCGGAAGACATCGAGAGGATTCCTTGCAATCTCCAGCCTCCTGCGATGGTTCGACTTGGTCCGTCCCCGTTGAAGAAACGTTGTCCTGGGCCAAATGGAAGAACGTAGGACCATGCCGAAGAGAATTGATGCCGGAAATCGGGATCCTGACTGCCGCGCTCTGCCCGCAGATCGTAGTCGTTTTGCGGACCAGCCGCTTCGTTCAGCGGCGTTTGTCCAATGGTGTGCTGCCAGGTATAGGCACTCAGCATGCTCCAGCCGGACGAAAAACGCTTCTCAAACTTTGCCTGCATTTGATGGGTATGCTGATTGGCGATATTTGAGTTCGTGCGGATTGCCGCAATGTTTGGCACCGTGTCAAAATACGGGCGGCCAAAGTTGGGCGCAGAGCCAAAATTGCTGTCGAGTGGTTGCAGAGCCTGATTCAGATTGTAGACATAGGACTCATGGACGCCGTGCGTGCCAACATAGGCAACCTGAATCGCCGAGTCTTTTCCAATCTGCTGTTCGACGTTCAGGTTCCATTCCTGAATGGAGGTATTCGGATCGCGGAAAGGCGCAGCACTTGCGTAGCCGCTTGGATTCGTAAGTGACGGCGGCACCTCCGCGGGATAGCCTGTCGAGAGACGCATCCCCGGTTGATTCGCCGGGTAGCTATAACTCTGACTGATGAACAGGCCTGTCGGGTTATAGGCAAGTTCGGAGTCTCCTTGCGTGCCCTGGCGATCGTAGAAGATGCCGAACCCTCCACGGATTGCCAGGTTGTGACCTCCGGGAGTCCATGCGAATCCTACGCGCGGAGAAACATCGGCATAATCCGTCTGCACGTCCGCCGTCCTGCCCACCCCTGCCATCTCGGGCGAAACAAACTGGCCGGTCGAGAAGTTGAAATTGGCGATGCGATTGTGCTCTTCGACATAGGGCGTGTAGAGGTCGTAGCGGAGCCCCAGGTTCAAGGTCAGTCGCGGAGTGACCCGATAGTCATCAATGAAGTAGCTTCCCAGTTCCAGCCAACGTATTCCAAATTCCCCGGTTTGAACCTCGCGAGAGGCGGAAGACGGATAGCCGATGAGAAAACTGGCTAACCCCGATCCTCCGTTGCCGGTCACAAGATCCTGAGTGAATGCAGGTTCGAACGACATATCGCCGCGTGCATTCTGAACCTGCGTAAACCCGTTCAACCGGCGCCGAACATCCACGCCTGCCTTCAACGCATGCGAGCCGCGAATGTATGTGAACGAATCGATGTACTGATAGTTGTTTTCAAGCAACACCTCCGGGAACCAATCCGTGGTTCCCAGCGTGCTCCAACCGTTAATGGCCATGTACGGCAAGCCACCCGTCTCAAGGGCGTTGTTGGGATCGAAGATCCCGGGAATTCCGAGCTGCCCTGAGACGTTGTTTCCCGCCAGGAACGGAATCGCCTGCACCGCATAGCGCATGTAACCAACCTTGAACTCGTTGATCTTGTTGGGGGCGAATGTGTGCACATCGCTGATCCCTGCCGCTCGCGCCAAATCGCTCACCGTTCCGGAAAAGAATCCGCCACCGGCCGGCTCTGGAAATGGGTCCGGCTGAATCCTCTGAACGTTGCCAAAGCTGAATGTGGCAAACGTGCTGTCCTGGCTGGTCAGTTGGTGGTCAACTCGCACGTCGAACGAGTCCTGATTGTTCACCAGGGCGGGATTCGAGAGGTAGTTGTTGACGTACCCGGGAAGATTCGGATTGGGGTAAAGAGCAACAACCTTCAGAGCCGCTGGATCGAGATCGCCCGGGGCACTGCCAACCGGAATGATATTGCCCGGGTACGGCGCTCGCGCATTCGTCACTTCGTTGTACTCAAAGGGATTGAAAATTTGGCCGGTGTCGTATCCATCCGGCCCGAGCGTTCCGGTTAATAAATCGGAGAAATTGCCGGTCCGCTCACCCACACCATTCACATTCGCAGGTGGAACAGAACTGATCGTCGTTTGCGCTTCATCGATTCGCGTCCCCTGATAATCGACAAAGAAGAACGTCTTCCCCTTCAAGATCGGACCACCGAGTGTTCCGCCAAACTGATTCTGCCGGAAAGATGGAATGGGTGCCGACGCACTGTCAAAATAGTTCTTGGCGTCGAATGCAGAGTTGCGAACAAACTCGAAGATGTCGCCGTGGAAGTGATTTGTGCCTGATTTGAGGGCAACATTCACAACCGCTCCACCCTTGCCGATATCTGCCCCGAAGTTGTTCGTCTGCATCTTGAATTCGGCGATCGCGTCCACCGACGGCTGGATCACTTCAAAGCCGATCTGTTGTTCGTTATTGTCGAATCCGTCCAGCAGGAAATTATTGTTGGTCGTAGTCAGTCCATTCGCCTCAATCGAGCCGTTTCCTCTCTCGTTCTCCGGAATGTTTCCCTGTTGAACGGCTCCGGTAGGCCCCTGGTTGACGCCCGGCGTCAAGTAAGCCAGTTGGATGAAATCCCTGCCATTCAACGGCAGCGCCTCGATCGATTGCGAAACCACGACCTGACCGATCGAGGAAGACTCAGATTCAAGCAGTGGCTCAGCAGCCGTAACCGTGATGGCTTGAGTATCCGCGCCGACCGACATCGTGATATTCAGTGTCAACACCTGGTTGACATTCAATTGAAACGGCGCCTGAATCACCTTCTGAAAACCTTCGTGTTCAAAGGTGGCCGTGTAGGTTCCGGGCTGGAGGTCGGTCAGAACAAACTGTCCTGTGGCGTCGGTCTTCAGGGAGTGGCTGATATTGGTTTCGGTGTTGACCACAGTCAGGACCGCCCCCGTGATCACAGCTCCCGATCCATCGTGGACCGTTCCGACGATGCGGGCCGTTTCAACCTGCGCGGACACGATGCACGGCGCAAGCATCGCCAGCAGCAGAACACCCGCGTTCCGGATCCACAGACTGATTCGTCCTGAGGTCCAACACGGACGATTACTTTCGACCACCTGAGCACCCATGTTCATCTGAGTCTCCATAAAGTGATGTGATTTCGGAATGAGTTGCGATAGACAACTCCATAAGGCTACATATGCATATATGTGTCAAGGCTTGGATAACCGGGAACATCGATCATTTCTCGATTCCGGATCGCTTAGGATGCATGAATCATTCGTATATCTCATTTATTTTTTGTATTTTAACCCACACTTGATGCCTCACAACAATCGAGTTCTCCGTTGGCGTACTGATATGAAATAAATCATCCTATACACATAGTATGTTATGATTGTTATGGAGTACTTTTGTGACAGATACAGCGCCTTCCGCACAGATCAGCTTGCTGCTCGACCATCATAGTTACGTTCCTTACTACCAGCAGATCGTTGAGCAGGTCCGCGAGCTGGTGAAATCGGGCCACGTAAAGGAGGGTGACACATTCTGGTCGGAGAACGATGTTTCGCGCCACCTGGGCATCAGCAAGATGCCCGTGCGTCAGGCATTTCAGAAGCTCCGCTCGGAGGGACTGCTGGTCATCGAGAAAGGAAAACGGCCACTGGTTGGAACGGGGCGTCTGCCGTGGAACTTCCAGGAACTTCGCGGATTTAGTGAAGAGATGCGCCGCCGCGGATTGGTTCCCTCCGCCCGCCTCCTCTCCAGCGAGATCGTCAAAGCGAAAGGGGAGGTTGCCCAGGCACTGCGCCTCGATGAGGGTGAATCTGTCTATACCATCCGGCGACTGAGACTGGTAAACAACGAGCCGATGGCCGTGGTCACCAGCTACCTGCCCGCCCGTATCTTCCCCGGCATCGATAAGCACAATCTGGAAACACAATCGCTCTATGCCGTGGTTGAAAACATCTACAAGCGCAAACTGAACTGGGCGGAAGAAAGCATCGGCGCCGTGGCGGCGAAGGAAGAAGAGGGATTCATCCTGGAGACTCCGATGGGCAGCCCCCTGCTCCTCATACGGGAAACAACATTCGACAGCGAACGCGTTGCGATTGAATACAGCCGCTCGCTGCTGCGTGGAGATCGCTACACGGCATTCATGATCTCAGTGCGCAACCGCTCCCTTCCGAAGCGCAGCGTCGACACAATGGCTACGGAAATGCTGGCTGGCATCAAGCGAAATGACCATCCAGCCAAGAGATGAATGCGACAACGGATGGCTCTATAGCCGAGTGCTTCGCTTGGTCCAGGATGGACCGTCCGGTGGCTTTGCCACTATACTTCTTCCGTGACCGTATCATAGCCCGAGGTGAATCATGAAAGCTGTCCGAAAATGCTGCATCTGCCTCATCGCCATCACCTCTCTAACCTATGCGGCATCCATGTCCGCGCAGAAATCGCAGGTGAGCAACTCCTCCCCGACAACTTCCAGCGACACTGACAGCTTCAATCGAACGGCCGATCAGGCGCTCGAAGTCATGATGCAGCAGGCAAACAAGCAAGGAATCAAAGGAGTCGCGCTCATTGCCTACTTTGATGGCGAGGAAATCCAATCCTGGCAATCGAAGATGATTGTGATCGGTAAACGCAAAGATCCACCCGATGCGGTAAGCCCGGGTGCAAACCTTCTTGCCATAGCCTACGCAAAGGCGGCAGAAGCGGCGGACACTCTCAAGCCAAGCGGAAGTGCCGGACGAACCTTGATGACCGGCGAATATGGATGGTCAGGAAGTGTGATTCGAAAGGCAAAACATGGCTATTGGATCGCCGCCTTCAGCGGTGGGAAATCGGAAGATGACGTCAATGTCTCCAATCGCGGGCTCGATGCGATTCTGCAAAGCCATTGAGAGTGGCCATTTGTGGTCGCTTCATGACAGAGAGATCGATCACCGAGTTTGTTCTGAATGAACGGGAACACGGGAAAGTGTGGAGAAGCAATGAACAGGCGCAGTTTCATCAGAACCGGCACGTTGGCTGGAGTCTCACTGAATGCGTTACCCCTTCTGTGCTCTGGCGAAAACAGCCAATCCGCCGCGCAGGCACTCGCATCCGGACCAGACTCTGTTTGCCAGGCGGAAGGCGCAACAGGCCGGGCAAGCGGCTGTGTCATCGCGTACGAGTACCCGCGCTCGATTCCAACCGCTCCAAACTTCAAGTTAATTGCCGGTGGCCACATTGTGACGGTCATCAAGACTTCGGTAGGGCCTTTTGCGACCTTTGCCTGCGACGGACCGGTCGAAGTCACCATCGAGGTTCACAATCCCATCCATCGAATTCGGATCGCGCCGGCGCGCCACCAAATCAAGGCACAGATTGATCAAAACCGTGTTTACTTCACGCTACCGCACCCGGTGAATCTACTGATTGAGATCGACGATCTGGAGCAGTTTTTTCTCTTTGCGAACCCAATCGAGCAGTCTACGCCATCAAATTCTGCTTCTAACGTGCGCTACTTCAAGGCGGGACAGGTCTATGAGGTTGGCGAGCTTCGTCTTTTTGACAATGAGACACTCTACATCGAAGGCGGAGCAGTAGTTCGCGGCTGCATTCGCGCCACATCCGCCAGCAACATACGCATCTGTGGGCAGGGCATACTCGACGGCAGCTACTATCGCCAGGGCCCCGACGCCCGCCGCACAATCGTGCTCGAGAACTGCCGCGATTGCCGCGTGGAAGGCATTGTCATGATTGAGCCATCCAGTTGGATGTTTGTGCTCGGCGCCTCGCGGAAAATCGTTGTGAGCAATGTCAAGGAACTTGGCTTCATCAGCGGGGGCGATGGATTGGATATCGTCGGTTCAAGCCATGTTCGCGTGGAGAACTGCTTTTTTCGAAACGGCGACGACTGCATCGTGATCAAATCGCTCGATCTGCGCGGGCAGCCTCACGATGCCACGCTCGATTTCACCTGTGACGTGGAGGATATCGAAGTTACCGGCTGTTCCCTGATGACGGACCTGGGCGGGCAGATCTTTGAAATCGGCCATGAATTGCGCACCAGCAGCGTGCGAAACATTCACTTTCACGATTGCGATGTTCTTGAGGTGCGTGAATACGGAGCACCCTTTGGCATCCACAACTCCGACCATGCCGTCATCAGCGATGTGCTCTATGAGAACATTCGAGTCGAGCATCACTACAACAAGCTCCTCGAGTTCCGCATCTTCCAGAGCCGCTGGTCGAGGGACAAACAGCGTGGACAGGTTCGGAACATCACTCTGCGCAACATCGATGTCACGGTTTCAGAGTTCAATCCCGGCTATACCGTTTCAGTGATTGGGGGGTACGATGCTGCCCATACTGTGGATGGAGTCGCATTCGAGAACTTCTGCATGAATGGGAAGCCCGCCACATCCGGCGACGATGTCTATCTCTTTACCAACGATCATACCCACAACATCACCTTTCGCTGAGATCGACCATCCAGGATGGGCACGCGGCAAACCCAACCGCGCCGCAACCCCTTCATCCACGCGCCGGATGGCTTGACTATGAATTGGCTAGAAACGGCTTCAACACAGCGAGCTGGTCTTGATGCACTTCACAATTGGAGAAGGCAAAGGAGCGAGCCATCTCCACGAGTTCGGCAGGCGAGTGTTTTGCCAGACGGCGCAAGACAAAATCAAGCGCGGGAACATCGAAGTCACGGGCAACTTCGCGCGCCCATTGTTCCCGGGTGTCCGCCTCGATATCGGTTTCCGAAAAGAGTTTCTCAACACTTTCAGTGAAAGGCGTTTCGAGCTTCTTGTACTGATTCAGGAAGGAAGTGATCTCTGGCGAATCGAGGAACCGGCGCCACGGAGTATCGGCACGCACCGTGAGAATGCCCATGTTCCGAAGGTCCTTGTAACACCACATCGACCAACTCCAGCCTTTCTCCTCAAAGATGGATATCTGGTCTCGCACAATTGCCAGTTGCACCGCGAATGGCTGCGGATCGCTTCGGAAGGCGCCGAACTCGGCGGCCATCACCGGGCAGGACAGGCGTGCAGAATCGTAAGTCTGGTCAATGATCCTTTCCACGGCCGACCGATCGAACGTCTTTCCATCGAGAACGGCCGGATAGGCCGTGAGCCTTGAAAGCGAGTTGTTCCCCTGGAAATAGGGATGGATTGCAACCACAATCTGAGGATCGGCGAAGATTTCCGAATGAAGGCTCGCGATATCCCTCGACCACAAATTTGGATCCAGAAAGATGAGATGCTCCCTGTCGACCCTCCGAATGGCGTCGATTGACTTCTTGTAGAACTCATTGAGAACCGCCACGTCGGATGTGACCGGTTCGCCAAGCAGGTTATACCCGGCAATGATTTTGTCTCCGGCGTAGCGACGGGCTAGTTCGCCCCAGAGCGCGACTGTGCGATCCATGAAGCTGCGATACTTCCAGAAGTAAGTCTCGCCGTATGCGCTTCCGGCGTTCTGATCGCGCGCTTGCGCGCCCGTTCCAGCGTGAAGATCGAGCATGACCCAGATGTTATGTTTGCGGCACAACTCGACAGCACGATCCAATTGTTTGAAACCGCTCTCGAGCCATTCTCCGGGTGCGAGATCGCTTTCAAAATGACGATAATTGAACGGCAAGCGGACGACGTTGAATCCGGTGCTGGCAAGGAAGGCAATATCCTCCTCGGCGATGAATGCCTGATCGAATGTCTTGAAGAACGCAGCGTACGACTCATCTCCCAGGATCTTGCGGAACTGCTCGCGGATCTTCCATTCCGTCCAGGGAAGGCCGATCATATAGTCCTCAATCAACATCCAGCCGCCAAGATTAACACCGCGCAGACGAACTGGACGGCCATCGACAACGATTTCCCTGCCCCGTGCCTGCAGCATCCCCCTTGCAGGGGCCGCAGGCTCAAGCGCGCGAAGGAGCGAAGACTCAGTATGCATCCCAAGCACGCCAGCCGCGAAGGTACTCAGCAGAAATCCCCGTCGATTGATCGCCATCGTTTCCTCTCACTTCTCGATTTGTCACAGCGGCAGAGTGTGACTGGACATTACCCGTTCACTGTTGTGCAAGCTGAATGAGCCTTCCCGGGGACGATTTTGCACGATGAAATTCGTACGCGTCGCCACGATAGAGGGTCTTCTCCCACCAGGTTGGAGTCGGTCCCGAATATCCCACCGCTGAAACCAGAAAGGCCGGTGATCCGCTTCGAGTTTCGAGAGACACTGCATCTTTGCCCTGGAGCTTGACTGCGCGAATGGTCTGATCCGACTCGGCTATGCGCAACTTGTACTTCTCCCGGCAAAGGTCGTAGAAGGATCCACGAAGTTCCTGGCGGTTCAGACCCGGAAAGATATCCGTAGGAACCCATCGCCTCTCCAGAATGACGGGAATGCTGTCGGCGAGGCGCAGTCGAGTAATCGCAAAGAGCTCGCGATCCGTGTCGATCTGCAGCTTGACTGCAATCTCGGGCTCAGCCTCCGATGCCCTGATCCTCTCAAAACGCAGCACTCGGGTCGCCGGGGTTTTTCCAGCCTGCCTCACTTTCTCGGTAAAACTCACGAGCGTTTGAATGTCATAGTTGAGGCGAGGGGGCAAAACAAACGTGCCCACTCCTTTCCTGAACTCCAGAAGGCCCTCCGCAACCATCCCACCGAGCACCTTGTTGGCGGTCGGCCTGCTCACCTTGAATCGTTCTGCGATTTCTCTCTCTGTCAGGAACTGAGCGCCCTCAGGAAACTCACTCGACTTCAAAAGCTCGCGCAAGATGGTATTCATCTGCTGGTACATCGGCTCCCGAACAAGCCGTCTTGCATAGGCAATTGCCATCGCTAATACTCCGCCAATACTTCCGCCTGGGGGGCGGACACCTGTGAGATGGGCTCCAAACTGAGCCTTTTTCTGCACTCCTCCAATATCGTTTCTGTGCGTGTTGCGCCCACCCTGGTTACACCCAGTGCGCGAACAGCCAAAAGTGCGTCAAGATCCCGGATGCCGCCAGCCGCCTTCACCTGAACACGGTCGGGTGAGTAATTGCGCATGAGTTTTAAGTCTGCATGGGTCGCCCCGCCTGAAGCGTAGCCAGTTGAAGTCTTAACCCAATCGACGCCAACCGTACCGCAAATCTCACATAGGCGGATCTTCATGGATTCATCGAGATAGGCGTTCTCAAAAATTACCTTGATCTTGGCTCCATCTGCATGAATCGTTTGCGTCAATGCAAACAATTCGTCGTTGATGTACTGCCAGTCGCCGCTACGGGCTTTGCTGATGTTGATCACCACGTCGAGTTCCTGTCCGCCATCTCTTAATGCCTGGCGTGCCTCGGCAACCTTGATCGCAGTTCGCTGCCCACCATGCGGAAATCCAATCGTTGTGCTGGCCTTAATTGAAGTTTCTGCCAGAACCTCTGCGCACCGAGCAAGATAGTAAGGCAGAATGCACACGCTCGCGACATTATAACGCTGCGCGAGAAGGCATCCCTCCTCCAGATCTCGTGTGGTCAAGGTTGGATTCAGCAGTGAGTGGTCAATCATCTTTGCAATGCTTTCATAATGAAAGGAATTCGTCATATTCTGTCTCCATTCTCAGCTTGTCAAACTGCACGCGCTGGCCATGTATTCCTCCATGGCCAGGGCGACCCCGCCCAATGCTCCGCCTTTTGCGCCAAGGAAAGAACAGCTCACACGCACCACTTCCGCGGGAAACATACGCACGCGCGAACGCAGAACATCGCGAATAGGCGCCAGCAGCAACTCGCCGAGAACTACCAGTCCCCCGCCAATGATCACGTTGTCGACTGCGCTGATGGTGACGGCATTCGCAATTCCGATCCCCAGGTATTCGGCAGACCTCCGAATGGCCTTGGCGACCGCGATGTCGCCTCGTTCGGCCGCCTGAGCCATCTGGCTAGCGGTAACCTTGTCGGGATCGCCCGCCACGATCTCGCACAAGCGGGGTGCAAGTCCCTCACGCATCAAACCTCTGCCCACCGCGGCAAGCGCCGGACCGCTCACCAGCGTTTCCAAGCAACCCCGGCTTCCGCAGGTGCACAGGGGACCCTCGGGAAGGATTGTGTGGTGTCCAATTTCGCCGGCTGCGCCAAAGGCGCCATAGTGCAATCGACCATCGAGAACAAGGCCACCGCCAATGCCGGTTCCTACTGTAACAAAAAGCATGTTCTTTGAGGCATGTCCGCTGCCAAACGTAAATTCGCCAAGTGTTGCCATGCGGGCATCGTTCAACAGCGCGACAGGCTTTCCCGTGTACGAGGCGAACTCGCGTGCAATCGGAAAGCCACGCCAGTCCTCGGGAAGATTTGGCAGGAATACGATTGTTCCAGTCTCACGATCGACGAGCCCGGGCAGCCCGATCCCGATTGCATGGTAATCCACCGAATGATCACGGCAGAGATCTTCCAGAAGTTTGCATGTCCGCCTTACCGCCTGGCTGGGCCCGGCGTTTGACTGGGTAGGAATCACGCCTTCGGCGAGAATACTGCCCCGCTCATCCGCAAGTACCGCGGCAATTTTCGTTCCGCCGAAGTCAACTCCGGCGAAAGTCCCTGATGGCCTTCCATTCACCAAGTGGCGTCTCCCGCTCGAAACATTGATATACTGTGGCATAGCCACCATATCAGATGCCGGCATCGCATGTAAACTTCAACTGAACGTCCCGGCGGCCATCTTCAAGACGAGACTCAACGCTCATGGTTCCGTACGACTCTGCCACCACACTCACACTCAAGAAGCCGATCATGACCTTAAGTCACAAATGTGCTGCCTATAGCTCCCCTTCTTCACTGCAGGTTGGGCCCGTCCCCGGTCTTTCTGCGTCTGCTCGCGGACCTCTGATGCGTTGCCACGCTTCTTGGAACGCTGCATTGCGATTGGCCACCTTTCTATGTCTTTCTTTCTGTGGACTGGTCGCTAGAGGTGAGCATATCCAGCTCTTCGCATGGAAAAACGTGAACATCCAGGGAATGGGCTGGGTCACTGGCCTTGTCATTCAACCCCGGCCTCCTTACGACATCTACATCCGCACCGATGTGGGCGGAAGCTACCGCTTTGACCGCGCGGAGTCGAAATGGATTCCGCTGATGGATTCCCTGGAGACGCAGGCGGGCGTTGGTACAGAGAGCATCGCAATCGATCAAAACAACCTCAGCAGAGTCTACGCCGTAATCAACCGGCCTCGTTCGGTGATAGGCGGAAGATTCCAGTATGCGGCCGAAGTGATGCTCTCTGAGGATCGTGGGACGCACTGGCGCGGTACCGGGTTTGTTGAGAAGGGCGTGTACGAGGGCGCCAATGACGATTACCGGGTCGAAACCGGGGAGCGGCTTGCGGTTGATCCAGCAGATTCGAGCATCCTTTATTTCGCCTCGCGCCGCAATGGCTTGTGGAAGGGCGTCCGCAGGTCTGACGGCGCTTACGAGTGGACTTCGGTGAACGGCGGTCCGCCCGCGTGGACCAACGATCCCGCTGGAGACACCTTCGTCCTGTTTGCGCCGGCGACTGCTCGCGATGGGGTCCCGGAGACGATCTATGTTGGCGTTCACTCCTCAGGTGTTTGGCGCTCAACAGATGGTGGGCGCACTTGGGAAGACATTGGAGGCGCAGAGAATCCCGGACGTGGCGCCGTCGCATCCGATGGAACGCTTTATGTCAGCTTCGGCACAACCAAGCCGGCCTCTGGAAGTGTCCGCCGATTTCGCGACGGCATTTGGACCGACATCACTCCAGGCAATAAGACCGCGCCTTACACGGGCGTCAGTGTCGATCCGGCGAACCCGGCGATTGTGATGGTTGGCCGCGATGACATCGTATGGCGCTCCACTTCCGCAGGCAATTCATGGACAAGCCAGCACATGATCATGCACAGGCACGATCCATTTGCGCCTGGTTCGAACCCATCCGCACCCGCATACTACCTGAGCAACACAGATGGAGCTTCGGGGGGCGTCTCCACCGTGATGATCGACCCGGAAAACTCCCACCATGCCTGGTGGATCAACGGTTGGGGAGTGGCCCGCACCGACGATGTGACGGCCGAGCAACCATTCTGGGCGTGGGAAATGAACAATCTCGAAGAACTTTGCGCTGTGATGGTGCGCGTTCCTCCCAAACCCAAGGCTGAAGGCGGGGCTGATCTGATCACCATGGCGATGGACATGATCGGATTTCGAATTGAGAATCGCGACAAGGTTCCTGAGTCGAAGATCAGCCCATCGGGCGTTCCGTTGGACCCACGACCGGACTTTGCGTGGCAGGCCAAGCTCTTTGGGCCCACGGCCTATCCGGTTCCATGGCCTTATACCAGCATGGGTTCGAGCCTTGATTACAGCGTTCAACATCCAGACATCATGGCGTTTGTTGGCCACCTGCAGTGGCTCTACTGGCCGGTCTACGGACTGTCCCACGATGGCGGAAAATCATGGACCGCATTTCAATCAATTCCCAAAGAAAAGCTCTGGGATGACGACGAAAAACGCGTTGCAATTCCCATTGGCGGACAGATCGCAATGTCTTCAGCAAATCCGCTCAACTTCGTCTGGGCGCCCACGTGGGGCACATTCGATGGCATTCAGGGGAGCCCCGCATTTGCACCATGGCCGCACGTCACTTTCGATGGCGGAAAGACATGGCTGCTCTGCCGGCTAACGCGGCCACATACAGTACCAGGGAAGATGGATGTTCACGACAATGAAAAGGCTCACTCCAACGCGCTCCCGCGTTCCTCGCAAAATGCAACGCAGCCTTGGGTAAGCACACGTGTTTTGGCCTCTGACCGCGCTGATCCGGCTGGAAAGCTCTTCTACTATCTCGCTGGCTCGGTGTTCTTCACCAGCCGCGATGGCGGACTCACCTGGGATGACAATAGCAACACCGGATTTCCGTCTGACCGCGTTGACGTAACCGTCCTCTCCAATCCCGCGAAAACTGGCGATGTGTGGGTTGCGTTTGGACGTGGAGACCACGTGCAGGGCACACAACTCTTTCATTCCTCCGATGCGGGAAAATCGTTCTCAGCGGTGAAAGGCGTAGAATTTTGCGACAAGATTGCATTTGGCCGCGGAAACGATGCCAAGCTTGCATATCTCTACATGTTGGGCAGGCTAGATGGCCAGACGACCGATGCGATCTTCAAGTCCGAGGACCTGGGATCTTCCTGGATTCGGATCACCGAACCCAACGAAACGCCCATGATGGACGTGGTCCAAATGGAGGGCGATATGAGGACCAGGGATTTGCTTTACCTCGCGCTGGATGGCCGCGGCGTCATGTATGGTGTCCCGTCAAAATGAGCAGAGCCGGCATACCTTTCAAGCAGAGCGGCCGTCGCCACAGACTAAAGAGTCAACCTTGACAGGTAGTTCCAGTTGATCTGGAGGCTCTGATCAATCGGCAGGTCAGACCCGTCCTGATCCAGGAAGAACTGCGTGACGCCCAATCGTCTTGCCTCTCCCAGGAGCAGTTTCCAATCAATGGTGCCTGCGCCCGCCTCGGTAAAGTGTGCGGCATACTCATCAGGGACAAAGGTGAATGCATTCGCGGGCTTGCGGTCCTTTATATGAATCAAGGCAAGTCGCTCTCGGTACCTGCGCATGATCTCCATTGGATTTTGACCACCTTCAATGGCCCAGTAGATGTCCAGTTCCAACTTTACAGAGGAGTCGAGTTCGCGCATAAGAATGTCAAAGCCCGTCTCATTCCCCAGCGGTTTGTATTCGTAGTTGTGCGGATGATACCCCAGCTTAAGCCCGGCTGATCCTGCCTTGATTGCGGCCTTGTTGAGGTGTTTCGCAGCTTGGTGGAATCCGTCGACCGAGGTTCGCTGTGAGACAGGAATGGCGGGACACACCATGTACTCAAGCCCTAGCTCCGCGGCGTAATCCACCCGCTCTTCCAGCGATTCGTAATCGAAGTGGCCGCTGGCCACTGTCAATCCGTTCGCGGCGATCATTGATCTCAACTCTTTCGCGGGGCGGTCGTAAACCATCGGAAATGTCTCGACGCTCGAATACCCGATCTGATGAATCAGATGAAGGGTCGCTTCAAGTTCCTTGAGTCTGTCACGAACCATATAGAGTTGTACGCCAAATGCCAGACCCGAACGGGATGCTGCGGCTGAAGTCCTTCGCGGTTCCAGCAGGACTGCTCCTACGATGGCTGTTGCTGCTTGTCCAAACTCTCGGCGCGACAACATAGGTCCTCCCTGCTGGTTCACCTGGGTGCTCTCGTTGATCCGGACTTGCTTAGGCTAAACCAAATGACCAAAGACTGGGCTTGAAGAGCAGCTCCACGAGCCATTCCCTCGCTGCGCGTGGAGCTGATGGTAAGGTGATTGCTAGCATGCCTCAGCGGCTACTGAACCGTCAATGTGAGTGTTGTCGTCGTGGGAGCAACTCCACCTGTCCCTGCAGCCGTGAGAGTAAGCGTTGAGGTCGTAGCCTGGGGCTTGCTGTTGCCACCACAACCACTGACGGTTATCAGCATCGCTGCAGCCAGCAAGATGAGGGTCACCGCCCCAAAGCGTTTGCGCCTCATCCAGAGAGGCGCGCACAGCATCGCACCGGCCCAAGTCAGCATGCTCAAAAAGACACTGCTCTGTCTTTCAAGCATCGCGGTCTTCGCAGCTGTCTGCACCGTAACCACAACCTGCGATGACGTGGTCGCCGGTGTGAGATTCAAGGGCGACGGCGTGACGCTGCAAACATCCCCTGCAGGGGCGCCCGTGCAGGTATACGTCACGGTTCCCGTGTAGTTGGTCGAGTTGAGCGTGAGATTGAAGACTGCTGTATCGCCGGCCGTCACCGTCGCAGATGTATTGCCGTTCCCGGTTGCCAAACTCAAGGCAGGCTGCGTGGCTGTCGCGCTGGCTTGGTTCGAAAGGTACACCTCGGTTCCATGTCCATTCACTGCGGTCACTTCGTAGTAATAGGTGGTTCCTTGTGTCACGGTGGTATCGGCGAAGGTAGTTCCAGTGGGAATACCCGCGAGCAGGGTCTCCGATCCGCCCCCGCCAGTCCCGCGGTAGACGTTGTAGCTGCTTACATCTGCTGCCGTGATGGCCGTCCAGCTCAAGTCGATCTCGGTCCCGCTGACAGCCTGTGCCGTCAGAACAAATGCCGGATTGGGCATGAGCGTTGGAATCGCAGAAGAAAGCTGCGCAGTGCCGAAGAGGCTGGGGTTCTCCCAGTCCTGATCGACGGTACTATTCCAGAAGAGCTTATCGGCCCTTGAGCCTGCTACATAGAAATTGTTCAACGCGACGTCGATGCCAAGCAAATTGCCGGCTGCTTGCGGTGGCACTCCCAGGGTTGACCACGGAATTGCCGCAACGATCCGGTAGCCCGCCGTTGTAGCTGCCTGACCGTAGGTGATGCCGGAAATGTTCGTGCCCTGGCTTCCATTCTGATACTCCTCCACCTGCGGGGTACCGTACTGGAAGATGAATTGCCAATCCAGATCTGTGTAGCTGGTGTTCTTGCCATTGTTGCCATCGACATAGACTTCGACGCTGTCGTTGTTCATCAGCGCCGCGCTGTCCTGAACGTTGACCAGGATGTAGAGATTGTTTGTGTCCCACAATCCCTGCCAGGTGGCAGAGTTTGATTGGCCGGTAGGAATCGTTCCAACGAGATTCGCCATCGGGTACACCTCTGCGGTGCTCCAGATGGCGCTCACCGATCCGTCAAGTGCCGGGGTAGTAGTTGCCGGCGAAATGATCGCATCGCTGGCAGTTGCGGCCTCGGGCGTTCCCTGCGCTTCAACCGATTTGGGACTCGGCCCTGTCGAGTTCACTGCCTGTACCTGGTAGTAATAGGCCGTTCCATCCGTGAGCTTCATGTCTACGTAGTAGGTTGAAGTCAACCCGGTGGCGACGGGTGTAGCCGCTTCCGCGCCGGAACTGAGGCCGCGGAAGATGTTGTAGGAGGTGGCAGTTGGGGCCGCTGCCCATGTCAGCTCAAGCTGTCCGTCCCCAGGGAATACGGTAAGACTCGTCGGAGGCGCTGGTACTGGATTGGTTGGCGTTGCGCTTGCCTCGATGGAATTGGGTCCTGTCCCAATGCCGTTGGTGCCGACAATGTAGTAGTAATAGGTTGTTCCATCGGTCAACCCGCTATCCTGGTAGGCATAGGTTGACCCATCGACCGTGGCGATTGGTGTCGTTGACTCCTGACCTGTAGCAGTGCCGCGATAAATGCTGTAACTGGTAGGCGTACCACCGGGATACGCCGGCGACCATGAAAGGTGTACCGCCATATCACTCGCGGTTGCAGAGAGTATTGGCGCGCCAGGAGCGTCGACAGTGTCGCTGTAGGCTCCGTAGTAGAAGGTGTTGCCATCAAAACCGATGTACACCGTTCCGAATACATCCCAACTCGCAGTCATCGTATTCGGTATGTCCAGGATGCCATCTGGATAATTCGCAACTCGATTGAAGGTCGCGCCGCCATCGATCGACTGGAAGATACCCCAGTTCGAATCGCCGTGATAGAGTCCGTCGACATAAATCGCCGGATACGTCTGGCCAGGCGCTGCTTTGCCGAGAGCCAATGCCCATGCGTAATCGAACACAGGACTCCGCGCGAAGGTATTTCCGCCATCCAATGTGTGGTAAAGGCCGTGCGCGGTTGCTCCCTCATGCCCGTCAACCAGCCACAGATCCCCTGAAACCCCGGGAACCGCCGCCAGCGTTCCGTGCTGCGGATATCCAGGGGAATTGGTTGCTGCCTCCTGTGTCCACGTAACTCCTCCGTCCGTGCTTTTCCAAAAGCCGCCAGCCGTCATATGGACGTAAAACGTTCCCGGCGTGACGGGATCGGCCACGAGCAGGTGCTGCGATAAAGGAAAAACCCAAGGACCCCATTGAAAGTCGGTGTAGGTGTAGGAGGTGTTCGATGGGCACTCGGTGCGCTGCGTAGCGCCAGGCGCCGAGTCGAAGGAGGCAGTTTGCGTCCATGTCGCACCGCCGTCCTTTGAGTAGAACGGCGCTGGACCGTGGCCAAATGCCGCAAAATCATTGAAGTTGCTCGGAATCCAAACCAGATTGTCTGCACCCGCTGGGTCGCTCTCATGCCCCGCAGCCCGCGGCGAGACAGCAATGCTGCCGCCATAAAGAATGCAGGGATGAGTGCCAGCCGCAATCGAGGGAAACACCTGCCAGGTCACACCACCATCTGTGCTGTATCCGCTGTACTCCGAAGACTGCACAAGTGGATTGCCGGCAACCATGTTCGTCGATAACTCGACCACATACTTTGGCTGATTCGGCGCGTAGCTGCTGTCAGTTGCATTTGACAGTCCGTTATTGCTATTCCAGGTATTCAGCGGGAAATGTTGAGCCGTGTACGTATCGGGATCGGTGATTGTAAACAGTGTTTCGTCTTCAACAGTTAGAACGGGAATTCCACCAGGTGGAATCACACTCGGCTCGGCCACAGCCTCTTCGATGCCTTCCGAAATGCTGGTCCAGGTAGTTGATGTGTCCGCGTCGCTTGGCGTGTAGTTCATGATGCCATCGTTCGCGCCGGCAATCCAGAGCGTGCCGGAAGCATCGAAGTAGAGACCGCTCACGGATACATAATGTCCCTGTGGACGAAACGAGGATGGATCAAGCCAAGAGATTGTCTGGTCTGCTGCAAATTGCATCGGACCCAGGTCAGTCCAGCTTGCCCCGCCATTGAGCGATCGTGCAATGGAACTGTTGCCCTGGCCAAAAATCCGCTGCGGATTCTTGGGATCGACCGCGATCCCTCCGCCGCCCCCATAGGTTGGGTAGGATGTTGTCCACGTGGACCCCGTCCGCGCCCACTCATAAAGGTTATTGTTGCCACCATCCGCAATCCAAAGATTTCCCACCGTGTCGATGGTTGCAAAACCCACGGCCGATGTGCCTGACTCAAGTACCGCTCCTGTAATGTCCGTCCAGGTGTTTCCACCATCGGCGCTCTTCAATACGCCGCCGCCAATTACGTTGTCGTTATTCGTCTCGTCATGCTTGATGTAGGTCACATAGACAATCTTGCTCGCCGTTTGCCCTCCCGTTGTGGCCGTGCCAGATCCGCCATCGATACGCGGCAACTGGAATTCGTAGCGCAGTGACGAGGTTGAAACCGGCAACCCGGAACCCGCGACCTGAGTCCATGTTGCCCCTCCATCCAGGCTCCGCTGCAGGCCGTCAGGATTGCCATTCCCCGTTCCCGCTCCTGGAGGTCCGAGATAGGCTACGTTGCCATTGTTTGGATCGATTGCCAGCCGCTCGCCGGTCGTCTCCTGCGACAGACTGCCGCTCAAGCTGAGGTTGGCAGCCTGGTAGGTCGCCGCGCCGTCAGTGCTATAGAAAACGTTCAGGCCCCAAAAGTTATTCAGGTCGGCAGAACCGCTCAGCGTGAAGACGACAAGCACGTGATTGGAGTTCGATGGGTCGATCGCGATCGCGCCGCCCCCGGCATTCACGGGCGCACCAGTGTACGCAGACGGAATCGCGCTGAATATCTTGGTTGGATACCACTGTCTCGCCGCACTGCTCCAGCGATACACGTTGTCCACATCGCCGCGCGCATACGCAGCCGTGCCCGTCGGCGCTACCGCCAACCCACGCATCCATCCACCTGCGCCTACCTGTACCGGCTTCCACTGATACTTTGCCGTCAGGTCTGTGTCCTGTGCCTTCATCGGTCTGAAGGAGAACAAAGAAATCGAGAAGAGGAAGAACGCTTGGACGAATTTACGCTGCAACAGGATTTTCATGTGGATCTCCTCAACAACTTGGGGCTCGGCGACGGCCTGATTGGAACGGTCCGGAAAGCCGATCAATACTCGTTGCGCACCACACACCATAGATCGAGTCCAGGGTGTGACGCCAGAACTTTTCAACCATCGCTCAATTCACCGATATGACTTCTTCATTTCCGTTTCGAGACTGGTCTGACGCCGATGCGTGTCTCATCGCCAGATGCACGCGGCTGCACATTTGAATCATCATGTTCCTGGTGGAAGCGAATCGACCGTTGCCAAAAGCTTCTTGTCCCTGGATGAAGCACCTATCCAGAGCGTGCGGCTGCCTGCTGGAGTCATCCAGGAATGCTTCACGGTTGACCAATACTGCATCGAGCGCAACGGGACGTGGATTTCAATTTCGCGAGATTCACCCTGAGCAAGGTGCACCCGCTCAAACCCCGCGAGGACACGATCGGGAAACTGTACACCGGCCGGAGCTTCCTGCGGCTTTTCCAAATAAACCTGCGCCACCTCGTCGCCTGGAACGGTTCCCACATTCCTGATCGTGGCAAAGACATCGATTCCGCCATCCGAGGCCGGAGTGCATCTCATCCCTGAATAATCAAAGCTTGTGTACGACAATCCGAATCCGAATGGGAACAGAGGCTCAATTTTGCTGTGATCAAACCAGCGGTACCCAACAAACACTCCCTCGCTGAAGGTTGTTTTCCCTTGAATGCCCTTGCCCGACCGTTCAGGGTGGGCGGGCTCGCTTGCGGGCATATCGCTGAGCCGCTTCGGCCATGTGAATGGGAGTCGCCCTCCAGCATTCGCACGGCCGAGCAGAATCTTCGCAGTCGCCCATCCGCCTTCATCGCCCGTCCATCCCATATCGAGGACGGCCTTCACTTGCCCGAGCCAAGGCATTGCAACCGGCTGGCTTACGTTGAGCACGACAATCGTATTGGGATTCACTGCCGCGACAGAACGAATCAGATCATCCTGATCGCCAGGAAGGGCAAACACCGGAAACGTGCGGCTCCACGCAAAGACGATCGCCGTCTTCGCGTTCTTCGCTACATCTATCGCAGTTCGCTTATTTTCCGCCTGCTGCTCGGGCGTCACCCAACTCACCCTCACTTGAACCGGCCCGTTAGAGGAGTCAGGCTGTACCTGCACATCAATCCGATGCGGCCCCGCCTTCAGGTCCATCTCTGCACGCAGGTTATCGAGGCCGTCTTCAGTCGGGAAGAGACTATCCTGGCCCGGCTGAATCACTTCCCCATGAATGAAGTTGAACCAGTTCTTCGCAACCAGCTGGTCGTCGATTCTGAACTTCCCGTAGCATCCAAGAAGTTGCAGTTGCAAGCGGTATCGCCCAGTCTCCGGGACGCGAAGCGTACCTGTCCAAACCACGCTCGCATTTGCCGGAAGAGCATTGCCGGCTTTGACGGTGAAGTTCAGTTCTGGATCGATTGAAATCGCGTCCTCGTTCCACATGCGTCGCTCCAGACCGGGCTCGCCAAAATGCGACAGGTATTTCGATGGAATCGACACGCCTTCCATATCGTCGGCCACCGCAAAGGCAACGTGTGCGGAAGGGCCCGCGAGATCCTTGAATGCATCGAGCGGACCAACCTCAAGCTCAGGCAAGCCCACAGCCTTCTCTACCGTTTTTCCAACGGAAACAATTTGCCCCGCGCCAGGACCAATCATTGCCACGCTCTCCAGGTTCCCACCCCTCAGCGGAAGCATTCCATTTTCATTCTTGAGCAGGATCGCCGCATCAATAGAGGTCTTCTCCACAATCTTGACGTTCTCGCGATGGTTGGAGGAAGTGACATCGAGTTTGTTCTTGCCATCCAGGAAGCCAAACCTGTCCATCTGCAGCAGGACCCGGCCCGCGGCGCGCGTGATCGTTTCTTCCGAGACGATCCCAGCTGCAACCAAGTTCTTCAGATTCGTCGCATTCTCCGGCTCGCGCACGGTGAAATGTGAAGCATGTGGAGCAGGCGGCGGCTCTTCAGGAAGCCTTCCACTGTCCGTGAGAGCGGGGCCATCCGGCTTGCCATCCTCTGGAGCCGGACGAGCCACTCCGTTGACAAAATAAGACCTTCCTGCGAACGAAACAGGGAGCGGCCCCGGCATCTCCACATCCACCCCGCTGTTGATGAAATCCGTTGCATGAATCGCGCCCCAATCAGAGGTCACGAATCCCTCGAAACCCATTTCTTCTCTGAGAAGTTTCTTCAACGTGCTGGCATTTCCACACGAATAAGCTCCGTTGATCTTGTTGTAGGAGCACATGATGGACGAAACTCCTGCGCGCACAGCCGCCGCAAAGGGCGCGGCGAACACCTCATGAAGGGTCTGTTCGTCAATGAAGACATTACTTCCATCTGTGTCATACCCGATGAAGTGCTTGACCTGCGCCATCACGCCCTGTTGCTGGATCCCGGTAACCTCTTCCGCACCGAGTTCACCCGTCAGAAATGGATCCTCCCCAAAGGTGTTGTAACTGCGCTCAAAGCCAAGATCTCTGTCGATATTGATGAATGGCTGTAATGCGACGCTCACACCATGCGATCTGGCTTCCCGGCCAATTACCTCGCCGTTCAATCGCGCATCTTCCCGGCTGAAAGTTGCTGCCAGTCCCATGGTTGAAGTTGGTGCAATTGAAGGGACCCTCGTAAGAACCCCCGGAGGTCCATCCGCAAATCGCATGGGAGGGATGCCAAGTCGCGCTACCCCAGGAAGGTACCCGGCCTCTCCCTGGTACGTTGCAGCATCCTCACCCGTGCCATGAATCATGCTGATCTTCTCATCCAGCGTCATCTGTGCCAGCAACCGGTCAGCCCTTCGATTGCCTGTGATGCTTGATTGTTGAGCCAGCAGGCTCGTAGTCGACGCAATGTAGAGTGCAAACCCGATCAGACGGACGCTCTTGTGGACCCTTTTCATTCCGGCACCTTATCTTCTCGCGACCAAATTGCGTTTCTGTCTCCCAATTTCAACCATCCACTCGCTGTTCTCGATTTGGGGCTCTTCGTTGGAACGAGGTATCTCATTCATGTGCCAACCAGGCTCTGACCGACAATTTGTCGCGTAAACAGCAGACATGATGAAGTGCTCCGGTTACCGCACAGACAATGAAGGGGCTACGCGCTCCATTCCCCTTCCGCTTCAACCAGAATTTGAAGTGCCTCTTGAATATCCGGAGCTGAATAACCTTTGCAGTGCAGCATGTCTTCAACAGCCCGCTTGGTCAGGTTGAGGACCTGTTGCCCTTCGGGATCCGTAACAATAACCTGCACCCGGTATTTCCGGTGAGCTTCTGTCGAGGCGGTTCCGGGTTGACGTGGCGCGTCCTCGAAGTTGGTGAGTTCTCGCTGCATGGCTTTGTGGTTGTCTCGTAGCTTTGCACCTCGATTGCACACATTCTGTTTCACAACGCTCTCCAATCCCGCAAGTGTTCGCCAAGTTCGGAATTCGTTCGCTTCTCTTGCTCCAGGATCGTCGCTCCAACTGCCCAGAACATCTGATACGCGCAGCGCTACCATCAAGGGCGCTTTTCACCTGAATGGTCCGCACGGCTCAGGGTATAAAGATGCACCTTGGGAACAGCTTCAGCATAGATGGCGTCTTCAAGCGAGCTTTCAAAGACGTCTACAACATCTTCCTTCCCCTGCACTAAACCCAGATCGGCGTTCCGGATCAGCATCCGCATATGGACGCCATGGGCTTGGTCTCGGTCAGCAATCAGCCAGGCTACGCGCTGAGCCTGGTCACGCATCGGGGTTGCAAATTCGGCGAGATTGACTCCTTGATTGAGCTCTTCGCCAGAAAACTTGCCTGCAGGTTGATCGTCGATGACCAGCTCGTAAAGGCCCGGCTCCAGTCCGGTGACGCGCAATGATTCCTGGTTCAGCTGCTGTTGAATGTCCGTCAATTGGAACAAGAGCGCTAGGGTCGCGTTTCCCTTGTCAAAGGGAAGCGGCAGTGCCTCCTCTTTCTCGCTCCAATGCAATGTCTGGTCGTCGTGTGTAAGCCCACTCACGGTTGCGTTTTGGGCTTCGACCAGTTTGACTGCATTGGCATCGATGATCACCGAAGAGACTTCGGCGGGCGCATCCCACGCCTTCAGAAGGGTCTCTGCCATCACCCAGTGAGCAATGACGTCGGGATGCACACGATCTGGCAGCAGCAGCCGAGCTACATTCGGATCAAAGGCCTCGGCATGTTCAAGCAGCGCGACTACCGGAGGGTTGAAGTTCACGAACGAAGCGTTGTGACTCCTGGCCAGATTTCTGTCGAGTTCGGCATATTCTCGCAAAACAGAGTTGTAACCGCCGGGAAACCATACAGGCCGCGTCACATCGTCAAGCGGCGATGGACCAAGCAGTGTCACCCGAGCGCCGGGGGCATGTTCATGAATGGATTGGAGCAGGTGTTCGTATCCGCTGGTGTAGGCTGACTGAATTTTCTCCGTGAACGGAGTGTAACTCCCATCGTTCATCCCCAGCATCACTGTGATCACCGAGGGCCTATGCGGAAAGACATCGCGTGCCAGGCGCTCGTCGATTGTTCCGCCGCTGCCCCCGTTTACCCGATCCCCACCCACACCGGCGTTATAGAAGTGTACTCGCATCCCTGGGAACCGCGTCACGGTGTAGAGCTCAACCCACTGGGTATAGAGGCTCTGTGCGGTGATGCTGTCGCCGTAAAAAACGACAGTATCTCCATTCTTGAGCCTGAAAGATTGCGCCTCCGCTTCCATCGATCCCCACGCGGCCCAGGCGAGGGATAAGCATGCCACCGACAGGAAAATGAATTTGAACTTCGTTTGCAAGCGGCACCCTTTGACTGTTTCTTCCGGAAGTCGACCCGCCAATGTTGTGCTCTTGGCTGATCCACGATCAATTGACACCGAACAATCCCCTCAAGGCAACTGGTCAATCGCTTCCTTACGACAGGCAGGTCGAAGCACATCGTGCCCCGACCTGCCATGGCAAACAACTTGCTTGATCGCCGCTAGAATTCGAAACGGCCGCCCACCTGAAGGACCCGCCCCTGGAACGTTCCAGACACCTGCCCAATGAGCGCGTTGTTGCCTCCAACCTGAAACGAACCGCCAGGGTTATTGAAGTTATCGTGATTCAGAACATTCAATGCCTCGGCGCGAAGCGAGAGGGTGCCACGCTCGCCAAGCAGCCAGGGGAACTGGATCTTCTTGCTGAGCGCCGTGTCGAGTGTGAAGTAGCCCGGTCCGAAGAAGTTGTTCTGCCGGCCGTTTTCGCCTTCCGTGAGAGTTCCCGGCGGCACAATGAACTGGTTTGCCGGGCTGCTAAAGACCGAACTGGGCTGATTGAAGAATGCGGCATGCGCCTGCGAACGGCTGATCTTGCGCTGGCTGCCAGTGTATGCAGGAAGGTCGAACAACGTGCCGTCGCCATTGAAGTCATCCGTGGTGTCCGCGATCGTGAATGGAGATCCGGTCTGGGCAATGATCGTATCGCTCAGGTTCCATCCACCAACGACTTCGTTGAGCAGGCTGTTTGAGGTGAACCTTGGCGTTGTGTAGACCTGCGTGAGCGTGAAGCGCTGCCGCGTGTCCCCGGCGAGGTAGCTGTACTGGGAGTGGACATTGTATTGGTCGGTCCACTGGCTAATCGGGTCACCCAGGCCTTTGCCCCAGGTGTACGATGCCTGGTAGGTGAGCTTCCCAACAGTCTGTCTTGCAGTGAGGATCAGTCCGTTGTAGTCACCCATGCCGGCGTTGCGATAGAACTTGATCTTCCCAAAATCCGGATTGTATCCGGGGAGAAGCTGATTCCCCCCCTGGGCCGTGGTTTGAAACTTTCCGGACAACGTGTTGACGTCTGTGAGCGCCAGAAGCCCATACGAGTAAGAGCCCGTGTAAGTCGCTCCTACAACAATGTTCTTGGGGAGTTGCCGCTCAAGACCAAGGTTGAACAGAACCGTTCGCTGTGCATTCAAATTCGGATCGACTCCGTACAGGTCGCCAATCACCACATTCCCGCTTCCATCCAAAGGCGCACCGTCGGGCTTATACCCGTAGATCGAAATGGATGGGAACTGGAAGCCATAGGGATTGCCTCCTGGAGGGCCTTGCGTCGTAGTCGTGCCATAGCTGAGCAACGCCTTTGGGGTGGAATAGTAGCCCAGCGTCTCGGACAGGCGCACCGGCGGTTGAGTCGGAATGCTGATGCTCACGTCGGAAAGATTCAGATCATCCGAATAGAGCCCGCCACCGCCGCGCACGACTGTCTTTTTGTCGAATGGCAGGGTGTAGGCAAATCCGGCACGAGGCAGGAAGTTGTTATTTCTCTGGCTTGTATAAACATTATTCACGGCGCTTACATAAAGACCTGCAACCTGCTGCTGAAGCAGACCTCCGCCACCAAGAGAGACGTTCGCAAATTGCTCCGCGTTCTTCCCGTATGCGATCGGATTGCCGAAATCGTCCCAGCGAATTCCGTAATTCAAAACCAGGTTCGGCGTCACCCTCCAGGAGTCCTGCACATAAGCGCCGAAGCGTGTGGCCTGTGCACCAAACAGTTGCGGAATGAACTTGCCGCCCAACGGTCCTGCCTGCGCGGAGAGGGTATAGATCAATTCAAGATCCGGTGCATCGCTCAGGTAGTCGTACAGGAAGAATGAAAAATCTCCGAACGGCCGGCCATAAACAGCGCTCTCGTCGTTCGACTCGTTGTTGTAAGCGCCTTGAAACCCAAACGTAAAATTGTGTTTTCCCTTAGCCCACGAGATGGCGTCGCGACCGTAGCTCTGGTGCTCCCTTTCGAGTTCGATGAACTTGATCAGATTCAAACCCGCGCAGGTGCATCCAGAAAGATACGGCAGCAGAAGCTGGCTCTGGGCGCCTTGGCCAGGTCCGAAGAAGAAGTAAAAGCGCGTCTGTCCAAAGCTGGCTTCATTCAGGAGTGAGCTGGTAAATGCATGGGTGTAGTTCCCGGCCAAGTAATAGCCAGTGCTCGGAGTCACGCCGGAAAGTGTCGACTGGATCGCGGGCGATACGCTCTTCTGGTCAAAGCGGAAAAAGCTGAGGTAGGCGCGATCCCTGCCTTCGCGCAAGGAGTGATCCAGACGGAAGTTGTACTGCTCGCCATTGTTGAAAAACGTTGCATTGAAAGCAGCCTGGTCCCAGATCGGTTGATCACACGGAATCGGAATCATGCCCTGAGTCGGCTGGGCCGATGCCCCTCCCGAGTTGCATGGAATTGAACTGCCAGTTATGAAGTTGTACCCGCCCAGGTCTCCACCAGTGGTAAGAACCTGCGTGGTACCGGGGCGTGCATTGTCAGCAGGATAGGGGGCTAGCCCATGCGATATGTTCTGGGAGTTGGGGTAATTCTGCTCGCCCCAGGTGATGAACGAAGGATCATAGAATGTTCCAAAGCTGCCCGCCGGGGTGGCGTTTCCCTGGTTGAAGTACGACCCGAAGAAGAACGTGCGGTCCTTCCAGATGGGGCCGCCAAGAGCAGTTTCAATGTACTGTTGGCGGAACGGCGGATGATTCACCGAACCATCTGAATTCGCCCGGAATGGCCCGCCCGTGTAGGTGTAATCGGCATCGCCATGGAACTTGTTGGTACCGGACTTGGTGGTAATGCTGGTCTGAATGCCGCTCCCCGCACCGTTCTCGACAGCGAATGTCGTCGTTTGCAAAGCAATTTCCTGCACCATGTCCGGATGTGGAATCAGGTTGATGTAGCCGGTGCTGGGCGGATTTCCTACACCGCTGGTGCCACCAAGTTCGCTCACAACCGGGATGGAATCCAGAACAAACGTGTTGCCCGCAGTTCCTCGGCCATTGACCGACTCTGGAGAATTATCGCGATTGATCGCAACATTCTGGTGACCCTCGTCGATTCCAGTCGCACCGGGCGCAGTCTTCAGCAATCCGAGTGTTCCCCTGCTCTCCAGCGGAAAGTCGGCAATCTCCTCGGAACTCAGAGTGTATTGAATGCGGGTCTCCTCCGGATTCAGTCCATGACTGTCCTCGGCGCTCACCGTGACTACATCCTGGGTTGCCCCGACCTTGAGTTGGATGTCGACGCCGGCGGTCTCCTGCGTCGAAAGCTGAATCGGCTGAACCGTCTTCTCAAATCCCTGGGCGCTTACCGTCACCGTGTAAGAACCGGGCGCCAGTCGATTGAAATAATACTGACCGGTTGAGTTGCTTACGAACGTCTGACTCACGTTTGTATCCGTGTTCGTCAACGTCACCTTTGCGCCCACCACCACCGCGCCCTTGGGATCAGTCACCGTTCCTTGCACATTCGCCGAAAATTGGGCAAAGGCTGGAGCGAGAAACAACCCGAATACGACCAAAAACCATAGTTTGCGCACATCCCCTCCAAGTAATGCAGATTTATTCGGCAACGAATTTCGTTGCTTCTTGATTGCGACACAAGGGTAGTAGTGCATGTGATCGCAGGCAATGGAAATCATCTCCATGATTGAATTACTGATATGATGTAAATGAGTTCCATCAATCAACTGATCTGTATATTTTCTTGACTTTTGGGCATTTTTCTGGAAATAACCCCTTCCACAGCTTGGATTTGTTTCTTCTCTGATAGTTCTGATGGACTATCTGGTATGACTTCCGGAAATATCGATTTTCATCGCATCGCAACCGATCAAGTATTTGAGGCACACCGCAAGAGTGTTGGCTGCATTGCAGAGGTCTTTGAGCTTGTTCTTCGCTGGTGCTGACAAATATAGATATTTCGGTATCGACAAACTTGCGAAAACATTTGATATGATTCTCGACGTGCCAAGAACGAGAACCGAACGCGTGCAGGTTGTAAAGAAGAAACTGTTGAGCATCATCCAGGCTGAGAGTTCCCGCTCTGGTCAACGGTTTCTGGCAAATCGTGCGATCGCAAAGCGATTTCATATCAGTTATCAAACTGCGGACAATCTTATACGGGAACTTGTGCAGGAAGGACTGCTCGAACGACGACCGGCGTCAGGAACCTACTATCCTGGCGGCCACAAGCAAACATCGGGTGTCCTTCTCATCTTCAATGCCCGCGCTAAAAGGAAAACGAGTTTTGGTTCGCGGCTCCTTGAAGAGTTGACTTCCCATCTCGACCGCGCCGGTATCCCCTGGCGCATGAGTTGGACGACCAGCCTCAACCCGCGAACTGAGGGCCTGCCGAAGGAGCGATACCCTGTCATCTGGGAGCGCCTGGACGTGGTGGACCGTGCAGTGCAGTTAGGACGCCATGCACTGCTGCTCAACTATCGGCCGCCGCCCGGCTTGGCTTCGTCCCTGATTGACAGCGTTTCGGTCGACGACTTTTCAGGGGGCGCAGGTGCAGCTCAATACTTCAAGCGGCAATTCCCAAGAGCATCTCGCGTTGCAATCCTGTCCGGTCCCGCGGACGACATTCGCAGCACAGCAAGAGTGAATGGATTTCTGTCTGTCATGCCGGCGACGGTATTTGTTTCGCCCACCTGGTACTACGAAGGCGCCATCAAGATTGCCGATAAGGTTGTCGCAGCGGGAGCCGACGGAATCTTCTGTTGCGCAGATCGTCTCGCGGAAGCAGTAGTCCGGAGTTGCATACGGAAGGGCGTCAAGAGGCCACCTCTCGTCAGCTTCGACGATGCGCCCATCGCACAATGGCTCAACCTCACCACCATGGCCATTCCCTGGACAGAGTTGGTCTCAGCAGCCGTACGTGTCATCAAACAGCGCCAGTTTGACAATACATCGTCGGCAATTGCACAACTGATCTCCACCAAGTTGATCATCCGCAGTTAGGAGCCGTTGGGCATTCCGTGATTCCGTGCGAGTGGATCTGAGGTTGCCTTACACCTCACACAGTTCGACGGCTTGACGCAAGCTCGTCAGGGGGTCCCCCGTAGGCACGAACTCGTGCGCAACATAGTCTTGAAACTTTAGATCTGCAATCGCGCGCATCACACCGTCCCACTGCACCTCCTGTTGATTGTTCAGTTCGTGCCGTCCGGGTACACCGCCAGTGTGAAAATGCCCAATCCATTGCATGTTGTCGCGGATCGTTTGGATCAGATCGCCTTCCATGATCTGCATATGGTAGATGTCGTAGAGTAATTTCACGCGGGGCGAAGCGACCTCCTGCACCACCCGAACACCCCACGCCGTATGATCGGCCATGTAATCGTGATGGTCCTTCTTGCTGTTCAGCAGTTCCAGGTTAATCGTAACCCCATGGTCCTCGCCGATCTTCTTGATACGGTTCAGGCCGATCACGGTGTTGCGCGCTCCCTCCTCGTCCGGCATTCCTCTCCGGTTTCCCGAGAACGTAATCACGTTGGGGACGCCCAGCTTCGCGGCCAATGGGATGTTCTTGCGAAAGGCCTCCTCAATCGCCTTGTGATTCTCCACGCGATTCAGTGCGTTTCCGATGTCGCCGCCTCCCGCATACCCCATGGTGCAAATCAGTCCGTGCCTTTGTGGTACACCCCACTCTTCAGGTTCAAGCAGATCTATACCCTTTAACCCGATGTTTGCCGCAAAGGCGCAAAGCTCGTCCAGTGCAATCGATTCGTAGCACCAGCGGCACACGGATTGTCGGATTCTTCCTCTTCTTGTAAGCGAATCTCGTGCCCCGGACATTTGCCCGTCTGTGGTCCCGATTCCTGGGAGAACCGCTAATGCTCCGGCACCCTTCATCACATCTCGGCGAGAAATCTTCCTATAGTTCATCCAGTGACACCTCTGGCTAAGCCACAATAGTACAAGACCGCCCTTCTTTTGCGGAATGCACATAGCATTCACTCAAAGCAGATGGAGCCAACTTGCGGCCCCCCTTCGCACAGATGCCTACACTCGCGGATCTGCGCGCAAATCGCGCCATAGGCTATCTTTTCCAGAGCGAACCAGACGAAAAAGGGGGGCGGGTCACTGACCGACAGCAAGGCGAGGACTCCCTTTGGGTGCGCACCAGGCCTGGGGCATGAGTGCGATCCATGCGATGACGAGCAAAGGCTTCTTCATGCCGGTCTTTCCAAGGGGAACCCTATCGACCTCTGCCTAAACCGCTGTCGGGGATCCCACGCCGTGATGAACGCACGGAAGATAGCAAGACTAGATCCCGTCTGTGAACGGAGCCTGTCCTCCTGGTAGCGGAGAACCGAAATTTCGGTGATCTCGCCGACGATCTTCGTGCCGAGAAGACGGCTGACGTGTCCGAGCGCATACTCGGCAAAAGACGCCGACCGGTAACGGAGCCGGTAGCCCGTCAGGTATTCCTCGATGATCTCCTCAAGAATCCGGACACGGTTCTGCCGAACCTCTTTGAAGTTGTTGTACCCGGCTTCGAGTGTTTTCCGGTGCTGGCGTTCAGCGTCTTTCGCGACGGTTCGCGATGTCGATTTTGTCGGTTCGTCGATGCGTTCTCCCGCGAAGCGAAACCGGTACCACCAATATTTTCCTCTTGGATAAGTTGACATTCGGGTCTCCTGTCCTTTCGGTGAGCGCGCCTGTGTGGGCGCGCGACTGAAGATTCAGGCGAAGGCAAAACTCGATCAAATTTCAGAAATCCCGGCGCCACACGAGAGCGTGGTTCAGGACATGAGGCTGGAGGTCTGGAGTCGATCTATCGAGGGGAGCCACAACTGAGATCGGTTGCTATGGGTTAGCACCGGTTTTGAAAGTGAGTGACGACAAAATTGACTACAATCGGGCCAATTTCGTGTCTTTCTGCTGCTTTCTCTTGCTCTAAGTTGTTGATTTTATTGGCTCCTCAGGTAGGACTCGAACCTACAACCCTTCGGTTAACAGCCATGCGGGCAGTGCCCTCGCGAGCTGCTACCTATTGAGATAAGTCACTACACGTTAATAGCTTACGGCCATATTCCCTACCCTCCTTTAGCGCTGGATTGCGACCAATTGCTACTGATTTTGAACTAGCTACGGCACAAAATCCACCACACTCTCAGCAAACTCTGCGGCGTAATGCTGACCTCAGAGTTGAACAGCCTTTCGCTCAAGTATATCGCCGGAGAATCCCTGAAGAGTGCAATGTCACGAGGGGTTCTCTCGTGTTGACGGCGATATGCCGGTCCAAAGTGGCGGACCAACGCCATCGACAATTGATCTATCGAGACTTAGATTAGCCGACCTCATCGCGGAAACATTGGAAGCCCAACGGGCGTGCGTTATCGCTGGCTTTGATACAGTAGCATTTCCATTTCGTGGGCTTGACCGACTCCGAGGCCGACGAGTTGCGTGAGAATCTTGTCGATGCGCGAGCGCATTCCCTCCGCCCCAAGTGCCTCCGGCGACGCCTGAAAGATTGTAATGAGAATGGAGCAGATTCTACCCCCAAAGCCCATTTCGATCCAAAACCGATTGCTCTCGGGAAAGCGCTCGAGCCACTTCTCTGTGCATCCGACGATAAACGGCAACTGTTCGGCACGTGGCGCAACTTCCATGAAGTTCACATACATCGTGGCCAGGAATGGTGACCGGTATTGTCCGACAAAGTTCTCAAGAAGCGGCAAGAATGGGTCCGTCCGCAGAATGAAGGACGGAGGAAGATAACACTTGGAAGGATAAAAACCATAGTGGTCATTGAAACAAAGCGTCCCGAGCGCGTGTGCGAGATGCATTTCCGCGCTGGCTTCATCGCGATCTTTGTTCCAGCCAAAGACTCTAGTTCCGCGGAGTTGATTCATAAGAAAGGCCCGGATTTGCAGCAGTTGCTCGACTGATAATGAGTTATTTTCAAAGAAAGCCTTATCTGCACTCTTCAAATACAGGGGGAGACAATCACAGAAGGATTCGTCCGGAAGCCCCCCAAACAAATCCTGAAGGCTCTGGTTGAGAGCGTCTTCGCTCAAGCCGAAAACACATTTCGCTGCAAGATCGAAGTAGACTTCGTTCCATCCGTCCGGCTGACCGTCGTACTGATCCTCCTTCTCCTCTCCAAATCCGTTTGCCTGCCGAGTCCATTCCGCATATGCGTTCAGCAACGCACGGAGCCATAGCTGCTTTCCTGGGTCGAAGGGGCGGACCTGTTTAAGCCAAAGCGCAGCGCGGTGGTAGTCCACACGGAGCTTTACCGAATCGTACTCGGCAGCTTCTGCAGCGTAGTCTCTATTCCGGTGCTTCCCATGATCGCGCGGCCTGATTTTGTGAATTGGGAATTCGGGCCACGCCGGCTCGGAATCCGGCGCTGCCAGCCAGGCTAGCTCTGACTTAATCTCCTTCTGGATGCGCTCTTGATCGACGGCTCTGTTCTTCTCCTTCTCCTCATCGGAAAGGCGCCACGGGTTGTCCAGATTCACAGAAGCGGCAAATGCGCACCGCAGCATCGCTGGAATGAAGAGTGGGTTTATCCGCTCCAGTATTGCGAACGTGGCACCCAATCCATGCGCAGACGCGTAGCCACTCGCCGAGGCAAACTCAAGAAGTCGTCTCAGATCATTCTCTCTCGGGTTGCGCTCGAGCAGCAGCGTTTGTCCAAAGAATGCAATGGCACGCGGGTTGAACTGCAATCCTGCGCGCTGCAAGTACACAGGATCGGAATTCCCCTCATGCACACGTGCGAAGATCCCTCGCATCCAGGACGCGTACTGCTCCAGTTGCTCTGGAGTTCCGTCACGTGCGAGAAGCGTAGCGGTGGTGACAACTGCTTCAACGATGGCGAGGTATTCGCCGTTCCAATCGAACTCTGGACGATTGTCAAAGATGTTGGCGTGCCCCTCTGCCCAGACAACGGCTTTCGCCAGAAACTCCGGAGTGGGTGCCTGCTTCTGATATAGGGCGCTCGGAATTGCCAACCGGAGGCTACTTTCTTCCAATCGCGACGATGCCTCTTTTTGTATCGGTTCCAGTTGCTTCCGTTCCGCTTCCGGTGACTGGTACTGCAGAGCCGTTTGCTCCTGGCCTTCTGCGTCTGTGATCGTGACCTGTTTCCAATTCTCACGATTGAGAATATTGAGTGCATGAAGCACCATCATCCTCGGATCGCCAAGATCCGACTTCTTGTCCGGAGGGCCAAGCCTGCTAACGGCACGCAACAATAAAGCTCGCACCTTGTCGGCAAAATCAGTCGGGCCAAAGGGTAACCAGCACAGCACATCGTAAAGGCTGATCTTGCGCGAATTGCGCTCACGGAGGCTGCGAAGCGTCGCTGGGCCAGTTGGTTCCTGTTGAAGTCCCTTCAACCCAAAAACGTCAGGGATATTCATGTTGTCGTGAGTGGACCTCAGTCGATCCATGCACAACAGCTCTGGACACGCCACGAGCGGGGCAGCCACTTCAATGGACTGTGGCCCATGAGACAACCCGAGGTCGACTGCAACCAAGAGGGCTGCGCTCGAAATCGCCGGATCGCCGATAATTTGGGCCACTACTCCATCTATAGGGTCGCCGTCCTCAACTCGCTTATGGGCCCATGCCTCCAGAGCCATCAGTGCAGACGTCACTAGATATGGAGCATTCCCATTGTCGCGCGACCAGTAATAAAACTCAGGCCAGGGAAAGGCGACCCCATCCTCGTTGAAATAAACAACCGCGGCATGATCGTCCCTCTTGTCTCCTCGATAGAACTGGACCGTGTAGGCGACGATCCTGCGCACAAGCCGCAGGCCTTCCTCGGGACAGTGCAGAAGCAATTCAAGAAACGGCCCCTGTGAGGGCGATGCCGGCATGAATTTCAGATCAATGAATTCGAATGGCCTCTCGGGAAGAGGGCCTGAGTGGCGACGATTTCGGTCCTTCCTGGAGTCAATAAGAGTATCAATCGCGAAGTCTGCCAGTTGCTTTGGCGCAGCTTGTGCCAGAGTACCTCTGAACTGGAGAATGCTGAGCCTCGTCTCATCCGCGTGTTTTCGGTCGCCGAAGGACTGCAGATAGCTGGATGCCAGTTCTGGGGTGCGATGGCAGAAGGACAGAAACACTGTTCGCAATTCTGCCTCCACCACAAAGCCGTAGGGATTGCTTTCGGGATCGACTTCAATTGCCAGAAGCCATTGATACAGGTATTGCAGGATAAGTGGCGTGAATGTGTCATTCCCCAATGTGCCTATGACATAGGATGAATAGACCTTGACCGCGTCTGGCAGTGCAAAGGGTGGAAGATTTGCCGAGACGAGCAGGAGCCAGGCGACAAGATTAGCGCATGATGAGTTTCTCGGCACCTGCCAACTCGGGGGGATTCCCTCCAACTTGAGGCCCCTTGCCCGCATTCGATCTGCAGCCGATTCAAATTCCACCGCGGTCACATACCGGGCCAAGTCCTTGAAGATGGCGCCATCTTTTTCCAAAAGAACTGCGCCGGCTGTCACGAGAATCTTGATTGCGATTTCTGATCGTACCAGCGCGAGGAGCACGGCCCTCCGCCAGGTCTCGTGCGCTCCTGTGAGTGATGCAAGGATTTCCCGCCACCGTTCAAGACCGTCTGTTTGTTCCAGGGCCATTCGCGCGGCAAGTTCTGCGCCGCGTGCCAGATCTGGAGTAGCTCGTTCGCTGAGCAGGAAGCGAGAGTTGAAACCGCGTTCCACAAACACAATGTTTGCTATTGCCCATTCGCGCAAAACATCATGCCGGAAGATTACGCGATCATTGCCATAGTCTCGCAAAGTACCACTGGAAACGAGCTGATCCAGTGTCTCCGTATCCTCCGCCTCCGTATTGTATGGCTGCATCGAAGATAACGAGTGCTCAGTCAGCCTGCGGATAAGGCGGGATCGGTTACGCAATCCACTGTCACTCCTGCCATCAGCCAGATCCCACCACTGCTTGGCCATCTCCGCTTCGGTAGCTGGCCAGAAATCGGTATCGGCACGATTCGCCAAGCGTGATAGCCGGAAGAGGTTTCGAACAATTGCTTGCGCGGGGTGGGAGTCTGAAAGCAGTTCAGAGAGCCGGTGTGCCCTCTCCTTGAGTTCATTGACTTCGGTGTCGTCGAGCTCCTCGATCAGGACCGGATCCGTCTGGCCAAGACTCATCAACGCATCATCGGGAAGCCAGTTCGGCTCTGTCTTAGCGAACTCCACACGCGCCGTTGCGATGACCCATGTATCCGGAACCTGTGCTGCGAATCGAACGATGTCTCGGACACTTGTCTTTTCCTCGGCGGCGAAGAAATCGAGGCTGTCGATGAAGACAACGGCGGCACCGCTGAGGGACAGATCGTTCATGAGATCGCGGCCGGATCCTTCGTATCCGATGGCTGCCTTCATGGAGAGCCATCCGCGCTGAATCACCCGGTTCGGACTGAGGACGAGTACCTGAGCCTCCGCGGAGAGGTCTTCCGCAAGACGGCGAAGGACTCCCGATTTGCCAACGCCGGCTTCGCCGCGGATCTCGACATAGCGGCTGCGGCTCATCGCGTCCCGTATGGCTTCCACGCGCCGCTGGCGCATGAGGCAGACACCGGAGACCCGGTCATTGATGTCTGAAAGAGCCAACTGCGATTCTTCAGCAATCGATGCCAGCGCCTGCCGGTTGTTGTGGCTCCCAGCTAGTCGAAAGGTGGAAAGATCAGCGAGGAGGGATTCCCTGGTCCGGTGTCCCGCGTTTACCGCGATTTGCAAAGACAGTTCCGCGAGACGAGACCAGAGATTGCGAGCTTGATCCATGCCACCCGGTTCCAGAGCGCGCAGCGCGCGTTCGTGCATCAGCTCAGCAGAAGCCGAATCCGTAGCCGAAAAGTCGAAAGCCAGGATGTGGAAGCGGCGAAGAATCTTCCAGACGGTCTCGTCGTCGTGGGATGCTCCAGCGGCCTTGAGGTTGTCGCGGAATGTCGAGACAAAACTACGCATCGAATCATTTGCTTCCCCTGGCCGATTCAGCCTTCCGTGAAATGTCGTCGCATCTTCGATATTCCGCGCCCAGTTCAGGACATCCTGATAGGCCGCATCGATCTTCTGAGTGGTCCGCGCAATGGCGACTGCAAGTTGATGATGGCTTCCCCAGAAGGCGGGATCATCCATCGCCTTCTTGACCTGATTCACCACATCCTGAAAGACCTCGTCGGCGGGAGCGAAGGTGATGCTTCGCTTGACCTGAATCTCGAGGGTCGCTGGCCTCCCGCTCCTATCCTGTCCCTGAACGATCACGTCATCGAGGGGAAAGCCTTCCTGCCCACGCTGCAACTGAATGCTCTCAATCCGGCAATTCGGCAAACCACGAGCGTCCACTTCGAGCAGCATAGACAACAGATAGGCAGCGCCGACCTGCGCCTCGAAGAGCGCGCCAGAACCGCCAGTGGAAGCCGGATTGGTCATTCGCTGCACACTTCCCTGCGCCTACACAGTTACGTATGGCTCGACTCGGTCTGACGAATCGTCACACTCTTAGAGCCACGCAATCACATAATCCGAAAGCGCAATAGCCGTTTGTAACCTCGTGATCCATTGTTCCATATTCGCCGTGTATTCGCCACGAAATTGCTTGACTCCAATCTCGCATTCCGCAGGAAATTCTCTGGTTTATTGTCTATATGCAGGCAGACCATCTGATTAGAAAGAAAGGAATTATGGTCCTACGCACTTCTGCAGAGTTGTTTCTGACACCACCACTTGTATTACACCTCTTGTAATTGCAAGAAATTAGTGGTATTTTTTCTTGCAAGAAATGGCGGTATATTATGGCTGAAGTGATTGAAAATACGATTGCATATCGGATCCGTGGATCAGGAGGAGGGTGGGCGTTCTCCCCGCGCGATTTCCTGGACCTCGGCAGCCGCCCAACCGTCGATTCCGCCCTGCACCGGCTGGAGCGGGCAGGCAGCATCCGCCGGGTCATCCGGGGGATCTACGATTATCCGCGCTTCAGCAAGATGCTCGGCCAGCAGCTCAGCCCCGATCTCGACCAAGTTGCCACAGCCTTGGCGCGGAAGTTCCGCTGGCGCATCCAGCCCAGCGGCGCCACGGCGCTGAATTTTCTCAGGCTTTCGACCCAGGTCCCGGCGCGCGCCGTCTATCTCTCAGACGGTCCCGACCGCGTCTACCAGATCGGCAACACGCCACTGGTTTTCGAGCATACGGCGCTCAAGGAATCGGGAACCAAACTGAAGGAGAGCGGACTGATTGTGCAAGCGCTCAAATCTCTCGGCGATGAGCAGATCACCCCAGAGATCATCGCCAAGATCCGGGAGTGGCTGCCCAAGCCGATGCGCGCCAAGGTCCTGGCCGACACAAAGACGGTGACCGGCTGGGTCTATTCCGCCATTCAACAGATTGCCGGAGAGGATCGACATGGATAGGATCGCGGCCGGATCGGCGACAGACAGGCGGGATTTGTTCAGTGAGTCGGCCAGCCGGCTCGGGATGAATCCCGCAATTGTCGAAAAGGATTTCTGGGTCTGCTGGATTCTCAAGCATTTTTTCGCTGAGCCCGCGCTCAAGGAGCAGATGGTATTCAAAGGCGGAACCAGCCTGTCCAAGGTCTTCGGATTGATTGAAAGATTTTCCGAGGACATCGACCTGATTCTCGATTGGCGGTTGCTTGGATACGGCACGGCAGAGGGCAACGATCCCAACCAGCCAATTCAGTCGAAAACAAAGCAGAGCCGCTACAACCAGGAGATGAACGCCAGGGCCGCGGAGTACATTCGCTGCACGTTGCTGGATCAACTGAACCGGATTTTCGCGCCGGCTGGTGGCGTGGCCGCCAGCATTGACGAATCCGATCCGCATACGGTGAATGTGCGATTTCCGGCGGCGTTCCGTGCTTCCTACATCCGCCCCGAGGTCCGCCTGGAGATCGGGCCGCTTGCTTCATGGGTTCCTTCCAGCGTCAGAACGATTCATCCCTACGCCGCAGACACGTTTCCCAACGCATTTGCCGAATCGGATTGCACCGTCGTTGCGATCGATGCTGAACGAACTTTCTGGGAAAAAGCGACGATCCTGCATCAGGAAGCTCACCGGCCGGGAACGATTCCCGCCCGTTACTCGCGCCACTACTACGACCTCTGCAAGCTGGCTGGCAGCCCTGTCAAAGACGCGGCCCTGGCCGATCACGCTCTGCTTCAGGCTGTGGTCGAGTTCAAAGAGCGGTTCTACTATTCTTCCTGGGCGCACTACGATCTGGCCCAGCCAGGATCGTTCCGGCTCGTTCCGCCGGAGAACCAGTGGCCGGCGCTGGAGCGGGACTACAGAGCTATGCGCGATATGTTCTATCGAGAGCCGCCTGAATTCGACGAAGTGCTTCGCGCCTTGCAGGCGCTTGAAGGCGAGATCAATTCGATTCAGTAGGCTGATGTGTTTCGTGTGGATGGCGTTCCTGCAGAGGGTATATAGAAGAGGGAGGATCAATCCTGAAATCGAAAAAACGTCGTCTATTCCGACGCTTCGCGCTGCTTCTTCTTTTGCCGCAGTTCCATCAGTAGGCGCGTGCATTCCGCGCACTCGAAAATATGCAGATCGTTGAGAGCAGCTAGCGTTACATCTTTGGGATCGTCGATCAAGCTCTTCAAGACGGCTGGATCTGGACATCCCTTGCGCTCCGGATTGGGATAGTGGGCTAGAACGTGCTCCTGTAGTTTTTCAAACAGAAGCGAATCGTCTTCGTTGTCGAACGGGATAAATGGATGCTCAGTCAAAGTCACGGCGTCCTTTCGAAATGAACGAGACAATGCGACATTCATGATTCATGCTGTTCTCCTTCCTGCTGTTCGCGGATTCTTTCAATCGCTCGTTTGCAACGGAGACGCACGGCTGCCTCAGTAGTTCCCAGGGCAGCGGCGATTTCACTCCACCGGAATCGGCTGTAACGGAGCAGCAGGGCGAGGCGCACGTCA
>Ga0302278_10000451_pt1 | contig 53243 bp, 43 predicted proteins | sample III_Bog_N3_2_FD_194543 | JGI IMG/M metagenome (GOLD analysis project Ga0302278, IMG submission 194543) | Peat permafrost microbial communities from Stordalen Mire near Abisko, Sweden - III_Bog_N3_2 | ecosystem: Environmental > Terrestrial > Soil > Wetlands > Peat | place: Sweden: Abisko...
ATGGGCTGACGGTGAAGACGATTTAATCGTTCCACCACACACACAAAGCTTCTTCAAATAAAAGCCTGAATTTAACGATTCAGGCTTTTATCTTTTTTTGCGGGGGGTCCGCGATCGAAATCGGTCTTTGCGTGCGGGTTGCGGAGTGGCCCCGTGAGAGTGGCCGTGTGGCTTCAGCTGATAGAAATATTTCCAGTCTGGCTGAAGAAACACCGCATTGAATAGGGCGAACGATATTTGTGGGAATGAATTTCAGCCGTCCCTGCGGACGAAGTTGCGGGGCGACGGCGCTTTCGCCGCACAGATACCTGCCCCGGTCGCGCCGGGGCGCATCCTGATACTGCCCCCGGATCGCCCATTGCCAAATCAGCAAATCTTCCGAAGCTCATGGGCGCCACAGGTTTCGACTGCCGGCAGGTTTGTCCCGCAGAGCGGGGACGCCCTGCGGGTGCTGATGCAGGAAGAAACTTTCCTCAGACGGGCGACTGAGGCATTGGATCGGGCTTTCAGCCCTTGGTTATTCTTTGGGCCTGGAACCTGGGGCGAGGGCCCCAGGCTGGTATAAAGGCGGGCCTGTGGCCCTGAATGCAACTGGCTACCAATCAATATGTTCCGAAAGGGACGACTGAAATTCGTGGCAAACCGTGGCAGATGGCCCATTTTCAGCCGTCCCTGCGGGACTTTGGCCCGGCAAAACCACCCCCGGCGTTGAAACGCCGGGCTATTTTCGGGTCGTCCCTCCGGGACGAAGTTGCGGTGCGATGGCGCTCGACCCCCGGCTACTGTCTGGCAACCCTTCCGCCGTCGCTAAAGCTTCCCCCTTCGCTAAAGCTACGGCGGACAGGATGGCGGACAGGCCGGGTTGGCGGAATTGTCCGGTTTGCCCTGAATGCAACCTGCTAAAAATCAATATGTTCCGAAGATGTTTCTTAAAAGCGGGATGCGAGACAGCAGACTGGGAAGTCGGCGGTGCTTCGCGTCCGGTGGGTGGAAACCGGGGGCAGCGCCAAGATGCGCCCGCCGCACCACACCCACCCAAAACCAAGATTGCTCCAGGGAACTGACGGACGTATTTATTCCCGGGGACTGGAATTCCTCGGCCTTGAACGTTGGAATTTGAAATTTGATCCGCTCCCCTACCGGGGATTGATGGCGGGGGTGTTGGTGAGGTCCGGGGCGGCGGGGACGGGGACGGGGACGGGCGTGACGGGGGCGTTGGTTTCGGCCGCCAGGCCGAGTTGCGAGCGGATGACGGCGCGGGCGCCATACGGCGGCCCCTGTTGCGGATCCAATACCTGGTTGAGCACATAACGGTTCAACAGGTCAAAGGGTGGCAGCGGCGTGCGCACGTTCTGGCCGTCTTTATCCGCCGATTTGCTCATGTAACGGTGATAGACCTTGCCCGCCAGCAGCTTGTAGCCGGCGTAGCGTTCATCCTGGCCAATGGCGAGTTCCAGGTAGGCGCGGGTGAGCAACCCCTGCACCGCCGAGGTCACGCGTTCCTGCGAGGTTTCATTGATGTCAATCTGCGCGGTGGCAATGGCAAATTCATCCAAGCTCACATTGCGGGGAAAGGAATTGGTGTCATTCTCAATGATGGTCTTGTCGGGATATTGTTCGGCCAGATACTTGAACCATTTGGCCGCGTCCGCCACGCGGTCGTTTTCATAGAGAAAATAGACGGCGTCCCGGAGGAAATTCCGATGGGCGCCGCTCATGTGGTCGCGCATGTTTTGGTCGCCGGCCTTCACTTCATCCGCCATTTCCTCCTCATAGGCGGCGTTGACGCGGGGAATGAGTTCGAGGTTCGGGCCCATGGAATACGTTTCCGTGAAGGGATTGGCAATCAGCCGCCCGTGGTGCAGGGCTTGGAGCATGGATTGATAGATGCTGCGCCGCAGGGTGACCAGATCGTCGGGCTTGACCTTGTCGGGAAACCGGGCGGCATCATCCAGCCCGGCGGCCGCCCAGTAGATGGCGTGCGCCTCGGGGAGGCGCCAGTCCAGCGGGCCGTATTGGGCGTCCACTTTTTTGGCAAAGGCGGGGTCCATTTTAAATTGGTTGGTGAAGTCATGCAGCCGTTGCACGGCGGCGGGCGTCCGGGGCTGGAGCAATTCCTCGAAGTTGGTGCCGTTGTCGCCAAAATACGGCTTCATTTCCTCCGCCCATTGCTGTTTGTAATACAGGTTGGCGTCATCGAGGTTGGCCCCCATTTTGTGCTGGAAGAACCACGAGAGTTCCCGGTGGATGAGGACGTCATTGGGGTTGTAGCGCAGGCCGTCATCCCGCAGGAGGGAAATGCCGCTCTCGACCCAGCGCCAGCGATCGGGAAAATCCTTGAACTTCACGGAGATGTTATACGCCATGTTCCAGCCTTGAAACAGCCAGACCTGGGTGAAATGCGGCTCGAGATCGGTGATCCAGCGGGCGAGCTGCATGGCCTCAAAAAACTTGTCGTCCTGCTGCAAATCATTGGCCCGGATCCACAGCAGATTGGAGATCAACCCCCGGAAACCGCCCAGCGCGACGGTGGTGAAGGCCAGCATGGGCGGCGCATTGTCCAGGGCGGCCACGCGGGTGAGGCCCAGCCGGTTGCGGTCGGCGTTCAGGGAATGCTGCACTTGTCCGGCCCCGAGCAGCAGGAGGACGGCCAGCAGGAGCAGCAGGGATTTTTTGGCGCGCGGCTTCATTGGGTGCCCTGGGCCGTGGCGAGTTCGCGCCGGTTAAACAACAGGATGCCCACCAGGGCGATCGCGCCGCCCAGCAGGAGCACGATTTGGACAAAGGCCGCGCCGAGTTCCCCCCAGGGAATGGACTGGCCGCCGCTCAGGGACTCAATCGGGGAAAAGCTCCGGGCCAGATTGAGCACCGTCAGGACGCCCTTGAAGGCGGGGATCAAAAAGACATCCGCCACGGAATGGCCGGCCACGCCGGTTTCCTCGTTGCCCGCCGCCACGGAACCGTTGCCCACCGCCTCGGCCAGTGTATCACTCGAAAGCCCCACCACGAGCAGCCCCAGCGCGAAGAAGGCCGCCACCGGGAAGGAGAGAAAACTCGCGGCGGTCAGCCCCAGCGCCGTCAGCAGGGCCAGCCAGCATAAAATAATGCCCAGGCCGCGCGCATAATTCAGCGCGAAGCCGCCCTCGGGAAACAACACGGAAATGCCGTCCGCCAGGGGAAAGGAGAGTGACGTGTCGTTGGGATTCAGAAAGAAGATGTTCAACCGGCCCTGGTCATCGCACAGGTTCGCCGGAATGGCGAATTCATGAAACGTGTCCGGGGCCAGGCTCATCATCTCGCTCTGCCAATAGTTGGTGGTCTTGGGATCGCCCACCCGCCACTCGCCGAAGAAGGTGCCGGAGGCGCTGCGCTGGCCGGCGTTGAACTTCACCCGGAGTTGCATGGGTTGGTCGCGGAAATAACTTTTGGAATGTCCGAGGTCAATCCGCCACTCGCGCGCGGAATTGGCCGGCACCAGTTGCAGGGTGCCCGCCACGCGTTCACGGATTTGTTTGCGGACTTCGGCCAGATCGGCCTGGTCATCCACCGGGCTGGCTTTCAATTGCGCCTGCAGGTAGCGCTCGGTGTCCGCGTCAATGTCGGCATCGCGATTTTTCTGACCGGCGGACCCGCGCGCGACCATCACTTCATTCCGCAACACCGCCTGTTCGTCCGCCGGCAACCGGCTGGCGCGCCATTGGATGAGGACATACACGCCCCCGCCGGCGATGGCGAGCAGGGCGGCGTTGAGCGCCATGATCCCGAACCATTTGCCCAGCCAGATTTGCCACCGGGCCACGGGCTTGGTGGCCAGCACCTGCATCTGGCAGTCCTCGATGTCCCGGGCCAGCGTCCCGCAGGCGAGCCAGAGCGTGGAGAGCCCCAGCAGCCCGGTGATGGTGCTCAAGGTGTAGGTGAGCAGAATCTGGGTGAAGCCCCGCGCCGTGCCGTCGTCTTGGATCAACAGCGGCAACCCCACCACCGCCACCAGCAACAACCCCGTCAAGACCAGGAACAGCCGGAAGCGGAAGGCGGCTTTCCAAGTCAACCCGGCAATGGCGAGCACGGCTTGCATCGTTTTGATTTTCGTTAAGACCGTGCGGTTATGGCTTGGGGCCGCCCAGCAGGGAGGACAGTTTTTCGTTGGCTTTGGCCAAATCCACCGGCGGGGTTTCCGGCGCGGGTTCGGGGCGGGTCGGCACCGGTTTGGCTTCCACGGGCTTCGCGAGGGATGCCAGCTTCTGATCATTCACGGACGGGGCATTGGGGGCGGGGGCGACCGCCGGCTTGGCCGGAGCCGCCGGGGCGGACAGGCGTTCCAGCACCCGGTTGGCGGGGTCCGCCCCGCCGGCCGTTTCCGGGCCGCGCAAATAAGCCGCCACGCGGGCGCCGGATTGGGCGCCGCTCGTTTCCTGCGCGGCCCGCGCTTTTTGCACCACCTCGAGAAAATAGCTTTCCAAGTTTTGACTGGGATTATCCACCCGCACTTCCCCGGTGATGATGTCCTTGCGGATGGTTTGCAACACCCGCTCGAGGGTTTCCCGGGGCAACACCGGCGTGGTGATGCGCAGTGAATCCGGCCGGGCCAGCAAGTCTTTGAGCGTGCCCGCCGCCTGGATTTTGCCGCCGTAATAGATCACCACCCGGTCGCAAACATCCTCGACATCCGACAGCAGATGGCTGCTCAAAATCACCGTCTTGCCCCGGCGCGCCAATTCGATGATCAAGTCCTTGACCTCGCGGCAGCCAATCGGGTCCAGCCCGGCGGTGGGCTCATCGAGAATGATCAGATCCGGGTCATTGATCAGCGCCTGGGCCAGGCCGATGCGCCGCTGCATGCCCTTGGAAAACTCGCCGATGGCGCGGGTGCGGGTCTGGCCCAGCCCCACCATGTCCAGCAATTGCTCCGACCGGCTGGCGCGTTCGCCCTTGGACAATTGAAACAAATTGCCAAAAAAATCCAGCGTCTCGTGCGAATTCAGGAAGCGGTAGAGATACGATTCCTCGGGCAGATACCCGATGCGCGCCTTGGTGGCCACATGCCGGGGGGAATGGCCGAACACTTCAATGTGCCCCTTGGTGGGATACAGCAACCCGAGCAGCAACTTCACCGTGGTGGATTTACCCGAACCGTTCGGCCCGAGCAGCCCGAACACCTCGCCCCGCCGCACCTCAAAATCCACATTATCCACCGCGCGCGCCTTGGGTCGGTTCCAGAAATCCTTGAAAATCTTCGTCAGGCCGCGCACGGAAACCACGACCTCGGCGGTCGCCGGCGCGCCGGTCACGGCGAGAGCGGGATTGCGTTCAGCTACGGGCATAATTTAAGGGCGGGATTGTGCCATTGACGCGCCAAACTGTCCACGCCTAATCGCGCCTATTTCGGACCCGGTCACCCGTGGGGAGCCAATTTCACTCATGATCTTTTTTGACCGCTTTGACCCTGGTTTGACTCAAAAATAGGCTTCGAACCCGGCGAAAAAACCACCGGGGAGCCAGATCGAAAACCCGGATTTCAACGTCGCCGGGCCGCGATTAGGCGCGTGGGGGAGGGCGGATGGCCGGTGAGTTCGTGGGGGGCGATTTGGCTTTCGACAACCACCGCCGGAACACTTGGTCACAGAGATTCTGCATATCCGCGCTCACGCCGGCCGGCACCGGGCGCGGTCTGGGTCAGGAGCAACGTCAGTTCAAATTCACGGCCGGTCTGATGCAGCAATTCCGTTTCCTTGGTGGCCGCGATGGCGGTGCGCACGGCCAGTTCGCCCGCCGGCAGCCGGATGTCGTCAACCGGAGGGAAGGATCGTCCCGGGTTGATGATTTGGTTTGGCATCGGGAGGGCTCAAGCCGCCGAAAACTTGGCGAAAACCGCATCGCATTGTCCGGCCAGGGTAAAGTCTTTTTCGGTGAGGCCACCGGCATCATGCGAGGTGAGGGTCAACTTCACGTGGTCATAACGAATGTCCATGTCCGGATGATGATTGAGCTTTTGCGCTTTTTTGGCGACGCGGTTGACGAAGTCGAGACTCTGGAGGAAGTCCGTAAACTTATAAGTGCGGCCAATGGTGTGCGCACGCTGGCTCCAGTCGGGGATGGTTTTCAAATGCACGCGGATGGCCTGGGCGGTCAGGGGAGTCAGCATATGAGTATATCAACGGGGGGGTTCAGGTTGATTTTTGGGGTGGGGTCACCCCCGGGTGACCGTGGGTCGCTGCGGAGGGCTTCCGCCGTGAATAATGTTTTCATAATGACATTTGGGTCGCCGGCGGCGGCACTTGGAAAAACCGCTCAACCGCCCCGCCGCACCCCGACATCGGAATATAGCTTAACCATTTCCAGCGCATTTCCCATGGGGTGAAACCCCCACCCTGAGTGCCGGCCGGAACATTGAAAGGGGGCCGGGGGCAGGAGGATGCGCCCGATGAAAATTCCCGCAGCTTCAACTTTTCTTTGCCCCGGCCGTTGGCTTATTATTCCGCCCATGATTATCGCTCCTTCGCTGCTGGCCGCCGATCACACCCGTTTCGGGCGCGAGGCGGAACGGGCCGGCCGCTCCGGCGCCGACTGGTTGCATCTGGACATCATGGACGGCCATTTTGTGCCGAACATCTCGTTTGGGCCGCAAGTGGTGCAGGCGGTTCGCCCGTTGACGAAGCTGTTTTTTGACGTTCACCTGATGTGCTCCCAGCCGGACATCCTGCTGGAACCCTTTGCGCGGGCGGGGGCGGATCAAATCATCATCCACATTGAACTGGGCGAACAGGTGCCGGCGCTGATTTGGAAGATCAAGTCGCTCGGCAAGAAAGTCGGCCTGGCCGTGAACCCGCCCACGCCGATTGCGACGGTGCAACCGTATCTGGAGATGGCGGACTCGCTGCTGGTGATGACCGTCAACCCCGGCTTTGGCGGTCAGTCGTTCATTCATGAAACGCTGCCCAAGGTCCAGCAGGCGGCGGTCTGGCGGCGCGAACGACGGCTGAATTACCGGGTGGCGGTGGACGGGGGCGTGAATTTTGAGACGGTGCGGGAATGTGCGGCGGCGGGGGCGGACACCTTTGTGAGCGGCACCACGCTGTTCAAGGCGGGAAATTTGCGGGCGGCGGTCAAAAAGATGCGCCGCCTGGCCTCGGAAGGCGACCCGGCGCTGGCGGACCTGGCGGGTTAACGCCGCCGGCATTAATAATAAAATTTTATTAAAGGATTTGACAATTTGCGCCGAATAAGGTTTATTAGGCGCGGTTAGATATGAATACCGCATATACCAACAAGCTGCAGCCGGCGCAGACCAAAGGGATTTCACCCATTTGGATGCGCGGGGTGTGTCATGGTGGGGTCGCGGGGCTGATGTTCTGACCAGAAAAAACTGACTTTCTAAAACCCGCGATTGTCACCCAATCGCGGGTTTTTGTTTAGTCAGACAACCAAAGGAATGAAATGAAGACAAAATACACACCATTGAACCGGGTGCCGACCGAATTCGAGGCGGAGACCCAATTTGCACTGAGACCCACGGCGGGCGCCACCTTCCGGGCGGCCCTGGAAATGGAATTCGAGCGGCTCAAAGCGAGACTGCTCGCGCGGGAAGTGGACGAGGCGAACACGCCGGATCTGGAAGCCCCGCTGGAACGGGCGGCGAATGAGGCGGCGGCCCTGGCTTGGGAAACCATCATCCCCTTGCTGGTGTTTCCGGTGTTGTTCGAGGAAAAAACCGCCGCCGCCCTGCATCAGTCCAAGCGGCAGGCCCGGATTTGGGCCGGCCGGGAGTTGGTGACCGCATGAGCTTCCGGGCGTTGAATCAGCAGGTTCTCGCCGGCGGGAGGCCGTGTTCACGAACGATGCCTGCGGGCGTTCGTGACCACGGCTTCCAGCCGTGCTGAGTTGAGGGGTGGGGGACGCCGGCGGGCGGGCGCGAATCGTCTTTATATCGGCGGTTCGCGCCGCCGCCTTATCGCGTTATTCTTCCACGCGGCGGATGCGCGCGCCCAACTGGCGCAGTTTGGCATCCATGCTTTCATAGCCGCGATCCAGATGATAAATGCGGTTGACCTGGGTCTCCCCTTTGGCGGCCAGCCCGGCGATCACCAGGGCGGCGGAGGCGCGCAAATCGCTGGCCATGACCGGCGCGCCGCTGAGGGGCTTGCCGCCTTTGACGATGGCGCTGGGCCCTTCGATTTCAATGTCCGCCCCCAGCCGGGCCAGTTCGCTCACGTGCATGAAGCGCGATTCAAAGATGCGTTCGGTGATGATGCTGATCCCGGGGGCCAGCGCCAGGAGCGACATCATTTGCGCCTGCACATCCGTGGGGAAACCGGAATAGGGCAGGGTGGTGATGTCCGCCGGTTTTAATTTATTGGGGCCACGGGCGATGAGGTCGGAGCCACGCCGTTCGACGCCCACGCCGGCTTCCCCCAGTTTATCAATCACGGCGCGCAGATGTTCGGCGCGCGCGCCCTTGAGCGTCACCTCGCCCCGGGTGGCGCCGGCGGCGATCAGAAAGGTGGCGGCTTCAATGCGGTCGGGGATGACTTCATGTTCCGCGCCATGCAATTTTTCCACGCCGATGATGGTGATGGTAGGGCTGCCGGCACCGGAGATTTTGGCGCCCATGGCGTTCAAGAAATTGGCCAGGTCCACCACTTCCGGCTCACAGGCGGCGCTTTCGATGACGGTGACGCCCCGGGCCAGTGTCGCCGCCATCATGATGTTGGCGGTGCCAAGCACGGTGGGGCCGGCGCGGCCGCCCAGAAAAAGGGAATTACCGGTGAGCTGTTTGGCGCGGGCGGAGACATAGCCGCCCTTGATTTCGATTTTGGCTCCCAGCGCCTGAAAGCCCTTGAGGTGCAGGTTAATCGGCCGGGCGCCGATGATGCAGCCGCCGGGGAGCGAGACGCGCGCCTGTTTCAACCGGCCGAGCAGCGGGCCCATGATGCAGACGGAGCCGCGCATTTTGCGAACGAGTTCGTAGTCGGCGTAACTGGTGATTTTGCGCGCCTGAACCCGGAGCACGCCCTGCTCGAAAGTGACGCTGGCCCCGAGGGAGGCCAGGATTTGGACCATGAACCGCGTGTCGCTCAAATCCGGCACGCGCCGGAGGAGGCAGGGTTCATCGGTGAGCAGGGTGGCCGCCATGATGGGCAGGGCCGCGTTTTTACTGCCGCTGATGGTGACTTCGCCGTGCAGGGGCACGCCCCCTTTGATCAAAAAACTTTCCATGACAAAATGATGAATTTAGCGACCGGCAATTAATATCCGGGCGCGTTGAGAGTAGTCTTCCTTGAGCGCTTCCACAATCCACTTTTCCGATTCAAACTGCCGGCGGATGGCGACGGCCTGGCCATCGCCGAATTCGAGCATGATTTTCCCGCCGGGCCGGAGCCGGCCGGCGGCGGTGGCGGCCAGTAATTCGTAAAATCGCAGGCCGTCCGCGCCGCCATCCAGCGCGCCGGGCGGGTCAAAATCGCGCACTTCGGGCTGGAGCGTGGCGATTTCCGCCGTGGGAATATATGGGGGATTGCTGATGATCAGATCAAAGGTGGCGTCGGGCGGCAGCGCGGTGAAGCCATCCCCGGCCAGAAATTGGATGCGCCCGGCCACTTGATTGGCTTCGGCATTGGACCGGGCCACGGCCAGGGCGGCGTCGGAAATGTCGAGGGCGGTGATTTGCGCGGCGGGACATTTGGCCGCCAGGGCAATTGCCAGGCAACCGCTGCCGGTCCCGAAATCCAGGGCGGCGGCGGGCGCGGGCCGGCCGCCGAGAAAGGCCCAGCCGCATTCCGCCAGCAATTCGGTTTCCGGGCGCGGCACCAGCACCTGGCGGTTAACCTGCATTTCATAACCGCAAAAGGACGTCGAGCCGGTGATATGCTGGAGCGGTTCCCGCAGCCCCCGGCGTCTGACCAGTTCGCGCAGGGCGTCCACTTCCGCCGGCGTGAGGGCGCGGTCGAAATTCAGATACAACTTCATGCGCGGCAGGCGCAGCAGATGCGCCAGCAACAACTCGGTTTGCAGCCGTGGCGACTCCACGCTTTTCTTCGCGAGAAACTCGGTGCTTTTCTGAATGGCTTCCAGAACGGTCACGGGGTCGTCAAGCCGCCGGACCGTCCGGCGGCCGGTCGTGCGTGTGAATAAACAGACCGGTGTAATACGCGAGCTTGCGGCAAATGCCCCGGGCAAACAGCCCGGCCAGCAAAATTGCGCCATTGGAAGGTGTGGTCATGGAGGGATCAGGGGGTTTTGCCGGGAGTCAACCGGCGGCGGAGCAGGTTTACCAGGAGGCCGAGTCCAATCAACAACGCGACGGCCAGAAACGCGTGCCAGACGGCGTTGTGGTTCAGAGACCGGCCAAAGGAGAGAAAGGCAAAGACGTAAAACAACTGGACCAACAGGGAAAGCCCCAGAAAGCGGGCAAAATTAACCCGGGCAAACCCCAGCAAATAGGTTTGCATGAACAACGGCGGGCCGGGGGTGATGCGCACCAACAGGATGAACTGGGTTTCGTCGGCGGCGGACACTTGCGGCAGGCGCTGTCCCCGCCGTTCCAGCCAACGGCCCAACGGGGCGCGAAACCAGTTTCGGGCCAGCCAGTAGCCGGCGGTAAAATTAAGCACGTAGGCGGTGGTCACCAGGATCATGCCCGGGAGAATCCCCATCCGAATACCGATGGCGACCAGCAACGGACTGGTCGGGAAACCGACGAGCGGCAGGACGGCCACGGCCAAAAAGAGCCAGACCGGATTCGCCGCGCCCACCGCGTGGATAAATGCCAACCAAACATGAGACAACCACTCCAGCATAGATTAAGGGTATGATTAACGGTATTCCATTCAACTGTAAATGTTCTTGGGATGCCGCCGCCGCCGAAGCACGGTGAACAAATAAAAATCGCGCAGGGCCACCAGCCCCTGACCGGCGAGCCAGAGCGGCCGGCCAGTGATCTTGGCGGCGGCGGCGGTGATCTCGCGTGAATATTTGGGGTCACCGTTCTGACGCACCCGCCGGGCTTTGATGCCGGAACGCACCGCCAGCAAGCCCTTTAACTTCAGGCGGCGATGCCAGCTCCAGCCCTTGCCGCGCAACGCTTCATTGAGTTCCATCGTCCGCCATTCATCGAGGATCAGAGATTGGATGGTGGGCGCGAGAAAGACGGTTTGGTTGGAGCCATGCCAGCGGTATTGGGCCAGCGAGCGGCTCACATACACGAGCTTCCCGCTGCGCGCCCCCAATGCGGCCCAATAAATCTGGTCGCCCATGATCGGGGCATCCAGCGGAAACCGCACCGGCACGGGTTGCCCGTTGGTTTTGATCAGGGTGGCGCAAAAGGCCTGGTTGCCGAGTTCGGCCTTGCGCTGGAGAAAAACATCCCGGTCCAGCACGGTTACGGAACCCCCCTCCGGGCCGGAAAAACTCAGGTGCGCGTCGTTTTCATCAATCCGCTCATCCACGCACCACGCCAGGCCGGTGAAATCGCCGTCGCCCAGCGCCCCCGTCATCACCTCGTAAAATGCGGGCGACAGCGTGTCATCCGCATGCAGAATCTGCAAAAAATCCGTTTCGGGCGCCAGTTCAAGGCAGCGGTTGAAATTGCCGAACAGGCCCAGATTCACCGGGTTGCGGATGAACTCGCATGCCAGCCCGGGATAATTCCGCACGATCTCCTCGGTGCGGTCCGTCGAACCGTTGTCGAACACCACCACGCGGTCGGGCCGGCGTGTCTGCCGCGCGACCGACGCCAGCGTGCGTTCGATGAAGGACTGCCCGTTGAACACGGGGATGGCGGTAATGATCCGGGATTTCACCTGGGCGGAGGTTGGACGAAAACCCGGCGGCAGACAAGTTCAGGCTTTCATTAGCCCGCCGGTTTTAACAAGATGGCTGCATGAAGACCGTTGACATACCCGTTTTCATCCTGTGCGGCGGCCTGGGCACGCGCATCAAGGAGGAAACCGAGTTCCGCCCCAAACCGATGGTGCCCATCGGGGAACACCCCATCCTGTGGCACGTGATGCAGACTTACGCCCGGCACGGGTTCCGCCGGTTCGTGTTGTGCCTCGGGTTCAAGGCGGAGGTCGTGAAGGATTATTTCAGCAATTTCCACCTGCACAACGCCGACAGCACCATCCACCTGAAGACCAACCGCGTCACCATGCACGAGGCGCGGCTGGAACTGGACTGGGAGGTCACGCTGGCGTATACCGGCGAAAAAAACATGACCGGCAGCCGCGTGGCCCAGGCCGCGCGCAAATACCTTGGCCGGGCGAAACACTTTGCCGTCACTTACGGCGATGGCTTGACCAACGCGCCGCTGGCGGAGGAGTTGCGCCGCCACCTGGCGGGTAAAAAACTCGGCACCGTCCTGGGCGTCAACCCGCCCTCGCGCTTTGGCGAAATCAAGATCGAGGGCGACCGCGTGATGGAATTCGCCGAGAAGCCCGACTTGGAAAATCACTGGATCAACGGCGGCTATTTTTTCTTTCAACGGGATTTTCTCGAATACCTGTCCGAGGATGCCGGCTGCGTGCTGGAGCGCGAACCGCTCGTCAAACTCGCCCGCGACGGCCAGTTGAACATTTTCAAACACGACGGTTTCTGGGCCTGCATGGACACGCAGCGCGACCGCGAGCAGTTGACCAAACTCGTCGAAGCCGGCAACCCCCCGTGGCTTGTCTAAAATGACCTGCGATGCATTGATCGTCGGCGGCGGCATCGTGGGCCTCGCCACCGCGCACCGGTTGCTGGAGGCGCGGCCGGGGCTCAAACTGGTGCTGCTCGAAAAAGAGGCGAAACTGGCGCCGCACCAAACCGGCAACAACAGCGGCGTGCTGCATTCCGGCCTGTATTACAAACCCGGCTCGGCCAAGGCGCTGCTGGCCGTGCAGGGGTTGCAGCAGATGCTGGCGTTCTGCCGCACCCACGGGGTCGCCTACGAACAATGCGGGAAAATCGTCGTCGCCACCGAACCCGGCGAACTGCCCCGCCTGGAAAATCTGTGGGAACGCGGCAACGCCAACGGCCTCCAGGGCCTGCGCAAACTGACCCCGCCCGAAATCAAGGAAATTGAACCGCACGCCGCCGGCCTCGCCGCCATCCACGTGCCCCAGGAGGGAATCGTGGATTATCCGGGCGTCTGCGAAAAACTGGGCGAACTCATCCGCCGGGCCGGCGGCGAAATCCGCCTGCGCACCCGGTTTGAAAAGGCGCTGCCAGCGGATGGCGGCTGGTTGGTGCAAACTTCCACCGGCGATTTCACCGCCCGCTTCATCGTGACCTGCGGCGGCCTGCACGCGGACCGGTTGGTGCGCGCCACGGCCCAAACGCCCGCCGCTAAAATCATCCCCTTTCGCGGCGAATATTATCAGCTCAAAAAATCGCGGCAGCACCTGGTGCGCCATTTGATTTATCCCGTGCCGGACCCCAAGTTTCCGTTTCTGGGCGTTCATTTCACCCGGCTCATCCACGGTGGCATCGAGGCCGGACCGAACGCCGTGCTCGCCTTTGCCCGCGAAGGCTACAAATGGAAGGACGTGAACTTTCGTGACTTGGTCGAATCACTCACCTACCCCGGTCTGTGGCGGTTCCTGGCCAAATACCCGAGCATGTGCGGCTTCGAAATCCGCCGCTCACTCTCCCGCGCCGTGTTCACGCACTCGCTGCAAAAACTCGTGCCCGAGATCCGGGCCGATGACTTGGAACCCGGCGGCGCCGGGGTGCGCGCCCAGGCCATGCTGCCGGAGGGCAAACTCGTCGAGGATTTCCATTTTGAAGAGGCGCGCGGCGTCCTGCACGTCGTCAACGCCCCTTCGCCCGCCGCCACGGCCTCGCTGGCCATTGGCTTAAAAATTTCTGAAAAGGTTTTGACCCGGTTGTCCTAGTCCGGCAAAAATGCAGGGATGAAAATCCTCGTAACGGGCCACCGTGGTTACATCGGCCCCCATTTGGTTAAACTGCTGAAGGAAGCCGGTCATCAGGTCACCGGCGTGGACATCGGTTATTTCGACGCCTGCCACTGGGAACCCCTGCCCGTCGCCGACCGGGATATCACCGCCGACTTCCGTTCCCTCACCGAGCGGGATTTGGAAGGGTATGACGCCGTCTGCCATCTCGCCGCCATTTCCAACGACCCCATGGGTGACCTGGACGAGCAACTCACCTACGACACCAACCGCGACGGCTCCATCGAACTCGCCCGCCGGGCCAAAAAGGCCGGCGTACCACGCTACTTGTTTTCCGGCAGTTGCTCCGTCTATGGCATGGGCGAGACCCTGGACCTGGACGAAAGCGCCAAGTTCAACCCGGTGTCCGCCTACGCCGTTTCCAAAGTGGAAACCGAGCGGCAGGTCGGGCCGATGGCCGACCAAAATTTTTCCCCGGTGTTTCTGCGCAACTCCACCGCCTACGGTTATTCCCCCAACCTGCGCATTGACCTTGTGGCCAACAACCTCCTCGCCTGCGCCCTGGCGCGCGGGGACATCCGCATCATGAGCGACGGCTCCCCCTGGCGGCCCCTGATTCATTGCCACGACATCGCCCGCGCGTTTGTGCTCCTCCTCGGCGCCCCCCGCGAAAAAATCCACAACCAGGCCATCAACATCGGCGCCAATGAACAGAACTACCAGGTGCGCGACGTCGGCAACGCCGTGGCCCGGCTCGTCCCCCAGGCGAAAATCGTGTATACCGGCGAAGTCGGTCCCGACCCCCGCAACTACCGCGTGAAATTCGACAAGCTCACCGGCCTGTTCCCCGATTTCCGCCTCAAATACAATCTCCAGACCGGGCTCGAAGAGTTGTTGCAGAAATACCAGGAGCACCACTTCAGTCTCAAGGATTTCGAAGGCGACCAGTTTGTGCGCCTGCGCGCGCTCAAGAAAACTTTAAAATCCAAATGAGCCGGACCCGCTTATGAAATTCACCGAGACCCCGCTGCAAGGCGCCTTCGTCATTGAACTCGAGCAACGCGGCGATGACCGCGGCTTTTTCGCCCGCTTCTTCTGCGAACGCGAATACCAGCAGCACGGCCTGAACCATGACATCGTCCAAATCAACACCTCGCTGAGCAAAATCAAGGGCACCCTCCGCGGCATGCACTACCAGCTCGCGCCCAGGGCCGAGGATAAAATCATCCGCTGCCTGCGCGGCACCCTCTTCGATGTCATCGTGGATTTGCGCCCGGAGTCCCCCACCTTCCTGCGGCATTTTGCCATTGAGTTGACCGGTGAAAACCGAACGATGCTCTACGTCCCCAAGGGCTTCGCCCACGGCTTCATCACCCTCGAACCCGACACCGAGGCGTTTTATCTCGTCACCGAATATTATGCGCCCGACCGCGAACGCGGCCTGCGCTACAACGATCCCAAACTCGGCATCCCCTGGCCGCTCGAACCCGTGGTCATTTCCGACAAGGACAAGGCGCACCCGGATTTCAACCCGGCAATCCACCTCCAATAATCCGGCATGAAAATCCTGTTCACCGGCGCCAGTTCCTTCACCGGCTTCTGGTTGGTCGCCGGCCTGGCCGCCGCCGGCCACCAAGTCACCTGTCCCCTCACGCGCGGGGTGGCGGCGTATACCGATCTCCGCCGGCGGCGGGTGGAACAGTTGCCGCCCCTGGCCCGGCTGATTCCCGACGCGCCCTTCGGTTCCGACCCGTTTCTCCAACTCGCCGGGGCCGAGCCCTTCGACCTGCTCTGCCATCACGCCGCCGACGTCACCAATTATAAGAGCGCGGATTTCGACGCCATCCGCGCGCTCGAAAACAACACGCACCACCTCCGCGCCGTCCTGAAGGCCGTGAACCGCCCCGTGCTGCTCACCGGCAGCGTGTTCGAGCAGAATGAGGGCGCCGGCAATGAACCGCTCCGCGCCTTCTCACCCTACGGGCTTTCCAAAGGCCTCACCCACCAGTATTTCCGGTATTATTGCCAGGAAGCCGGCCTGCCGCTCGGTAAATTCGTGATTCCCAATCCCTTCGGACCGCTCGAGGAACCGCGCTTCACCGCCTTCCTCATGAAAAACTGGCGCGACGCCAAACCCGCCGAGGTCAAGACCCCGGATTATTTGCGCGACAACATCCACGTGGATTTGCTGGCGGCGGTTTACCGCGACTTCGCCGCGCGCATCGCCGCGCTGAAGACCGGCGAACTCACGTTTAACCCCAGCGGTTATGTCGAAAAACAAGGCGCCTTTGCCCAACGCGTCGCGCGCGAAGTCCAGGCGCGGCTCGGGTGGAAATGTGAATTGATCCTGGCCCGCCAGGAAAGCTTTGCCGAACCGCTGGAACGCACCAACACGGAACCGGCCGCCCCGCTCGCCCCCGATTGGAACGAAGCCCGCGCCTGGGACGCCTTCGCCGGCTTTTATTCCAATCAGCCTTGAACCCGGACTTCCCCTCACTCCCCGACCAACCCCAGCTTGTGTTCGATCAGCGACAGCCACGCGTGTAAAATAAACGTATGCAGTTCCTGCACCCGGGCGGTGATGGCGCTGGGCACGATGATTTCATGATCCGCCAGCCCTTTGCATTTCCCGCCGCTTTTGCCCAGAATGCTGATCGTCGTCAACCCGTTCTGCTTTGCCCGTTTCAGGGCCGCCACCAGGTTGGCCGAATTACCGCTGCTGGAAAACACCACCAGCACATCGCCCGGCCGCCCCAAGCCCTCGATCTGGCGGGCAAAAATCGCCTCGAATCCAAAATCATTGGCGATGCACGTCAACAGCGGGGCGTCGGCGCACAGGCAGACCGCCGCCAGCGACCGGCGGTCTTGATCGAAGCGGCCGACCAATTCCTCGGAGAGATGCAGCGCGTCGGCGGCGCTGCCGCCGTTGCCGCAGGTCAGGATTTTACCGCCGCCCGCCAGGCAGGCGGCCAGCACCGCACCGGTGGATTCCACCACCGGCGTCAGGCCGCGAAAATTTTCCACCGTGGCGCGGAGCGCTTCCAATTGTTGGGCGACAGTATCCATAAGAAGATTGATTTGTAACAGCCCGACACCGCGAAGTCAGTCACAATTTAAACCGGACTGACCCCGTAGCGGACCCAATAGCCCAGCAATTTCAGATATTCGCTGCGCACATGACCGCGAATGGCCTGCGGCCGCCACGGCGGGACGGGCGCCCCTCCATACGCCGGCCGCGAATAAAACCCCAGGTCCGGCGCATAATGCTCGAAACAACCCCGGGCCCGGCGCGAATGATACCAACTGGTCACAATGATGACGCGTCTCGCCCCCAGGCGGCGCAAAATGGGAACGGAGAACTGCGCGTTTTCCAGCGTGTTCCGGGATTGGTTTTCCAGCAGAATGGCCGACGCGGGCACGCCGGCTTTTTCGAGTTGCGCCTGGTTCGCCCCGCAATTCCCCAGGCCCGAGCAGAGAACCCTTGGGGCGGCCCCGGCCAGGTAAAGCTCCGCCGTGCGCCGGACCCGGTCGGCATTATTGCTGCCGCCCAGCACCACCAGCACTTCCGCCTTCACGGGACCGCTCTCCACCGTCAACAGATCCTGGGGGAAAAACAGCGCCGCCCCGCCAACCAGCGCGGCCAACAACCCCAATCCCGCCACCCAGCGGAAGAATTTTCGACGCCGCAGCTTCAAAGTCACTCCCGGTTTCCCAACGCCCCGGAGAACACCCCGAGTCCCGCCTTGGAAATACTCACGTCATCCTCCGAACGACCCCCGCTGAACGCCGCGATGAAATACCCGGTCTTGACCCGGATGATCCAGCCGCCCTGCCAGCCAAATTCACCCTTCATGGGGGGCCGCACGCCGCTGCCGCTGGGCTTGAGCGTGTCCGCCATTTCCGAAGCCTTCGAGTAGGCGATGGCCAGCAAATTTGACCCCGGATCATTCGTCGAAGACGACCGCGAGGCCAACCGTCCAACGACCAGCATCTTCGAAGACCACGAACGGGTTTCATCCCCGGGAACATAAGCCACCACCGCCACGCCCCGAACCTTGATCGCTTCCGCGTGCTGCTTCATCGCCAGCAACGCCGGGTCCGCCTGATCCTCAAACACCCTGGCCGGCGAGCCCCCGGCATCGGCCGGCGCGGCCGCCGTGGGCACTACGGCTCCGGTTTGATCCTGGGCCACTCCGCTGATGGCCAGCGACAACACGGCGCAGGTGACAATGAGTAAGGGTTTTTTCCAATGGAAGGTCATGGGCTTCATGGATGTTATATGGGTCTTCATTCTCCGCCGCCGGCGAATTCCTGGCAAGCTATTCTTGCCGGCCAGTTCCGCCGCCGGGGACGACGCCCGCCTCCGGCGTTGCTGGCCGCGCCCTCGCGGCCATCCGCCCCGGACGAGCCCCCTCCCGCCGCTTCACCCGCAGTTGGCGGGCCGGGCGGCGCTTGACCTCCGCCCCGTCCGCAGCCCTCCGGCATATTATATCGCCCCGCCCGGGATTCCCCCTGCGCCACCGGAGGCCCCCCGGGGCAAACCTTGCAACGCTGCGACCTTTTGACCGTTTAACTTGGCAACCCTTTTTAACCCCGCAACCCTGGTTTTATAATCCGATGCATTCGCCATACTAATCACAATTATTCCGCTTAAGTTTTATTGATTATCCCCGATAGAAACCAGGCAGTAAACATCCGGCCGGATGTCCCCGGCACCGCGCCGGCATTGAATCATGACGCGCTGGCCATTGGACATGAGGGTTGACGGCGCATACGCCGCGGCCAACCGCTGCTCCGGTGTCGCGCAGAGTCTCCGCGGTAAACCCGTCAACTAGAAACCAAAAATCAAACTCGCAATCCTGAAAACCTCATGAAAAAGACCCCCCGTTTGTCGTATGGCCTCCTGGCCGCCGCCACGCTCCTGCCGCTGGCTTCCGTCGGCCTGGCGCAAAACTCCGCCGCCCCCGCCCCCGCCGCCACGGCGAACGGCTGGCAAAAGCCGGCCTGGCTGACGGATTTGTCCGCCGGGGTCAAGGAGAGCTATGATGACAACGTCCTGATGGTCTCGGGTGATGGCATGAAAGCCAAATCGTCCTGGATCAGCACGGTGTCGCCCAAGGTGGGGGTGAATGTGGCGCCGCTGCTGGGGCACCAGACCACCCTCAGCGCCCTGACCCTGGTTTATGCACCGGATTTCGTGGCGTTTCATAATTTCCCGTCGGAAAGCTACGACGCCCACAAAATCAGCGACAGCGTGAAGGGCAAGACCGGGGATTTGTCCTACTCCCTGGACAATGCCTTTCTTTACAATGACGGCGACAGCGTGGCCCCGACCTACACGGGAAATGACAAAAATCGCAGCGCCTACGCCACGGCGTTCGCCCGGGAGCGGCTGAATCAGGTTCAGGATCGCTCCACCATCGTGTTCCAATATGACGTGAACAAATTCTTCCTCCGGCCGACGGCGTCGCTGCTGTATTACAATCTGATGACCGACTGGCGCAATGTCTCCGGCTATCAAAATTATGCCAGCCGGTCGGATGTGAATGGCGGGCTGGATTTGGGGTATAAGGTGGTGCCGAACGTGGCGGTGACCGTGGGCTACCGCTATGGCTCGCAATATCAGCAGGCGTTGCCGGCCAGCGTGGACACGTCGAGCTCGGCGACGGTCAACGGTCGGCGGACGCAATCTTCGAGTGATTACCAGCGCGTGCTGGTGGGTGTGGAGGGCCAGCCGTGGAGTTGGCTGACGGTGAAGGCGGCGGGCGGCCCGGATTTCCGGGTCTATAATGCCGCCGCCCCGGTGCCGGACGATAATGCGATTGACTATTACGGGGAAGGCGCATTGGTCGCAACCCTTTCCGCCCGCCAGAACGTGTCGTTTACCTACAAACATTGGGAATGGGTGTCCAGCACCGGGAAATGTCCCTATGCGGACAGCACGTATGCGCTGAATTATCATGTCAGCGCCACCCCCAAACTGGGCCTTGATCTGGGGGCGAAATGGCTGGAATCCGATTACACCAGCGGCGCGGCCAAGTTGACGGGCAACAGCTCGCTGCGCGACGACGCGGAGTATTCCTTTACGGCCGGGGTGAGTTACGCGGTGACCCCGCACCTCAGCGCCAGCCTGACCTATGGTTGCGATCTGGGCCGCAACCGGCAGGATCTGCCCGCCAGCCTGGCCACCACGGTGGGTTTCCGCCAATTCGATCATCAACAGGTTTCCCTGGGCGTGGCTTACAAGTTTTGAGCTGATCTCGCATCCGGTAATCATCAATAAACCAAAATCCACCCACTGGCGCGGCCCCCCCGCGCCGGCGGGTAAAAAACATACGAACATGAAAAAAACCGTCGTTCTGTTATCCCTGTTCCTGGCGCTGGCCCCCGGCCTGTCCCGCCTCCGGGCCGCCGATGATGCCGCCGCCCTGGCGGCGGAAAGCGAGGCGTATTGCGCCAGCACGATCAACCAAGACCGGCCCACGCCGCCCGAAACCATCATGGCCAAAGTGAACGCGGCCTGCCAACTGCTGGAAACGGAGGGGCCCGCGGCCTATCCCAAATTTTCCGGCAAGGGCAGCGCGTTCATTTACGAGGGCACGTATGTGACCGTCCACTCGCTGGCGGATCACATCTCGCTGGTGCATCCCATCAAATACAAGATGGTGGGCCAGGAACTCACCGCCTTCAAGGATCCGAAAGGCAAACGGTTCTATTTTGTCGAGGATGAGCTGGCCGAGCAAAAGGGCGAAGGCTGGGTGGAATATTACTGGCCCAAGCCGGGCACCAAGGAAGCCGCCCGCAAGATCACGTTCATCAAAAAATGCAAAATGGCCAACGGGGTGGAGGTGGTGGTTTGTTCCGGGTTCAATAGTTTCAATGAGGCGGACGTCGCCAAACTGGAATTGCATTAAAATGAACTTGAATCAATGGCGCCACACGAGCATCCGGGTCCGGCTGTTATACCTCAGCCTGGTGTCCGGCGGCCTGATGGTGGCCCTGTTTTTAACCACCCGCTGGTCCGACTCGCGGGTCGAGCAGGCGGACCGGACCATCGAGGCGGCCCAGCAGGAGATTCAAGCCGCGAATGACTCGATGGAGGTCTCGGGCAAGTTCAAGGACGACGTCAACCACCTGCAGCAGGAGGTCATGGAGATGCGCCTGCTGGAAAAACGCTTTCTGCAAACCCACCAGGCCGACTTGAGCCGCCGGTTCCAGGAACTGGCCGGCCAACTGGCCGCCGGGCTGGCGGGCTTGCCCCAGTCCGGGATCAGCGGGGAGTTCCAGAACTATGCCGCGGCGTTTGCCGAGCGGGCGCGGCTGGCGGAGGAGCACGACGCCTTGAATCTGAAAATGACCGGCCCGCTCAAGGAATCCGAAGCCCGGCTGGCGGATATTCTGGATGCGCTCGAAAGCCGGCAGTCCCAGTTGCAAATGGACGGCGGCAAGCTGACCGATGCGGAATTGGAAATGATGAACGTGGTGCGCGATTGCCGCATCGTCTTTTTACGGTTGCAGACGCTGCAGCAGCAGTACATCAGCACCGGCGACCAGAAATATGTGACGCAATACAAACAGGTGGCCGGCGAGGATGCCAAGATCGAATTGCAATCGCTGCGCCGGTTTTCGGCCGCCCTCGGCGACACCAACTTTGTGGCGGCCAGCCAGGATGTCACCGCCTCGCTCGGGGCGTTTTTGAAGGACATTGATCACTCGCTCGTCCTGGGCGCCCGGGAGCGGGAACTGGAAACGCAATTGGAAGCCGGCGGCGAGAACATCTTAACAGCGGCCAGCGGGCAATTGGAGGCGGCCAACCAGAAAATGGCGGGTTTGAAAACGGGCGCGGTCGCGTCCGGCCGGCAGATGCAGGCCGCGCGCACCCAGGCCGCCGCCACCAAGCGATCCGCCGCCCTGGCGATCATCGTCATCGTGCTGGCGGGGATGATTCTGGGCGGGGCCATGAATTTTACCATCGTCGCCTCCATCAACCGGGCGTTGCATGACATGATTCAACGGCTGAGCGCTTCCGTCAACCAGACGGTGGAGTCGGCCTCGCAGGTGTCGAGCGCCAGCAAATCGCTGGCCGATGGGGCGAGCACCCAGGCGGCGTCCATTGAGGAAAGCAGCGCCTCGCTGGAGGAACTGTCCAGCATGACGCAGCAGCATGCGGAAAATGCCCGGAAGACGAATGAGCTGACCCGCGAAGCCCGGGCGGCGGCGGACAAGGGCGCCGGCGATGTGCAGGCCATGAGCGCCGCCATGAGCGCCCTCCAGACCAGCAGCAGTGATATTTCCAAAATCATCCGGACGATTGATGAGATTGCGTTTCAGACGAATATTCTGGCCTTGAACGCCGCCGTGGAAGCCGCGCGGGCCGGGGAGGCGGGCATGGGTTTCGCGGTGGTGGCGGACGAAGTGCGGAACCTCGCCCAGCGCAGCGCCGCCGCCGCCAAGGAAACGGCGGTGAAAATTGAAGGCGCGATGGGCAACACCGCCCAAGGGGTGATGATCAGCGACAAAGTGGCGAAAGCGCTGAGTGAAATTGTGGCCAAGGCGCGCCAGGTGGACGAACTGGCGGCCGAGGTGGCCGGCTCCTCCAGCGAACAAACGCAAAGCATCCGTCAAATCAACCAGGCCGTCGGCCAGATGGACAAGGTGACCCAGAGCAACGCCGCCTCCGCGGAGGAAAGCTCCGCCGCCGCCGAGGAATTGAAGTCGCAGGCCGAAGTGATGCGGCAGGCGGTCAATGAATTGATGGTGTTGGTGGGGGGGGCGCGAAGCCGACGGGTTCAGCGCCAACTCGGACCGTTCAAGGGAACCAGCACCCTGGCCGGGGGAGCTTTCCCGATCCAACGTTTCCAATCCGCAAAAGAACCAACCCGCCCGGAGCCGCTCCCGCCAAACCCGTTTGCGGATTGAGCGGTGAAGCCGCTTCCGTATTAATTCAGCGAGGGATTCTCCGGCATATGGGCGAGGAGCTTGTTTTTCCAGCCGCCCTTTTTCCGCAGAATTTCCGGCCACAATTTGTCGGCCGGCGTCTCAAACACGAGTTCGAGGGAGGCCGGAAACGTCAGCCATGCCCGGCTCTTGAGTTCGCTTTCCAACTGGCCGGGACTCCACCCGGCATAACCGGCGAACAACTTGACCTTCTTCGTGGGCGAAAAGGATTCCCCGATTTCCACCAATTCATCCAGCGAATGCCCCAGACTCAGATTGGGCATCACGTCGGCGTGGGCGATATACTGGTCCGTATGCAGAAAGCTCAGCGCGGTGGGTTGCACCGGACCGCCCAGAAACAGCGGGGATTTTCTGAGGGTTTCGGGCAGGTCGGCCACGATCATCTCCCCCACGTGATTGCCGGTGTCCCGGTTCAAGACCAAGCCGAAGGCCCCCGCCGCATCATGACGGCAGACCAGCACCACGGAACGCTGGAAAAACGAGCCGCCCAACTGCCCGCTGTCGAGCAGAAACATTCCCTGAAGGCTTTTCATTTTCTCCGCCATACGCTGCTTCAATGTGCCTCAAGATGGGTGAACTGGCAATGGACGAAATTTGGCCTGCGCACCAAACCCACGGCCAACCCACTGGCCGCCCGGGTGCCGGCCGCGCTCGCCGGGACGTTTTGAAACGGTGTCTCGCCGCCACCTTGCTCTTAGCCGGCCCCGTGCCACCTCCAAAAAGTGCCAACGGCGAAACTTTCGGTGTAAGAATCGGCGGCCATTGGAAAATTCTCCATTGGCATTGCAATGATGGGCAGTCAATACATGCGTTTTGCATGACCCCCTTTAACCCTGGGTCAGCGACCAGGGTTCGCCCCGGTTCATTGCTTGGTTTCCACTCCGGCCACCTTTTGCTTCGCCTGATCCGCATCTTCTACGGCCCGAACATCTTCGCGCCCCAATTGCTCATAAAATTTGTGGACCCGCTCGACCAGTTGTGGAGAAACCCCTGCCACAGGCATTGAAATCGCCTCAGGATTCGGTGGCGCTTTTGCTTCCGGTGCTGACCCGGCTTCGGCCGCCGGCTTGGCTTCGGCCGCCGGCCGGGCTTCGGCTTTGGGTTCCGCCTTGGCTTGGATGGCGCGAATTTCCTGTTCGGCCTTGTCCCAGTTCTGCGCCGATTGACCGTCGTGATGGCCCTGGCGCTCGTAGAGTTCATAGGCCCGGGCCGCAATCTGCGGCGTCAAATCGGACGTCGTTTTGGCCTTCGATTCCGGTTTCTGCCCGACGGTGGGATTGGTCTCAACCTCCGCTTTGGCGGCGGGCTTGCGCTCGGCTTTCACTTCCGGCTCGGTCACGGTCTTCGCCCCGGGTTTGGGTTCGTTCTGGGGGGCAGGCGTGGCCCCCGCTTTGGCGTCCGTTTTAACCTCGGACCCCGGCTCGTCTTTGGCGCCCGATTGCGGTTCTGCTTTGGCTTCGGTTTTAGCCGGAGTTTTCTCATCACCTTTGGCCCCGGGCTGGGATGCAACATTGGTTTCAGGATTCGCCCCGGCCTTCTTGACCGGGTCAAAAATCCGATATGCCAGCAATTTCACGCGGTCATTAAAGAGGAACCACAGCAGCGCATACCCCCACACGAACCCGGCCCAACCCCAGCCCAAGGGGGTCATAAACAACCCATAAACCGCGATTAAGGTCGCCACGGCCTGGGTGCCAAACACCGCGATCAGCAAAATCTTGGCGGGTCGGATGGACCAGAACGCCCCGCGGGTCCGCGTCAGAAAAATCGTCAAATGCCCCGCCACGGACAGCTTTAAATACATCAGCGTCTGAATATGAGCGCGGTCGAGATGAAAGACCCGTTCGCCGAGATAAAACAAACCAAACGCCGAGACCACGCCGATGATGCCGAGCGCCGTGGAGACGCCCAACACCATCCGCATGTTCCACGACTCAGGCTGGTCCTTGTAATGAACATTGTCATAGGCGATGGATAAAATCGCGCCGTCATTGAGCAAGGCCAGCATCACTATCATCACCGCCGTCAGCGGATAAAAATTAAAAACCAGGATGGCCAGGGTCATGAACAACAGCACGCGCAACGTTTCAGCGATGCGATAAATCGCATAACTGTTCATCCGCTGGAAAATTCGCCGGCTTTCCTTGATCGCGTCAATGATCACCGACAGGCCGGGCGTGAGCAGCACAATGGCCGCCGCCGCGCGCGCCGCGTCCGTCGCGCTGGAAACGGCGATGCCGCAATCCGCCTTTTTCAAGGCGGGCGCGTCATTCACCCCGTCGCCCGTCATGCCAACAATGTGGTTGCTTTTTTGCAAGACGTCGACAATGTGAAACTTGTGTTCGGGAAACACCTCGGCAAATCCATCCGCCTGCTCGATGGATTCGATCACCTCCGGGGACTCCTGCATTTTTGAGTCACCCAGCGTTTTGGCATCGAGAATATTCGTGCCCATCCCCAACGTCTTCGCCGTCTCCTTGGCGATCGCGATTTGATCGCCCGTCACCATCTTGATCTTCACCCCCATGGTCAGGGCGGTGGCAATCGTCGCTTTCGCATCCTCGCGGGGCGGATCGAACATGGGCAACACGCCGAGAAACCGCCACGGGCCGTCGCCGTCGGCCCGCGCCACGCCCAGCGAACGAAAACCGCGCGCGGCAAAATCATTGACCGCATGGTCCGCCGCCGGCTTGATTTCTCCGGCATTGGCCGACAGGGCGAGCACCACCTGCGGCGCGCCCTTCGTCACCTTAAAAGTCTTACCGTCCTTCCCTTTGACCGTCGCCTCCGTGCGTTTATGCACCGGGTCAAACGGCAGGAAATGGACGACCTGATACTCTTTCAGGGCGTCCTGGTTTTTCAGTCCGCCCAGAACCGCCAGATCAATCGTGTCGTTGTTTTCCGCGCGCGAAGCGAGCGCGGCCGCCAGGATGATTTGTTCGGCGGGAATATTATTGACGCTGAACGGATCGCCCAGCGTGAGCTTGTTCTGCGTCAGCGTGCCGGTCTTGTCGGCGCAGAGCACGTCCACGCCGGCCAGTTCTTCGATGGCCACCAACCGGCTGACAATCGCCTGTTTCCTGGCGAGCAGCCGGGCGCCGACCGCCATCGTGACCGACAAGACCGTGGGCATGGCCACCGGTATCGCGGCCACCGTCAGCACGAGGGCGAACTGCAGGGTCTCGAGGATCTTGTCACCGCGATAGATCGCGAACCCGATGATCACCGCCACCAGCGCCACGGCGAGAATGATGAGATAGTTGCCAATCTTCAACACCGCTTTCTGAAAATGACTGACGGTGAGGGCCTCCTGCACCAGTTGCGCTGTCTTGCCAAAATATGTATTCCCGCCCGTGGCATAGACCAGCGCGCCAATTTCGCCGCGCCGGATGATCGAACCCGAAAAGACGGGGTCACCCGGCTTGCGGGAGGTGGGCAGGGATTCCCCGGTCAACGCGGATTGGTCCACCGACACCTCGTCACCCGCCAGTAAACGCGCGTCGGCCGGCACCACGTCCCCCAAACGCAGGCGGATGACATCGCCCGGCACCAGTTCGCGCGCGGGCGGGTTGATCCATTTGCCGTCGCGCACCACGCGCGCCTTGATCGCCAGCTTGGCTTTCAACGCCGCGATTTCATTGCCCGCCTGGCGTTCCTCCCAGAAGGCGACCACCGCGTTGGTACACAGCAACAGGAGAATGATGAAAAAATCCGGCCAATGCCGGACCACGCCCGAGAGAATCACCGCGATCTCAATCATCCATGGAATGGGCCCCCAAAAATAAGACAGGAACTTCAGCAGGAGATTCGTCTTCTTCTCCACCAGTTCATTGGGGCCATACTGCGTGAGCCGCTGCTTGGCCTCCGCGTCGGTGAGCCCATCGGGTGACGAGCCCAGTTTTTTCTCCACCTCCGCCAGGGGCAGCGTTTTTAAATCATCTTGCGGAGCCGGCTTGGCTTCGGGTTTCGCACCCGTTTTTAAATTAGCTTTGGCCTCGGGCTTGGCGACGGCAGGGTCGGCCTTAGCCTCGGCGGAGGCGCTCGGCTTGGGATCAGGCGTCTTGGGTTCGTCGGAACTGGGATTCATATGGGGTTAAGTCTTTTCCATCGCGGCCGTGTATTCGCCACGCCGCGCGGCCCGATTGCACTTGGCTCGATGCAGCAAGGCTTGTTGTGCCGCTTTTACATTGGCCGCTTCGCCCCGCCACCGCTCCAAGGCCGGCTGCTGGATGGCGCGGGCAAATGAGAATGCCAGCGCCCAGGGCAGTTGCGTTTTGAAGCGATGATTCATGGTGTTCAAACGGGCCGAGGCCAATTCGGCGGACTGGCCGCCGGATAGAAAAGCGATGCCCGGAACCGCTGCGGGCACGGTCCGCCACAGACTTTTCATGGTGGTGTCGGCCACTTCGTCCACGGATTCTTGTGTCGGACAGGTCAACCCCGGCAGCACCATGTTGGGTTTCAAAACCATGCCTTCCAGCAGCACGCGCTGGCACTGGAGCTGGACAAAAACAGTGCGCAGAACTTCTTCGGTAACAATGCGGCAACGCTCCAACGTATGTTCACCGTCCATGAGCACTTCCGGCTCGACAATGGGAACGAGTCCGGCTTCCTGGCACAAGGCGGCATAGCGCGCCAGCGCCTGCGCGTTGGCCTCGATGCAACTCCGGCTGGGAATGCCCTCGCCAATGATGAGCACCGCGCGCCATTTCGCGAAGCGCGCCCCCATTTGAAAATACTCTTTAAGCCGGTCGCGCAATCCGTCCAGCCCCTCGGTGATTTTCTCGCCGGGATGCGCGGCCAGATCTTTGGCTCCGGTATCCACTTTGATGCCGGGAATAATTCCGGCGTCGGCGAGGACTTTGAGAAAGGGCGTGCCGTCCTGCTTCTGCTGACGGATCGTCTCGTCGTAGAGAATCACGCCGCTGATCCTCTCCGCAAGCCCGGGCGTGGTGATAATCAACTCCCGATAAGCGCGCCGGGCTTCCACCGTCTGGGGGATGTTGAGTTTGGCGAATCGTTGATTGCAAGTGGGGTTGCTTTCATCCATCGCCAGCAGCCCTTTGTCGTCGGCAAACAGCCGGCTGGCGGTTTCGATCAAGATTTTTTCGTTCATAAAGGATTATGCAGTCATGCACGAAACGTCCCTCATCCGCCCCGGACAAAATCCCCCTGACGTGAACCGTTGGAAAGTTCCCAACCCGTGTTTATTTATGTGAATCGGCATTTTTGAGACCTTTGATTCGATTCAATTCCGGAACCGGCTTATGGTCATCCGCCGCAATTTTGGCCGAAGCCTGGCCGGCCGCCGTCGCCCCCCATTTCCAGTTGCGGATCTCCGGCAAGTCCTGACCGTGCCGGTCAATGTAATGTTTGTGCTCAATGAGTTTGTCTTTCATCTGCTGCTTCAGGTAGTCGCCTTTGGAGCCCAGGTGCGGCACCCGATCCACGACATCCTTCACCAAATGAAAACGGTCAATTTCATTCTGCACGCGCATGTCAAACGGGGTCGTAATCGTCCCTTCTTCCTTGTATCCGCGCACGTGGAGATTCCGATTCGCCCGGCGATACGTCAGTTTGTGAACCAGCCACGGATAGCCGTGGAAGTTAAAGATGATGGGTTTGTCCTTCGTGAAGAGGGAGTCGTAATCCGGCTCGGTCAGACCGTGCGGATGTTCACTCGATGGCTGGAGCTTCATCAGGTCCACCACGTTGATCACCCTGATTTTCAAGTCCGGCAGATGCTCGCACAGGATGGCGACCGCCGCCAGGGTCTCCAGCGTGGGCGTGTCGCCGCAGCAGGCCATCACCACATCCGGCTCGCTGCCCTGGTCGTTGCTGGCCCATTGCCAGATGCCAATGCCCTGTGTGCAATGCACGACGGCCGCGTCCATGGTCAGCCATTGCGGCAGCGGATGCTTGCCGGCCACCACCACGTTGACGTAATGGCGGCTGCGCAGACAATGATCGAAAATGGACAGCAGACAATTGGCGTCGGCGGGCAAATAAACCCGCACGATGTCCGCCTTTTTATTGATGACATGGTCGAGGAAACCGGGATCTTGGTGGGTAAACCCGTTGTGGTCCTGCTGCCAGACATGCGAGGCCAGCAGATAATTTAATGACGCGATGGGCCGGCGCCAGGGCAGTTCCGCCGTGACTTTCAACCATTTGGCGTGCTGGCTGAACATCGAATCCACAATGCGAATGAACGCCTCATAGCTGTTGAACAACCCGTGCCGTCCCGTCAGCAGATACCCCTCCAACCAGCCTTCGCATTGATGCTCGCTGAGCATCGAATCCAACACGCGCCCGGCCGGGGCCAGGAATTCGTCATTCTTCACTTCCCGGGCGTCCCACTGGCGGTTGGTCGCTTCAAAAACCGCCCCCAAAAGGTTCGAGAGCGTCTCATCCGGGCCAAAGACGCGGAAATTATGACGATTAAGCTTCTCCACGTCGCGCAGGAATTTGCCCAGCACCATCGTGTCCTGCCCCACATTGGCGCCCGGCGACGGCACCGTCACCGCATGGTCATGGAAATCCGGCATCACCAAGTCATGCAGCAAAAGACCGCCATTGGCGTGCGGATTGGATCCCATCCGCCGATTTCCCTTGGGGGCCAGTTCCTGCAGTTCCGGCCTGAGCCGGCCATTGGCATCAAACAGTTCCCCGGCCTGGTAGCTTTTCATCCAGCTTTCGAGCTGTGCGACATGTTCCGGATGATCCGCATCCACCAGCAGCGGCACTTGGTGCGCACGAAAGGTGCCCTCCACCTTCAGGCCGTCAACTTCTTTGGGCCCGGTCCAGCCCTTCGGCGACTTGAGCACAATCATCGGCCAGCGTGGACGCGACGGGTCTTTTTTATCCCGCGCATTGGCTTGAATGCGGCGAATATCCTCGATGGCCATTTCCAGGGTGGCCGCCATGAGTTCGTGCATGGTATCGGGATCGTCCCCCTCCACAAAATACGGCGTCCAACCCAGGCCGCGGAAATATTGTTCCAATTCATCCGGTTCGATGCGCGCCAGAATCGTCGGGTTGCTGATCTTGAACCCATTGAGGTGCAGAATCGGCAGCACCGCACCGTCCGTGATCGGGTCGAGAAATTTGTTCGATTGCCAGGACGTGGCCAGTGGCCCCGTTTCCGCTTCGCCGTCACCCACGACACAGGCGACAATCAGGCCGGGATTATCAAAGGCCGCGCCAAAGGCATGACTGAGCGAATACCCCAGCTCGCCGCCCTCATGAATGGAACCCGGCGTGGTCGGCGCCACATGACTGGATATCCCGCCGGGGAAGGAGAATTGCGTGAACAGCTTTTTCAGCCCGGCTTCATCCTGCGTGACATTCGGATAGACTTCACTCCAGGTGCCCTCGAGATAGACGTTGCCCACAATCGCCGGCCCGCCGTGACCGGGACCGGCGAGGTAGAACATGTCCAGGTCATACTTCTTGATGACCCGGTTCAAATGCACGTAAATGAAATTCTGGCCCGGCGTGGTGCCCCAATGACCGACCACCAGCGGCTTCACGTCTGAGAGCTTCAGCGGTCGTTTTAGCAGCGGGTTGTCATACAAATAAATCTGGCCGACGGACAGGTAGTTCGCCGCCCGCCAGTAGGCGTTGGTTTTATGCAGCAGGTCCGGAGTGAGCGTGTTCGTTTTCATAGTTAAATTCATTGAAGGGCCGCCTTTCTTCCAAAGGACGGGCCCAACTTATGGCCGCAGGGTCGCGGTTTTGGTTTAACCGGCAGCTAACTGTTCACCAGTTCATCCACCCAATAGCCTTTGCGGTTGTAATGCCCATACAGGCTGGTCTCGTAATCACGGGTGACGAGCGACTGGTCCGTGAATTCCGGCGAACCCTTGATGGCTTCCCGGTTAAGGTCAATCACGACTTTGCGTTCACTCCAACTCACGCGCTCAATCCACAGCGGCGAAATGAGCACCTTTTTCCCGGCCCACCAGTTGCTCGTGTTGACCACGAGATAACGAATCTCCCAGGTTTCGCCGTCAATGATGAAATCATCAACGTGGCCGATGGCGCCGTCTTCGGCTTCAATGTGATAACCGGTCACCTCGTGGCTGCTCCGCAGATGATGATCCCACGCCTGCTCCTTCTGGTTTGACTGTCCCCATTTGGAGCGGTTGCGTTCCAGGTAGGGATAGCATCCCCAACTGTAGGAGCCATACCAATAGTCCGGCCAGCCATAATAGCCGTAGTAATCCGACTCGAATTGTCGTGAAACCGGCTTGTCACTGTCCAGCGAGGGACTGTCCTCGATTTGCTTTTTGGTCAGATTGGCGACAATATTTTTACGGTCGGCATTCACCGCCTCAACTGCGTAAGGGGAGATTAATACTTTGCGACCGGCCAGCCAGCTACCCGTGTTGGCGACCAGGTAGCGGACGGTCCAATGCCGGTCGTCAAAATATATATCTTTGACCTGGCCAATGGTTTCATCGCTGGGGTTCTGGATGGAATAACCGTTCAGAATTTTAACTTTGCTTAGCATAAGAGTTCTTTGGTTTGTTGGTTTGACTAAAATGGGTTTGTTCCATTTGGCACGTTCGCCGGCCTTCATCTTGCGCGGGTTGGTTTCATTTGGCCATGGGGTGAAACCCGACCAGGATAATCAGAGCGACAGCCGCAACCTTGATTTTTCCCAGCCGATTTATTTCACGCCATTCATTGCCCGATAACGGCGGATCAAATTATTCGTTGAACTGTCGTGCTTAAGCACGGGCACGGCCCCGCTCTCCAGTTCGGGCACGATTCGCCGGGCGAGCACCTTGCCCAATTCGACTCCCCATTGGTCAAACGAATCAATGTCCCAGATTACGCCCTGCGTGAAAACACTGTGTTCGTACAGGGCGACGAGTTTGCCCAGGATGGCCGGCGTGAGGCGGTCGGCGAGGATGACATTGGATGGACGGTTGCCTTCAAAAACCCGGTGCGGCACCAGCCAGTCGGGCGTACCCTCGGCCGCGACTGCCTGGGCGGTTTTGCCAAAGGCCAGCGCCTCGGCCTGCGCAAAGACATTGGCCAGGAGAATGTCATGGTGGCGGCCCAGGGGCGTCAGCGAATGGCCGAAGGCGATAAAGTCGCAGGGAATCAGCCGCGTGCCTTGATGAATCAATTGATAAAATGAATGCTGGCCGTTCGTTCCGGGTTCGCCCCAGTAAACCGGCCCGGTCGCGCAGGTCACCTTTTGGCCCGCCAGCGTGACATGTTTGCCGTTGCTCTCCATCGTCAATTGCTGAAGATAGGCCGGAAAGCGTTTCAAGTATTGTTCGTAGGGCAGCACGGCCACGGTTTGCGCACCGAGAAAATCGTTGTTCCACACGGCGAGGAGCCCCATTAAAACCGGCAGGTTCTGGCCGAATGGCGTTGTCCGAAAATGCTCATCCAGCTCGTGGAACCCGGCGAGCATCGCCTGAAAATTCTCCGGGCCAATGGCGAGCATGGTGGAAAGACCGATCGCTGAGTCCATTGAATACCGGCCCCCAACCCAATCCCAGAAGACAAACATGTTGGCCGGATCAATGCCGAACTCGGCAACCTTCCCCGTATTGGTGGAGACCGCCACAAAATGTTTTGCCACCGCCCGGGCCTCACCCCCCAATCCCGCCAGGAGCCAGTCCCGGGCGCTGTGCGCATTGGTCATGGTTTCCAAAGTGGTGAACGTTTTGGACGAAATGATGAAGAGCGTTTCCGCGGGATCCAGATCCCGCGTTGCCTCCACAAAATCCGCGCCGTCCACGTTCGAGACGAACCGGAAGGTCAGGTTGCGATCACTGTAGTTTTTGAGGGCCTCATAAGCCATTACGGGGCCAAGATCCGACCCGCCGATGCCAATGTTAATGACATTCTTGATCCGTTTGCCGGTATGGCCTTTCCATTCGCCGCGCCGGACGCCATTCGCAAACGCGGTCATTTGGTCCAGGACGGCCTGTACCTCCGGCACGACGTTCCTGCCATCAACGACGATGCTGGCGCCTTTCGGAGCGCGGAGCGCCACGTGGAGCACGGCCCGGTTTTCCGTGACGTTGATTTTTTCGCCGTTGAACATCGCCGCAATTTTTTCACGCAGGCCGGATTCCCCGGCCAGTTGCAACAGCAGCTTGAGGGTCTGGTCGTTGATCCGGTTCTTGGAATAATCCAGATAAAGGGCCGCCGCCTCAATCGTTAATCGCTCGCCGCGTTTGGGATCATCGGCAAACAGCTTTTGCAGGTCCCAGCCCTTGATTTCATTGTAATGGGCGGTCAGCAGTTTCCATGCAGGGCGCTCGGTGAGTGGCTGGATCGTCATTGGTTTCATGTTCGTAATGGTTTGGTTATCTTTCCGATATTGAGCGGTGATTTTTTGGGCTTCCCGCAAGGGGAAGGCAAATCCGGGAAATTTTGCGGGGTTCCCACCTTCTGCCATAAGCGAAAGCCGCCCAAAAATGAATTGGCGTTGTCACCTCTCCGGCATCCGGGCGGCAGGGTTTTCAAATGATGGATGTTACCGCCGCCGAGCACCACGTCGTCAGGTTCCAGCGCGGCCGCCAATCGCTTCACCACATCCACGACCCGCTTTCGCCATTTTGCCTTCCCATGTTTCTCCAAGCCGCGAATCCCCACATAATCCTCAAACGTGGCCTTGCGGTAAGGCAAATGCGCGAGCTCCATGGGTTCGAGCAGGCCATTCATAATCATGGCCGAACCGAGGCCGGTGCCCAGGCCGAGAAAGAGCATCCGACCGCGCCGATAACTTCCCAGGGCCTGCATGGCGGCGTCGTTGATGATTTTCACCGGCCGCTGGAAAGCCGCCCGGTAGTTAAACGCGACCCAGCCTTGGCCCAGGTTATACGGCTCGGCCACCGGCCGGTGGTTGCGGACGGGTCCGGGATAGCCGATGGACACCGCATCATATTGCCAATCCGGCACCAGTTTTTTCACGCCCGCCACCATCCCTCCCGGGGTCAGCTTGGGACCGGAGACGAATTCACGATGCCCCCGCCGGCCGGTCACCAGCAGCTTGACATGGGATCCGCCAACATCAATGACCAGCACTTTCACAACTCATGCTCTTGATTCCAGAGCCAACGGCCGGAGCGCGGCGCTCTTGGTGGCGATCACCGCCAGCAATTCGTCCCAGGATTTTACAAACGACTTGGCGCCTTCGGCTTGAAGCTGCGCGCCCAGGGCGTCCGCATGGATGCCGGCCCGGGCAAACTCGGCCAGGATTTTTTCGTCATCGCCATTGTCGGCGAGCATAACCGGGCCGATTTCACCGTGATCAGCGAGGGCTTTCAACGTCGCCTCGGGCATCGTATTCACCGTGAACGGTGCGGCGAGGGCTTTGATGTAGAGGAGGTCCGGCGCGTGGGGATCCTTGGTGCCGGTGCTGGCCCAGAGCAGACGCTGGGGGCGGGCCCCTTCGTTATACACTCGCTGCGAACGCGCGCTGCTTAAAAATTCCAGGCAGGCCCGGTAGATGCGGCCGGCCATCGCGATGCCGAGCCGGTTCTCCAACGTCTTCGGCACTTTGCCCGCCACGGAAACGTCCCATCGGCTGATGAACATCGAGGCCACGGAGCCAACCTGCGGGTTGAGCCCGGCGGCGATGCGGCGTTCGATGCCCCGCAAATACGCCTCGGCGGCCGCCACATATTGTTCGGGGGAAAACAGGAGGGTCACGTTGACCGGCACGCCGGCAAAAATCGCCTCTTCGATGGCCGGCAACCCCTCCTTGGTGCCCGGAATCTTGATGAACAGATTGGGCCGTTCCGCCCGCGCGGAAAGTCGCTTGGCGGCGGTGATGGTGCCGGCCGTGTCATGGGCCAGCAGCGGCGACACTTCCAGCGACACCCAGCCGTCAACGCCATTCGTGCGGTCGTGAACCGGACGGAACAGATCGGCGGCACGGGTCAGGTCGTCCAGCGCCAGGTCAAAAAAGAGGTTCTCGCCGGATTTCCCCTTTTCCAGCCCCTCCCCGATGGCGGCGTCATAGGCGGAACTCTTGATGGCGTGATCAAAGATGGTCGGGTTGGAGGTCAATCCGGTCACCGACCAGTCGGCCAGATAACGTTTAAGCGTGCCGCTATTGAGCAGATCGCGCGTGATATTGTCGAGCCAGAGACTTTGGCCCAGGTCGTGCAGTGTTTGGGTGGCTTTCATGGGGTTTATTTTGCGTGAACGGACGGACAACCGCGTAAAACCGAGCGGGCAATCATCAGATCTTCATCCGTGCGGATGACGCGAACCGTGACGCGCCCTCCCGGCACTGAAATCACCGGAGCCGTTTCCGCATTATGAGATTCATCCAGTTCCATCCCGAGAAAGTTCAAACCCGCGCAGATGCGCGATCGGACCACCGGCGCGTTTTCACCGATGCCGCCGGCAAAAACGAACGTGTCCACGCCCCCGAGCGCGGCGGCATACGCCCCGATCCACTTTTTGGCCTGATAACAAAACAGCGCCACGGCCTCCGCCGCCCGCGGGTCCGATTTTTCGTGGGCGAGCAGATCGCGCATATCGGAACTGGTCTCCGAAACGCCCAGCAGCCCGGACTGGTGGTTGACCATGTCGTAAAATTGCTGGGTGGTCATCTGTTCGGTGCGCGCCAGATACGGCGCGAGGCCGGGATCCAAATCCCCGGAGCGCGTGCTCATCACCAATCCCGCCGTGGGCGTGAAGCCCATGCTGGTGTCAATGCTCTTGCCCGCCAGCACCGCCGCCATGCTGGCGCCGTTGCCAAGATGAGCGAGAATGACGCGACCGGTTTTGGCCGCCGGGTCGCCGAGCCGCGCGAGTTCTTCCATCAAATAGGCGTAGGATAAACCATGGAAACCGTAGCGCTGAATGCCCTTGGCGTCGAAGCGGCGGGGAAGGGGCAATAACTTGGCCACGCGCGGCATGGTTTGATGGAACGCCGTGTCAAAGCAGGCCAACTGCGGCAGTTGGGGATGCCGCTGGCGAACCGCTTCGATCAGTTCAATCTCGCGGGGTAAATGATCCGGGTCATACGGGCCGAGGCGGTGCAATTCCGCCAAGAGTTCCGGGGTTACGATTTCCGGCTCGGTGTGCTTCATGCCGTGAACCACGCGGTGGCCGGCGGCTTTGACCGACTTGAAATCCGACTGCTGCTCGAGCCAGTCCAACAGCGAGTTGGCCGCCGATTTATGATCGGCGGCGGTGAATTCAAGCGTGGCCTGGGGCTGGCCATCGGCATCGAGCGACGAAAGATTGGTCCCGCGCAAACCGATCCGGTCAACGGTGCCATGCAGCCCGCGCTTGAGTGGTGTGGCCGCCGCATAGAGCGCGAACTTGATGCTCGAAGAACCGCCATTGAGGGTGAGGATGTGTGCGCCAGTGGGTTTCATGGATCATCCTTAGCCGAGGCGTAATCCGAGCGCGGCCAATTGTGCGCGCGTGGATTGGTAATTGGTGTGCAACAGTCCGCGAATCCCCAAGGCCGCCGCGATCTGGACAAACATCGGGGTGTTCTCGATGTAAACGATTTGCCGGCCGGGCGTCACGGCGATGTCCAACGCCAGCCGAAAAATCGCCCGATCCGGCTTGTGCAGCCGGACCAGGCAGGAGGAGACAAACGCATCCACAAATTCGTCCAACTTGAACTTATGAATGCGATAATCATTGAGTTCCCGGGCTTCGTTGCTGAGGACGATGATCTTCAGTCCATACTTCGCCTTGAGCCGGCGCATCAGCTCGATCATCTCCGAATAAGGCTTTGATTGCGCACACATGAAACGCCAAAACTCCGCCCGGGTGAAGGATCGCTTTTTGTAAAACACCACCCAGCCCAGGTATTCCTGAAGCGTGAGTTTGTCCGTCTCGTAGATCACAAAGTTCAGGTTGTGCCGCTCTTCCAGCTCGTCCCAGTCCAGTTTGAAATGCTTGGCGGCGCGGCGGCGGGCATGATGGTCCCAGCCATTGGTGAGCAGGACGCCGCCGACATCCAGGAATAGAGTTTTAATCGGCAGTTTTTTGTTCATGGGGTTGACGGTTTGGGGGGCGCGTGAATGGGCTTCGTCATGGATGGATGCCGCTCATGGGGATTTTAAGATCACCTCGTTCACGATACTTTGCGCCTCCTCCTGAATGCGGCGCAGATGCTCCTCGTTTTCGAAACTCTCCGCATAAATTTTATAGATGTTCTCGGTTCCCGAGGGGCGCGCCGCAAACCAGCCGTGCGCGGCCACCACCTTCAATCCGCCGAGGGGCGCGCCGTTGCCCGGCGCCAGCGTGAGCAGGTTCTGAATTTTTTCGCCCGCCAGTTCGGTCTGCGTAACCTGCTGCGGGGAAAGTTTCGCCAGCCGTTCTTTTTGGTCCGGCGTGGCCGGGGCATCCACCCGGGCATAGCACGGCTCCCCGAACTCGTGTCTGAATTCACGATAGATCCCGGCGGAATCATGGCCCGTGCGCGCCCGGATTTCCGCCGCCAGCAGGGCCGGGACGATCCCGTCTTTGTCCGTCGTCCAGACGGTGCCGTCCCGCCGGAGGAAGACGGAGCCGGCGCTTTCTTCGCCGCCAAAGCCCAGCGCCCCGTCGAGCAAACCCTCCACGAACCATTTAAAACCCACCGGCACCTCGAACAATTTGCGGCCCACTTTGGCCGTGATCCGGTCAATCATCGCGCTGCTCACCATCGTTTTGCCAACCGCCGCCGACGGGGACCACCCCGGCCGGTTCTGAAACAGATAGAAAATCGCCGCGCAGAGATCATGATTGGGTGGCAGCAAGCCCTCGTTTTTGGTCACGATTCCGTGCCGGTCGTGGTCGGTGTCGCAGGCGAACGAAAGATCAAATTGATCCTTCAGGCCGATCAATCTTTGCATGGCATAGGTCGAGGAGGGATCCATGCGAATCTGGCCGTCCCAATCCACCGTCATAAAGCCAAACGTGGGATCCACCACTTCGCTGACCACGGTCAGATCCAACTTATGCTGCTCCGCAATGCGCGCCCAATAATGAACCCCGGCGCCCCCGAGCGGATCAACGCCCAGATGCAGCTTCTCGCTGCGAATAATATCCAGGTCAATCACATTGCCCAGGTCGCCGACGTAGGCGGTGAGATAATCATGGCGGTGGGTCGTCGGGGCGAGCAGCGCCCGGGCGTGGGGAATTCGGCTCACGCCTTTGAGTTGGGCTTCGAGCAATTCATTCGCCTTGGCTTCAATCCAGCCGGTGACCCCGGCGTCGGCCGGACCACCATGGGGTGGGTTATATTTGAAGCCGCCGTCGTGCGGCGGATTATGCGAGGGCGTGATGACAATCCCGTCGGCCAGTCCGGCCGGGCGGCCGCGATTGTAAGTCAGGATGGCATGAGAAATCACCGGGGTGGGGGTGTATTCGTCCCCTGCCGCGAGCATCACCTCGACGCCATTCGCCGCCAGCACTTCCAACGCGGTGGCGCAGGCCGGCACGGAGAGGGCGTGGGTATCAATGCCCAGATACAACGGGCCGGCAATGTTCTTGGACTGGCGATAGAGGCAAATCGCCTGGGTGATCGCGAGGATGTGCCACTCGTTGAAGGCCAGATGGAACGCCGATCCGCGGTGGCCCGACGTGCCAAAGACCACGCGTTGCGCCGGCAGCTTGGGATCCGGCACACCGGCGTAATAGGCCGTGACGAGCCTTGGAACATTGACGAGGATTCCGGCGGGGGCGGGTTTTCCGGCGAGGGGACTTATTGTCATGATGGTTTAATGGTTGATGAATTTTCCAGCCCCGCCACCTTGGCCAGCCGCCGGCGAAAGCGGTCCGCCCCTTGGAAACGCGCCGCCAGGAACGTTTGCAACAATTCCCAAGCCAGGGCGTGACCAATCAAGAGCCCGCCAAAGCAAATCATGTTCAAATCATCGTCCTCGACGCCTTGGTGCGCCGAGAAATTCTCGTCAATCAATCCCGCCCGCACTCCGGCGACCTTGTTCGCGGCGATGGACGCGCCCACCCCGCTGCCACAAATGCCCACGCCGCGCTCCACCGTCCCGGCGGCCACCGCCCGGGCCAGGGGAATGATGAAATCCGGATAATCATCATCCGACTTCAATTGGCGGTCGCCAAAATCCGTCAGTTCGTAACCGGATTCACGCAATTTACCGGCCAGAAATTCCTTCAACTCAAAACCGCCGTGATCCGCGGCGATGCCCACGCGTTGGATCGGCAGTTGTAATTCCACGACTGACGGGGCATTGGGTGCGCCCGTCGTCACGCCAGTTTCTCCGGTCGGTTTCCGTTGAGCGAAGCAATCGGAAACAGGCCGGGCCCTTTCAAGGCGCGGACCTTGCCCAACCGCAATATGACCGCCCGGTCCCACTGGTCGGCCACCTGGATGGCGGAAGCGATGGTCAAGGTCACGATAAAGGCCGCGCCGGCAATCCCGCCGGCTTGAACACGGGCTTCGGCGGCATACCGGGCATAGGCGGACACGGCGCCAATACCCAGAATTACGATGAACGAAAGGAAGGCGAAGGATTTGTTTTGTTGCATGAATTTGTTTGATCAGGATTTAAAACTTCTTCGGTTTCATGGCTTGAGCATGGCTGGATAAACCGGTGCCGGCCATGGGGTGAAACCCTGCCAGCCCGGGATCATTCTTCACCTTGCCGAATTCTGCCCGGATTGCCGGTGCTCGATAATTCATCTTCTTTGAAGCCGTCGTAAACCCGGGCGCCAAGTACGGTTACTTTCCAAGATACTTTGACGGATTGCGTATCCGGTCGAGCCGTTCGGCTTCATGTTCGAACAGATCAATCTCCTCCTGGCGTTGCCGGACGACCGCCGCAACCATTTTGGAAAGCCACCGGATTCCCGGCCCCACCAACCACAGAATCACGACCGTGAGGGCAAATATATTTAACATAATTATTCTTCCGTTGATTTGCCTTCCGCGCCAAAGCGCACGGAGTACTTCAGAGGCAAACGTTAAGGTTTGATTTCCAGAAATAATCAAAAACGTTTTCAACGCATCTCAAAATTACTGGCCCCGCCGGCCGCCACCCTGCCGGCAAGAAACGTCCAATACCCGCCGGTCATTTCGGAATGCAAGCCTACGCCGCACCCACGGCGGGCACAATGGGGTGAAGACCCCATGGCGAAGCACCCGCCAACCCCTAAAATACCGTCGGCAACAAAAGCAAAACCATGCCCCCAAAAAATACCAACCATTCCGTGGGCGCCAGCTTCAATTTACCCGTGCCCGGCGTGCTTTACCTGGTGGTGATGATCGCCTGTCTCGTCGGTGTCGATTTCCTGTTCTTTAAACACCGATTCTGGCAACGGCTGATGGTTAACATCGGCATTGGCTTGGTGTTTGCCGCCTTCTATTTGAGATTCTTGGAGCACCCCTGAACAATAAGTCGCCATGGATTGTGCGAGGCGGGGCAAAAATCCGCCGGGTGATGACGAACCTATGATCCGAACTGACCTTGACCAACTCATTGGGGCGATCTTCCTGATGATCGGCGCCGTGCTGCCCGTGGTCAATCCCCTGGGTGACGCCCCGATTTTCCTGGCCATGACCCCCGGTTGTGATGAAGCAACGCGAGCGGATTTGGCGAAACGCATCGCCCTCTACTCCTTCTTTTTGCTGTTGGGCTCAATGCTGTTTGGATCGTTTGTCCTCCTGCTGTTCGGCCTTTCGATCCCGGTGGTCCAGGTGGCGGGGGGCGCCGTCGTTTGTGCCTTGGGTTGGAAACTACTGGCCGACAATTCAAAACCAGCGGAAGTCACCCTGGATCCCGTCCATGCCAATCTCATCGCCATGGGGCGGGCTTTTTCCCCATTAACCATGCCGTTGACGATTGATGCGGGGGTGATTTCGGTGGCCATTACCGTTGGCGCCAATCACGCCCACACCTTTAAACACGCGATCATTCAACTGCTCGCCGCCATCATTGGCGCCGGTCTCATCGGGCTCTGCATTCTGCTGGCCTATCGCTATGCCCAGCGGGGGGGCCAACGGATTGGGCACACCGGCATGACGGTGGTGGTGCGCCTCTCGGCGTTCATCATGGTGTGCATCGGCGTCGGCATCAGTTGGAACGGCATCAAGGCATTGCTGGCGGAAGGGAGGGGCTTCACCGGCGGCTGAACCGTTGATCGAACACAACAAATCTGGTGTTTTCAATTGCCCGCCTCGTTGCTATGCTGTCCCGAGCATGAGCAATTATAAGCGCGACAAAACTAAGGCCAAACCCTGATATAACGGGGATAAAATTCACGTTTTCACGTCTTGCCATCGTAATATCAGCCGAGTTTCCATGACCGAAAGCCAATTTATATATGGGGCGTTCCTCAGCCTCAGCCGGCAAGACAATTGCGAGCAACGCCCGGACGCTCCGGCTGAGCGCCACTTGTGTTGGGGCGATTGGTTGCACCACGAGTTGACGACTTTTTCCATTCCGGCGGTTTTTACCGGCCAGATCAATGCCCGGGGTGAAGTTATTTCGGAACGCATTGATCCGGTTTTTCAGGATGTGGAGGAGCAACCCGGAAACGCCAGCCTGAGCGAGCCGGTTCGCCAGGCATTGGACCAATCAAAATGTCTGATTGTCATCTGTTCGCCCCGGTCGGCCAATAGCCTCCAAGTGAATGAGCAGGTGCGCTATTTCAAGCAACTCGGCCGCGGCAATCGCATTTTGCCGCTCGTCATTGCCGGCGAACCCAACGCCAGCGAAGGCCATAAGCCCGGCCGATCATCCGAGGATGAATGTTTGGTTCCGGCTTTGCGTCACCCGGTAATGCCGGATGGCACGCTGGACGCCGCCCGACGGGATCGGAACTCCCTGTTTGCGGATGCCCGGCAGGGGGAGGCCCGGCGGGAAATCCTGGCCAAGGATCAACAAAATGGCGAAATCGAACTGGAAACCGCCAAGATCCAACTGATCGCCGGACTGATCGGGGTGGGATTCAACGCCCTATGGGGCTACGAACTCAAACGCCGTTTCGCCGAAGCCCGCATGCTGGCCCGGGAGGCGCGCCCGGAAAATCAGGCCGGCGGCATCCCGGATCCAGCCGTTCAAAGCCAGCTTCTCGAAGCTCAGCGTCAGGCCCGGGAAGCCCTCGGCCAGGTCGTGGAAGCACGCGACCAGGCGCGGACCGCTGAAGCCAAATTGCTGGAAGCCCAGAATCAAATCAGCCAAGCCCAAAGGCAGGTTCAGGAAACCGAAAGCCAAGCCCGGCAAACGCAAAGCCAGCTCGCGGAGGCGCAAAGCCGGGCGCAGGCGGCGGAAGCCAAAGTTCTGGAAGCCCAACAGCAGGCTCGGGATACGCAGGGCCGGCTCGAAGCGGCGCGCCAGCAAATCCGCGAGGCTCAGAACCAAGGTTTGGATATACAAAACCCGCCGCAAGTCGTTCAGCGCCAGATTGAGGACGTCCAGCGCCAGCTTCAGGAAGCGCAGGATCAGGCCCGCAACGCGCAAAGCCAGGCGGCGGCGGCCCACCTTGAAGCTCGTGAACTTGAAGCCAGACTCCTGGCATCGCAGCAGCAAGTCAGCCAGGCCCAAAAGCAGGTTCAGGAATCAGAAAACCAAGCCCGGCAAACTCAAATTCAGCTCGCCGAGGCTCAAGCCCAAGCCCGGGCCGCCGCAGCCAAAGTTCTGGCAGCGCAGCATCAAATCCGGCAAATCGAAAGCCAGCATCATGCCGCCCTGAGCCAGCTTCAAGAAATCCAAAGCCGGGCCTTGGAGACTCAGGCCCGGGTTCAGACCAACCAAGATCAAGTTTTGGAATTACAAACCCAGACCCTGGCCGCGCGCCGCCGCACCAAGGCTTTTGCCTTCATCGCGGTGCTCGCCTTGATGGCGGCCGGCACTTCGATTTGGCCGCGCAAGCCGGCCCCCCAAGCGCCGGCCAAGAAAAATCCGCCGACGGCGGCGGAACCCGAACTGGCCACCAGTCCGCTGAACCGGGAACAGATTCAGCAGGCGTTGCAGAACGTCAGCGACCGCGGCCGGGATCAGAGCCCGCTGCGCCGCCTGGATGAACTGGCGGTCCGGATTCCAGCGGAGGAATTTTCCAATACGCTGGGCGCAGCGTCGGCCCTTTTGCCGGACCCGCAACGCCGCCACTTTCAAGAGCTGCTGCTGGACTGCTGGATGAAGACGAATCTGCCGGCCGCGTTCGACTGGAGTTGCCAGTTGACCGACACGAATTCCCGGCAACTCGCCCTCGCGGAAATCCTGCCCGCCCTGGTCGCGGAGAATCCCACGAACACGCTGGCGCGGCTGAACGATTTAACCCCAGCGCCGGATGATCAAACTTATCGGCTGTTCTTCCAGCGCTGGGCGGCCACCGATCCGGTTTCGGCCCTCGAACAGCGGCGGCAAACTCCCGGCGGGGATGCCGACGACAGCCTTTTATCCGCCATCCTGACGGTTTGGGGGGAGCAACAACCGGCGCCCGCTTTGAACTGGCTTGAATCCCAGCCCGACTCCGAATCGCTTCCGGCCGGAACCTGGCGCGACACGCAGATCGTCACCTTGTTGGACAATTGGGCGGCGAAAGACCTCGAGGCCGCCACGACCGCGTGCCGACAGTTGCCGGACGGCATGGCCAAAGACAAGGCTTGGGAACACCTCTTGAGCCGGCGGATTGTAACCGCTCCCGCCACTGCCGCAGAATCAGTCACCAACCTGGCCCCGGGCGATTATCGTCAAGCAGCCATTGCCGAATTATGCCTCCACTGGGCCGACACCGATGCCCCGGCGGCGTTGGCCTGGGTGCCGTCACTGCCCGCCGAGGCCGAGCGGATGGCCGCCACCAACCAGATCATCGCCCGTTGGGCGGCGAAAGATCCGCCGGCCGCCACTCAGTTTGCCGGTCAGCATCCGGAATTGTCCGGCGCGGTTTTGGGGGAAATTGCCAGCGCGTGGTCCCAGCATGATTTGTCCGCCACCACGAATTGGGTCGGCAGCCTGCCGGACGGCGGGAAAAAAGACACGGTGCTGCTGGCGCTGGCGGGTTCCTTGACAGACCGCGCGCCCCGCCTGGCCGCGAATTTGTGCACCCTGCTCACCACCCGTCAGCCGACAACGGCGCAGGTTCAAGGCATCGCCACTTCACTGGCCAAGGTTGATATTGCCGGTGCGGTGGAATGGGCCCGCAGCCTGAAGGAAGATTCCACCCGCCAGGCGGCGCTGGCCGCCTTGGCCGAGCCCTGGGCGCGGAACGATCCGCAAGGCCTGGCGACTTATGCGCTGGGCCTGCCGGCGGGCGAGGCGCAGGCGCGGTTGTTGACCGCCGCCGGCCGCCAACTGGCCCGGCGCGACTGGCCGGACCTGGTGACGGTGCTGACACCGTTGGCCGACGGCGGATTGCGACAAAGTATTCTGGAGGCCGCCGGTCGCGACTGCGATCTGCTCCATTTGGATCCGGCGGCGAAATATATCGCCACCATGCCGGCCGGCGCTGACCAGCAGGCCGCCCTCAAGGGGCTGCTGGCCAACTGGACCGCCACCGACCCGGAAGCGGCCGCCAACTGGCTGGTGGCGTTTCCGGCCACCAACGCGCAACCAGAGCAAGTGCAATCGGTCATCAAGGCCTGGGCGCAACCCGAACCGGCGGCGGTGGCCAAATGGCTGGCGAATTTGCCGGCGGGAACCGCCGGCGACGACCTGATCGGCGCCTTTCTCGATGGTGCCGTGGTGAAATATCCCGCCTACGCCGCCCAGTGGACCCAATCCGTAACCAATGAAACCCAGCGGCAAAAATTTGAGCTTCAGATTGCCCGGCAATGGCTGAAAACCGATCCGACGGGTGCCACCAATTGGATCGAGAGCTTGAATCTGCCCGAAGCGATCAAGCAACCGCTAACCGCCCCCTCGCCCTAGCCAAAGGCGGGACCAGCTTATTCTTCATCAAACGGCCGGCGGCGGCAAAGCGTGAAGGCTAAGCCATCACCGGTTCCGCTTTTAACGGCAACTCGGGTTGTTCGTTGGCCTTGTGGAATTTGACGCTCACGATTTTACTCACGCCGTGTTCCTGCATCGTCACCCCGTAGAGCACGTCCGCCATGCCAATCGTACGCTTGTTGTGCGTGATGATGACAAACTGCGACTGGGCGATGAAGCGTTGCAAAACTTTCACGAAGCGAGTCACGTTCGATTCATCCAGCGGCGCGTCCAATTCATCCAGCACGCAAAACGGACTGGGCTTGACCTGATAAATCGAAAAGAGCAGCGCTACGGCGACCATGGTCTGCTCCCCGCCGGACAGCAGGGAGATGCCCTGCAACTGCTTGCCCGGCGGGCGGGCGATGATTTCAATGCCGCTTTCCAACACATCGTTTTCATCCGATAAAACGAGGTCCGCCTTGCCCCCGCCGAAAACGTCCACGAACATCGCGCGAAAATTGTCGCGGATTTTTTCAAACGTCTCCAGGAACATCTGCCGCGTTTGCGTGTTGATGCGGTTGATGATTTCCAGCAACTGGAGCCGGGCGTTCACCAAATCATCGTGCTGCGTGGTGAGAAATTGATGGCGCTGTTCGGTCTCCTCATACTCGGCAATGGCCACCAGGTTGACCGGCCCCATTTCGTCAATCCGCTGCTGCAAGGCTTCCACCTGCCCCCGCACCTGGTCCCAGTCCGTGACGGTCCCGCCGCCGGCCATCTGTTCCGGCGTGAGCGCCTCGATCTTCGCCGGACCTTCCCCGGCCGGGGTTGGGGTGAGGTCTTCGCTGCGGATGTCCTCGAGCTGGCAGTGATACTTTTGCTGCACCTTCTCGCGCAGGTTCTGAACGATCATCTTTTTCTGCGCCAATTCCACCTCGAGCGCGCCCCGTTGAGTTTGCATCTCCGTCAGCCGGTTGCGCTGCGACCGCCACGCTTCGTCGCGCTGCAAAATCTCGCCTTCCTGGGTGTTCTTCTGCTCCATCAGCCCGGCCGCCCGCGCGTTCACCTGTTCGCGCTCGACTTGCAGGCGCGCGATTTGGGCTTGCGAATCCCGGACCTCCAATTGCGACTGCTCCTGGCGCAGGATAAAGGCGGAACATTCGTCGCGGCGGGCGTCCCCCAATTGCTCCAACTCACCCAGGCGATGCCCGAGCGACGTAAGCTGCTGGCGGAAGGACGAAGCCAGTTGCTCGTCGGACGCCAGGGCCACCTTGCTCTCGGTCAACGCCGTGTTGGCGGCATCGCGGGCCGCGCGGAGTTCTTCCAACTGCGCGGCCTGCGCGGCCACCCGCTCCTGCGCCGTCCGCGCCCGGTCTTCCAGCTCGTTCAACCGCACCGCCAGCGCCTCGCGTTTTTGCGAACCCTCCGCCTCCTGGGCCGCGAGGCCTTCGACTTCGAAGGCGGCGGTGTCAATCCTTTGGTGCAGGAGCCGGTGGGAATTATCGAGCGCATTGAACTCGCCTTCGCGCGTGGCCACCGCGACCTCCTGCCGGCGCAATTCCATCTGCGCCTGCTGCAGGCCGGCCTGCAATTCCGTTTGCTCCCGCAACAGGGCGTCGCGCCGCCCGCCCACCGCGGCAACGCCGGCCTGAAGTTCCGCCAGCTCCGCCTGCAGCCCGGCGATCTGATTCTTCCGGCCGAGAATGGATGACGGCGCCTGGCCGTTGCCGCCGGCCTTCAGATACCCCCCGGTGTAAACGCCGTGCCGATTCAGCAAATCGCCGCTGAGCGTCACAAAGTCGCAGCCGGCGTGGCCGTTCTGCAGCCGCGCCCGGGCGGTGTTCAAATCGGCGGCGATGTAGGTGCGGATCAACAATGATTTCAGCAGCGGTTCCACGGCGGGCTCGGCCTCGATCACGCTCAGCACGTGAACGATCTGGCCGGTTTTCAAGTCACTCACCGGGCCGGAGGCCGGGGCCATTTCCCCGTCAAAGCCCAGTTGGTTCGCCTCGCGGCCGGCGGGGGACGCCAGCTCCACGACGCTGGCGCGCCCGGATTGGTTCGCACTCAAGCCCGCGAGGATTGCCTGCGCCGCGGCCGGCTGGTCGGTGAGCACCAGTTGGAGGTTGTGGCCCAGGGCGTTTTCCACCGCCGTAATAAAGGGATCCGGCACCCGGATCCGGTCCGCCAGCGAACCGATGACCGAACCCGATTGACTCAGCGCGGCCACCGCCCCGGCATCGAATCCTTCGTGCGCCCCTTCCAACTGTTCCAGCAGTTGGAGGCGGGAACGTTTCTCCGCCTGTTGCTGCAACAATTGGTCCTGCGCGACGGTGGCGGCCTGCAACTCCGGCTGCAATTCGTGCCAGCGCTGTTGGCGCTGCTCGACCGAGCCGCGCATCGTGGCCACGTTCAGCTTTTCCACTTCGACACTGGCCGTAAATTCCCGCAGGCGCATTTCCAGACGGAAACGATCCTCCTCCAACTGCAGCTTCTCCGCCGAAAGCTTTTCCAAGCGGACGAGGTTGCCCTGCTTCTGCAATTCGAGCGCATTGAGTTCGTTGCGCACGCGCGCGGAATCCTGGGCGGCGGCGAACGCCGCCGCTTGCGCCTGCCGCAACGCTTCCTGACCTTCGCGCGAGCCGGCCTCCACTTCGCGCAAGGCGTTCTGCTTCGTCTGCAGGGCTTCCTGGTGCTGCGTCAACGCCGCCGCCGCCGCCGCCAGTTTGCCGGTGATCAGGCCCCGCTCTTCCAGGGCCGCGCGCCGCCGCTCCTCGGCTTGCGCAATCTCTTCCAGCGCCTTCAGGTTCTGCGATGCGATTTCCTGAAGCCGCTCCTGATTGAAATGAATGCGGCTTTCGTGCCGGTCAATCTCCGACTTTAATTCCAGTCCGCGCTGCCGCTCCGCCGCCACTTCATTTTCCAGGGCGGACAGCCGCCCGCGCCACTCGGCGATCTCCGCTTCAAAACGGAGCACCTCCCGGGAGCCCGTCTCAATTTCATTGCGCAAATTCCCGACCGCCGCCTCGCGCCCGGCGATTTCCCCCTGCAACACGTCAAATTGGTGGCGGACCAGTTGGGTTTCCAACTGTTGCAGCTCTTGCGAAATTTGTTGGTAGCGCCGGGCTTTGGCGGCCTGCCGTTGCAGCGAACCAATCTGGCGCTTCACTTCCTGGATCGTGTCGGCGATCCGGAGCAGATTTTGCTCGGTGTATTCCAGCTTGCGCAGCGATTCCTTTTTCTGGGCCTTGAACTTCGTGATGCCCGCCGCCTCCTCGAAAATCATCCGGCGATCTTCCGGCTTGCTGGAGAGAATCTGCGTGATGTGGCCCTGCGCCAAAATGCTGTAACTCGTGCGACCGACCCCGGTGCCCATGAACAACTGCTGGATGTCCTTCAACCGGCACGCGGTGCGGTTCAAAAAATATTCACTGCCGCCATCGCGGTAAATCCGCCGCGTCAGCGTCACCTCCGCATAAGCCACTTCCACTCCCGCCGCCTTCAGGCTTTCCTCGCCGACGTCACCCAGCGTGAGGGAAACTTCGCCCATGCCCATCGGCTTGCGGCCATCCGTGCCGTTGAAGATGACGTCGGCCATTTCGCCGCCGCGCAGCGCCTTGGCCGATTGCTCGCCCAGCACCCAGCGGATGGCGTCCGAGACATTGGACTTGCCACACCCGTTCGGCCCGACGATGGCGGTGACGCCGGGCTGAAAGTTCAGCGACGTCTTGTCCGCGAAGGACTTGAATCCGAAAACTGTAAGATTCTTTAGATACATTGAATTGCTTACGCCAGCCAACCAAAGCAGTTATTCCATGTAAAGCAAAAACACCATATGTTGTGGACCGCCCGGGCAACGGCACAACTAATTGTGAATAACTTTTGTTTGACTAAAATGGCCAGCTTGGTATTTCCAGCCCATTTGAGGCAACCCACTGGCAGAATGGTGCATCCGGAGGGACTCGAACCCCCAACCGCCTGATCCGAAGTCAGAAGCTCTATCCAATTGAGCTACGGATGCCTGCTGGCAAATATTCTCCCCCAAGAACCCTTGGGTGGACAACCACTGAAACCGCCGTCAGCACCTGAGGCGGCCAAATCATTCCCCTTCTCCCCGGGGAAGGCCCGGATGCGGGCGGACGTCAACACTGATTGCACACGACGCCATCCTAATCTCCCCACCCCGTGCATTCAAGGCTTGTCGTGCTTTTCCAGTCCGGCGATGAAACGCGGCAGCAATTCGCCTTTGGCGTGCTTCGCCACCAATCGCTCGGGAAACGTCCGGGGCGCTCCCGCGACGGGCCATTCCCGGAGGCGTGCGGCCAAAAGTTTCCCTTCGCCATGCCGCACGGAACACCAGGGATGCCCCGCCTCCAGCCGGTCCAGGATCTCGGTAACGTGGCTGGGTTGCGGGCCGATGTAGATCACCGGTGCGCCCACCGCCAGCATGTTGTATATCTTACAGGGATGCACCAGGCCCAGCATCGCTTCGCCCATTACGACCACCTGGGCATCCGCCGCCGAAAGGGACGCGGAAAGCTGCGCCAGCGGCTGATACGGCAGGCACAACACATTCGCCCGCCGTCCGGCTTCCGCCCAGCGTTGCACCCGTTTGAATTCACTGCCGCCACCGATGAAACAAAACACGATGGACGGCTCGGTTGACAGCAGTTCCGCCGCCGCCATCAGGGTGTCCAGGGGGTGTACCGGACTGTGGTTGCCCGAATACATCACCACCCGTTTGCCCGCCAAACCATGCCGGCGACGAAATTCTTCCCGGCCGGCGGCGTCAAAGCGCACTTCCTGATCCTGCGACCACGGGGGCAGCACGGCGATTTTCTCCGGCGCAATCCCCTTGGCCACAATCCGGTCGCGCATGAACCGGTCCAGGGCGACGATCCAATCCGCCCGGCGAAAGCTGAAGCGCGACATCCGCTCCAGCAGCCGGCCCATGAATGAATCCGCCTGCAACCAGCCGGCGGCGATGGCTTCATCCGGGTTCATATCCATCACCCAATAACAAAACCGCGCGCCCCATAACTTGGCCCGCCATGCCCCGATGAAGGAAATCAGCGGCGGGGTGGTCAGCGCCACCACCACGTCGTGCCGGGGTAAAAACAGGAGCCGCCCACAACTCGAGACGATGAAACTGCCAAAATCCACGGCCCGACGCCATTTGGCCCGCTTGCCAAACCGCGTGGAATAAACCCGACGGATATCCACCCCGCGCCAAATCTCATGCGCGGCAAACTCCCGGTCCGGTGAATCATAGGCCCGCCGGCCGGTGACGACCGTGACTTGATGCCCGCGCTCCGCCAGCGCGACCGCCAGTTCGCTGAGATGTTGCGCCGTGGAAACCACATCCGGATGGAAAGTCTGGTTCAGGAGTAGAATTTTCACCGGCTGGCACAATAAACGGAGGCCGCAGCGTCGTCCAGAACTAACCTGCGGGGGCTCTGCCAAAACCCCGGATTTTCAAGTCAGGCGTCGCGCCGCGACGGCCAATCCGGTGCCGCACACTTATAAATCCCCCAGGATGAAACGTTGCCGTCCTTTTCCCATTCCACCGAAAACCGCGGGGAACCTGAATCCCTTGGCGCCCTTCTCCCCACCGGTGTTGCGTCCCGTCGGGTCGCCCGGGCCCCGGTCGGTCGGCACCCGGAAAAGTGAACGGGGAACACCCCCGGGCGGAAGTGTTCCCCGACGTTGAAGTCCGGCTGGACTTAGAATTTGTAGTTCACCCCGAGCGAGGCCACCTGGTGTTCAAAATCCCGGTAGCCGGCGGACGCCTTAACGGCGGCCTGCCCGCTCGCCGCCAGTTCCGCCGTGCTCAGGTTGTTTTTGCCCAAGTCATAATTATACGACAGGCTCGCGCTGAGATGGCTGGTGAAGGCGTAGGACACCCCCGCCGAGACCGAATAGTCAATGTCATCCCGCACGCTGGGGGCGGAGGCCGAGGTGCCGTTGAGGCCGTTGTCATTGCCGCTGCGGTAGTCGGCCTGCAACAGTTTGCCCCCGAGGTCCAGGCCCAGTTTTGGCGTCGCGCTCCAATGATAGGTCAGCGCATAGCTGCTGTCGAACTCCGGCACATAGCCCGTGCTGGACAGCCACTGCCATTGCTTGTAGTTGACCGCCACGGAATTCTTCGCGTTGATCTTGGCCGTCACGACTGCTTCGCCGTAATAGGTGATCACGTTCTTGTCGCCGATCGCCGCCAACGGATTGTAATTGATGAATTGCGGGCCGCCGTCGAGCTTCACCGTCAGCCAGCTCAAGGGCTGGCCTTCCAGCCCCAGCAGCACGCGTTGATAGTCGTTGCCGGATTCCGGGTTGTACGCCGCGTTGTTGTTGTTGATCGCCGTCGAGAAGCGTTGCTGGTATTGTTCGCCGTAGCGGTAACCCAGCGTCAACGCCGTGTCCTGGGTGACCTTATACCCCACATCCGTCCCGCCGTTCACGTCGTAGCGGTTCACATAATTCTGGTAGCCTTTATAGGGGGCGGCTGAGTTGTTGTGCTGGTAGGTGTTCAGCCCGTAATACAGCAGCGAGGCCGTCGGCCGCACAAAGAATTGATCCCAGTCATACTGCAGCGTGGTGGTGTTGCGGTCCTGATACTGGTTCAGCCGTTCGCGCACCACCCCGTGGGCGAAATTGTTGCGGAATTTGTCATACTGCAGGGCGCCCGTCGGCCCGCTGGGGTTGACGGCGTAGATCTCCGCGTTCCGGTTGCCGTCGTTATACAAGAAGCTGTTGTCCAGCCCGAGGGAAAAATCGCCCGTCTTCAGCTTGATGGCGTTGCCAATCCGGTTGGCCGTGTAATTTTCCGCCGGCGCCTCATGATAAAACTCAAGGTCCGGCGCGTAGCTCAGGGACAGGGTTTGCAGGGTGTTCGCCTCGCCCAGCAGCGGGGCAAAATCGAAGCCCACCTTCGGGGTCAGCCCGGTCACCCAGGACGTTTGGGGTTTGAGGCCGTCGCCCGAGACCAACAGCACGTTGTCGTCATAGCTTTCCTTGACCCCGGCGGATAAATCCGTCAGCCAGGTCGGTTTCGCCCATGAATCCGAGCTGGTCGCCACGGCGGCGTCCGCCCCGAACAAGGTAACGGGCAGACCGCCAATGACGAGGGGCAGCAGACAGCAGGCTTTGATTTGATTTTTTTTCATTTTTTCAGTGTTCTGTGCTTAGGTTGTTTCTGGACGCAACCGCCGCAGGTTGGTTTACCAACCTCATCCATTTCGACAATATGCTTCCACCTAAACGACTAATTGTGTCGTTCTTATGATAATGCCCTAAAACAGCTTGCAAAGCAAAAAATGCTGAAAATTCAAATCTTCGAGAAGATATATGGCGCAGCCGTCAACATTGACCAAGCGGTGCGTCAAGGTTGCGGCCGTGTAACACTTATGTTAAATTTGTATAATGCAGCATCAATGTAGTCGTCATTTAATAATCCAACCAGATGCGAGGCTTTTAGAAACTGGCTGCGCAACCTATTCTAACAACCCCACTTATGTTTTGGCGAAGCGCGTCGCGAAGCGTTCCGGTACTGCGGTGGCCCTCCACCGCTCCTGTCCCCGTAGCTTTAGCGGAGGGGGATTTGCGGTATAACTCCCGAACCTCCGGCTGCATCCCTCTCTCTATGCCTCACCCATGGAAGTTTCCTCCAGGCGCACAACCCGTCCAAGGCGGATGGGAGCTTTCAACCCTTCAACGCTACAACGCTACAACGCTTCAACCCCTTCATTGATCCAGCGCCTGGCGCAGCGTTTGGGCCAGATGGTGGAAGGGGCAGGGCTTCTGGAGAAAATTGACGCCTTCCGTCAGGGAGAAATCCTTCCCCGCAAATTCGGCGCCGTAGCCGCTGGTGAAAATGGCCTGCAGACCCGGCTTGTCCTGTTGGAGCTGTTTCACCAGTTCGGGGCCGGACACGCCGTCGGGCAGCACCATGTCCGTCAGCACCAGGCGGATTCGGTCGCGGTGCTCGCGCCAGATGTCCAGGGCGGCGGCCCCCGAGCGGGCGTCAATCACCGTATAACCCTGGCGCTCGAGCAGCCGTTTGGTCAGCGAGCGCACCCAGGGTTCGTCCTCCACGAGCAGGAGGGTCTCCGTTCCGCCGGGAACGGCCTGCGGGGACCGGCGCTCGTCATTTTCGGCCGTTTCGCGCGGCCGGGCGGGAAAATAGATGCGAAAGACCGCGCCCTGGCCCACTTCGCTGTAAAGGTTGATCCAGCCGTGATGCTGGCGGACGATGCCATACACCGAGGCCAGGCCCAGGCCGGTGCCCTTGCCCGGTTCCTTGGTGGTGAAAAACGGCTCGAAGATGCGCGGCACGATCTCCGGCGGGATGCCCGTGCCGTTGTCCGCCACCATCAGGCAGACATAATTCCCGGCCTCGGCATCCGGGTTCATGAGTTTGTATTCCGCGTCCACCGTTTGCTCCAGCGTGCTGATGATCAGCCGGCCGCCACGCGGCATGGCGTCGCGCGCATTGACGGCGAGGTTCAACAAGACCTGTTCAATCATGCCCGCATCGGCCAGCACGGGCGGCAGG
>Ga0302278_10000462_pt1 | contig 52496 bp, 42 predicted proteins | sample III_Bog_N3_2_FD_194543 | JGI IMG/M metagenome (GOLD analysis project Ga0302278, IMG submission 194543) | Peat permafrost microbial communities from Stordalen Mire near Abisko, Sweden - III_Bog_N3_2 | ecosystem: Environmental > Terrestrial > Soil > Wetlands > Peat | place: Sweden: Abisko...
AGCTCACGCGCAGTTCCCGCTGGCCCTTGCCGAGCGCATTGAGCGTGAGGTGGCGCAGGCCAGTGGAGTGGGTGGTCGAGAGCAGCTCCAGATAGCGGTCGAGCTGCCCTTGCAGGTTCGCATCCAGCGGCCGCACGCTCAAGGCCGGAGTCAGCTCAATCACCCGCGCCGCGCCGGAGGAGGCGATCAGCGTCAGGTAGAACTTCTCGACCGTCTTGTCGGCGTCGCCGCCGGGAACGGTCTCGGTGCGCGTCTCGATGGACATCAGCCGCCCGGTAATCGTGCCTCCGGGCGCGCCCGTGACCTCGACCCGCTGCCCGCGCAGCGCCTGAAAGAGTTCCGTCGAGGTAGGGTCGTCGCTCATGCCCAGCGAGAGCGATTTGAGCTGCTCGGCCAGCGGCGTCGTCGAGTTGTAATTGACCCCGGCAATCCGCCCGCCGCCCTCGTCGAGGACGGTGAGCGACTGCAACACGTCATTCAACTGCGGCGAGGTGAAGTCAATGGCGACGCGCTGATCGCCGGTGACCGTTCCGGCATGCTCGAAGTAGCCCACGCCATTCTTGTAGAGCACGACCTTGCGGACGGGCAGGTCTTTGATGAAAGGCGGAGTTGTGGCCGCCGGTGTGGAGGCCGGCGCAACCGGCTTCGTTTTTGCTTGGGATCCGGCCGGCGGCTGCGCGGCAAGGGTCACGGTGAAGGCAATAAGACAGAAGAGCGCAAGAATCCGGCGCACAAGGCCTCCTCGGAGCAATGAACAGTAAGCTCTATTCTCTTGGACCCCGGCGGAGGCAAAAAGGTTCCCGCGCCCGGAAGGATTATTTGAGGGAGCTTCGTTGAGATGGTAGCCTTCAACAAGCTATCCATATCAGGGGCCTGGCCTTCGCATGACAAAGTCGAAATCACCCGATGTTATAGCTTCGGACGGCGGGGATTCGCGCCGGCGGGAGGCGATTCTGTGGTCCCTCTTCCTCTTCCTGCTTGTGGCGGGGGCATTCGTGGTGCGCCTGTGGGGCCTGTCGAAGATGCATTACTGGGATGAGGCGGTCTATCTCCAGAATGCAGAAGTCATCTGTTGCGGCAAGGCCAACTATTCCGAGCTGATCTCCCGGCCTCCGCTGCTTTCACTCTTCTTCGTTTTTGTATTTCTCTTCTGGCACCACATCTATGCCGCCTGCATTGCCACCGCCTTGCTGAACGCGCTCGGGCCGGCGCTGCTTTTTGCCGCCGGGCGCAGGATCGCAGGATCGCTGGCTGCCGCCATCGCCTCGCTGTTATTGGCGTTTTCGCCCTATTTCGCGGGCGTGATTCCAACCGGCTTCGGCGACAACACCGGAAACAGCTTGCTCTCCGATTGCCCTGCCCTCACGCTGATTCTGCTTTCGCTGTGGCTGCTCCTTCGCGCGCTTGAGCGGCAGACCAACCTGCGATTCGCCTTTGCTGGATTCGCCATGGCGCTGGCCGTGCTGATGCGCTTCGCGTCCCTGTCGACGGTGGGAATGATCGCGCTGCTGGTTCTCGCGGCAGATCGGCGGTGGAGGGCCGCGGCGGCCTGCGGCCTTGGATTCGTGGCCGGCTTCGCGCCCTACCTCTGCTGGTCGCGCATCTACTACGGCGGATTCGTGACCACCTTCCGCGAAGGCTGGCTGAACTTCGAGGGTCCTGAAGAATCATGGTTCTTCTACCTGAAAGACTTTGCCGGCATCTTTGGCTGGATCACGCTGGCGGGGCTGGCCTTGTGGATTGGAAACCGGGCATGGGAGAGATGGATGCTCAAGGGAAGCCGTCACGGCGATGGCCCTGTCGAGCGAGCGGCAGTTCGGAATCGGCGGCGGCTCGAAGGCTTTCTCTGGCTATGGGCGGCGGCGGTGCTCGTCTGCTTCAGCGCGCTCAGCCATAAGGAGCCGCGTTATGTCATCCCGCTCGCTCCTCCGGTCTTTCTGCTGGCCGGCAGCGGACTCAGCGTGCTGGTGAAAGGCCGCCGAAAGGCCTTGCACTACGCTGGAGCCGTTCTCCTGGCCGGCGCTCTGGCCGCCAGCTTCCTGCCCACGATGCGGATTCTCCAGTCTCCCTTCATGGACGATGAAGTGACCGACCAGATGGCAGTCTCGGATTTCCTGAGCCGCAATCTCCCGCCCGCCACCGTGCTCTACGCGAATCTCGACTACCCGGTCTTCGCTTATTACACCAACCAAAAGGTGGTCCCTGTGCCGGGGAGTGACAACGAGTTATACAAGGCTCTCGACAACCTTCCCGGCGACGGAGTCTTCATCGCCTACAAGGAGAGCGAAAACAACGACGGCCCGCTCCTGAGCTGGCTCGATGCGAATCCTCACTATCGGCGTCTGCGGGAGTTCCCTTCGATCGTGCTCTATGGCTACCGCGTCCGATACTGAGCTCCCGCCTCCGGAATCCCCCGGGTCCCCAGTCCCTATTGCCTAGTCCCTGCCTTTCACAGGTACTCCTGCGCCATGCGCTGCCAGGTGGGCCAGTCGTGGGAGTTCGGCGTATCCCAGATGCAGAGCCGGTGGGGAATGCTTTTTTCGTTCATGATCCGGTCAAGCTCCTGGTTCTGGCTCAGGCACTGGTCATCCCAGCCGGTGGCCAGCAGATAGTTGCTGCGGCGGAGGCGGTCGAGAATCGCGGGGTCGGTCAGGTTGGGCAGGTAGTGCGTGGGCAGGTTGAAGTAACACTCCTCGTCGTAGTAGCCGTAAAGAAAGTAGGAGAGATCGAATGCGCCGGAGAGGGAGAGGAAGCCGGAAAAAACCTCGGGATGGCGCAGGGCGATGTTGACAGCGTGGTAGCCGCCGAAGCTGCATCCCAGCGAGACCAGCCGGGGGTCGGGATTCTTCCGCCGGACGAGCGGAACCGCCTCGTGGATCAGGTAATCCTCGTACTTCAAGTGGCGCGAGACGCGCCAGCGCGGGGCGGCGGCGCGGTTGTACCAGCTCTCCGCGTCCACTGAATCCATGCAGAAGAGCTGCAACTGCCCGGCATCGATCTTGGCGGCGAGGGCGGCGACCATCCCACGGTCTTCAAAGTCGTAGAAGCGCCCGCATGAGGTGGGAAAGACCATCACGGGCAGCCCCGCATGACCGAAGACGAGAAGTTCCATCTCCCGGCCCAGGCGGCTGGAATAGCTCTTGTGGTATTCACGAAACATGGCGTGCGCATCTCCGCGGCGGGGGATGGGAGAACCGCCGATTTCTTTTTTCATGGTACAGCCACGAAGGAAGCTGCTCCTCCAGCCTGCGCCTGAGGCGGGGCGATTTGCCTCAACTGCCCACTTTCGGCGATACTTAGGTGTTGTGTCTTGCGCGGCTGGGCGCCCTTGTCCGGCCCTTTGATTGGCAGGGTGAGCTGGAAACGGAAAGCCGCCGGCCAGGAAGACCCCCAGGAACCGCAACAGAGCACTGGATTTCGAAAGGAACCGTATAACCGTGGTAATGATTCGTTTGGCGCGTTTTGGCGCCCGCAAGCAGCCCTACTACCGCATCGTGGTCATTGAGAAGGACCGCGCCCGCAATGGCCGTTCGATCGAGGTCGTCGGCACCTATAACCCCCGCACCAGCCCGGCCACGGTCGACCTGAAGCGTGAGCGCATCGCCTACTGGCGCAGCGTGGGCGCGCAACTGTCGCCCATCGTCGAGAAGCTCCTGGCCAAGAACCCGGCGCCGGCTGCCGAACCGGCGGCGGAGACGGCCGCGGCCTGATTTTTTCTCCTCCCTCGAACGGTGCACGCGACCACCGAGAACCGGCGCGCGTACAATTGCTGACGGCGGCAGGCGCAGGCGTGATACCATGCCCGCACCGACCCAAGTGGTTGATTTTCGGTCGCCAATTTCTGGACGCATCCGGTCGGGGAGCAAGAGCATGACCCAGAACGATATGGTTGAAGTGGAAGAACTGGTCCGCGAGATTGCGCGGGCCCTGGTGGATGAGCCGGCAGCCGTTGAAGTGGAGAGTGTGGGCCGCGACGAGAGCACGGTTCTCAAGCTCCGCGTGGCGCCTACGGACGTGGGCAAGGTCATCGGCAAGCAGGGGCGCACCGCCCGCTCGGTGCGCACCATTCTGGGCGCCGTCAGCATGAAGGTGCATCACCGCTATACGCTCGACATCGTGGAAGAAGACGAACCCTGAGATGGCGAGCGCCCCTGATTCCGGCCCCGCTCCGGCTGCCGCGGGTTCCGCGCCCGAAGACTCGGTCTGGCTGGCCCGGATTCGCCGCCCACAGGGCCGCAAAGGCGAGGTCTTCGCAGATCTGCTGACCGATTTCCCTGAAAGATTCGCCGAACGCAAGCGGCTTTGGCTGCTGGCGGAGCTATCTTCCGCAAAGCCGGGTCCTGTATCAGGGCACGACTTTAGTCGTGCCGTAAATGCTACAGATTCAACCGGGGCTTTAGAGGCTGCGGAAAAACTCGGGGTCTCAGGTGAAACTGGCGGAAAGCTTCCCTCCGCGGCTAAAGCCATTCCTGATTCTATTGGCCTTGCACGGGGGTTAAAACCCCCGTCTCCCTCCGCATCGCGTTTTTCCGCAGCCTGTTTAGCCCCTGAGAAACCGGCCCGGTCACCCGCCTCAAACTCTCCATACGAAGTCGAACTCATCAACCACTGGCCGCACAAGGGCGGCATCGTGCTGCACTTTGCAGGGGTGGACTCGATCTCCGAGGCCGAGACCCTCAAAGGGCTGATCGTTGCGATTCCCCGCTCCGAGCGGGCCGCTTTGGCCGAGGACGAAGTCTACATTGGCGACCTGATCGGCTGCGCGCTGGCGGATGTGGCCGGAGCAGAGCCAGTCGTTGTCGGCGAAATCGAGGGTGTGGACAGGACGGCCGGCCCGGTGGCGCTGCTGGTGGTGCGCGGTGCGGCAGGCGAAGTTCTCGTCCCCTTTGCCAAGAGCTACCTGCGGAAGATCGACCTTCAAGCGAAGCGCGTTGAGATGGCCTTGCCCGAGGGGCTGGTCGACTTGAATGCGCCGGGGGAAAGCCCCAAAAGGGTGGGCTTGGACAAGGCTGGCAACTAGCGAAATTGGCCCCTAAGCCCTTGCTTTCGTCGGCGGTCTTACGGTCGGTAATCCCTCAAGTCGGTGCAACGGTCATAAGTAGCGCGATCGATCCGAATCCAATCCGTGTTGTTGATGCCTCTCCGATTGTGAGCCGTAGGACTGTCGGGGAAGGCGCAAGCGATCTTGATCCAGCGGCCTTGCTCCTTGGCAATAGTCCGGATCTCGGAAGCAACTTCCGCAAGGTCCTGATCCTGGCTGAAAATGATCGCCACGTCATAGAGCCGGTTCCGGGCGCCTGCAATCACATCGAGAGCTATCCGTACGTCGATGCCCTTTTCTTCGGCTGTAAGAAAAGTATGCTCAGTGCCGTCGGGCAGACGCACATTCTTGTTGCGATAGCGCAGCGGCCGTGTAACCGCCCTTATGCCAGTTTGTCCCATTCGTGCTGTTTTCTTTACCTAAAAAGCATTCCAGAAGGGGTTGGCCGTGGCATCGTGGATTCCAGTGTAAAACCTCGCCTCGGCGAGATCCCATCCATTCGCCTTACAAGCTTCGCGCGCCAATGCTCCGATGTCGTAATTCGGAAACTTGTATGCAAGTGCATCTTTTGACTGTAGAAAGAGATTTTGTCCGTCTACAAAGGCAAATGCCCTTTTCATTGGAGGCTCAAGCATGTCGACTCCTGTGACCATCTTGACTCGGTTCGCTAACTTTGGCGGGTGGTTTAAGAATACTAGGCCCATTTCTTCAAATTGGGTCTATCCGTACTGCTAACGAATAACCCCGCCCGAAGCCTTGCGGCAATCGAGCGGGGAGCAAATCATTCTTGAAGTATAGTTTCGCAAATCCGGCGTGTCAATGGGATTCGCTCCGAATCGCATCCAGGAGCTTGCAATCTTCCTTGCTCAGCGCCGCGCCTTCCAGCAAATCCGGCCGGTTGGCCAGAGTTTTGCGCAACTGCTGTTCGCGCCGCCAGCGGCGAATCTGGGCGTGGTCGCCATTGAGCAAGATCTCGGGGACGTGCAAGCCGCCAAACTCCGCCGGCCGCGTGTAGTGCGGGTAGTCCAGCAGGCCGCCCGAGCCGTGCTGGGAACGTGGCACGCCATCCTCGGCAGTGGCAATCTCGGCGTCGGCCACGCCAAAGCTCTCAAACTCGCCCGAAGCCTCATTGCCCAGCACGCCGGGCACCAGCCGCATCGTCGCGTCCATCACCACGGCGGCGGCCAACTCGCCCCCGCTGAGCACGTAGTCGCCGATGGAAAGCTCCAGGTCGCAATACAGCTCATTGATGCGCTCGTCCACGCCCTCATAGCGGCCGCAGATCAGCACCACGCGCTCCAGGCCAGCCAGCTCCCGCGCCAAGGACTGGGTGAAGGGACGGCCCTGCGCCGAAAGCAGAATCACCCGGGTGCGCGGTAGGGGTGGAGGGTTTTCCGAAAGACTTCCCTCAGGGGCTAAAGCCCCGCGTTCATTTTGCGGCGATTCCGGCACGACTGAAGTCGTGCCCTGATACAAGGCCTGGCTCCCATTGAGTTTTTCCGCAGCCGGTGAAGTCGTGCCCTGATCCAAGGCCTGGCTCCCATTGAGTTTTTCCGCAGCCGGTGAAGTCGTGCCCTGATACAAGGCCTGGCTCCCATTGAGTTTTTCCGCAGCCGGTGAAGTCGTGCCCTGATACAAGGCCTGGCTCCTATTGAAGTCCTCAGCAGCCTGTAAGATCCCCGCCGGTTGTGTTGGCTCAATGCGGGGGTTGAAACCCCCGCCTCCCTCCGAATCGGGTCTTTCCACAGTCCGTTGAATCGTTGCGGCCCGGTCGGCCTTCGGCGCAATCCCCAGCGCCTCCAGCGCCTCGGCCAGCGGCTCAGGCTTGAGCACCATCCCCTCGCCGCCGCCAAAGGGCCGGTCGTCCACGGTGCGGTGCCGGTCGTGGGTAAAGGCGCGCAGATCGTGCACCCCCACCGTCACCAGCTCCTCGGCCAGCGCCCGGCGCAGAATCCCGTTCTCGAAGATGCCGGCAAAGAAGCCGGGAAAGATGGTCAAAATCTCAAAGCGCATACTTCCACGATGATAGCGACTATGCCGCCCGGCGCGCCGCTCGGCAGCCCCACGGATGGCTCTACTGCACGACGACCTGCACCGTTGTCAGCGCTGTTATGCTTCCGGAGACAGCGGTCACAGTTGCGGTATAAGTGCCCGCGGTGGTGCCAAGGTTGCCGCTCTTGCTGCCGCTGCCGCCTCCGCAACTGACCACACCACCGCCGAGGAAGGCCAGCAAGATCAGCATTCCGAGCATCGACCGCCGTCTGCGGCGTCCCCCCGCGATCCCGAAGAACAGAACGCACGCCAAAGCCGTGCCTCCGACGCCGTGCCAGAGGAGTCCTGGGCCGGCGGGATGCGGCAGGCTTGCCGAACTTGCCGCCGTGGTGAAGACGGTCAGAGTGGCCGTTTTCGCGCTGGCGCTGGTGATGTTCACCGGGCTGCTCGCTCCAAAGCTGAAAGTCGGCGGATAGCTGGCTCCGGCCGGGCCGCTGGCAAGGGCGGCGGAGAGCGATACGCTGCCGGTAAAGCCATACACCGGGGTCAAGGTGATCGTCGAGGTGTTCCCGCTGCTTGCGCCCGGCAAGACCGTCACCGCCGCACCGCTGAGGGTCAGGCCTGGAGCAATGATGACGGTGACCGAGGTGCTGCCGGAGGCCGTGCCGTAATTGGCGTCACCCGAGTAAACGGCGGTGATCGTGTGCGCCCCCAGGGCGAGCGAAGTGGTCGAGTAGCTCGCCGCCCCCACGCCGCCCAGCGTCTCGGATGTGCCGGAACTTCCATCCACAGAGAAACTGACAGTCCCAGAGGGAGCAACGGTGACGAAGTTCGGGATCACCGCCGCGGAGAAGCTGGCGGGCGAGCCCAGGCCAGCAGTTGCAGGACCGCCGACACTGACGACCACCGGCATCAATGCCGCCGCCACGTTTAATGCCTGGCTGGTCGAGGCGGAAAGTCCGTTGGTTGTGTCTCCGTTGTAGACGGCTTGAATCTGGTTGCTGCCGGCCTGAAGATTGCTCGTGGCAAGAACTGCCTTGCCATTGCTCAGCGCCCCCGAGCCCAGAACTACCCCGTTGGACAGAAAGGAAACAACGCCTGTTGGAGCCGAACCGCCCGTGACCTGCGCCGTCAAGGTCACCGGCGAGCCAACGCGCGGGCTTCCGGCTCCGATAGTGAGCGAGGTCGAGGTCTGCGTCTTGTTGTTGATTACCGAATCAAGATACTCAAAGCGCAACTGCAGCCAGTTCATGGTGTATTGAACCTCGCCGTCATAGTTGCCGGCCGCCTCGGGGTTCGGCCAGACTTCCATGCCCAGCATCGGCCACCGCGAAAAGTTGTTGGCCTGCGACTGCTCCAGACTCTGGCCCTGCTGCTGAATCGAGGCCATCCAGGCCGCAAACACGCCGTTGTTCTTGAGCGCATTCCATTGGGTAACAAGGTCCGCCTTGAAACCCGGATCCTTGAGCCACTGCTGGTACCAGATTGACTGCTCCTGCATCCAGGGAACCGTCGGGTTCACAATCGTTGCGTAATTCACATTGCCGGAGCTGATATCGAAGTCCCAGATGGGGCCCATGTACAGCAGCGGATTGTCCTTGTCCTTGTACATATAGGTGCTGCTATAGAAGCGCCCCCCATCCACGTTGCCCATGAGATCGTTCACGATGTAGAAGTTCACCGCTGAAGCTTCGTCGAAGTACGCGCGCCATCCCTGTGTGGGATCGGTGAATTTGCTGGAGAAGAGCGCTGTCTCCGCCCCGTCCACATAATTCGAGATATACGCCGTCTGTTGCGGAACTTCCGGATCGGGAGTGAAATCAGGGTCCGTAAGACCAACCGGCAGGCCTTGCGGCGTGAAGAAGACAAAGGCCTCGTCTTCATGCTGATCGAACTCCAACAGATAGCCTCCGGTAATATCGTCGGAAATATCCGTCTCCGCCAGTTCGTTGATATTGACGCGATGGCTATCGACCTTTACCTGCTCGATAAGCTGATACGTGCCTTCGTACACGCCGTTCAGGTAAAGCTCGACAAACAGCGAATGGGCGGCCCACGGCATCAGGTTGCTAGTGCCGGTGGGTGTGGGCGAGTTTGCGGGTGAACCCAGATATCCGTTCCCGATCGGGATGGCGTTGGCCAGCGCCGAGGCCGCCCAGTCGTGAAGCATCGTTTTGTCGCAGTAATTCGCCAGCAGGATATAGCTCTTGCTCTTGTCGCAGGTCGGCTTGGCTTTGCCGCTGGTCACATAGGGGCAGCTGAGTCCCATGACGTTGAGCAGGTCGAGGCTCGTCGTCAACTTCACGTGATAAGACAGCTTCGGCATATCCGTGGTTGAACTGCCGTGCAAATGAAAGTTAGCCGTATTGTCGCTGTCGCTGGAATTGGGCAGGTACGACGTCTGTCCGTCGGCGGAAGTGATGGTGATCGTGCCGGAAATATCGGTTGTCTTGTCCACAATCGGCACGCCATTGGTGTCAATGGCCACAATCGGCAGATTGATCGCCGCCTGTGCCGGAGCAAAAGAAGAGTTGGAGATGGAAACCGTGAGGGAGAGTGGTGAAGTGGCCTGCGCTGAACCCGCCGCGGCGACAACACTCACCTTTGCCGTCCAACTCGTGTTCAGCGACGGGTAGGTATTCGGAAAACCCTCCTGCCCAGCCGAGCCTGAGGCGCTCAGACTCAGGTTCCCCGTGCTGCCGGCGGTCAACGTGAGCGGAGAAACAGTGATACCCGAGGGCAGGCCGGTCAGGGTCACGCTGATCGGTCCCGCATAGCTGGTGCTGCTCCCCACCGTAACCGCGATCGGCACATTCTGCTGGCCGGGATAGATGGTCAGCGAGGACGGCGTGGCCGCCACCGTCAATGTCTGCCCAAAGCTGGCCTGCATAGGAAAGAGAATGCCAAATGCGCAGAGCGCAAACGCTCCGAACTTCCTCAGAAAGCAACCCATGATCTTCCTCGAATCTCCGCTGCGAGCTCTGCCTTGGCAGAAAAAGGCGCGATACGTCCGCAAGAATTATAGCGCCGCCCTTTCCTCATCGGCTTCCATGCAGACCCCGAGGCCGGGGCAATCGCATGAACAGCGACTCAGCCACGAAGGAAAAGCTTCGACGCGGCCCTCCGGGACGCGAGTGCCTTGCAGCTAATCGGTCCCAGGGCTGTGCTTTGCTTGCCCTGGGCTATTTTCGACTCTTCCCTCCGGGAAGACGGCGATTGCTACACCACTTCGCCGTGGAAGGAACCTGTCTTAGCAACAAAAGACACCCATGCGATTGCCTTGCCCCTGAGGCGGCGGTCTTTCCAGTTGACTTGGCCGTGGTGGACCATTTTCAACGGCTGCGATGCCGAGGGCCGCTGGCGCCTGGCGGCTGTATTTCGCCCAGGTCGGTTAAACTGGTAGAGCGATGCTCGACTTGGGATTTGTCCGTAGCAACCTGGAACTTGTTGAAGAGAAACTGCGCGCGCGCGGGGCTGACCCGGCGGCGCTGCTGGGGGATTTTCGCGCCCTCGATCAGAACCGGCGCGAGGCCATCACCACCGCCGAGCGCCTCAAGGCGCGCCGCAATGAATTGAGCCAGCAGGTCGGCGCGCTGAAGAAATCTGGGCAAGACGCGACTGCGGTGATGGACGAAACCCGCGCGCTCAAAGACAAGCTCGACGAACTGGACACGACGGCCGCGACCTTCGACGACCGGCTTCGCCAACTCCTGGCTGGCGTTCCCAACCTCACGCGCGATGAAGTCCCCATCGGCAAATCCGAGGGCGACAATGTCGTTGTCAAGACGTGGGGCGAGAAGCCCATCTTCGATTTCACGCCCAAGCCGCACTGGGAGCTGGGCGAGGCGCTGGGAATTCTGGACCTGGAGCGGGCGGCCAAACTGAGCGGCGCGCGCTTTGCGGTTTATATGGGCGCGGGAGCGCGGCTGGAACGGGCGCTGATCAGCTTCATGCTCGACCTGCACACGGAGAGACACGGCTATACCGAGGTGCTGCCGCCCTTCATGGTCAACAGCAAGAGCTTGTTCGGCACCGGCAATCTGCCCAAGTTTGGCGAAGATCTTTTCCGCTGCTCGGATACCGACCTTGAGGCCGTGGCGCGCGGCGAGTTCAAAGACAACGATCACTGGCTGATTCCCACCGCCGAGGTTCCGGTTACGAATCTCTATCGCGACGAAATTCTCGACGAAGCTCGTCTGCCGATTTGCCTGACCGCTTACACGCCCTGCTTCCGCTCCGAAGCCGGAGCCGCCGGCAAGGACACGCGCGGCATCATTCGCCAGCATCAATTTCAAAAGGTTGAGATGGTCAAGTTCACCCGCCCCGAGGAATCCAACGCCGAACACGAGCGCCTGACGCGCGACGCGGAGGAGATTCTGGAGACGCTGGGGCTGCCCTATCGCCGCATGCTGCTCTGCACGGGGGACACTAGCTTCTCCTCGGCCAAGACCTTCGATCTGGAGGTCTGGCTCCCCGGCCAGCAGCTTTATCGCGAGATCTCCTCGTGCTCGAACTTCGAGGCCTTCCAGGCGCGGCGGGCCAACATCCGCTACCGCCAGGCAGGCGCCAAAGGCAAACCCGAGTTCGTTCACACCATCAACGGCAGCGGACTGGCCGTGGGGCGCACCTGGCTGGCGATCGTCGAAAACTACCAGCAGGGCGACGGCTCGGTCCTGATTCCGGAGCCGCTCCGGCCCTACATGGGCGGGCTGGAGCAGATAACGCGGCTTTGATCCGGCCTGATTTGTTTGAGGTCAAAGGCGGCGAGTTAGTCCCCGCTGTGCGGGGTTGGCGAGTTAGCAAGTTAGCGGAAACGCTTATTGTTTCCGGGAGGGGCTATTGGGACAACAATGAAGAAACTACTGTTGAGCTACTTCTACTGGACCTATCCGCGCGGCTGCTTCCACTACGACGTGATGGTGACTCTGATTCTAGCCTTCATCTTTGTCACGCCCTGGTTGTGGAAGTATGGCGACAAGCCATCCATCGCCGCCGGCCTGCAGCATCCCATCCAGGTGGTTGTCGATGGCGGCCACGGAGTGATTCTGACCGTGCAGGCCTCGGATGTGAGCCTCGCCCCGAATACGACGGCTCCGTACCCAGTGGTGAAGAGGGCCCTGCGCAAGGCGATTGAACCCGTCGAGGGAGACGATATCTTTGTGGAGCGTTGGGAGACGGTGAGTGACGCCCAGGGAAATGTTGCCTGGAAGATATGGGCGCACCACTAACAGTGGACAGTGGACAGCTAACAGTTAAAGGCGAGTGGCAGGCAAACAGGATAAGGAAACCTATGCATACTGCAAGAAAAATTGTTGTTGCCGCGTCGGTCGCGATGCTGCTCGTCGTGGCGCGCGCGGCGGTTGCCGCTCCGCCCACGACGGAAGAAAAGGAGCGGGAGAGGGTCCTGCGCCAGCTCGACGAAGCTGCAAAGACATTCCACTCTACCTCCGCCGACTTCGAGTTTGACTCCATCGAGACCGATCCGGTCTACGACAAGGACGTGCAGAAGGGCACGGTCTATTACGAGCGCAAAGGCACGGCCTTCCAGATGGCCGCGCACATCGCCGAGCACAACGGCAGGCCCGTGCCCAAGATTTACACCTATACCGGCGGTGTTTTCAAGCTCTTTGAAAGCGCCATCGACCAGGTCACGACCTTCGCCAAGGCCAGCAAGTTCGAAAGCTACCTGATGCTCGGCTTCGGCGCCAGCGGCAAGGATCTCGCCGACAAGTGGGAGATCAAGTACCTTGGCTCGGAGATGCTCGACGGCGTCAAGACCGAGAAGCTGGAGCTGGTGGCCAAAGACCCGGCGGTCCGCAAGAACATCCCCAAAGTAACCGTCTGGATGGATGTCGAGCGCGGCATAAGCCTCAAGCAGGTCTTCGACGAGGGACCGGGCCAATCCCGGATCAGCGTCTACTTCAACATCAAGGTCAATCGGCCCCTGCCCGCCGACGCGTTTAGCTTCAAGACCGACGCCAAGACGCAGTACGTGAGCCGGTAAAGCGCCACGCCGCCCAGCGCAAAGAGCATCGGAAAGCACTCCAGCGTGTAGCGCGTCTCGGGCGCCTCGACGGTCATCAGCAGGGCGCTGCGCAGCAGCATATAGGCCAGCATCGCCCGCCAGAAGCGCGGGCGGAGGCACAGCCCGGCAAAGCCCAGCAGCAGATAAAGCGCGTTGAGCGAGACACAGGCCCAACTGAAGCGGGTCTCGGCGTAGTGATGCGCATAGACCCACCAGTCGAGATCGATGTTCAGGTTCTCGACGCGCGGCCTGAGCCACATATCGGCCACGCGCCCCATGGGCAGCCAAACGTAATAGCGCAGCGGATGAGCGGCGATGCGTTCCTCGGCCAGTTTGGCAAAGCGCGCATCGAGCTCGGGCGTGAGCACCTGGTCCTCGTTGTAGTCGTCGGCCAGCGCTGCGGTTTCAGCGTACTGCGCCGGGGAGTCGAAGGCCCGGCTGGGCAGCTTGGCCACATCCAGCCGGTCGCCGGGAACGTTCCACCAGATGTCGTAGGTGGAAACGTAGTCCAGGCACCAGGACTTGACCCAGCGCTCCCAGCCGGGAAAGGCCGGCTGGCCGGGGTCGTTGGCGTAGCGCGGAGCCAGCGGCTCAAAGACGTGGAAGACGGCCCAGTTGCGCCCGGTCCAGGCGGCAAAGGGCGCAAGCGCCAGCAGCAGGCAAACCACGGCCATGCGGATGAGTTTTCGGCTTGGAATCGCGCCCCTGCCGCCCTCGCGCTTCAAGCCAAACAGCAGCGCCGGGGCCAGCGCCACGGCCGCCAGAGCGCCGTCCGGACGGAGCAGGGCCGCATACGCGACCGCAAAGGTAAACGTAAGCGCCGGCCCCCATCCCGGCCGCTCCCGGAAGCGGGCAGCCGACCAGAGCGCCAGCGTCAGCACAAAGAGCGTGGGCGCTTCGGTCAGCGGCTCGGCTGCGTAGACCGCCGTGAAGGGACAGAGCGCAGCCAGCCAAAGCGTGCAGTGCGCGGCACCAGTCTTCCACCCCAGCGACAAAGACCCGTCGCCGGGGGCCCCGGTCTTCAGCGAGGTCGGAGCAATCCGGCGCGCAAAATCGGCCAGCAGCAGGCAGCCGGCCAACTCCAGCGCAATCTGCACCCAGGCGGCCGAGGCATAGTTCTCCATCCCGAAGAGCCGGAAACAAAGCGCCAGAAAGAGCGGGTAGCCGGGCAGGCGGATCAGTGTGGGGTGCATCGCGCCGCCGGTTCCGGCAAAGGCATAGCTGCCATGCAGGAGCAGGTTTTTTCCCAGCTCGCCGTAGATCAGCGAGTCGCCATTGACCTCAAAGAACTGCTTCAGCATCCACAGCCGCAATCCGAGACCGGCGGCAAGCGCCAGGACAATAGACAGCGCGGTCGGCACGCGGACGGGAATCCGGCGCTGGGCTCTCGATTGACTCTGGTGGTCAGCTTCCATACGATTCGTAATGTATAGCGTAGACGGTTTCCGCGCTTTTTGGAGCAAAACCAGGGATACTATATCCTGATTGAAGTTGGTGGGGGTCGCCGCTCCCTGTTGGTCGCGTCGACTTGAGTGTCGCGACTTCGGGATGCCTCCTCCCTAGTTTTGCTTGAGCGCCCCCGTTTTCGAAGCGCCGTTTCCAGAGAAAGATCAGCCAGGCCTTCAATGCCGGATAAGCAGATATTCTTCGACCCTCACCGCAAGCGATGGAAGCGGCTGCGCCGCATCCTGGACGTGACGGCCGTGGCATCGACGCTGGTTCTGGCCGCGTTCATCTTCAACGTGCTGCGCTTTCAGCATCTGCCCGAGCTGCTGCTGCCCACCCCCAAACACAACTACAAGGCATTGCCTGACCGGCAGCCTCTGCTGCGCGGCGCCAAAGGCCAGCGCCCGGCGCGGCGCAAGACCGGCCGCAAGCCCTCCGATATCCCCTTCAACACCGGTGAAGGTCTGCGCGCCGCCTACTACGTGCCTTATGACGAAGCCAGCTACTCGTCGTTCAAGGAGCACGTCCACCAGATCGATATGCTCTTCCCCGAGTGGCTGCACATCGATGCGGCCGATGCCACGCTGCTGTCGATCAATAACGACACCCACCGCGAGTATCCCGTGGTTGACGGCGCCACCGTTCGCGACCCCGACGAAGTCAACAAGGTCAAACGGGTGATTCAGGCGGCCAAGGAAGACACTGAAATCTTTCCCCACCTGAACAACTTCAACCCCAAGACGCAGAACTGGGATCCGGCCGTCGCTGCACTCTTGGCCGATGCGGACAATCGCGCCGCGCTGCGCCAGCAGATCGTCCGCTTCTTCACCGCCTTCCCGGCCTATCACGGCCTTTCGCTGGACTTCGAAAGCCTGCCAGATAAAGGCGTCAAGGATTATTTGAGCTTCATTCAAGAGCTCTATGCCGACCTGCATGCGCGCAATCTGCGGCTTTATGTCAACGCCATGGTCTCCACCCCCGACGGCGACCTAAGGCAAATTGCCGCCAACTCCGACGGCATTGTGCTGATGAACTACGACGAGCACCAGACCACCAGCGATCCAGGGCCGATTGCCAGCCAGGAGTGGTTTGTCGGCAACCTGACCCGCGTGCTGAAAATCGTGCCCAAGGAGAAGCTGATCTGCGCCGTCGGCAACTACGGCTACGACTGGACGCTCACCATTCCCAATCCAAAGGACCGAAGGCATCCCAAGCCACGGGTTCTCAATACGGAGGACTTTCCCGTCTCCGAAGCCTTGCAGCGCGCCTCCGACGCCGAAGTCGACCTGGACCTAGATTACGACTCGCTCAATCCGCACTTCGAATACATCGACGAGGACCTGAACCAGCGCCACGTGGTGTGGTTCCTGGATGGTGTTACCGTGCTGAACGAGCTGCGCGCCGCCCGCGGCCTCGGCCTGCAGACCTTCGCGCTGTGGCGCCTGGGCGAGGAGGACAGTTCGCTGTGGAACATCTGGGACAAGCCCAGCAACCCCGAGTCGCTTCAGGCGTTGGGCGTGGTTCAGCCCGGACACGACGTGGACGATGAGGGCGACGGGGACATTATTCGCGTGGTTGGCCTTCCCCAGCCCGGCAAGCGCACAGTCGAGGTGGACACCGACGAGCCGGACCCGCGCAAGAAGCTCATCGTCGATGAGCACATGGATGTCTATCCGCGCACCTACACCATCGAGCAATACGGCTACCACGCCAATGAGGTAGCGCTCTCCTTTGACGACGGCCCCGACCCCAAGTGGACGCCACTGATTCTCGACGTTCTCAGGAACAAGGGCGTCAAGGGCGCCTTCATGATGATCGGCGACGAGGGGCAGAAGAACGTCGGAATCATGAAGCGGGTGGTGCGCGAGGGCCATGAGATCGGCAACCATACATACACCCATCCCGACATCAGCGAAATCTCAAACCAGCAACTGGATCTCGAACTCAGGCTCACCGAGCGGCTCTTCGAGAGCAAGCTCGGCGTCCAGCCCCTCTACTTCCGTCCGCCCTACGACATCGACGAGGAGCCGGACACCGACGACCAGGCCGCTCCCATCGAGATCATCCAGAAGGCCGGATACACCATCGTCGGCAGCAAGCTCGACACCAACGATTGGAATGAGCATCCGCGCAAGACGCCTGCCGAGATGACCCAGTCGATCCTCGATCAGTTGGAGATCATGAAGGTCAAGCCGCAGTTCCGCGGCTCTGTCATCCTGCTCCACGACGGGGGCGGCGACCGCTCGGCCACCGTGGCTGCCCTGCCGATGCTGATTGACACGCTGCGCGCCCACGGCTACTCCATCGTGCCGGTCTCCGCGCTGCTGGGCAAAACCACCGCCGAAGTCATGCCCAAGCTGACGCTGAAGGGATACCTGAGCACGCTGCCCGACTCCATCGCCTTCTCCAGCCTGGCGATCATCGGCCAGTTCATCGTGATGGTCTTTTTTGTCGGCGACGTCCTGATGAGTGTGCGCCTGCTGCTGGTCGGCGTCCTCGCCGTCATCGACCGCCTGCGCAAGCCCCATGCCCAGGCCTCGCCCGGCGTCAATCCCCGCGTCGCCGTTCTCATTCCCGCCTACAACGAGGAAAAGGTGATCGTCCGCACCATCCGCTCGGTGCTCAACTCCGACTACGCCAATCTGCACATCATCGTCGTCGACGACGGCTCAGGCGACCGCACCGCCGAGGTCGCCCGCGAGGCCTACGCCGCCGAGATCGCCGCCGGCCGCGTTCAGGTTCTCTCCAAGCCCAACGGAGGCAAGGCCGCCGCCCTCAACTTCGCCCTCGACCGGCTTACCGAAGAGGTTTATGTCGGCATCGACGCCGACACCGTGATCGCTCCCGACGCCATCTCCAAGCTCATCCCCCACTTCGAGGACCCGCTCATCGGCGCCGTCGCCGGAAACGCCAAGGTGGGCAACCGCGTCAACCTCTGGACCCGCTGGCAGGCCCTGGAATACATCACGAGCCAGAACTTCGAGCGCCGGGCTCTTGATTTGTTTAACGTCGTTACCGTCGTTCCCGGAGCCATCGGCGCATGGCGCACCGGCCCCGTCAAGGCGGCCGGCGGCTATCCCATCAATACCGTCGCCGAAGACGCCGACCTCACCATGGCCCTTCTCGAAATGGGCCTCAAGGTCGTCTACGAGGACCGTTCTCTCGCCTTCACCGAAGCCCCCATCGACGCCAAAGGCCTCATGCGCCAACGCTTCCGCTGGTCCTTCGGCACCCTCCAGGCCATCTGGAAGCATCGCGCCGCATTTGTCCGCAACAAGGCCATGGGCTACTTTGCCCTGCCCAACATTCTCATCTTTCAAATGCTGCTGCCCCTGGTCTCGCCCTTCATCGACCTGATGTTCCTGGCCGGCGTCGTCCATTACTTCGTCGACCGGCACTTCCATCCCGAGGCAGCCTCGTTTGCCAACTTGCAGAGGCTGATGGTCTACTTCGTCGGCTTCCTGCTCATCGACTTCATTACCTCGTCGGTAGCTTTCTCGCTGGAGCGCCGCCATCAGGCCAACAAGGGCGACGCCTGGCTTCTCTTCCACATCTGGCTGCAGCGCTTCGCCTACCGCCAGGTCTTCTCCATCGTCCTCTTCAAGACCCTCAAGCGCGCCATTGACGGGAAACCCTTCAACTGGGACAAGCTTGAGCGCACCGCCAGAATGAGCAAGAGCACCGAAGCGCTGACGGAAACCGCGTGAGGTCGTCAGCGCTTGAAGTGGCATTCAAAGGCAATGTGAAAGAATCCTGGAGGGGATCACAGAGGATGAAATAGGTTGGCCTCTTGCCATTTGACTCGAACCTTAGTTCTCGATCCTCCTGATTCTCATCTTGCATTATAGTAACGCCTGCGTTACCATTCTCTATGATCGAAGTCCGTGAATACGTCGATGCAAAAGGCCGAAGCCCTTACAGGGATTGGCTGATCAAGCTCGATGCAGCCACGATTGCGCGGGTGATCGCCGCGGTGCTGCGCATGGAAGGCGGCAACTTCTCCAATGCAAAGACCGTGGGTGTCGGCGTTTCGGAACTGCGGCTGGACTTTGGCGCCGGATACAGGGTGTACTTCGGCAAGGATGGAAAGCGGCTCGTGATCTTGCTTGCAGGAGGCTCGAAGAAGCGGCAGCAAGCGGACATCGAAGCGGCGCACACGCTGTGGGCTGAGTACAAGAGACGAAAGCGGGAGGAATAGATGACCCTGACACGAAGCTTCCGGGAAACCATCAAGGAGCAACTCGCGAGCCTGGACTTCCGCCGCGAATTCCTGCGCGAGGCGGTGGCCAGCATGGTCGCCGGAGACCTGGAGACGGCCAAGGCGGTTCTCCGCGAATACATCAACGGCACGGTAGGCTTTGTCGCGTTGGGAGAAGCTCTCTCCAAGTCCCCCAAGAGCCTCATGCGCATGCTCAGCCGTGGTGGCAATCCACAGGCGCGCAACCTCTTCGAAATGGTCGCCTACCTTCAGAATATCGACGGTATGGTTCTCGAAGTCCGCGCCATCAAAACGATCGCGGCCTGATCCGCCGATGAATCCTACGCGCGGCGCTTAGTTCTCTTGTTGTTCAGGGAATGGTGGCCAGGGACGGGATTGAACCGCCGACGCCGGCCTTTTCAGGGCCGCGCTCTACCACTGAGCTACCTGGCCTCAGTGCAGACTTCGCGTTGCAGTTTTCTGCGCGGATTCCGGCGCTCCCGGATAAGGAGGGCGGGTCCACAAACAGTTGGCTGCAACGACTTGTGACAGTATACCAACTCCCCTCTTTCCGCGCCAAACCCGTCCCGCGCGTGCCGGCAACCGCCGGAGCCCTCCTCCCATTGCCAGGCCCGCGAACCCTCCCCCTTCCGCCCATTCATGCTCTACACTGAGAGGCATCATGCGCCGCTCCGTTCCCCTCGCAGCCGTTTTCGCCTTCGCCGTCGCAGCCGCCGTCCCCCACGTCCCGGTCTGCGCCCAGACGCCCGCGTCGGAGGCGCGCGCCGCCCGCGCCTACCAGGCAGCCGTGCACGACGGTCCGCTGGCCCTGCGCGCCTTTCTTGACCAGTTTCCCAAAGGCGCGGACCTGCACATTCACCTCTCCGGCGCAATTTATGCCGAAACATTCCTTCGCGATGCCAGCGAAGACAAGCTCTGCATCGATCCGGCGGAGCTGAAGTTTGCGCGCGACGACAAAGGTGATCCCATCAAGGAGCCCTGCGCTCCGCCCCTGACGCCTGCCGCGCAGGTCACTGCCAACCAGGCCCTCTACGACCGCCTGGTCAACGCTTTTTCCATGCGCAGCTTCGTCCCCACCTCCGGCTTCAGCGGCCATGACCAGTTCTTTTCCACCTTCGGGCGCTATGGCGGGCTCAGCAAGAAGCACATCGGGGAATGGGTGGACGAGGTGGCCGGCCGCGCCGCCGCGCAGAATCAGCAGTACGTCGAGCTGATGGAGACGCCCGTCTTCTCCCACGCCGCCTATCTTGCCAGCCAGAATTCCTTGCCGCAAAATCCGACGGTCGAGGACTTTGCCAAGTACCGCCAGACGCTCTTCGCCGTCGGCCTGCGCGACGAGATCTTCGTCGACCGCGAGGACGCGCGCGCCGCCGAGGCTTTGCGCCGCGACATCGAGCATTGCGGCACGCCCCAGGCCGCGCCGGCCTGTCGGGTCGAGGTCCGCTACATCTACCAGATTCTGAGGGGCTATTCGCCCGAGCAGGTCTTCGCGCAAACGCTGCTGGGCTTTGAAACCATCCAGCAGAGCATGGACGCCCACGAGCCCGGCTTCGTCGGCCTCAACTTCGTCATGCCCGAAGATGGCTTTATCTCCATGCGCGACTATACCTTGCAGATGAAGATGCTCGACTATCTGCATTCCGTTTACCCCAAGGTTCACATCAGCCTGCATGCCGGCGAACTTGCGCCGGGCCTGGTGCCGCCCGAGGGTCTGCGCTTCCATATCCGCCAGGCCGTCGAGTTGGGCCACGCCGAGCGCATCGGCCACGGTGTGGACGTAATGTCCGAGGAGGACGCCTCTGGCCTGCTCAAGGAGATGGCCCAGAAGCACGTGATGGTCGAGATCAATCTAAGTTCGAATGAGGGCATTCTGGGAGTGAAAGGCGCCGAGCACCCATTCCCGCTCTACCGCGCCGCTCACGTTCCGGTCGCGCTCTCGACCGATGATGAAGGCGTCAGCCGCATCGAAATCACCGGCGAGTACGTCCGCGCCGCCCTTGACTATCACCTCAGCTACCAGGACCTGAAGCAGCTAGCCCGCACCGGCATGGAGCATGCCTTCCTCTCTGGCGACAGCCTGTGGGCCGCGCCCGACGTCTTCACCGCCCCCGCCGCTGCCTGCAAAGGCCAGCCGCTCGGCGCGGAAAAGCCCACCGCCGCATGCAAGACCTTCCTCGACAGCAGCGAAAAAGCTGCCGCACAGTGGGAGCTGGAGCGGCGCTTCCGGGCGTTTGAAGCGAAATGGTGACGCGCAAACAGACCCAAAGAGGTATAATCGACCTGACTGAGCTTGTGCGACCCCTGCTTTGGGTGGCTTCGGCGCGAAGAGACCTTCAAGCGATGCCGGAAGAGGTGCAGGATGCCGTCGGTTATGCGCTCTATTTTGCGCAGACCGGAAGGAAGCACGATCAGGCAAAGGCGCTCAAGGGGTTTGGCTCTGCCGGAGTGCTTGAAGTCATTGAAGATTCGGTTAGAGCATTTTCGGGAATTGTGTAGACCGGAATTTTGTAGGTATCCCACCCATTCCGCAGAAAAACGCGGAATGGATGGGGCACGGAAGTCTACAGTAAATCCGAAAATGACCTAGAAGCACGTTTCGGGCTATCTATACGGTGCGGTTTGCAAATGCCGTCTACGTGCTGCACTGCTTCCAGAAGAAGTCCACTCACGGCATTGCAACGTCCAAGCCCGACCTGGAACTGATTCGGGAGCGATTGAAGGCTGCGGAAGCTCACGCGAGAGGAGAACGGCAATGATCGAGATCGAACGGGGCACAACCAACGTCTACGCCGACCTCGGCCTGCCCGACGCGGAAGAGATGCTGGTCAAGGCCAAGCTGGCCGCGAAGATCGGTGAAATCCTCGCGACCCGTGGCTGGACGCAGCAACAAGCCGGCCAGGTTCTGGGCATTCCCCAACCCAAGCTCTCGAAGATGCTGCGCGGCCAGTTCCGCGGCATCAGCGAGGCCAAGATGCTGGACTGCCTCACCCGCCTCGGCCGCGACATCCAAATCATCATCGGCGGCGAAGAGCGCTCCTCTTCGGTTGGCCGGGTTGAAGTCGTTTCTGCCTGACGGCGGAGCTAAAGGGCCACAGCCCGAAGGGAACTCGTGCGGCGCTTCCAGGCGTTTAAGCCGTGCTCAACAAATTTCCTTTGGCGACCTGCGCCTTGTACCGCTTGGCGGCAGCTATAGCCTTCTTGCTGGGTCCAGGAGGGTTCAGAAGGAGCTCCGCAATGGCTATGCTCGCTCTTTTGCTGAGCTTCAGCATAGGAACGGCGTCAGCCGGGCGCTGTTTCAGGGCCGGGCAGGCTGTGCTCTTCTGCCGGGAGACACGTGTTGTCTTAGGTCGGGGCATAGCGGCTTTTCCAGTTCTGCTCCATACAATTGTAGAGATTCCGGCTTCCCGCCGTTTCCCGCCGCGATGCCCGTCCGATCTCCCCGCGGCTGCCTCTCGCCGTTTATCCTCAGAATAGGGGCCTCTCCGGGCTGCGGAGAAGGGGGCTGCACAAATCAGAAGTCAACCAAATCCAGGCAGCGGGTCGAATGGCCCGCGCCGCCGAGTGCTGCAATCTCTCCGTGGCGCGGCATGGGTGGCGTTCCTCGGCCTTGCAGCGCCGGTGTGGCCCCAGCAAAGTTTGTCGGCCAGCATCCACGGCGTTGTGGTGGATCGGGAGGGAACCGTCTGTGAAGGCGCCCACATCACGCTCGCGCAGGCCGCGTCCGTTCCTCCGCCGGCCAGAAGCGCAACATCCGACGCCAGCGGCCGCTTCGAATTCTCCGGCCTGCCGCCCGGCGCCTTCACGCTCATCATCTCCGCGAAGGGATTTGCCACCCAGGTCGTCACTGGCGTCCTGCACTCCGGCGAGAGCTACAATGCGCCACCAGTCGCCATGCTGGTCACCACCGCTCAAAGCGAAGTGCGGGTGAGTGCTTCGCAGGAGGAGATCGCCCAGGCGCAATTCCATCAAGAGGAGAAGCAGCGTGTGCTGGGCGTTATCCCGAACTTCTTTGTCAGCTACGCTCCCGGCGCGCCGCCCCTTACTTCGAAGCAGAAATTCCATCTTGCCTCGGTCTCGTTGATTGACCCGATTACGCTTTTGTCCACCGGATTCTTCGCCGGAATCGAGCAGGCCGACAACAGCTTCGGCGCCTATGGCCAGGGCGCGCAAGGCTATGCCAAGCGCTATGCGGCCAACTACGCCGACAACGTCGCCGGCACCATGATCGGCAGCGCCATGCTGCCATCCCTGTTCAAGCAGGATCCCCGTTACTTCTATAAAGGGACAGGGAGCAAGCGGTCGCGCTTCGCCTATGCCGTCGCCATGTCGGTGGTCTGCAAGGGCGACAATGGACGCTGGCAGGCGAACTACTCCGGAATCGTTGCCGGTTTTGCGTCGGGAGCCATCTCGAACCTTTACTATCCGGCAGCCGATCGCAATGGAGTGTCGGTGACCTTTGAGAATCTCGGCGTCGGTACTGGCGAGGCCGCCGTCGAGAATCTCTTTCAGGAGTTCTTCCTCCGCAGACTGACGCCCAAACTCCTCAATTACAACTCTTCGACGCCATAAGACGATGAGAAATCCCGGCTCTCGGAATCGACGCCTGAAGCCGGACCTGGATAAGCCGCGCGCCTCCGCTCCCAAGCGCAATCCCGGGGCTGAAACATCCGCGTCCGCAAATGGAATGGCTCTTCCGCAAGCCCGGCTTCCGGAATACACTCACCCCATGGACAACGAGCGCATCCGCGAAATCTGCCTCGCTCTGCCGCATGTTACCGAGACCCTCAACTGGGGACATGTCCTGGTCTACTGGGTGGGCGACCGCGAGATCGGCGGCAAGATGTTCGCATTGACCAACGCCGACGGCATGGAGACTCCCGTTCTCAGCTTCCACTGCGGGGCCGAGCACTACCATGAACTGCTGGAGAACGAGGGAATCTTCCCCGCGCCTCACCTGGCGAGGGCCTTTTGGGTCGCCCTGGAGCGGTGGGACGCGCTCCGTCCGCGCGAGATCGAGGAGGAACTCGCCCGCGCTCACGCGCTCATCTACGACAAGCTCCCCAAACGCGCCAAGGCTCTCCTGGCAATGCCTGAAAAGGAGCGCGCCAGACTGATCCGCGAACGCAAGAAGCTGCTTGCCGCCCGCGCCAAGGCCAAAGGCCAATGAGATTGGAATTTCCAGACTTCCAGGGCGAGAACCGGACCGGCGGATCGATCCTTCAAAGCCCCGAAGGGCAAACGAGGGCAGGGATCTCTCCCAGCCCTCGATTGTGTCTGCTGGATTCTGCCGGAACCCGGCCTAGGGTTTAGAGCGGCTGCACGTCGGCAGCCTGCCAGCCCTTGGGCCCCTTCACCACGTTGAACTGCACGGCTTGACCTTCCTGCAAACTCTTGAAACCATTTGAGTTGATCGCAGAGTAGTGCACGAACACATCTTCGCCGCTCTGGCGCGAGATAAAGCCGAAGCCTTTCGCGTCATTGAACCACTTCACAGTGCCTTGTTCCATCTTGATCGTATTTCCTGAATTGAATTGCGCTGGATGAATCGGAGCGACCACTGGCAGAATCTTGCTTGGTTGGGCGAGTTACTGCTCACGCCCGCTTCGGCTCGAACGCTGGAAACAGTGTACCATCCTTCCCAAGAAATCTGTTCAGGAATTGTTGCTCATCCCCCCAGCCCGCCAATTCCATTTCCGGAAGCCGTTGACGCATATGGTTTTATAATGGGAGTTCCGCATGTGATACTTTGAGAGTTCGCCATGCCCAGGGATCCGGTACCCCAATGGTTGTCGCGCGCCACGGAGCTGCTTGAAGAGCAGTTCAGCGCCCTGCCCTCCCCTGGGCCAGATCCCGTCTCCTCAGCGGATTCGGCTGCGATAGAGGGGGTTCTGGCGGATGTGGCGCGCCGGCTGGGCGACAACTATCCCTATTTTCATCCGCTTTATGCCGGGCAGATGCTCAAGCCGCCCCATCCGTTGGCGCGTGCCGCCTATGCGCTGGCCATGACCATCAACCCGAACAACCATGCGCGCGATGGAGGCCGGGCCAGCTCGGAGATGGAGATCGAGGCTGTGCGCGAGATTGCCGGAATCTTCGGCTGGACGGAATTCCTGGGCCACCTGACCTCGAGCGGGACGATGGCCAACCTGGAGGCGCTGTGGGTGGCAGGCCAACTGGCCCCAGGCAAGAGGATCGCCGGCTCCGAGCAGGCGCACTACACTCACCAGCGCATCTCCGCGGTGCTGAAGTTGGAGTTCACGCCGGTTGCCGCCGACAGCCGCGGCCGGATGAGCCTGGAGGCGCTGGAGACCGAGCTGCGCAAGGGCGATGTGGGCACGGTGGTTGCCACCCTGGGAACCACAGCCATCGGCGCGGTGGACCCGCTGGATGAAATTCTGGCGCTCAAGAAGCAGTACGGTTTCCGCGTTCATGTTGACGCCGCCTATGGCGGCTACTTCAGGCTGATCTCCGATGCTCTGGATGCCCCGGCGCGGCGGGCCTACGCGGCGGCAAGCCAGGCCGACTCGATCGTTATCGACCCGCACAAGCACGGCTTGCAGCCCTACGGCTGCGGTTGCGTGCTCTTCCGTGATCCAGCGGTGGGGCGCTTCTACAAGCATGACTCGCCGTATACCTATTTCACTTCAAAGCAGTTGCACCTGGGAGAAATCAGCCTGGAGTGTTCCCGCGCCGGGGCTGCGGCGGCGGCCTTGTGGGCCACGCAGCAGCTTTTGCCGCTCACACCGGGGGGCGAGTTTGCCCAGGGGTTAGCGCGCGGCCGGGCGGCTGCCGTCGAGCTGGACCGGCGGTTGAGGCACGAAGCCGGGCGCTTTCAGCCGCTTGCAGCAGGCGCGCCCGAGCTCGACATCGTCGTTTGGAAGGTAAATGGCGAAACGCCGGAAGCCGCTTCGGCGCTGGCGCAGCGAATTTTTATGGCTTGCGCCGCGCGGGATTTGCATCTGGCTCTTGTACAATTGCCACATTCCTGGTTTGGGCCGGTATCCGGGCGTGAAAACGTAATCACCCCCCGGCCTGGCATGGTCACTTGCCTCCGCTCGGTGTTGATGAAGCCCGAACACCAGGCTTGGCTCGACAGAATCTGGGAAAGGTTAAGCGCGGCTTGCGCGGAGGTCATGGGAGAAGAAAGATGAACGCAGAAGTAGTTACTCGCATCGAAAATGAAAACGTTCTCATCCAGATCGGCGATTGTGCCGTCACCATTCTGCCCCATCTCGGCGGCAAAATCTCTTCCATCCTCGTCAAGGGCAACGAACTGCTGCAGGTTCCCTTGGCTCCTTACGGTCCGCGCACCCGCACCATGAGCTTTGACCAGAGCGACGCCAGCGGCTGGGATGAGTGCCTGCCCTCGGTGGCCGGCTGCACCGCGCAGACCGCCAACGGTCCCATCGATGTTCCCGATCACGGCGATCTGTGGCGCGTTGCCTGGCAGGTGCTCGACTGCGCCAACGGCTCCATCACCATGCGCGGCGAGTGTTTCTCGCTGCCTCTTGAGCTGCTTCGCACCGTCATCCTGACCCGGACGGAAAAGGGCTACCGCCTGCACGCCAACTACAAGGTCACGAATACGGGCGCTGCCGAGGCTCCCTGGGCCTGGTCTGCGCATCCCGGCTACGCATCTGAAGCGGGCGACCGCGTTCTGCTGCCGGACTCCATCAGGACATTGCGCCTGGAAAGCTCAGGCGGCTGTCGTCTGGGCAAGGGCGGCGACTCGGTTGCCTGGCCCATCGCCAAATTCGTCACTGGCGGCGAAACCGACCTCAGCGTCGTGACGCCTGCTGAGACCGGCACCGGAGATAAGCTCTTTGCCGGCCCGCTGACCGCTGCGGAAAACTGGTGCGCCCTGGAACGGCCCTCAGCAGGCGTTCGCCTCCGCGTCAGCTTTGATCCCTCCGCCACGCCCTACCTGGGATTATGGATCTGCAGCGGCGGCTGGCCTGACCGGCCGGGAACCAAGCAGCACTGCGTAGCCCTCGAACCGGCGACCGCCCCCGTGGATTCTCTCGCCATCACTGGCCCCTGGTCGCGCACCCTGGCGCCCGGAGAATCCTACTTCTGGCCGATGACAGTTGATCTCGAACTGCTCTAATGAGTGGACAGTGGTCAGTGAACAGTGATCAGTGACCGCGTAACCTGTTACGAGCTATTTGCAAATTGCTCCAATTCGTCGTGAACTGACCACTGACCACTGTTCACTGACCACTGAACTTAGGATGTGACCCATGCATGATCCCGCTGTATTGCGTACCTCGCACATTGCCCGCTTCCACGCCGAACCGGCGATCTTTGTCGCTCCCGGCCGCGTCAACCTGATCGGCGAACACACCGATTACGCCGAGGGCTTTGTCATGCCCGTGGCTATCAACTTTGCCACACTGGCTGCCATCTCGCCGCGCAGCGACGGTAAGATCGTCATCTGGGCCGAGAACTACGGCGAAGAGAAGACCTTCGACGCCACCGCAAAACCCGTCGCCGGTAAACACTGGAGCGACTACCCCATGGGCGTCGTCTCCATCCTCACCGGCGAAGGCCACAAGATTCCCGGTTTCAGCCTCAGCATCTGGGGCGACGTACCGCTCGGTTCGGGGCTGTCGAGCTCCGCCGCTCTGGAAGTGGTCACGGCGCTGGCCGTCCTCTCGCTCATCGGCGCCAGCTACCCCGGCCCCGTCCTCGCCCGCCTCTGCCAGCGCGTGGAGAACGAGTTCGTTGGCGCCAACTGCGGCATCATGGACCAGTTCATCTCAATGAACGGCAAGGAGAACCACGCCCTGCTCCTCGACTGCCGGGACCTCAGCTTCCGGCTCGCTCCCATCCCCGCCGATGTCGCTCTGGTCATCGCCAACACCATGGTCAAGCACTCCATCGCCGGGGGCGATTATCCGACGCGGCGCCGCGAGTCCGAGGCCGCCTGCGCCATCATCAACGGCCATCGCGGCGGCGTGCCCTTCCTGCGCGACGCCATGCTCGAGGACCTGGAAAAATGGGGCCACGAGATGGAGCCAAAATCCTACCTGCGCGCCAAGCACGTCATCACCGAAGACCTGCGCACCGTCGCCGCCAGCGAAGCTCTGCTCAAGGGCGACATGAAGGAAGTCGGCCGGCTGATGGCCGAGGCGCATATCAGCTACAGCAAGGACTTCGAGGGCAGTTGCGAAGAGGCCGACCTGATGGTCGAGTTAGCCAACCAGTTGCCGGGAGTGATCGGCGCGCGCCTCACCGGCGGCGGCTTCGGCGGCTGCACCGTCAACCTCGTCGAACAGGACAAGGCCCAGGCCTTCGCCGAAGAGCTAGGCAAGCGCTACGAAGCCAAGACCGGCATCAAGCCAGAGATTCACATCTGCCACGCCTCCGCCGGCGCGCACCGAATTGCGTAGTTGTTCCGCCTCACGCGGTCTCCCAGGTCTCAAATCGAGACCTGGGGCACCAGGCAACCTATCTTGAATGTCTTGCATAGCGAGCAGTTCGGGGCTATGCTGAGAAAATCAAAACTGGTAATTACCAGAGGAGACAGGTATGCCGGCAAATTCGGCCAGCAATGGAAGTATGAGAATTGTCAAATACTTGTGTATCGTAACGATTCTCCTTTTTGGTTACGCCCAAGCCCAATCTCAGGCACCAACTAAGGATGCTAAGAACCCAAAGACCTGGCCTTACAACGAGCGTTCCTTTGCGCGAGTCTTTGGGAACGTTGGCGGATGGTGGAGCTTCTTGAATGAAAATGATAAGGCGGCATTCCTAGACGGCTATCAAGCGGCGATGAAGGAGAGCCTTTCGCGAATTGAGAATCTCTGCAAGGTTATCAAGGAGTCGCCTTTTAGCAACCAAGAGGATTTTTTTCGCAATGCTTTCGCGGCGACCATTGTCTGCAACAAGGCCAGTGAATTCGAGGGTTTTGAAAAGATAACAATCAAAGACTTGGACGATTTCTATTCAGACCCAGTGAATCAGTTCATACTGCTGGAATGGTCGATGGGGTATCTTCGTGACAAAGCATCGGGTAGAAAGACGGAGGGGCAGCTATTGGACGCCTTGAAGGCCGAACAAAAAGACGTACACGATTGCAGCAAATACCCGCATACGTGCAAGGCGGGCACTACAGAATCTCAGCACCCCCAATGAGGCATTCATTTTCACCTGTACTGCTAGGGTGCTACTCTCAGAGCGCCGCCTAGCCTTGGCCGGGTGATAAGCCGGAAACCCTGTCCGGTTGGCGGCCACATCTCACAAGGGATTCGCTGAGGGAGCGATGCCGAGCAGTAACGAATCCGCCTACTCAAATCTTGCACACCTCGCTCACAGGCCCATGACTGCGCGCGACCTGGAAATCGCCGAAGATGCGAGAAAATTCCGCAAACTCGCTGAAATTCGGCGTGGCTACAAAGGGGAATGGAATGCTGGGGCCAGGTATTTCTATTCAGAACTCATCCGAGCCTATGGTCTAGATGATGAGTGGCGAGAGCATTTAATGGAATTGGCGAAGCCGACGCCTGGACGCAAGCATTCAATGGAGAAAGCGATACAGATAGCTCTGATGAAGCGGCAAGGAATGACGGCGAAACAGATTGCTGAAAAACTTGAATGCAAAGGCGATGCAATCAGCGTCGAAGGTGTCGAGTCCTATTCCAAGCGTCGCAGAAAACGCTCGCTGGGAGAGGTACTCCGCGCCCGGATGAAAGCGCCGAGCTAAGACGTGGGAAATCACCGGGCGATTGTTCACGTTGAAGTTGGGGTGAGCGCAAGCGATCATGCGTTACTGGAGGCTATATCGTATGATCGAAATGCAGAACACGCTTAACGAGATGAGAGCCGTTCTCGACACTTCCGTGATTGTCTCGGCGATGCGCAGCCGGCATGGCGCCAGCAACCGGCTGCTCCAGTTGGCCTTTGCCCGCTCGTTTCAGATGTTGGCCACGCCGGCCCTTTTCCTGGAATATGAGGATGTGCTGGGACGCGACGAACAGCGCGCCGTGCACGGGATGTCGCCGGAGCGCACAGCCGCTTTTTTAATTGGAATTGCTGCTATCATTGAGCCAGTCAAGGTCTACTATCGCTGGAGACCGCAGATGCAGGACGTGGACGACGAGATGGTGCTTGATGCGGCGATCAACGGGCGCGCGGACGTGATCGTCACCCATAATCTCAGGGATTTTCTTCCTGCCGCTTCACGGTTCAACCTGCGTGTTGTGAGTCCTGCGAGTTTTATTGGGGAGGTGTTGAAATGAACAGAGCAACGATTCCGGTCAGGCTGCCTCCCTCCCTGGGAAATGCAGCTCGAAAGCTCGCCGAAGAAGACGGCGTCTCGCTGAACCAGTGGGTTTCTGTCGCAGTTGCGCAGAAGATCAGTTCTGTTGAGACCGCCGAGGCATTCTTCAAACGGAGGTCGCAAGGCGCGGCTCAAGCAGATTTCCTGGAGATTCTGCGCAGCGCTCCCGACCGGACCCCCGATCCGGGTGATGAACTTGCCTCGGCAAACGCTCTGTAAGCGGGTGCCTAGGGTGGGGCGAAACTCTATGGCAAACCGCAAACCATTGATTGATGAAGACGGCGAGGTAAGAGAGATTACAGCCGAAGATGTCGCCCTCTTCAAGCCGTTCTCCGCGCTGCCTGCGGCGGAGCAGAAGATGCTGCTGAAACTGCGCAAGCGCGGGCCGCAGAAGACGCCGAGGAAAGTTCCCATTTCGATTCGGCTCTCCCCGGACGTGGCAGAAGGTTTGCGCGCCACCGGCAGCGGCTGGCAGGGCCGCGCGGATGAAGCGCTCCGGTCATGGCTGGCAAGGTAGACTGCGACTCACGCTTGAATACTCACTACCGTAGAGGATCTCTTGACATTGTGCGCCATTTGTCGCTATGCTTAACGACAATATGGTAAATGAACTGACAGCGGTCTTTGGCGAACTCGGCGGCGAAAAGGCCTTCGGCCGGTCTGTACGCACGGGCGAGGAGATGAACGCAGCCATTCGCGAGGGCTTTCGCCATTCAGTGGTCGAGGCCCTGATGGGAAACTCCGGCCTGACCCTGAAGGAAATCTCCGCCAGCCTCGACCTGTCGCCTCGGAGCCTGCAACGGCGCAAGCACGAGGGCCGTCTGGCACGATATGAGTCTGATCGCCTCTACCGCCTGGCCCGGATGCTGGCGCTGGCCGACTACTTCATCGGGAGCCGCGCAAAGGCGTTGGACTGGATGAAGCGCCCCAACATCGTTCTCGGAGGCGCTGTGCCGCTCGACCTGATTGACACGGAACTTGGCGCGCGGCAGGTGGAGAATATTCTAGGGCGCATAGGATACGGCGGCGTCAGTTGAGCCGGGTCTACCGATTGCTCCGTCATGCTTTTGCCGCCAACCCGCTGGATGGAGAAGGCAGCTATCGTTTCGGAGGGCGCTGGTCTTCCCCAGGCACTCGCCTTGTCTATACAGCGGGAAACCTCTCCCTGGCCCTGCTTGAGTACCTGGCCCACCTGGACCCAAGCAACTGGCCGGAGGATTTGATGCTCGCCGTGTCTGAAATCCCCGATGAGCTTTCCCGCATTGACCTGAAGATCGAGGAGTTGCCCGCAAATTGGAAAGCCTATCCGGCGCCTGCAAACTTATGTCATATTGGGGATCAGTTTGTGAGCAATGCAAAAGCCGTGGTCCTGACCATTCCATCCGTCTTGGCGCCTACGGAAAACAATTGGCTGATCAACCCGTTTCATCCCGACTTTCAGAGGGTGAGCCTGATCTCAACAGAGCGCTTCAAATACGACCAGCGCCTGCGAAAAGCGGGCTCCCATCCAGGACTGGCGTCTAGATAATGGGCGGATTTCTTTGATGATCGGGTTTATCACTTCGGAGGCGACATGCCAGCCAATTTCCAACTCTTCGGACCGACACACCTTGCCATCCTCGGCGCGGTGCCTCTTCTTGCGGCCATTCTTGCGCTCATCCAGCGGTATCTTTTGCCTGGTCGCATTGGCCTGCGCATTGGACTGGCAGTCGTAATGCTCCTGGATTCGATTCTGTATTACGGCTACATGGCCATGCAGGGCCAGCTCACGTTTCCCGGTCATCTTCCTCTGGAACTCTGCGATGCCTCGCTCTGTCTCATCATCATCGCGTTGTTCACCCTCAACAAGGCAGTCTTCGATCTGGCTTACTACGGCGCATTGGCCGGAACGACGATGGCGCTTCTTACGCCCAACCTATGGGAGCCTTTCCCCTCTTTCACAACCGCTCAGTTTTTCCTGGACCACGGCCTCATCGTGACTGCTGTTCTCTACCTCGTCTGGTCCGGGCAGGCGCGGCCGCGGCCTGGCTCGGTCGGCAGGGCGATGCTTGCCCTGAACATCTTTGCCGCCATCGCCGGCACCTTCGATTACATCTTCAAGACAAACTACATGTACCTTTCCGCCAAGCCTCAGAATGCGTCGCTGCTTGATCTTCTTGGACCGTGGCCCTGGTACGTCGTGGCCTCTGAAGGCGTCGCACTCGGGGGCTTTCTCCTGCTCTATCTGCCATTCTGGCTGTGGAACAATCGTTCCTCTTAGGAGCGGATACGGCGGATGGCCCGATCCCGAAGCCTGCCGCCTTCCCAAACCGGGCGCCCCACGCTCATAATCTCCTGATCGGAAGAGATTGTTAGAGACTCTTAATGACGGTAATCGATTGAAAAACAAAGGCGATCTTTGGTTGTGCGACTCGGCGTCACAGGTGATTCGGCAAATCCGCGGCCCCCGGCTTGCTTCCTTGTTAATATTGGAAGAACCCCCTGACACGATGAAGTCCGGGAAAGATTGTGAACGCCCGCACAGCAATCAGGAATCCCCTGCTCGCAGATAGCCGATATACAGAATGGAAGCGCACGGAGGCACGAAACCATGCAACCGACATCATCTAAACCGTTTTCCTACGAGACCTTTCCAGCCTCTGGTCTGGTCGCGTACTTCTCGATGGAGATCGCAATCAGGCCCCAGATGCCGACCTACTCCGGCGGCCTGGGAGTACTCGCCGGAGACACGCTGCGCTCCACGGCCGACCTGGGCGTTCCCCTGGTGGCCTTCACGCTGGCGCATCGCAAGGGCTACTTCAAGCAGAACCTGGATAGATCAGGCGTACAGACCGAAGACATCCAGCCGTGGAATCCAGCGGATTTCTGCACAGAGGAGAAGGCGCGGGTCACGGTTTCTGTCGAAGACCGCATTGTGACGGTGCGCTGCTGGCGATATGACCTGGTGGGCCGCTACGGGCACGTGGTGCCTATCTACCTGCTGGACACGGATCTGGATGGAAACTCGGGGTGGGATCGCACGCTCACCGATCACCTGTATGGCGGCGACACCAACTACCGCTTGCAGCAGGAGATTGTGCTGGGCATGGGCGGCGTGCGCATGGCCAAGGCGCTGGGCCACCGCGTGAATGTCTTCCACATGAACGAGGGCCACGCGGCGCTGCTGACGCTGGGCCTGCTCGAGAGCCAGTTGGGCGGCGGACCACTCGGCGCGGCCACGGAAGCTGACATAGAGCAGGTGCGCAAGCAATGCGTCTTCACCACCCACACGCCAGTATCCGCCGGGCACGACCGCTTCTCCACCGCGGAGGCGAATCGAATCCTGGGCGGCGACCGGACCTCACGCCTGGAAAAGCTGGGCTGCTTTCGCGATGGCATGCTCAACATGACCTTGCTGGCCCTGCGCTTCTCGCGCTATGCCAACGGCGTCGCCATGCAACATGCCAAGGTCTCCCGCGAGATGTTCCCGGAGTTCGCGATTGACTCGATCACCAACGGCGTGCACGCGCCCACATGGGTCTCCAGGCCATTTCAGGAGATGATGGATGCGCATTTCTCCTCATGGCGGCGCGACACCCTTTATCTGCGCAACGCCATCGACCTGCCCGAGGAGGAGATACGCGAGGCTCACCGGCACAATAAGGCGGCGCTGCTGGTCGAGGTGGCCGAGCGCACCGGCCATGTTCTCAATCCCAAGGTGCTCACGCTGGGCTTTGCCCGCCGCGTGGCCACCTATAAGCGCGCCACCCTGCTCTTCAGTGACCCAAACCGGCTGGCGGAGATCGCCATTGCGGCCGGCGGCTTGCAGATTCTCTACGCCGGCAAGGCCCATCCACAGGACCAGCCCGGCAAGGACCTCATTCACAAGGTCATTGAGGATGCCGCCTGGTTAACGAACGATAAGCTGCACATTGTTTACCTCGCCAACTACGATTGGGAACTGGGCGCGATGCTCACGGCGGGCGTGGATGTCTGGCTGAACACCCCGCGCCGGCCCTACGAGGCCTCGGGAACCAGCGGCATGAAGGCCGCCCTGAACGGCGTGCCCAGCCTGTCGATTCTGGATGGGTGGTGGATCGAGGGCTGCATCGAGGGCTTTACCGGCTGGGCCATCGAGGACGGCGCCGATGATGCCGCAGAGGCCAACTCGCTCTATCACAAGCTCGAAACAGCCGTGGTCCCGCTTTACCTGGATGCCCCGGAGAAATGGGCTCGCCTCATGCGCACCACGCTGGCCTTCAACGGCTCCTACTTCAACACCAACCGGATGGTCAAGCAGTACACCCGCAACGCCTACTATCCGGTGAAGCTGATCGAGCAGCCGAAGGCGCGGCCGGAAGCGTCCGCGGGCTGATGCCTACTCCATCGGCTGCCGGATGATCGTCTTCAGCTTCTCCGGCGCGGTGCGCCGCGGATCGCTCAGGTAGATCTCGTGATGCTTGCCGCGCAGTTCTTTTCCCGCGGCGTGGATAAAATCGTGGATCCGCTGGATTGTGGGGCCTTCTTCCGAAAACGCCCCGATGTACAGCACCTGCGCCGACGGGCCTTCCTCAAGCGTCGCGAAGCGCACCCGGTCGAGCGCGGCGGGATTCTTCTTCTTCCGCACCTGCTCAAACGCGGCATCCACCTCCGCCTGGGCGATCACATCCGGCTGCAGGATCATCGCCGTCCATTTCCAGCTCGACTTCTCCGCCTGGGAAAAGACGCGCGGGTCGTCGGCCCACCACAGGCCCTCCAGCGGCATCACGCCATAGTCGATGGCGCGCGGGCTCTTCTTGAGCGAGAACTTGAGCGTGTAGGAGAGCGAGAAGAGAGCTTCGATGGCCTCCTGATAGCTCTGCGCAGTGTTGGGGTCACCCTCGCCGTCCACCATGAGGTAAGTCAGCGGAGGAACGTTCACGGCGACGATGGCTCCGGCTTTCGTCCCGTAAAGATCCTTCCATTGCTTCTTCACATCGAGTTTCTTCATTGCGAAGTCTCCGTGCGACAATTCGCCGTCGGAAGTATAACTCAGTTCGGCTGTTCCTGGTCATCACTTTTGGGCAGAAGAAGGCGATCGATCCAAGGACCGCAATTCCAAAAGAGGAATGCTACGACCAAACAGATCGCAACTCGCGCAAACACGAACGCGATGTCCACACGATAATAGCCACTCCAGAAATCGTCATATCCTGAAGACCTCAATACGTTGGCGCGAGTTGTGTGATGATGGAGTGACACGAACCGGATGGGCAGTTAGGTAAGCTCCATCAATGCATAGATTAATTGAAGAATGGATAGCCCGCGGCTAACCAGGAGCACAGCCTCTTTTCTTGACATAAGATTCCCCTTTTTGAGATTCTACGGCCTGATTTTCCATTTTATCGGTGAAGATTGATTTTCTTCGCATCAACCTTCCCTCAGGGGCTAAAGCCCACGTCTATTTAGTTGCATTTGCGGCACGACTGAAGTCGTGCCCTTTCAAAACATCGCATACATCGGGTTTCTTGATGAAAAATGTAAAAAGCAAATGCAAGAGCAAAAGCAAGTGCAAAAGCAGCCGCAGGTCCCTCGACTCCGCCTCTCGCGATAAATCTGCGAGAGGCTCCGCTCAGGATGACAGTTCATTTTGTTGACGAAGGCAACAAACAGGAGCGCAGTAACTACAAACTGACAACCGCTTTTCAATCCCCGGGCGCCTCTTCCAGCTCGGAGCCGAGCCGGTGCAGCTTCATCACCCGCCATTGCAGCCGGTCGAAGAACAGGTAGACGACCGGCGTCGTGAAGAGAGTGAGCATCTGCGAGACGATGAGTCCGCCGACGATGGTGATGCCCAGCGGCTGGCGCAACTCGGAACCGACACCCATACCGATGGCCAGCGGCAGTCCGCCGAAGAGCGCGGCCATGGTGGTCATCATGATCGGGCGAAAGCGCAATAAACACGCCTGGTAAATCGCCTCGACCGGGGGCAATCCCTGTTCGCGCTCGGCCTGCAGGGCGAAGTCGATCATCATGATGGCGTTCTTTTTCACGATGCCGATCAGCAGGATGATGCCGATCAGCGCGATGATACTCAGATCGGTTCCGGTGAGCATCAGGGCAAGGATGGCGCCCACGCCCGCCGGGGGGAGCGTGGAGAGAATCGTGAGTGGATGGATCAGGCTCTCATAAAGAATGCCGAGCACGATGTAGACGGCCACGAGCGCGGCGAGAATCAGCCATTTCTCGTTCTTCAGCGAATCCTGAAAGGCCTGCGCGGTTCCCTGGAAGGTGGCGTGGACGGCGGAGGGCATGCCCATCTCGCTCTGGACCTTCTCGAGAGCCGTGACCGCATCGCCCAGGGCTACGTTGGGCGCCAGGTTGAAGGTGAGCGTGACGGCCGGGTACTGGCCCTGGTGATTGACGGCCAGCGAGGTCCGCTGCTGCTGATAATGAGCGATTGTGGAAAGCGGCACCATCGCGCCGGTTGAGGATTTGATGAAAATGCCGTTCAGCGCATCGGGGCTCTGCTGGTAGATGGGGTCGACTTCCATCACCACGAAGTACTGGTTGAGCCCGGTGTACATGGTGGAGACCTCGCGCTGGCCGAAGGCGTCATAAAGAACTTGGTCAATGGCGGCGGCGGTGATACCCAATCGGGAAGCGGCGTCGCGGTCGATGACCAGATTGGCGGCCAGACCCTGATCCTGCTGGTCGGTGGAAACATCGCGCAACTCGGGCATGGTCTTCGCGCGCGCTTCCAGCCGGGGCGCCCAGGCGTTCAACTCATTCAGATTCTCGTCCGAGAGCGTGTACTGGTATTGCGCGGCGCTCGCGCGTCCGCCGACCTGAAGTTCCTGAAATGCCTGAAGAAAAAGCCTGGCTCCTGGAACGCCGCTGAGGCGGGCGCGCAGCCGGTTGACCACCTGGTCCGCGGAGACGCGGCCTGGGCGCTCGTTGAGAGGCTTGAGGGCAACGAACATGAAGCCCACGTTGTTGCTGTTGCGTCCGCCGCCGGCAAAGGCGGTCACGGTGCGTACCGCGGGATCGTCGAGGGTCATCTGCGCCAGTTGGCGCTGCTTGTCGCGCATGGCGGCAAAGCTGATGTCCTGCGCCGCTACGGTCTGCCCGCCAAGCCGGCCCGTGTCCTGCTGGGGAAAGAATCCCTTGGGCACGATGATGTACAGATAGATATTGAGAGCAAAGGTGCCGATGAGCACGCACAACATCAGAGCCTGGTGGCGCAACACCCAGCGCAGACCGGATGCGTATTCGTTGTGCAGCCAGTTGAAGGCGCGTTCGCTGGCCCGATAGACCGGTCCGTGGCGGCTCTCGTCCCGCGACTTGAGGAACTTGGCGCAAAGCATCGGGGTCGTGGTCAGCGAGACCAGCAGCGAGACGGCGATGGCCACGCTTAATGTAACGGCAAACTCGCGGAAGAGCTTGCCGACGATGCCGCCCATCAAAAGGATCGGGATGAAGACGGCGATCAGCGAGGTGCTCATCGAGAGCACTGTAAAACCGATTTCTTTAGATCCCTTCATGGCCGCATCGAAGGGATTCATGCCCATTTCGAGGTAGCGGGTGATGTTCTCGATGACTACGATGGCGTCATCGACCACAAAGCCCGTGGCAATCGTCAGGGCCATCAGCGAAAGGTTGTCGATGGTGTAGCCCAGCAGGTACATCACGCCGAAGGTGCCGACCAGAGAGAGCGGCACGGCGATGGATGGAATGATGGTGGCCCAGACCTCGCGCAGGAAGAGGAAGACCACCAGCACCACCAGCGCCACGCTGATGATGAGCGAAATCTCCACGTCATGCACGCTGGAGCGGATGGTGGTGGTGCGATCCACGGCCACGTCGATCTTGATGGTGGGCGGAATGGAGGCCTGCAGGCGCGGGATCTCAGCCAGCACGTTGTCCACGGTCGAAATAATGTTGGCGCCGGGGCTCTTGAAGATGATAATCAGCACCGCGCTCTTGAGCTCGGCGGGAGGACCCTTGTCCGGTTTGATAGCCGAGACGCCGGCGGTGTGAATGTCGGCGATGCTGTCGGTCACCTTGCCGATGTCGGTAATGCGCACCGGCGCTCCGGTCTGCGGGTTATAACCGGCGATGATGGGCCCGTAATCGCTAGCCTTGAAGATCTGGTCGTTATCGCTGATTTGCCAGCGCTGGTTGGCGTTCTGAAAGGCGCCCTTGGGGCGGTTGGCGTTGGCCCCGGCCAGGGCAGTGCGCACCGCCTCCAGGCCGATGCCGTTCGATCCCAGTTGCATGGGGTTCAATTCCGCGCGCACTGCCGGACTCGAGCTGCCGCCTACAAATACCTGGCCGACGCCCTGAATCTGAGAGATCTTCTGCGCCAAAATGGAATCGGCCATGTCGTACATCTGCGGCTTGGGCACCACGTCCGAGGTCAGCGTCAGGATCAGGATCGGCGAGTCGGCCGGATTGGCCTTGCGGTAGCCGGGGTTTTGCGGCAGATACGACGGCAACTGGCTGCGGGCCGCGTTGATCGAGGCCTGCACGTCGCGGGCGGCGGCGTCGATGTTGCGATTGATGTCGAACTGCAAAGTGACGTTCGTCGAGCCCAGCGAGCTCGTCGAGGTCATCTGGTTCACGCCCGCAATGCGCCCGAATTGCCGCTCCAGCGGCGTTGCCACGGCCGAGGCCATGGTCTCGGGACTTGCCCCAGGCAAACCCGCCCCCACGCCGATGACCGGGTAGTCCACGTCCGGCAGCGAGGCCACGGGCAGCAGAGAATAGGCCACCGAACCTGCCATCAGCAGGGCCAGCGAGAGCAGCGAAGTGGCCACCGGGCGCTGAATGAAGGGTGCGGAAAGATGCATCTCTTAGCCTCTAGCTCCTAGCTTCTAGCTAAGAACCTGTGTTCCATCAAGCTCTTCTGCTTGCGCAAGGTTCCAAATCTCCGGTACTGCTGAGTGCCTCATAACCGAAAGCTAGAAGCTAGGAGCTAGAGGCTAGAAGCTGTTTCCAGTTGCTGTTCATGGCCGGCCTTGAGCTCCCGCGGCTTCATGCGCTGAGCCAGCTTGTCGAAGTAGAGATAGGTGACCGGAACCGTGTAGAGCGTGAGCAACTGCGAAAGGATCAATCCGCCGACAATGGTGACGCCCAGCGGCATGCGCAGCTCCGCGCCCACGCCGCCGCCCAGGGCCAGCGGCAATCCTCCCAGCATGGCGGCCATCGTGGTCATGATGATCGGCCTGAATCGCAACTGGCAGGCCTGGAAGATGGCAGCCTCGGCGGACTTGCCTTCGATGCGCTCCGCCTGCAGGGCAAAGTCGATCATCATGATGGCGTTCTTCTGCACGATGCCGATGAGCAGGATGATGCCGATAAGCGCAATCACACTGAATTCGGTGTGCGTGATGAGCAGGGCAAGCAGCGCGCCCACCCCCGCCGAGGGCAGGGAGGAAATGATCGTGATGGGGTGAATGTAGCTCTCATAAAGCACTCCCAGCACAATGTAGACGGTGATCAGCGCGGCCAGAATCAGCAGCGGCTCATTCGCCAGCGAGGTCTGGAAGGCGGCGGCCGTGCCCTGGAAGCTGGCGTTGATTGAGGCCGGCATCTGGATGCGCTTCTCGATGCGGCTCACCGCGTTGACGGCATCGCCCAGAGCCTTGCCCGGCGCCAGGTTGAAGCTGATAACGGTGGCGGGGAACTGTCCCTGGTGGCCGATGGAAAGTTGCGCGGTTGACTGTTCCCAGTGTGCCAACATGCTGAGCGGAACCTGCGTGCCGTTGCCGGACTTCACGTAGAGGTTGCTCAGCGTAGAGGGATCGGTCTGGAAGTTCTGTCCCACTTCCATCACAACGTGGTACTGGTTCAGTTGGGTGAAGATCGTGGAGACCTGGCGCTGGCCGAACGCGTCATAGAGCGTGTTGTCCACGTCGGCCATGGCAACGCCGAGCCGGGCCGCGGTGTCGCGGTCGATGACCAGTTGGGCGCCCAGCCCCTGGTCCTGCAGGTCGCTGGCCACGTCGGTGACCACGGCTTCCTTGCCCAGCTCAGTGACCATCAGCCGGGTGTATTTGGCCAGCTCCACTGGGTCGGGGTCTTCGAGCGAGTACTGGAACTCAGTGCGGCTGACGCGGTCTTCCACCGTCAGATCCTGAAGCGGCTGCAGAAAGAGCTGAATCCCCGCGGAGTCTTCAACGCCGCTCAGCTTCGACTGCAACCGGCGGATCACCTCGGTTGCGGAGATCTTGCGCTGATCGAGCGGCTTGAGGTTGATCTGGATGCGCCCCGAGTTCAGCGTGGTATTCGTTCCATCCACGCCGATAAAGGAGGAAATGTTGTCAACGGCGGGATCTTGAAGCAGAACATCCACAAGCTTCTGCTGGCGCTCGGCCATCGAGGTGAAGCTGACCGTCTGCGGCGCCTCGCTGATTCCCAGGATCACGCCCGTATCCTGCACCGGAAAGAAGCCCTTGGGAACCACAATGAAGAGAAGAATCGTGACCACGAACGTCGAGATGGTCACCATCAGGGTCACAAAACGGTAGCGCAGGACGACCTGCAGCGTGCGCCCGTAGAAGGCGATGATTGAGTTGAAGACCCGCTCCGACCAATAGTAGAAACGCGTCTGTTTGGCAGTCGCCTTGTCCTGAAGAATCCGCGAGCACATCATCGGGGTCAGCGTCAGCGAAACCACGGCGGAGACCAGGATGGTGACCGCCAGCGTGATGGCGAACTCGCGGAAGAGCAAGCCCACCACATCGCTCATGAAAAGCAGCGGAATCAGCACCGCGATCAGCGAGACGGTCAGCGACATGATGGTGAAGCCGATCTGCTCGCTGCCCTTGAGCGCGGCCCGCATCGGGCTGTCGCCCTCCTCGATGAAGCGCGAAATATTCTCGATCATCACGATGGCGTCGTCCACCACGAAGCCCGTGGATATGGTGAGGGCCATCAATGTCAGATTGTTGAGCGAGTAGCCCAGCAGATACATCACGCCGAAGGTTCCGACAATCGAGAGCGGCACCGCGACCGAGGGAATGATCGTCGCCGCCAGGTTGCGCAGGAAGAGGAAAATGACCATCACCACCAGGGCCACGGTGAGCATCAATTCGAATTCCACGTCCTTGACCGAGGCGCGAATCGTCACCGTGCGGTCGGTAAGAACTTTCACCTTCACCGAGGCCGGCAGGCTGGTCTGCAACTGCGGCAGCAGCACCTTGATGCGATCGACAACCGCAATGATGTTGGCGCCCGGCTGCCGCTGAATGTTCACGATCACCGCCGGCTGGCGGTCCATCCAGGCGGCCTGTTGCGAGTTTTCCGCCGCATCGACGATGGTGGCCACGTCGGAAGCTCGCACCGCGGCTCCGTTTCGATAGGCGATGATCACCGGCTTGTAGTCGTCGCTGGCCACCAACTGATCGTTGGCCCCGATGGTGTAAGACTGGCGGGCGCCGTTCAGCGTTCCCTTGGCCTGGTCCACATTGGCGTTGGCGAGAGCCGTGCGCAGGTCTTCCAGGCTCAGGTTGTAGGCGGCCAGTTGAGCCGGGTTGGCCTGGATGCGCACGGAGGGCTTTTGTCCGCCGGCGATTGAAACCAGTCCCACGCCGGTGACTTGGGAGATCTTCTGCGCCAGATTGGTATCGGCCGCGTCCTCAATCTTGTCCAGAGGCAGCGAGTCGGAGGTAAGCGCCAGTGTCATGATGGGCGCGTCGGCGGGGTTGACCTTGCTGTAGATGGGCGGATTGGGCAGGTCGGCGGGCAGAAAGCTGTTGGCCGCGTTGATGGCCGCCTGCACCTCCTGCTCGGCCACGTCGATGTTCTCGTCCAGATTGAATTCAAGCGTAATGACCGAGCCGCCGCCGCTGCTCACCGAGGTCATCTGCTTCAGTCCCGGCATCTGCCCGAACTGCCGCTCCAACGGCGCGGTCACCGACGAGGCCATCACCTCCGGTCCGCCGCCGGGATAAAACGTCAGCACCTGGATGATCGGGTAGTCCACCTCCGGCAGGGCGGAGACCGGCAACTGGAAGTAGCCCACTGCGCCAGCCATCAGGATGGCAAACATCAGTAGCGAGGTCGCCACCGGGCGCAGAATGAATGGCCGGGAAGGACTCAGGCTCACTGCTTCTCCTTCTTCTCTTCTTTGCGATTCCCGCGGGGAGCCGGGGCATTGACCTGCGCCCCGGAGCGCGAAGCCGCGCCTGGAGTTGCGCTGGGGCCGCTCCCGCTTCGGCCTGCGCCTTGTCCAGCAGTGCTCTGGCCGGCGTCTTGCTTTCTGCGCTGGGCCGGCACACTGATGGTCACAACCTGGCCCGGCTTCAGCCGGTCAGCTCCGTCCACCACCACGTTCTGGCCCGCTTCCAGGCCAGTGTCCAGAATGGTCACCTGCCCTTCGGCCAATGCCACCTTCACCAGTTGAATCCTGGCCGTGGAGGTCTTCTTCACGCTGTCGGTATCGACCACCCACACATACGGTCCCTGGTTGCCGGTCTGGATGGCCGCCGACGGCACCACCAGTGCATTGGGCCGCTGCTCCATGATCAAATGAATGTTGACGAACTGGTCGGGAAACAGCGCCTGATCCTTGTTGTCGAAGACCGCCTTCAGCTTGCCGGTTCCGGTGGTGGTGTCAATCTGGTTGTCGGCGGTCAGCAGATAGCCGCTGGCCAGTTTCACGGTGTCGCCCTGGTTGTAGGCCTCCACGGCCAGGCGCTTTTTCGATCCCAGCCCGCTCAGCACCTGGGGAAGCTGATCCTCCGGCAGCGTGAAGTAAACCGCAATGGGCTCAAACTGATTGATGACCACCAGGCTTGTGGTGCCGGCGGCGATGATGTTGCCGGGATCCACCAGCCTCAGCCCGATGCGGCCATTGATGGGCGATTGAATGGTGCACCAGCCAAGCTGCAACTGGGCCGTCTCGATAGCCGCCTTGTCGGCCTCGATTGCGCCCTGATACTGGCCCTCGGCGGCCTCATCGGCGTCCAGCGTCTCCTTTGACACTACGCCTGCCGCGAAGAGCGCTGTGTAGCGCTTGAACTCAGCCTGGGCGTCCTTGAGCAGCGCCTCATCGTGGGTCAGTGTGCCCTTGGCCTGGTCCAGGGCAGCCTTGTAAGGCCTGGGGTCGATGACGATGATCGTCTCGCCCTGCTTCACCTGCTGCCCTTCAGTGAACTTGACCGGTTCCAGCTCGCCGCTGACTCTTGCCTTCACCGTAACGCTCATGTAGGGCATTACCGTGCCCAGAGCCGTGAGATAGATGGGCATGGGCTTCTGCTCGGTAGCCGCCACCTGCACCGGCACCGGCCGGCTCATCAGCGCCGCCGCCTGGCTGCTCGCCTGGCTCTTGGACGCTTTCTCGTTCTGGTAGATCTTCCAGACGATCAGCCCCAGAGCGGCTACCAGCGCCAGGTACACGATGATGCGCACCCAGGAGCCCTTATGGGCGGGGGGTTGTGGATCACTTCCATTTGCGGCCAGATAGGACTCCGGAGTGCCTTCAATAGACATGGTGTCGATTCCCGTCGTTTCTCTTCAGTGATGCCCAGGCAATGGGCGTCGAATTTGCCCTTCCGGGCAATAGGCAAAATGTCCGCCTTCACTTCTACCGACGCTTGAGTTTCCTGAAAGGTTTCGTCCGCCCGGCCAGCGTCCGTTGCCGGGCCGCTCATCTTCGCCAACAAAGAAACAGATCCTCCGTGGCCGCGGGACTCAACTATTGTAAGCGAGCCACGCGGCTGCCGGGCAATTGCGCCGCGCGAAGAGGGGGTTTCGTTTGACGCTATACTTGACCCTGAGTTCACCGAGGATCGCTTGCCGCAGAATCCCGCCAAGCCCGAACAGGACAATCGGTTGCTGCCGCTGTGCGTCGATCTGGATGGCACGCTGATCAAATCCGACACGCTCTTCGATGCGGTCTGCCTCTTCGTGCGCCGGAATCCGGCCAGTTTCTGGAAACCGGCGCTCTGGCTGGCCGGGGGGCGCGCCCGCCTCAAGGCCATGGTTGCGAGCCAGGCCCCCCTCGATCCCGCTCGGCTGCCCTATAACACTGAGTTGCTTCGCTATCTCGAAGCCGAGCACAGCCTGGGCCGGCAAATCTACCTGGCGACCGGGGCAGACAACTCAGTGGCAGAGCGTGTGGCAGCTCATCTGGGCATCTTTGCCGGTGTGCTGGCCTCCGATGGCGCGGCCAACCTGACCAGCAGCAGGAAGCTTGCCCTCCTCAACTCCCGTTTCGGCGAGTTCGACTACATCGGCAACTCCAGGGCCGACCTGCCTCTGCTGGCCAACGCGCGCCAGGTCATGGTGGCCAATCCATCCCCTGGCCTGCGCATGGCATTGCGGATGCGGCGGATTCCGGTGGCCCGGACCTTTCTCGACCGCCGGCCTTTGGCGCGCACACTGCTGAAGGCCATTCGCATCCATCAGTGGGCCAAGAACACGCTCCTGCTGGCGCCGCTCCTGCTCTCCCACAAGCTCCATCTCGCGGCTGTCGAAGCGGTCATCGCCGCCTTCTTCTGTTTCAGCTTCATGGCCTCGGCCAGCTACCTCTTCAATGATCTGATGGACATCGAGAGCGACCGCCGTCATCCGGTCAAGCGCTTCCGGCCCTTTGCCGCAGGCGATTTGCCGATTCCGGGGGGCGTGCTGCTGGCGGTCGCGCTCATCGCCGCCTCGGCGTCATTGCTGCCCCTGCTTCCCGTCGAATTCGCAGGGTGGCTGGCGGTTTATATCGTTTCCACGACGGCCTACTCCTTCTATCTCAAGCAAGTGGCCCTGGTGGACGTGCTGACCCTCTCCGGCCTGTACACCCTGCGCCTGCTGGCCGGAGGCGCCGCAACGGGAACGGAGATCTCTCCCTGGCTGGCCGGTTTTTCAGTCTTTCTGTTTCTCTCCCTGGCCATGGTCAAACGCTTCTCCGAGCTCGAAAACCTGCGTGAGCGCAGCGTCACAGAGACCCATGGGCGAGGCTACCTGGCAGCGGACCTGGAGCAGATTCGCGCCTTCGGCACAGCCAGCGCCACCGCCGCCGTGGTGGTCTTTTCGCTGTATATCTCGCGCCCCGACGTGGAGGCCCTCTACAAGCACGCCAGCCGTCTCTGGCTCATCGTGCCGCTGATGCTCTACTGGCTCTACCGCGTCTGGCTGCTGGGCTCCCGCGGCGAGATGGACGAAGATCCGGTCATCTTCGCTCTCCGCGACCGGGTCAGCCTGGCGGTGGGAGCCTGCGTGCTGGCGGTGGCCATCTTGGCCATCTAGTGGGGAGGCAGCCAGATGGCCGGGAAGATCGAAGCCGGCCGCCGCGGTTCATCCTCCGGGATGCCCGGCCCGCCAGCCTGCATCCTTTGCGCCCATTCATCCGTCTCAGAGACAGAGCGCGGGACCACTTTGCCAGCGCGCGGGAATCTTCGTCTACGATAATAGTTTCAACACGATGTTGGGCCGGACCTGGCCGGTGAGCGCCGTCCGGCTTCGGAACCCGATGAGCCGGCCGTAACCGGATCAGAGACCTTGCCGAGCCGTTCCGGAGCAATCCGGCGGCGAGCAGCCCGGCTCAGGAGCGAGTACCTGCCTTATGTGGATTGTCCGGCTTGCGCTGCGGCGGCCTTACACCTTCGTCGTCTTTGCGCTCTTGATTCTCATCCTCGGCGTCTTCAGCATCGAAACGATGCCCACGGATATCTTTCCCAACATCGACATCCCCGTCGTCACGGTAGTTTGGAATTTCACAGGCCTCTCCGCGGATCAGATGGCCAGCCGCATCGTCACCAACAGCGAGCGCGGCATGACCACCACGGTCAACGACATCGAGCACATCGAGTCGCAATCGCTGAACGGCATCGGGCTCATCAAGATATTTTTTCAGCCGAATGTCAACATCGGAGTGGCTGTCTCGCAGGTGACCGCCATCTGCCAGGTGCAGTTGCGCTCGCTGCCGCCCGGCTCCACGCCGCCCTTCATCATTCAGTACAACGCCTCCAGCGTGCCCATCCTCATGCTGGGCCTCTCTGGAACGGGCCTGAACGAGCAGCAGGTGAGCGACGTTGCCAAGAACAACATCGGCGTCCAGTTGGCGACCATCGAGGGAGCGCAGACTCCGTATCCCTACGGCGGCAAAACGCGCCAGATTCAGGTGGACCTCGACATGCCCGCGCTTCAGGCCAAGGGGCTCTCGCCGGTCGATGTGGTCAACGCCATCTCCGCGCAGAACCTGATCGTCCCCTCTGGAACCATGAAGATCGACCGCTTCGAATATGCGGTTGAAACCAACTCCGCGCCCAGCGTTGTCGATAGCTTGAACAATCTGCCCATCAAAGCGGTCAACGGCGCTGTCATCTACATCCGCGACGTAGCCCACGTGCGCGACGGCTACCCGCCGCAGACCAACATCGTGCGCGTGAACGGCAGCCGCGCCATCATGATGGCCGTCATGAAGACCGGCTCGGCCTCGACGCTGGACATCATCAAGGGAGTTCACGAAAAGCTCGAGAGCATCCGGGGCCAACTGCCCCCGCAACTGCAAATCAGGTACCTCTCCGACCAGTCGATCTTTGTCCGCGGCGCCATCGACGGCGTGGTCCGCGAGGCCATCATCGCCGCCTGCCTCACCGCCATCATGATCCTGGTCTTTCTGGGCAGTTGGCGCTCCACCGTCATCATCGCAGTCTCCATTCCGCTCTCCATTCTCTGCTCGCTCAGCGTGCTGGCCATGCTGCACGAGACCATCAACATCATGACCCTGGGCGGCTTTGCGCTGGCCGTCGGTATCCTGGTCGACGACGCCACCGTAGCCATTGAAAACATCAATCGCAACCTCGAATCCGGCAAGGAACTGGAGCAGTCCATCCTCGACGGCTCCGCGCAGATCGCCGTTCCCGCCCTGGTCTCCACGCTGGCCATCTGCATCGTCTTTGTTCCCATGTTCTTCTTGAGCGGCGTGGCGAAGTACCTATTCGTTCCCATGGCCGAGGCGGTGGTCTTTGCCATGCTGGCCAGCTACCTGCTCTCCCGCACCCTGGTCCCCACCATGGCCAAGTACCTCCTCAAGGAACATGACGAAGCCCAGACCGCCGCGCAGCGCGCCAGCCGAAATCCCTTCATCCGCTTCCAAAAGGGCTTTGAATCCGGCTTCGAGAGCTTTCGCGGCGGCTATGTGCGCCTGCTCACCCTGTGCGTGGACAACGCGGTGGTCTTTCTGATTCTCTTTCTGCTCCTCGCCGTCGGATCGTTGGGACTTGCGCCTTTTCTGGGCCAGGACTTCTTTCCCGCCGTGGACTCCGGCCAGTTCAAGATTCACCTCCGCGCCCCCACCGGCACGCGCATCGAAGAAACGGCCGCGCTCTGCGACCGGATCGACTCAACCATCCGCGAGCAGATTCCTTCGAGCGAACTGGTCACCATCCTCGACAACGTCGGCGTGCCCTACTCCGGCCTGAACCTCTCTTACTCGACCTCGGCGCCCATCGGCCCCGCCGATGCCGACATCCAGGTGCAATTGACCCCCGATCACCATCCCACCGCGGCTTACGTAGAGCGGCTGCGTCCCGTGCTGGCCCGCGAATATCCCGGCGTCACCTTTTACGCGCTGCCGGTGGACATCGTCACCCAAATCCTCAACTTCGGCCTTTCGGCGCCCATCGACATCCAGGTTGTCGGGCCAGATCTTTATGGCAATCGCGCCCTTGCCGAGCGCATGGCCAGCGAAGTTCGCTACATTCCCGGCGCGGCGGACGTGCGCATCCAGCAGCCCTTCAACTACCCCAATCTGACGGTGAATGTGGACCGCACTCGCGCCCAGTCGGTTGGACTTACCCAGAAGGACGTGGCGACCAGCCTGCTGGTGGCCCTCAGTGGCAGCTTCCAGACCACCCCCAGCTTTTATCTGGACCCCAAGAACGGCGTCACTTACAGCGTCGCCGTCATGGCTCCGCAATACGGTCTGGATTCCCTGGCCGCACTGAAGAGCCTGCCCGTCACCGGCCTGCTCGCGGCCCAGCCTCCCAACGTCGCCGCCGCACCCGGCGCTGCCCCTGCCGCCGTGCCTGGCGCCGCCTCCACTGGCGCTCCCGGATCTCCCGTTTCCAACCAGATTCTGGGCAACCTGGCTTCCATCGTCCCTGGCGCTGAACTGGGCACCGTCAGCCACTACGATGTTCAGCCGGTCATCGACATCTACGCCAATGTGGACGGAACCGACCTGGGCAGTGTGACCAAAGCCATGGAGGGGATCATCGCCCGCCACCAGAGCGAAAAGCCGACCGGCTCGCACCTCACCCTCCGCGGCCAGAGCGAGACCATGAAGAAGTCCTACATCGGCTTGCTGGCCGGCCTCGCGTTTTCTATCCTTCTGGTCTATCTGCTCATCGTCGTAAACTTCCAGTCCTGGCTCGATCCCTTCATCATCATCGCGGCTCTGCCCGCGGCCTTGGCCGGCATTGTCTGGTTCCTCTTCCTCACCAATACGCGGCTCAGCGTGCCGGCCCTCACCGGCGCCATCATGTGCATGGGCGTGGCCACCGCCAACTCCATCCTCGTGGTCAGCTTTGCCCGCGAGCAGTTGGATGTCCTGGTGGGCGATGCGCGCCGGGCCGCGCTCAATGCCGGCTTTGTCCGCCTCCGCCCCGTGCTGATGACCGCCCTGGCCATGATCCTTGGCATGGCGCCCATGGCCCTGGGCCTGGGCGAAGGTGGTGAGCAGAACGCCCCGCTGGGCCGCGCCGTCATTGGCGGCCTGCTGCTGGCCACCGTCGCCACGCTCTTCTTTGTGCCTGCATTCTTCTCTCTGGTTCACGGCTCGCTGGAAAGCCGCCGCAAAACGCCCCAAGGTCTGCAACCGGCCGGCGCCATCGACGAGTTTGACGAGATTTCGGAGTAACTTCTTATGACCAACGAACCCAATCCGAACCTTCCACCGGCGCAAACTCACGAGACCGCGCCCGAGCAGAAGCGCATCTCGCCGGGCAAGGCTTTGGTGGGTGTGGCGCTGGTGCTTATCGTTCTCGCCTGCCTGGCGGGCTACGGGATTTGGCGCCGCCATCAGGCCGATAACGTCCTGGCCGACACCACCCGCGAGGTGGCCGCGCCCACCGTCATCGTCGCCGCTCCCAAGCCGGGAGCGCCGGTGGAGAGCTTTGTGCTGCCCGGCAACGTCACCGCCTTCACCGATTCGCCCATCTACGCCCGCACTGCCGGTTATCTGACTAAGTGGTACTTCGACATCGGCGCCCGCGTAAAGAAGGGCGCTCTGCTGGCCGAGATCGCCACGCCCGAAGTGGACCAGCAACTGGCCCAGGCCCAGGCCGATCTCAATACTGCCCAGGCCAACGCCAACAACGCCCGCATCCAGGCCGACCGCTACACCGGCCTGGTCCAATCCAACGCCGTCTCCCGCCAGGACACCGATACCTTCGTGAATCAGGCCACATCCACTGCGGCGCAGGTCCGCTCCGCCCAGGCCAATGTCTCCCGGCTGCTCGAACTGCAATCCTTCGAGAAGGTCTATGCGCCCTTCGACGGCGTCATCACCGCCCGCAATATCGACACCGGCCAGTTGATCGACCCCGGCGCGGGCAAGGAACTCTTTCACCTCCAGGCGATTCAGACCCTGCGCGTCTATACCAACCTGCCGCAAATCAACTCGGCCAACGTGAAACGCGGCGCAAAGATCGGCCTCACCTTTGCAGAGCACCCCGGCAAGGTATTCGAAGGCACACTGGTTCGCACCGCCGATGCCATCGATCCGGCCAGCCGCACCCTTTTGGTTGAGATTGACGTGGACAACCGCGCCGGTGAACTGCTGCCTGGCTCGCTGGCCCAGGTTCACTTCAAAACGCCCCCGGCCTCGCCCACCTTCATCGTGCCCGCCGCCGCGCTCATCTTCCGCCGCGATGGCCTGCGCGTGGGAACCGTGGTCAATGGCAGTGTCGCCCACATGGTTTCCGTGCTCATCGGCGAGGACGACGGCGCCACCGTGCAGATCCTCACCGGCCTTGGCCCCGCCGACCAGGTCATTCAGGATCCGCCCGACTCGCTCATCGAGGGCGAAAAGGTCCAGGTCGTTCAGCCTGCCAACCGAACCAACGCGGGAGGCAAGTAATATGCCCGCGCCTCAGTCAGCAGAGGAAGACTTCGTTTTGAAAGGGCACGACTTCAGTCGTGCCGCAAATGGTTCAAAAACTGCGCGGGCTTTAGCCCCTGAGGGATGCTTTTCTTCAAAACCGCTGGATGCCCCATCCATGCCGCGGTTTCATCGCGGCATGGGTGGGAAACCACGAACCTCAACCATCCCTGTTTTCGTTTCCCTTCTCGCCCTGGTTTCCCTCACCGCCTGCAAGCCCGTCGGCCCCAACTACAACCGCCCAGCCTACGAAGCCCCGCCCGCCTACAAAGAAGCCGGCGCATCCACCGTGACACCGCCCCCGCCGGCCCCCGCCGGAGGCGCATGGCAGCCCGCCAACCCCTCCGACGGCCTGATCCGCGGCAACTGGTGGCAGATCTACCAGGACCCCCAGCTCAACCAGCTCGAAGAGCGCATCGCCGCCAACAACCAGAGCCTGCGCCAGGCTCTCGAAACCTACCTCGCCGCGCACGACCAGATCGCCGTCGCCCGTTCCGCGCTCTTTCCCACGCTCTCCGCGGGGCCTTCGATCGCGCGCGACCGTGTTTCGCAAAATGGGCCGAATTACGCCGCCGGAAAGTCCCCCACGTATAACGACCTTGTCATCAGCGGCCAGGCCAGTTGGGAGCCGGACTTCTGGGGCCGTATCCGCCGCACTGTCGAAGCCGCGCGCTCAACGGCTCAGGCCAGCGCCGCCGACCAGGCCAACATCGACCTGAGCCTCCATGCCGAGATGGCCGCCGCCTACTTCCAACTGCGCGGCCTCGACTCCGAGATCAAGCTCCTCGAAGCCACCGTCGCCGATCTCGAACACCAACTCGACCTCACCCAGCGCCGTCTTGCCGGAGGCATCGGCACCGAGGCCGACGTGGCTCAGGCCCGCACCCAGCTTGAAACCGTGCGCGCGCAACGGGTCGATGTTGGCGTGGCCCGCGCCCAATACGAGCACGCCATCGGAACCATCGCTAACGCGAATCTTTCCGAGTTCAGCATTCCGCCTTCGCCACTCGACTTGTCCCTGCCCAAGGTTCCCCTCGGCGTGCCTTCGCAGTTGCTCGAGCGCCGCCCCGACATCGCCGCCGCCGAGCGCCGTGCCGCAGCCGCCAATGAGCAGATCGGCATCGCCGTCGCCGCCTTCTATCCCACCATCACCCTCAATGGCACGGGCGGCTTCGAGAGCGAACATGGCGGAACATGGATCCAGGGCCCCAGCGTGCTATGGAGTTTAGGGGCGCAAGCAACGGAACTCCTCTTCGACGCCGGCCAGCGCCGCGCTCTTACCGATCAGGCTCGCCACAGCTACGAGGCCCAGGCTGCCGCCTACAAAGCCTCCGTCCTCGCCGCCTTCAATGATGTGGAAGATCAGCTCTCCGGCCTGCGGATTCTGGAGCAGGAATCGACCGTCGAGCAGAGGGCCGTCGACTCGGCACAGCACTCTTACGAAATCTCCAATCAACGCTACAAAGGCGGCGTCACCAGCTATCTTGAAGTGCTGACGGCCGAAGCCGCGCTGCTCCAGAACCAGCGCACCGCTATCGACGTTCAGACGCGCCAATTCGTTTCGAGCGTAGGCCTGGTCCGCGCCCTCGGCGGCGGGTGGAATACCTCGCAACTGCCGAAGTAAGGGGGCCGTGGGGAGCCCCGAGTTCCTAGTCCCTCAGTCCCTTAGTCCCTATTCCCTGCTTCACCACATCCTGCCGCAAATGGCTAAACGCCGCCGGAGGCATATCGGTCAGCGGCAGCGCTGGCCCCTCCCACAGCAGCCGCGGCGATCCCTGGCTCACCGAGTGCAATCCCTCCAGATGAAACGTATGCTCACCCGCCCGCAGCCCCAGCGACCCTCGGTCATAGCGCATTGCATTGCCCGGCGAGCCGCAGACCTGGGCAAACGGCGGGCCGGTCTTCGCCACCTCCACGCCGTCGATCACCAACCGCGCCCCGTCGCGATCCATCAGGTGAAAGGTATAGCCCCCGTCGGCGGGAATGTCGATAAATCCCTCCCATGCGACGGCATAATGCGTAAAGCCCTGCGCATCGGTGTGCAGGTTGGGCCCTTCGCCGGTGAAGACCGCGCGTTTGGTTGCAAGCTCCGGCAGTTCGGTCCATTCTCCGGGGTAAATCCGCCAGGCCAACCCGGCTGTCGTTGGCCCGAGAATGCGCGCCGCCTCGTGCCAGTGAGCCACGGCCACCACGCCCTGCGCGGCCCAGTCCTGACTGGTCGTATCAGGGTTGTCCTCATCATCCGTCACGTGGAGCAGAACCCGGAAGCGCCCAGCGCCGTCTCCGGCCCCATCGAGTTCGGTTCCGTCGGCATCCGGAAACCGGTGGCGCACCCGGCGGCCGCTGGCCTGGCTTCCATCGCCAAAGAGCCAGGTATAGCTGGCGCCGGGCGAGGGTTGGGCGGAGAACGTAACCGGCTGGCCCGGCGCA